>Ga0209800_10002740_pt1 | contig 14985 bp, 12 predicted proteins | sample Higcelweek8metaG_FD_187174 | JGI IMG/M metagenome (GOLD analysis project Ga0209800, IMG submission 187174) | Freshwater pond sediment microbial communities from the University of Edinburgh, under environmental carbon perturbations - High... | ecosystem: Environmental > Aquatic > Freshwater >...
GCGCCATAATTTTCCCTGCCTTCCGATGGGTCCCAGTTGTTCGAGACAATAAATTTCAGTCCAAAATGTTTAAAAGAGGGTATGGCGCCTTCAACCAATGAAAACACCATGCCCCCTGCAATCAATATGATGATTAAGGAAACAGATAATAAAACAAGTTTTGTAATCTTATCGCTGTTCATTTCTAAGCAATACTATAGAATGGCTTTCCCTTCGAATGTGACTGACTTCAATGCGTTTTTTGCTTTCAAAACAGCCGCTTCCGGTATGGGTGCGTAATGAACTTTTGCAGCTTCTGTCTGTGCAACGGGTGAAATCAACCAGTCAAGCAATTTTACAGTTGCGGTGGCTTGTTCAATGGTTCTGCCTCCGTAAGCTTGTTCTTTGTAGAGGATGATCCAGGTAAAGCCGCTGATTGGGTAAGATTCAGGGTCGTCGGAATTGGTCAGCATGATGCGTGAGTCATCGGGTATATTTCCTTTAGCTGCTGCGCTAATGCTTGCAATCGACGGTTCAACATATTTACCGGCTTTGTTTTCAACCAATGCGGTTTGAATCTTCATCGAGAATGAATATTCCGATCCGATATAACCGATGGTTCCGGCTGTGGCTGAAATGGTTCCGGCTACTCCGGGATTTCCTTTGGCTCCCAGTCCAACAGGCCAGTTCAACGATTTTCCGGTCCCTACTTTTTCTGCCCATTTAGCGCTGATCTTGCTCATGAAATCACTAAAAATATGGGTTGTTCCACTGCCATCGGAGCGATAAACTACGGTGATCGATTGATTTGGAAGTGCTAATCCGGGATTGTTGCTTACGATAGCTGCATCGTTCCATTTGGTGATTTCGCCCAGGAAGATTTTTTCTAGAAGTACGTTCGAAAGCTTTAAACCATCAACGCCGGGAAGGTTGTAGGCAATAACCACAGCTCCCATGCATGTTGGTATATGTACTACTTCAGCAGGCATTTCGGCCAGCTTTTTATCATCGAGATAGGCATCGGTAGCACCAAAGTCAACCACTTTATCGGCAAGGCTTTTAATGCCTCCACCAGAACCGATACCGCCATAAGTAACGGCTGTTCCGTAAGAATCGGTATACATTTTAAAAACCATGTTGTAGTAAGGCATTGGGAAGGTTGCCCCGGCTGCCGTTAACGATACGTTTGAGGTTACAACCCCTCCGGTTTTGTCTTTACTTTTGTTCGACGACTGGCACGATGCCAAAACGAACAGTGCTAAGAAAATTGGTACTAATAGTTTCATAACTGAAATATTTTTAATTGTTTAAAACTTAATGTCGCAACTGATGAAGAAAGAGTTTATAGAAGGTTTTTGTTCATCTGAAGGTGTCCAAAGTCTATAGTTCGGTGAAAGTCTTACCCCTTTTACTGGTTGGAACTCAATTCCGGCAATAATCAGGCTTCCATCTTTCGAAAGGTTCCAGTTTGAGGTTCCATCCGATAGTTTGGTTGAGGTCAGATAATCGTACCTGCCAAAAAGTTTGAAGTTTTTAAATGGAATAACAGTTGCATAAACCGATGCTCCTGACAGATCTTTTCCGGTGGCATATCCAACATTTTTCTGAAGATTGTATTCAGCGCCAATCGAAGCTTTCTTAAATTCATAACCCAAGAATCCGACCAGTGTCGATTGGGTTTCTTTTTTGCTCATGATGTCGTAATATCCCCTTGCGGTAAGGCCTTTGACGGGGGTCAGTGTCAAACCCAAACCGGTTTTGAAGGTACTGTCGGCCTGGTTTTTCTTATATCCTTCACCGTTGATGATAATTAAATCAGCACTTAACCAATTGGTGAAGTTGTATGAAGCGCTTAATCCCAGGTCGGCGCTCGATCCTATTTTATAGGCATCCTGAAACGATTTTTCAACATAACGATAGCCCCAAACTTTTTCCTGAATTTCAAACTGGGTAGTTGGGATCATCCCAAAAGAGACGGAGAACTTATCTAATGTATATTTTAGGTAAGCATTTTTGATATATGCGGTCATTTCAAAGTCACCCTTGTCGTTGGGGTTTCCAATGTCGAAATTGATTTTTCCCGAGAAATTTTCTGAAAGGTTGAATTCATAACCAAGGTAGGCGCGTTCGAGCGCAAAGGCTGATTTTGAAGTTCCATCGGTAATGGTCGTGTTGAAATTTGAAAAAACCCTCATAAAAACTTTTCCCGACGGTTTGAAACTCTCTTTTTCATTTTGAGCGAATGAGTTCAATATAATACACATACTGAACAGAATAAAAGCGGTAACTTTTTTCATATTTAAGATTGATTTAAATTCAGTACAAAACTCCCACTATTAGGTTACATGAGAATTACAGAATTATTACAAAACGATTAAATCTTACTCGATGCTCGTATGCTGGATATTCGATGCTCGATGCTGGATTCCAGTTTGCAGAGAATCCGCATTTTTTTACATAGCATGTCTCATTTTCTCAGCACCCAATGCTCATTTAATTTTCCATTCTTTCTATTTCTGCCTCCTTTAGAAACAACTGAAACGTGAATAGTATCTCTTGATTGGTGTTGAGATGGTTAGGATGTAACTTCCTGTGTTAAATGAGGCGACCGAAATAACCGGGTTGCTTTTCTTCCAAATCCCCGATTTTATTATCCTTCCCTGTAAATCATATATCGAATAATTGGCTTCCTCAGCGCCGGGAATAATGGTTGTAATGTATTTTTCGGATGAGTTGAATGAGATTTTTAATTCCGGGGAATAGAGATTAGAAGCCGATACATGAAAATCATCCTCTTGGCATAAGATCCAATAGTCTTTGTTGAACTTTACCGATTCGGGATTTGTGGCTGAGTTGATTGTAAATTGTTGACCTTGTTGAGTATTCGCCAGCCAAAAGGTCTTTTCGATTCCATTTATTGTGACGGTTATTGGCAACTTCATTTCAAAGAATGGCCCGGTTGGGGTTGAGGGTTGCTGGTACACGTTGATTTTTATCTGCTGGTCAGTATAAGTCCATTCAATGTCGTAAACAGGATGTCCTTCACCCCAAATCCAATCGGCGAAAAATTCGGTCAGCGTAGTATCGGCAACCTGTTCCATGTTTTCCCTGAAAATATCTGTAGTGGCAAAACCGTTGATGGCACGGGAGTCTTTCAGATATCTTTTCATCCCGGTAAAAAAGGCTTCATCTCCAATTTGTCCGCGGAGCATGTGGAGAATATATGCCCCTTTTTCGTACGTCAGCCGACCATCAAACATCCTGTCTACATCCGTAATATCGTTTAAATATACTGAACCGCTTGCTTCTGAAGTGATATAATTTATATCGCTGTATTTCCACGATTTCCACGATTCGGGATCAAATTCCTCAAAAACAAGCGCTGTCAGATAGGTTGCGAAACCTTCATTGAGCCATATTTCGTTCCAGTTGGCACAGGTAATATAATCGCCAAACCACTGATGGGCGAGTTCATGGGCAATCAGATCAGGATAAAAACAACAAATTGAAGTCATGGTTTGGTGTTCCATACCACCACCCCAGCCAAACTGCGCATGTCCGTATTTCTCGTTCTTAAACGGATAGTCGATGAATTTGCGACTAAAGAATTCAAGATAATCTACGGTATATGGAGTATTTAATTTCGCATCTTCCAGTGTCTCGGGATAAACGTAATTTAAGATTTCAACTTTTGCACCATCTTCAAGTGTGGCCCAATCTGAATATACTTCATATTTCGATGAAGAAAAGAATACAAGGTACGTTGCAATTGGGTAGCGGTGTTTCCAATGAGAAACCCTTTTTAGGTTGGCAACATTATTGGACACTAAAATCCCGTTTGAAGCCGAACGATATTCCGAGGGTGTTTGAATGATGATATCTACTGAATCGATTTTATCTGAAAGACTCTCTTTACATGGCCACCACTCCTTGGCGCCATAGGGTTCTGATAAAGTGAAAATAGCGGGAATTTTATTGTGCATGTTTTGTGTAAACGATCCCAACCCAGTTGATGTGGGTTTTCCTTTATAGCTCACGGTAAAATTTCCGGTTTCATCTTTATTTAAAGTGGAAAGCAGATTCACTTTTACGAGCCCGTTTTCATGGGTATAGGTGCATGTTTTATTATCCGATGTAATAGAAGAAATTGAGAGACTGTTGTCCAAATCGATGGTTATGTTTTCAAGGTTATCGACCAATGTTGTGAACACAAATAGCACCTTTCCTTCAATATAACTTACTTTGGGGTCAACAATTAACTCCAGTTTGTTGTAGGTTAAATTCCATTCATCCGAAGTTTCGTTCTCAATGAATTCGCTTTTCAGGAAAGGGAGTCTGTTTGGCTGTTCGAGAAAGCGCGATTTATAGTAAACTTTTTCCTCCCACTGGGCATTAGCTGTCAATGATTGAAAACTCAGGAATACTAAAAGTGCTGTTGTCGTGAAGATATAATTTTTCATGGCGCTAATTTAACGATGAAATTTTGAAAATGAAGAGAATGTGTTTTTATACTCAATTTTTTAATGCTAAAGTCCATCTTTTTCAACTCATATTTCTTGCAATCTAAAAAAATGATTAGTTTCGCTTCGTGTTATGAATGTTAAAAAAAGTAACACTAATTGATATTATGGAAACGAATCTATTGAAAAAAAATCTATTTGCTTCATTATTTGCCTTTGGTATTATCTTTTCTTCCAACGCACAGGAAATAAAAGATACAACCAATACGATTAACTTGGACGAAGTAAATGTAACCCTAACTAAAACAGCAGTAAACCGGAATAACGTCCCCTTGACCGTTTCTGTGGTTTCAAACGTTCAAATTGAAAATAGTTCTGAATCAGCATTATTGCCCGTATTAAGTGAACAGGTCCCCGGGTTATTTGTAACCGAAAGGGGAGTAACCGGTTTTGGGGTATCGACTGGTGCGGCAGGTCAAATCAACCTTCGGGGTATTGGGGGAAGTCCAAATACACAGGTTTTGGTCTTGTTGAATGGAAATCCGCAGTTTATGGGCATTATGGGGCATCCGCTGCCCGATGCATACTCAGCTTCGGATGTTGAAAAAGTAGAGGTAATCCGCGGTCCGGCATCTACCCTTTATGGTACCAATGCCATGGGCGGGGTAATAAATATCATTACAAAGGAACAAAAAGCGGAAGGGTTCAAGGGGAATGCCCGTTTGATGTATGGATCGTACAACACTCAAAAATACATGGTCAACGGGGGATTCAAGAAAGATAAGTTCTGCGTATTTGCCTCCTTCAACCACAACCAAACCGATGGTCATCGCGATTCATCAGATTTTTCCATCAACAACGGATACCTGCGAATGGGTTACGACATCAGTAACCATTTGAACATTAATGCCGACTTCAGTCTTGCTAATTTTGATGCCACGGATCCGGGACCTGAAGGTTCAAAAGCTGGGTACACCATTGACATTACACGGGGAATGGGCGCTGTTGCCCTTGATAACAAGTTTGATAAAACAAATGGTTCATTTCGGTTCTTCTATAACTTTGGTGAGCATAACATTACCGATGGTTTTCACTCCAAAGACAATAACTATGGAATTGTGTTATACCAGGCGTTCAACCTTTTCAAAGGAAATACAATCACTGTGGGCGCCGATTATAAGAAATACGGAGGAATCGCTGAAAATGTGTTGGCGATGAAAGGCGCAGGAACGATATTCGGCGACACAACCGTTACCGAACTCGCCGGGTACGCATACATCCAGCAGGAGTTGTTTAAGAAGTTGATCTTAAATGCAGGTTTTCGTTTGGAACAGAACAGTGTATTTGGCAATGAACCGGTTCCAACTGCCGGGTTGGCTTATCATGCTACTTCCACAACAACAATCAAAGCCTCGGTGGCAAAAGGTTTTCGCAGCCCTACCATTCGCGAATTGTATTTGTTTACACCAGCCAATGCCAATTTGAAACCGGAACGGATGATGAATTATGAAATAGGTATTCTGCAAAAATTGTTGAAGAGCAAATTGTCACTTGAATTGACAGCGTTTAAGGCCAATGGAGAAAACTTGATTAAAACTGTAAATTACAAAAATATAAATACAGGGAAATTCTCAAATATTGGAATTGAGTTTGCCGGAACATATAAGCCAACCAAGAACTTAAGCTTTAATGCGAATTATAGTTTTATATCGATGGATGTACCCATTATTGCCACTCCGGAACAACAACTTTTCGTAAGCGGGACTTACAAATGGAACAAACTTTCAATTAACGTATCAGTGCAGCACATTAATAATCTTTATACCCAAGTAACACCAACGATGGAGGCGAATAGTTACACTTTGATAAACTCAAAGGTGTCATATTCAATCAATAAATTTGTTGATGTATTTGTAAAGGGCGAAAACCTTACGGATACGAAATATTACATAAACTATGCCTATCCAATGCCGGGGATACTTGTTTTTGGAGGGGTAAACCTGCATTTTTAGTGACGAGATATGATGCTCTGGAAAAATAGAAAGATGGAATAATGGAAAGGTGGAATATTGGAAAATTGGGGATGCTCGTACTTTGCCCCATTATTCCAATATTCCATTATTCCCAATTTTGCGTTAACCTTCTATCAATTTTTTATAAGCAGCAGCATCAAGCAGTTCATCGTATTCCGATGGATCTGAAATTTTTACTTTGATCATCCAACCTTGGTTGTATGGGTCTTTGTTGACAACTTCTGGTGAATCATCCAGGTCTTTGTTCTTTTCGATGATTTTACCGCTCATCGGCATGAAAAGATCAGATACGGTTTTTACAGCCTCAACGGTTCCGAAAGTCTCTTCTTTTTCGAGTGTTTCACCAACCGTTTCTATTTCGACAAAAACAATATCGCCCAATTCACCCTGGGCAAAATCAGTAATACCTATCGTTGCAATATCGCCGTCGACTTTAACCCATTCGTGATCTTTTGTATACTTCAGGTTTTCAGGAATATTCATAATTCAACTATTTACGTTTCTTTTTTTCAAATGTAAAAAGAATTTTCTAATTGATCAGCTTTATGCATAACCCAAATTTTTTATCAATTTTGTAATATGGAAGTCATACAAATCAACACGCTGAAAGATCTCAAGAAAGCTGCAAGGCAGTTTATCCAATTAATTGGTAATAACAGGGTTTTTGCTTTCTACGGGAGTATGGGAGCAGGAAAAACAACTTTTATTAAAGCGATATGCATTGAGCTTGGAGTCAATGAAAACATTACCAGTCCAACGTTTTCATTGGTAAATGAATATATCACTGGGGATAGCCGTTCTCTTTATCATTTCGATTGTTATCGGTTGAAAAACCTTCGTGAGGCTTATGATATTGGCGCTGATGAATACTTTTATTCCGGTGAACTTTGTTTTGTTGAATGGCCTGAGAAAATTGAAGAGTTGCTTCCCCCTGAAACAGTAAATGTTACCATCAGGGTTCTCAGCAATGAGTCGAGAGAAGTTATAATCAACCCTTAAATGTTGTTATATTCGCTTTAAAAAAGTAATTTGACACCACAAATAAATTGATCATGGCTGAACAACCACATTCCGGGATGTATCATTTCGATGAACAACAACTATTGCCTGCCGAGGAAAAATTGGAGGTCAGGAAAAAGGAGCAGAGGATCAGAATAGGGATTCCTGCTAATATTGATATGGATGAGCAATGTCTTCCACTAACCCCACAGGCCGTTGAGATGTTGGTCAATTCAGGGCATGAAGTGATCATGGAAACTGGTGCGGGTTTGAAAACTCGTTATGCCGATCTCGAATATTCAAATTCAGGGGCAATTATCTCACAAAGCAAAGCCGAGGTTTTTCAAAGCGATTACCTTTTGAAAGTAGCACCATTTACTGCCGATGAAATTGCCCTTATGAGGGGGAATCAGGTGCTTTTTTCAATGTTGCAAATCGACACTCAGAGTGAGGCCAATATCAAAACTCTGATGCATAAAAAGATAACCACGGTTGCTTTTGAATATATTAAAGACGATATCGGCGGTCTGCCTGTCATGCAATCGTTGAGTGAAATTTCGGGAATTGTGGCCATGACCGTTGCCGGTGAATTGTTGAGCAACAGTTCAGGGGGCAAGGGAGTTTTATTTGGAGGTGTTACTGGTATTTCACCTGCCGCCGTTATTATTATCGGTGCCGATACTGCTGCTGAATTTGCAGCAAGGGCTGCCATTGGTTTGGGGGCTGAGGTCAAAATATTTGATAATTCGGTGAGCAAACTCCGTTCGTTTGAAAGAAAGTTCAATCAAAAAATATTTACATCCCTTTATTATCCGCGGGTATTGAAAAAGGCCATGCAAAGTGCCGATGTTGCCTTGGGGGCACAACCTTTTAACAGTGTTCCCCAGTACAAGGTGCCTAAGGAATTGGTTCAGAAGATGAAGAAAGGCTCAATCATTATTGACCTGAATGCTTCGCAAGGTGGTTGTTTCGAAACAACAACATGCACCACGCTTTCAAATCCGACCTATGAAAAAGATGGCGTTATTCATTACTGTGTTCCAAATATTACTGCCAGGGTTTCAAGAACAACGACTATTTCTTTGAGTAATATTTTCGCGTCGATCTTACTTGAAATTGGAGAAATTGGCGGAATTTCAAATTATATGAAGAGCCAAAAAGGTTTCAGAGATGGTGTCATTACCTTTAACGGAATTCTCACCAACAAAGATGTTGGCCGAAAATTCAACATTCCAGCTAAAGATTTGGATTTATTGATGGCTGCGTTTTAGCATTATAAGGCTTTAAACCAGTCTTGAAAATACTCTCCGAAGGGTATTATTTTCATATCACCCTGAACAGAATAAACAAAACTTAGTAGCCAGAAAGCAAAAATTACAATCGCAAATACCCATCCAATCACTGGTATCCAGCTGACACACATACTCAAAATGTGAAGGCCAAGTGTTTGCCTTAGATAGAAAGAGGTATACTCTTCTTTGTCGTTCGTATTTATGACCAGTGCAATAACCCATCCAACGATGGTGATATGTGCTACAATTGCTTTTACTCTTGCATCCATAAGTTAATTTTTTAAATTCGATGGCTAAAATACAAAAACATCGATTTGAGTCTATACTGGAAAAGGGTAAAAAGTGGAAGTAATCGCTCAATTAAAGAAAAAAGGTTGTTAATGGAGGTTGTCAAGCCGGTTAATACGAAAATTTCCGGGAACCTTTTTCATTTTTTGAGTCTTTATTGTATGAAAGATGTACAAAACCAAGTTGAATCAATAATTATAGCGATATAATGAAAAAGGGATTACTGATTATTATTCTGGCTGTAATACAGATGCATTCCTTTGCACAGTACAACCCTGCCGTGCATGGTGTACCCGAGATTGAATATAATGCATTGGTGGCATTATATAATTCAACCAATGGGGGAAATTGGTCTTATAATACAAACTGGTTATCTTCAACTATATCGGTAAGTAAGTGGTATGGAATTATTGTAGAAAATGGAAGAGTAACTCGAATTCGTCTTGGAAATTTTACAATACGAGGTAGTCTTCCCGAAGAATTTTTCAGCCTTACTGAATTGAAGGAGCTAGAAATGATGCTAGCTGTATTGGAAGGACCATTCCCAACCTTGATTGCCAACTTCAAAAAACTTGAAATTCTCGATTTTTTGAATTGCAAATTTACCGGCAATTTTCCAATGGAAATACTTCAGTTAAAAAATCTCAGTGAATTGTCACTCAAAGGAGAATTTAATTATGGACAAATGCCCGATTTTAGTAGTTTAACCAACTTGAAAGAGCTAAATCTTAATTGCAATTTTACCGGAGATATCCCCTTGTCAGTATGTAGCATGACTAATCTTACTCAATTATTGCTTAATGATAATAATTTTACAGGAAAATTTCCGGCTGAGATTAATAACTTGACAAATCTCGAATGGTTATATTTGGGAAATAATAATTTTGATCCGGGTCCCTTACCTGACCTTTCTGGTTTAAAAAACTTAACAATCTTTTCTGCCGATAATTGCAATATCAATGGTGAATTACCTTCCTGGTTTTTTGAATTGAACAAATTACAAATCATTAGTTTACGTTGGAATAAATTAACAGGTGTAATTCCTGAACAAATTTCAAAGCTTTCAAATTTATCCACATTATGGCTAAGCAATAATCCTTTTGAACCGGGCCCTATCCCAAATTTAAGTAATCTTCAAGAATTATTTGAGATAAGTCTGGATGGATGCAATTTAACTGGTGAATTTCCATATTGGTTAACCCAACTCCCCAAATTATATCGATTGTCCTTGACTAATAACCATTTGTCAAGTGATATTTCAACCTTCATTTCTGACTTTAAATACATTGGAGAATTAATGTTGTATAATAATCTGTTTTCTGGCGAAATTCCTTCTGAGATTTCAAATTTAACAAATTTAAAACACATGTATTTGTATGAAAACAATTTAACCGGAAAAATTCCTAAGGAATTGTTTTCAATCCCAAACTTGAGTTCAGTTTATTTGGATAATAACAAGTTTGATTCTGTTGATTCTATCTCAGATGAACAAATACACCTTTATTTGAAATTTCAAAACAATAGATTAGAATACGATGATTTAATTCCGGTAATCCTTAAAAACACATGGGAAACAGAGTATTCTCCACAGGATACCATTGGTATTAAAACGTACACAGCTATTTATGCCGGATCCAATTATCTTCTTGATATCAATTCCCAATATCAGGGCAATCTCTTTCAATGGTTTAAAAATGGAACTGCAATTAATTCTTCTTCAGAAAATAGTTCATTTCTACTTGAGAATATTGATGAAACTGATGCTGGTGCTTATACATGTCAGGTAACAAATCCTCAGGCACCTGATCTGACGTTATTCTCGCGTCCAATTAATATTTCTGTTGTACAATGTACCGCACAATCCTACAATTTTGATGTTTCCATTTGTGAAGGAGAATCTTACGAAAACCATGTTACACCCGGGATTTATACCGATTCATTAGTAAATTTGAAAGGCTGCGATAGCATTGTCAGAACTTCGTTGAACTTTTATCCAAGAATTAATGAAACAGAGGAGGTTACTATCTGCCATGGAGAAAGCTACTTCGGTTGGGATCGGGCAGGGACTTATAAACGAACTCTTTCTTCGGTATCAGGGTGCGATAGTATAATTACAACACGGCTAACTCTTTTTCCCGAAAACAAAACCACGATTACCCGGTTTGCCGATACATTGAGGTGCGATCGTCTGTATCAAAAATATTTCTGGTATTATAACACCCAGTTCGTTGAAGAAATTGACTCCTTTCGGCTTGATATTCAAAGAAGTGGAAATTATTATGTTGTTGGGTTAGACGAAAACGGATGTTTAAACCAGTCAGAAACCATTTATTTTTCTCCAACCGGAATTGATGAAACAGAGAAAGGGGAGGTATACTTTTCAATTTATCCCAATCCTGCTAAAGGAAATATAAAAATTAAAGTCGATAACTCTATTCTACCTGTAAACATCAATATTTCAAATGTTTTTGGAGAAGTTTTATTACAAATATCAGATTATGAAAACGCGGAATTACAGCTCGATTTATCGTGGCTAGCAAAAGGCTTTTATATAGTCATGTTGAGTAATAATAAGATACGACAATCTCAAAAAATCTGCCTGGAATAAATAAATTCCAAAAACAGAAGATTAACAATTTTATAACCCTGCGAAAAATCATCTTTTCCCTTGCCCCAACTGGTTTAAAACAACTACCTTTGCCCCGTTTTTAAAAATTTCAACACAATTTTGTTATGACAGAGAATAAGATAAATCTCTTCGAAGAATTTCCTCCGATTTCTACTGCCGATTGGCAGGCAAAAATCGAAGTGGATCTGAAGGGAAAAGATTTCGAAAAAACATTGGTGTGGAGGACGAACGAAGGGTTCAGCGTTCGTCCATACTACCGCGAGGAAGACCTCGAAAAAGTTCAGTACCTGAATACATTACCCGGTCAGTTTCCTTACGTTCGCGGAACAAAGACCAACGGAAACGAATGGTTTGTTCGTCAGGATATTCAGGTAAACGATCTGAACGAAGCCAACAAAAAAGCCCTCGAAGTACTCAACAAAGGAGTCAATTCGCTGGGTTTTGTTTTTAAAGGCTGTATCGAAGTAACAGTTGCCGATCTGGAAGTTTTGCTGAAAGACGTTAATCTCGATGCAATTGAGGTAAATTTGGTAAGCTGTTGCAAAAGCGTCAACAATGGCAAAGCATTAGCTCAGTTCATTACCAAAAAATATGGTGCCGATGCAAACGTTCGCGTATCCGTTAAGGTTGACCCACTGGGTAGCTTTACCCGCAACGGTGGGTTGGATGAAGCTGTTTTTGCCGAAATGAAGACGTTGGTTGAAGAGACCAATTCGCTCGAAAACTTCCGCTCCATTGCCGTTACCGGAAAGAACTTCCGCGATGCCGGTTCATCCATCGTTCAGGAATTAGGTTTTTCACTGGCAATGGGAGCTGAGTACCTTTCAAAGTTGACCGAAGCTGGTTTGAACATCGACGATGTGGCTTGCAGCATCAAATTCAACTTTGGTGTGGGCGCTAACTACTTTATGGAAATTGCGAAACTCCGTGCGGCCCGCTTGCTTTGGGCCAAAGTGGTTGAAGCTTTCAATCCCAAATGTGAATGCTCAAGCAAAATGATCATCCACAGTGAAAATACAATCTTCAACAAAACCGTTTACGATCCGTATGTGAACTTGCTCCGTACCCAAACTGAGGCCATGAGCGCCGTTTTGGGCGGGACTGATTCATTGACAGTGTTGCCATTCAATGCAATTTACGAGGAAACGAATGATATTTCAGAACGTATTGCCCGTAACCAGCAAATCTTGTTAAAAGAGGAATCACATTTCGATAAAATTGCTGATCCAGCCGCTGGTTCGTATTACATTGAAACATTGACAGACAGCATTGCTGAACAAGCTTGGAAACTCTTCCTCGATGTTCAGGAAAAAGGTGGGTATGTTGCTGCTTTCAAAGAAGGTTTTGTACAGGCTCAGGTAAAAGCAACTGCTGCAAAAATGGATTCAGCTATTGCTACCCGCCGCGAAAACCTATTGGGAACAAATCAATTCCCAAATTTTACCGAGTACATGCAAAAAGAATTGGATGCTGAAGTATTCAGCAAGAAGGTATGCAAATCGGAAAACGCCATTGCTGAACCATTGGCTCGTTACCGTGGTGCTCAGGCTTTCGAAACGCTGCGTTATGCTACTGATGTTTATTCAAAAGAGAACAAACGTCCGTTGGTATTTATGCTAACCTTAGGCAGCTTGGCCATGCGCAAAGCTCGTGCTCAGTTTGCTTGTAACTTCTTTGCCGTAGCCGGTTTCGACGTTGTTGAAGGTAAAGGTTACGACTCTGTTGAAGACGGTGTTGCCGATGCCGTTGAAGCCGATGCAGCTATAGTGGTAATTTGCAGTTCCGACGACGAATATGCTGAACTTGCACCTGCTGCTGCTGAAATGTTGATTGATCAAATTTTTGTTGTGGCCGGTAACCCAGCCTGCAAAGAAGAACTCGAAGCTAAAGGCATCAAAAACTACATACATGTTCGCAGTAATTTACTCGAAGAGTTAACGAGGTACCAGAAAGAACTAGGAATTTAGACACAAGTATCAAGACACAAGTATCAAGACAAAGCAACCAATGCACAATTATTTGGAATTGAAAATATGGCAACAGTCAAGGAGTTTGGTGAAACAGATTTATCTGATCACTGAATCTTTCCCGAAAAGCCAGCTATATGGTCTTGCAAATCAAATGCAACGCTCTGCAGTTTCAATTCCATCGAATATTGCAGAAGGTGCTGGTCGTAGTTCAGATAAAGAATTTTCGCGATTCCTTGATATCGCTAATGGTTCTGCTTTTGAACTTGAAACGCAACTTTTTTTAACAATGGATTTAGGATATGCGACTTCTGAAGTTATAAATCAAATGATTTCTGAGTTAAAGGAAATCCAAAAAATGATTTACAAATTCAGATTATCGCTCGAATCAAAATCTTGATTCTTGATACTTGATACCAAAATAAAAGAGTATGAAACCAGATTTCAAAAATATAAACATCAAAAGCGGCGCAGCTGCTGCCAACGAGCAGGAGTGGGCCGAAAAGAACGGGAATGGCAAAACATGGTTAACGCCTGAGTTGATTCCTGTAAAACCTGTTTACACCAAAAGCGACCTCGAAGGGCTGGAACACCTGCACTATGCCGCAGGTATCGCTCCTTACCTCCGCGGACCGTACTCGGTAATGTATGCCATGCAACCCTGGACAATTCGTCAGTATGCAGGTTTCTCAACCGCCGAAGAGAGTAATGCTTTTTACCGTCGCAACTTGGCTGCCGGACAAAAAGGTTTGTCGGTTGCATTCGACTTGGCAACTCACCGCGGATACGACTCTGATCATCCACGTGTGGTTGGCGACGTTGGAAAAGCCGGTGTTGCCATCGACTCGATCCTCGACATGAAGATTCTGTTCGATCAAATCCCGTTGGATAAAATGTCGGTGTCGATGACCATGAACGGAGCAGTGCTTCCAGTACTGGCTTTCTACATCGTAACCGGTTTGGAACAGGGCGCTACCCTGGAACAACTTTCAGGTACTATCCAAAATGATATTTTGAAAGAGTTCATGGTGCGTAACACGTACATCTATCCGCCAGAATTCTCGATGAAGATTATCGCCGATATTTTCGAGTACACGTCGAAGAACATGCCAAAGTTTAACTCGATTTCAATTTCGGGTTACCACATGCAGGAAGCCGGAGCTACGGCCGACATAGAAATGGCGTATACGTTGGCCGATGGTTTGGAATACCTTCGTGCAGGGATTGCAGCCGGGATGGACGTTGATTCGTTCGCTCCACGGTTGTCGTTTTTCTGGGCCATTGGCATGAACCACTTCATGGAGATCGCCAAAATGCGTGCTGCCCGTATGATTTGGG
>Ga0209800_10002741_pt1 | contig 14984 bp, 17 predicted proteins | sample Higcelweek8metaG_FD_187174 | JGI IMG/M metagenome (GOLD analysis project Ga0209800, IMG submission 187174) | Freshwater pond sediment microbial communities from the University of Edinburgh, under environmental carbon perturbations - High... | ecosystem: Environmental > Aquatic > Freshwater >...
CCCATTTTTAAACAAATCTTGATATAATAGCTCTCATGTTAAATATAAATAACATCTCTTTAAGTAGAGGTAACAAACAAATATTAAAGAATATATCCTTAACCATGGGGGAGGAAGAAAAGGTTGGACTTGTTGGAGTTAATGGTGCTGGAAAATCAACGATACTAAAAGTAATTGGAGGATTAGAAGAAGCAGATCTTGGGAATGTATCATTTAAAGGAACCATGTCATATCTTGCGCAAGAAACACACAAGGAGATGGATATAAATAATCATCCGAATCTTACCATTGGAGAATATTTAATAATTGAAAAAAGTATTGATGTGGAGGAATGGGAGATTAAAAAGTTTTTGAATAACCTTAAGATGGATGATAAGGATTGTGATAGTAAATTAGGAGAACTCTCTGGTGGACAAAAAATCAAAGTAGAAATTATAAAGATATTAATGGAAAAAGCAGATCTTCTAATACTGGATGAACCTACTAACTTCTTAGATATTCCTTCTGCTGAATGGTTAATGCGATACTTAGTTACGTACCCAAAGGCTGTTTTGGTGGTCTCACACGATCTCAGATTAATGAATAAGGGTATAACGAAGATTTGGTTCCTTAATGAAAAGATCCATGATGTAGAGGTTTACAGAGGCAATTATGAACAATTCTTAAAGGTTAAAGCATTAAGAGATGAATTTCTTGTTAAACAATTGGTAAGTGAGGAGAAAAAGGCAGAGAAAGTGTTTGAACTTGCTCAAGGGTTATCGGGTAGAAAGAGTATTAAAGAGAAGAAGCGAGCCGCAAGGAAGTTTGAACAGGCCAAGGAATTGAAGGAGAATGTAAAAGAGTTGCAAATCAAGGTTATGAAAGGAAAGAAAATGCATTTGAATATCCCAGTACCATCTCAAAGTAACAAGCTAGTATTGGAGATGGACAATATCTCCAAGGCATATATTAAGGGAAAAGAAGTATTAAATGATGTGTCGTGCAATGTTCAAAGACATGACCGTCTTGCAATCATCGGTAAGAATGGGGCGGGTAAAACCACCCTGCTTAAGATATTGGCAGGGAGATTGAAACAGGATAGAGGTACATACAAGTGGGGTTTCAATACCACGGTAGGATACTATTCTCAAGAGAATGAGGATTTAGATTTTACTCAGACGGTTTGGGAGAATGTTGAAAAATTGGAATGGGGAGTATTGGATAAAAGAAAATTTCTTGGGGGATTTTTGATTGCGGGAGATATGGTTAATCAAAAGGTCTCTACCCTATCTGGTGGTGAAAAGACTAGATTGGCTTTGGCGAAGTTATTTGCTGGTGGATATAATGTATTGTTGTTGGATGAGCCTACTACTTATTTAGATCCTGATTCTCAGAATATATTGCTTCATGCACTTAAAGAATACAAAGGGACTATCATATTGGTCAGTCATGAGCCACACTTTGTTAGAGAATTGGGTATAGAGAAGGTCATATTAATGCCAGAGGAATACTTTGGATATTACAGAGATGAATATATTGAAAGAGTTGGGGCTATTTAGAATATCGCTTCCAAAGGGAAGAATTCTTTACAATATTCTCTACTTCTTCCTTCTCCATTTGGCTCTCAATCCAAATATGCGGTGGAGTTGCTTGAAAATCATGAATAACTTCTAAGAATCGTTGTTTGTCGATCTTCTTTAATTCGTCAGTATATTTATTATTGTTATATAGCTCTCCATATTCAAGATATGCTCTTGCTATATCTGTTGGTAACTTACTGTCATATGAAATTGTTCCAGGGAATATATATTGACTCAGTATTCGTTCAAACCATTTAGTGTAATTTCCAGACTTTATTGAATATTCAAGTTCATTGAATATTAATTTATCAATAGATTCTAATATACTTGAAAGTTTTGAGTCTACAATCGGGAATTCAAAATCGCGCAAGAAATTATTGGCGGTAGCAGATGTCGACTCATAGGCTCTCCATTCATATACCAACCCTTCTTTTTCTCTTATGGTTTCCAAGACAATAGTATTTATCAATCTTTTCAAAATCGTTCTTTCTGCTCTTCCCGGGTAATATAGCTCAGATTGATACGGGTCTACATATAATAGATGTAGAGCTGTAGCTGAAGCGTGTGCTACAGCAAAATATCCAAGCTTAAGAGTGTTTTCAAGTGATACTTCTCTGAAAGGAGTAGATTTTTTATCAGGATACTTCTTCCCTATTTGTTCTAATTTTTCAACAGTCTGACTATTTAATTCTTCCTTTGATTGGATTGAGAAAACTACATTTTCTTTTACAAATCTATTATCAAAGAATTTCTTTATATCTTCAATCTTGATCTCTTCTATATCTTTGAATCCGCCTGGTACAATATGGGCGAATTCGGGGAGCACATCTCCCTCAAGGAACTTCAATTTCTGAATATTGGCGTTTTGATTGTAAGTTTGATGAAGTTTTATTTCTGCAACAACAATGTCTTTTTCTGTTTTTAAATATGGTTCTACAATAGTGGGAGTGAAATCTAATAAACTACTCATTCGTTCTAAGACGCGGTCTGTTGCTTGTTCTTGGGCATAGTATCTTAAGCTTAGAAATTTTTCTGTTGTTGCGGCATCTAAATAAATTGGTGGGCGTTCCATTGTTCCCACCTCAAATTCAAATATCTCCTTCATAGTTTTAAATTTTGAATTTGGTTTGAAGAACAAATGCTCGAGTAGATGAGCAGTACCATTGGGGACATTTTCTTGGGCTTCATAGATACTTCCTGCTTTGTGTACCATTGTCATATCAAAATCAGCCGTGGCGGGATTTTGTAGATGTATAAGCTTAATACCGCAATCTAGTTCATATAGTTTATATGTAATATTATCTGTAGTATTTAAGAATTCTTGTAATAACTTCATCTATATATGTATAAAGTTAATTTAATTTCCTTACTCGATAGATAACGAAACAGTTGCCTTACTACTAGCACTAAAAGTTCCAGAATATGAATAGTCTTTTATCATAGCAATACAAAGATCGGTAGAAGAACTATCTTCTTTTTTGACACGTATCCTAACCTGCTCAGGGTAACTTTCCATTACTAAAGCATCTGTTGTTACATTCACACATGGTGTTGGTAATGTCCCTGTAACAGTATATTCCCATTGATTGTTACCATTATATGTATATGTTAATGCAAAGTTATCTTGATTAACCTGTTTACTAGCTTGTGGCGTCCTATTATGGAAGTATATATATACAAAAATTCCGGTTATGGATATAAGCAAAAACGCAATTACTGAAATTAGTATGATTTTTTTGTTCATGAGATTTAAGTTCAAATGTTATATATTGTGGTTAATCATTCTCTATAGTCTCTAATTCATCGTAGTAGTCTGGTAATTCCTTCAAATGTGCCCATGCTATCTTCCCAGTTAGTATTGGATCGCTATTAGTTACATTAGTTTGAGGATCTTTATCTCCATGTTCTAACTCAACGTTTATACCTTTAAAGAATTGATCGAGATTAACAACATTCCAATCAATACCAAGATTATCTCCTATCTGCTTTGCTTCTTCCTGTGTAAATGTCTTTGTCTCCATAGAAATGGATATTAAATCTTAAATTCATACATTTTAGCATACTTTGTAGACCATATTTACAGGCTTGTCTCCCCGTAGTATATTTTATATGACTAAATTAAATTTCTTTAATTATGTCTGATAAACCAGCAATAGAGTTTGGCGTTAGTGAAGTAGGTTTAAGAAAATCTCTCACAGAGTTAGCAGCTATTCTTACTGAGAAGAAAAGAACTATCTTATATCGTTGTGGTCGAACTCTAAGTATAGAAGGAAATAAAGCTAACGAAGCAGTAGAAGGAGCCCTTATTAAAGCTGGAGTTATCCCGGAATGTCTTAGCTTAAATGATAATATGGCCTTCTGCGCAACATTTAACCCAGAAGCAAGCGAATATTTCTTAGGAGTAATTTCTTTAAGAGATTTGGATATTGAAGAATCTCCAATATATGTAAATCCCGAATTTTGTTTTGGAATTAGATGGGGAACAGAAGACGGATTTATGGAAATAGTTCATAAAGATCCAAGGTTAACTATGGTTTATCCTTTTGTTGAAGCATTCAAGGAAGAACATATTGATGCTATACAGACTTTCGTAAAAATTGCAAAAGTCTCTGAATGTTATCTCGTTGAGAGAGAGCAAATAATTCCTCCACCAATTACATACTCACCATCATAGAATACTACTGATTGTCCGGAGGTTATGGCTCTTTGTGGAGTATCAAATACTACCTCTACTCTTCCATCTTCTAAGGGTTTAATAGTAGCAGGTGCTTCCTTGGCTCCATACCTTATCTTTGCATATACCTTCATTTCACCCATTAAGTTCTCAATTGATATCCAATTCAATTCCCTAGCAATTAATGTATTTCCAAAAGTTTCTTCATCATCCCCTATCACTACTTCATTCTTTTCAATATCAACATCCACAACATACAGAGGTTTGTTACTAGCTATGCCTAAACCTTTTCTCTGACCAACAGTGTAGTAATATATTCCTTTGTGCTGTCCTAATATGTTTCCTTTGGTATCAACAAAATCCCCAGGCAATATATCTGAATCAAGATGTTCAGCTATGAACTTGCCATAGTCATTGTCCTCTACAAAACAGATCTCTTGGCTATCTGGTTTGCTTGCTACTCCTAATTCATATTTCTCGGCTATCTCTCTTACCTTGTCCTTATTGTATTCACCAACTGGGAATAGTGTTTTAGATAACTGAGTCTGTGTAAGGTTGTAAAGCGCATAGGTTTGATCTTTAGTCTTACTAAATGATTTCTTAAGTAGATACCTTCCATCCTTTAATTCAACCTGTGCATAGTGTCCAGTGGCGATGTAATCTAATCCCATGGAGATTGCTTTGTCTAAGAGTGCCTCAAATTTTACTTCCTTGTTACATATGATGCATGGATTGGGTGTTCTTCCTGCAGTATATTCTCTTACAAAGTAATCGATGACTTTTTCTTTAAATATATCTTTGAAGTTTAATACGTAATATGGAATATCCAATTTGTTAGCTACTCTTCTAGCATCATTTACTGCAGTTAGTGAACAACATCCATTGTCTCTTTCTTCCATTCCTTCGGTTTGCCATATTTGCATAGTTGCTCCAATGACTTCATAGCCTTGCTCTTTAAGTAAGGCTGCGGATACAGAACTGTCTACTCCACCACTCATGGCTATTAATACTTTTTTACTGTTATTTTGAGGATTCATTCTTTTTCTTGTAATCATCTATTGCTGCTTTAATAGCTTGTTCTGCAAGATTAGAGCAATGCATCTTTACAGGAGGTAATCCATTTAATGCTTCTGCCACTGTTTTGTTTGATATCTCCAAAGCTTCTTCTAATGTTTTGCCCATTATCAATTCAGTTGCCATACTACTTGTAGCTACGGCAGCACCACATCCAAAGGTCTTAAACTTAACATCAGTAATTACGTTATCTTTGATTTTAAGATACATCTTCATGATATCTCCACAAACCGGGTTTCCAACCTGCCCTATACCATCGGCATCAGGGATCTCTCCAACATTTCTTGGATTCATGAAATGATCCATTACTTTTTGACTATATTCTTCCATTTTTAATAAAGGTATCATATAAAGGGGACATAGCTCTCAATTTCTCAGTGATTGGAGGTAATGTCTCTAATAGATAGTCTAAATCACTATCTGTATTTTCTTCTCCAAAGGTTAATCTTAGAGAACCATGTGCTATCTCGTGTGGTAATCCTATCGCTAACAACACATGAGAAGGATCTAGGGAACCAGAGGTACATGCTGACCCACTCGAAGCACATATACCTTTCATGTCTAGCATAAGGAGGATAGATTCTCCCTCTATGAACTCAAAGGAAATATTTACGTTTCCTGGTAATCTACTCTTGCTGTCTCCATTTAATCTTGAATATGGGATCTTTTCTAATATCTCTTCTATAGCCCTATCTCTTAACTTCATTAATTTTGCATTGTATTCTTCAATATTCTCTGTTGCCAATTCAATAGCTTTACCAAGTCCAACAATACCTGCAACATTCTCTGTACTAGCTCGCTTACCTCGCTCTTGTGCTCCTCCATGTAACATTGGTGATATTCTTACTCCATCTCTAATGTATAGTACTCCGACGCCCTTAGGACCGTAGAACTTATGCCCAGAGAGTGAGAGCATATCAATATTCATATCTTTAACATCAATTGGAATATTTCCAATAGCTTGTACTGCATCTGTATGGAAATATATCCCTTTTTCTTTGGCTAATGCGCCTATTTCTTTGATTGGTTGTATTGTCCCTATCTCATTGTTCGCAAACATAACGGATATCAATATGGTATCTGGTCTAATGGCCTTCTCTATATCCTCAACGTGTACTATCCCTTTGTCATCTACTGGTACGTAGGTTACGTCAAAACCTTGCTTCTCTAAGAACTTACAAGTATGTAATATCGCATGATGTTCAATATTGGTTGTGATAATATGCCTCCCCTTGGTTTGATTAGCAAATGCTATTCCTTCCAATGCCCAGTTATCTGCTTCTGTTCCCCCACTGGTAAAGAATATTTCTTTTGATGATGCATTTAATGCTTGTGCTACTTTCTCTCTTGCATCATCGATTGCTTTTTTGTTTTCCCTTCCTAATGAATATATGGATGAAGCGTTGCCATATCTTTCAGCAAAATATGGAAGCATTGCTTCTAATACCTCTGGTTTTACAGAGGTTGTTGCGGCATGATCAAAATATATTGGTTTATTTTCCATACATATATTCTATCACAGAGGTCAAGGATATTACTTCTTTGGAGTAATGTATGTATCTACCTCAGTATTTAATTCCAATACCTGGGTGAATAATTCATTTACCTCTTGCGTATGAGATTTACTCTTTTTGGAAAGTTGGTTACAAAGCGCAAGTGCTTCAGCGAACTGTGCTTGTGCCAGGGCTATTTGAGCCTTATTATCAACCTCAACTGCTTCGGGGTTGTCATTTACGACTTCTGTATTTTCTTTTTGCTCGATTAACTCGTCTTGGTTCATAGTTATCACTCTATATATTATCTAATTCCTCTTGCATTTTAATATCCTTAAGCTTTTGAATAATGTATGTCAAAAGCATATTTATTTCCTGCAATCTTTGATTTATCTCTGTAGCATTCATATATTTAAGTATATCAGATTTATGGTTTTGGAGTATGGTTAGTTTTTCTCTTTTTCGCAGTGAATATTAACATGACCCATATACTCCCTGCCATCATTAATATTCCAGAACAAATCATAACCAAATCAAAATACATATCTCCTAGATTCGCAACAAGGCCAATCACGGCGCTAAGTATAACGGTAGAGAGACTGATAATGGTTTCGTAGAAGCCATATTGTTTACCTTCTCTTCCATAGTCTATGTTCATAGCAAAGAGTTTTCTCCATGTAGATAGATTTAGGGAAGCGCCAATACCAAAAACTAGTTGAAGGATATAGAAGTGCCAGGGTAAGGAGATGAGTGGATATAATAGATATGGTACTCCCATGAGTACAATCCCTCCAATTAGGAAGTAGATGTCATCTCTATCTTTCTTTATCTTGTCCGTTATATACCCTATCGGTATCTGTGTTAGGGCTCTTGTGAAGTAATATATCGCAGTTCCGACTCCTATAAATTCAATGGCATTTGCACCTAATTTCCCAGATAGATATATTCCTGCTAAGGTAGAGATCACGAAATATGGTCCCCATGCAAATACATCGGAGATGGTAAGCAGTACTACGACTTTGTTGAAATTCTTAGTATATTTCTGGAGCTTAAGCATGATAAATATAGTAACATAAATTTTTAGAATAAAAAGAGTTGTCAAAGGAAATAGTTTCTGGGACAGTAATGGCGTACAGCTGGAGCATCAGGATCTATTACGGGCGTTGCAGTTACAGTTATTATGTTTGCTAATTCACTTACTTAAACTCAAAACTTGTCTCAATCATACTTAGGAGTGAGTCTAAATTTTCAAGTGATATATCTACAACTGAAGTAATGTAATACTCTGCTTCATGAATTGGATTTTCAAGGTACCCAGCACTATAGTAACCTCCGTCAACAAAGCATTTATCTAACTCTTGCCCGGCTATAGTTACTTTCTCCCATGCACTATTGCCCTCTGAGTCTATACACATTCCACCCTTACCATCTATGGTAGGAATTTCGTAATATACCATGATGCCTTTTGGATCATCGGGATCAATTGGTTTGAGAGAAAAAAATACCTCCCCAGAAGTTGGGGTTAGCTCTTTTTCAAAATAATATGCATCTCGGGGTAATGTTACAGAAAAGAAAGCAGTCCTTGAAGTAAACGTCTTATTCTCAGAAAAGAAATTTATATATGTGTAATAACCAATGGCTAGCAATGCAAGAAATCCCAAGAACACAGTCAAGAGACCAATGAATTTAAAAGAAGGAAGTTTCTTTTTCATAGTGGCAATAAAAAACTTAATATCTCAGTATACAAATTATACGTAATTTGTTAAATAGGGTAGAAAAGTATTTAATAATATCTGATATAATAACGAACATAAATTGATATCATTACATATATGAAGATATCCATTGTTATCCCTGCTTACAATGAAGAGAATAGAATAGGAAAAACTCTTCCACATGTTATTCACTATATAAGGGATTTCTCTAAGAAGAATAAGATAGAAACGGAAATAATTGTAGTAAATGATGGCTCTAGGGATAAAACATTAGAAGTGCTTACTACATTTAAAGAGGAGGCTACCATCGTTAGTTATTTCCCAAATATGGGAAAAGGATATGCTTTAAAGCAAGGTATTGCTAAGGCAGATGGAGATTATATATATATTGCAGATGCAGACTTCTCTACACCAATTGAATATATTGAACATTTTGTAGAAAAGATGGGTAAATATGATTGTGTAATTGGTTCTAGAGCATTGGGGAAAGAAGATATAAAGGTTTCATTTTTTAGAAAATTATTAGGGAATAGTTCTAATTTATTAATTAGAGCTGTACTGGGGTTGAAATTCAAAGATACTCAGTGTGGTTTCAAGATGTTTAATCAAAAATGTAAGACATATTTCTTAATGTGTGAGAATAACAGATGGGGATATGACTTTGAATTCCTTTATCTACTTCAAAAGAACGGACTTTTGATTAAAGAAATGCCAGTTGAATGGGAAGCCGCAGGAGAGAGTCATGTTACACCAGGCTCATATTTTAAAACATTTGCGGAATTATTACATGTAAGAAAGGCTCATAAATAGTATGTGGAAGAAGATATTAAATATTCTTAAAAATCCATTATTTATTCTCTCTTTAATATTCATTGTAGGATTAATATTAAGATTGTTAGAGATCAATAGGACTAGCTTCTGGTATGATGAGGCATTTACAGGGGATGTTATAAAGATGTCTTGGAAAGATATGTTTGCCGTGATAGCTGCAGACAAGGTGCATCCTCCACTCTTCTATGTGTTAGTTCGATCTTGGTCACTTCTCTTCGGAGTTACTCAAGTATCATTGAGGGGATTCTCTCTACTTTGGGGACTCTTAGGTATTGGGTTAGCATATTTTGTAGGTAAAGATCTGTTTAAAAAAGAAAAATATCCAATCACTGGATTAATTTTTGCTTTAATAATTGCGATTTCGCCTTTCTTTGTATCCTATTCTGTAGAAGCTAGGGCATATTCTTTCTTAGCATTCTTAGCATTGGGATTAGCATATTCTGTGTTTAAGTTTCTGAATAGCTCGAAGGGAAAAGAACGAGGAACATACATTGTGACAACAACACTCTTAACGGTACTTCTTTGTGGCACTCACTATCTTCAGGTTATATATGTCATAGCGATTGTATGTGCTGCTTTGATTTACAAATTTGTATTTGGTGAAAAAGGTGTAAACAAAAAATGGCTGTATGTTTTCTTGGGAATAGTATTTGCAGTTACACTAGCTGTAATATTCCTTCCATTAAAGGAATTTGTAAATAGTCTTGGAATTTCTGGTATGTGGTGGGTTCCCGATATGAAGCTGTATGACATTGTTAGAGCATATTATTCATATTCCTTGGGTGTAGTTAGATATATGGAGGGTGTTCCTCCTGTCAGAGAGCTAATGATTAATATTCCAACATTGCTTTTTGGTGCAATCATGTTCTTTATCCATCTAATTGGATATGTTTTGGTTTTAATATCCAAGCGAATTGTTTTAGAAGAAAAAAGAAAGATTACTTTTTTCTTTGCATTGGCAGTAATTACATTTTTAGGTTTCTATCTCTTAAGTGTATTAAACTTCAACTGTTTTGTTGAGAGATATACGATTGCAGGTGGAATAATTCTTTTGATTTCTTTCTGGATGGTATTGTCATCATTGTTGAAGAAATGGCTATTACTGATTCCAATTGGTATATATATCGCTCTCATATGTATGCTAAAACCTATGCAAACAAGGCTTGATTACAGAGTTATGGCTCAAGAGCTGGATGCTTTAAACAATGTTACTCGCTATGTGTTTGTATCTCCTACAGATATGATTGATTCTCAATTCTATATGTCTCATACCAATGTTTACTACTATTATGATAACCATGGGGATTATCCAGGGTGGGCATTATTAAACGAGAATGTTAATGGGGTTAAAGCTAATGAAGTAAAGACGGGGGATGTAATAGTAGTATCGACAAAAGAAAGACAAAAATATATAGATTTAGGGTATACCCAAGTACAAACAATATATGATGGACAATACCTAATTCTTAAGAAGTAACTATATTGTCTAATTCTTTGTGAGGCATACGTAATTTACGAGGAGTTATGATTAATAGGATTAAACCAATTACTGCAGTTATAACACCGATAATTGCAAATGAATTATTATATCCTACCCTGTCTGCCAAAAATCCCATAAACGTTGGTGCAATTATATATGCTATCGAGTAACTAGCTTGGGATAGCCCGATTAAATGTAAACCATGTTTCCCCAATCGTTTTTGTAAATCGCTGAAAATAGCATCATCAAGAGGCCAACACAAGGACATTATTAGATTTGCGATGAAAATTATTACTAGGACAGGAATCAATTTCCCTCCAAAGAAAAAGAGAAGGGAAAGTACAATCCCCGAAGCTAATATTGATAGTTGTGAAAGTCGCTTTTTCCCATTCTTTACATTCATGCGAAATATTATGAAGGATCCAAACATATATGGCAGTGAAGCTAATGTTATTAGAACCCAATTCCAATCAGGATTGGCTATTAATTGCTCTCCGTACAGTCCTGCAAAGGTTAGAAAACCTGCTGACACTATCTCTACTATAACGGCCATGAGTAATATTATGTAAACTTTCTTCGAGAGTATCTTCCAAGACTTTAGTTCTCTAAAGAAACTGATATATTCTTTAATCTGACTCTTTGGTTTTTGTGCTCTCACATCTCTTTTTACTATGACTAAAAGTATTGCAAATATTAATGCCAGAATTTCAATTATTAGTGTTACAGATGTGTATGCAACTATTCCTCTGATGAGAATGAAAGCTCCAATAATTGGAGCTGAGACTTCTACAATATTTGTCAGGATTTCAACAATACCCCAGTCATGGGCGTAATGTTTCTGATCTTCTTCTTCCACAACGAAACTTTGTTGTGCAAACATAATAAACTCGTAATAGATTCCCCACAAAAGTGAGGCAATCAAAAACATCCATACAATTGAGAATGAATCTCCTATGGCAGTAGCAATTGGAAAGGTTAATGCAAGGACAATGCCGGTAATTAATTGAAATTTCCAACCATATTTTGGAAACACAAGAGGTATTAAGAAATCACAAGCAATCCCAATTACGGAAGATGCTGACATAATCATCCCTATGATCAGATTTGAACTTACATGATTTCCCAATACTAATGGAAATATATATGCCACGATCCCATCGCCCAGTAAGATCAAAAATAATGGAATCAAGAAATATACAAAGGTATTACGAGAAAACTTTTTAGGTATTAAATCTAGGATTCTTTTGCTTTTTGACATATATCTCTATTCTATACAGGTCTTAGTGTTCCTGCAAATACCTGCCATGCAAGTAATGACTTAGCTACTAAGCTTAATATGACATATACCTTTTCTCCAAATGTATAGTCCTTCCATTTTCCAATCTTTCCATATTGTAGAATCATATTACCTGCGAATGTATTAAAGAAGAGGAATATACTAAAGAAGATCCAATATACAAAGGTTGGAGCCTTGTTATCTGCATCCCCTGAACCAAATAGGTACAATGCTACTACTACCCATGGAACTATTCCTGCGATACAACCAAATATGAATGATATCCAGTTTGTCTTCGTTGTTGTTTGATTATGTATCTCCATAACCATTCCAAAGAGAATCATCATTGCATTGAGGAAGAAGATCAACAAAAGAGTACTAAAATCATATACACCTACTAACATTGATACGACTATAATCATTATGGATGAACTAAATGTATATTCTATCCATCTCGCATAGTTAATACCCTTCTTTAGATTGGCTACATACCACTCATATATTCGAGGCATAGAGATTATGAAATGTGCTAATGATGAGAGGAAGAGGAATGCTGCAATTGCATACCCTACTCTTAGATCATATACATGATTTAGTGATGGTTGGAGTGTAAGAGTTGTTACATCAAACTTAAGGTAACTTGTATTGATTGGTAGTGTAAAGTCGTTACTTAATACAACCATGAGTATCCCTTGCACGAAGTGAAAGAATCCCATAATTATGTTGAAGATTCGGAGATTTTTGTATTTATCCATTTTAGAGTGAATCAATTTAATATATTTAAATATATATAATTAAGGGAAGAGATTCAATGGATGGTTATGGATACACAGATATAGCTTCATATAGACTCATTATTGTATATCCCCTATTTTGTATTTCTTGTATTACCTCGTCTAAGACTTGCCCAGTTAAGTTATCTCCAATATGCATTAGATAGATATTTCCTGGTGCAAGGTTATCAAGTATCCTACTCTTAACGGTCTCTGCAGTGGTACCAGTAGATTCTTTCCAATCTAGGGCATCTATAGTCCAATATACATCTTGATAGCCTAGAGAGGCGGCATACTCACGTATATGTGTATTCCTAGACCCGTATGGCGGTCTAAAGAATGGTTGGGTGCTTTTATCAGTGATATTACTAATTATGGTTTCTGTTTTAGAAAATTCCTCTGCTATTTGTGTATCTGATATGGTAGCGAAATCAGGATGTGAGTACGAATGATTGAATATCTCGTGTCCTGCATTATTTATACGTTTTACATCATTTACATTAGCCTCCGCCCATTTTCCAGTTAAGAAGAACGTACTTGTTAAATTGTATTTCGCTAATGTACTGAGAATTAAATCCATGGATTGGATTCCTGAACCTCCATCAAATGTAAATACAACTACTTTGTTTGTTGTATTTATTCTTGATATCTCCTTTGATGTTACTTGGTATCCTTGGCGTATGACTTCGGCAGTATGTACAAGCTCTGGTATTGAGGTGTCATTTTCTTTTATGGCTCCAACTTCTGTAGTTTCTTCAACAATGGATATAACGGTACCTGAGAGATTTAAACTGTACTTTCCTTTCTTGTAGGTATCACTGTCCGATTGAGCCCATTCTTCGGTAATCAATTTTGATTGGAAATCATTGTTTAATCTGAATTCCATATGGATACTATTCTTTGCGGCTGAATATTCTACAAGGCATAGATCTTGAGTTAATGGTGATATTTCTGAGGGGATATTTAGTGTTTGTTGATCTAGACAGTTTATTTTGTTAGCAAGATATCGCTTTGAGAGTTCGAATAGCGCGAAGGTTATGAGGAATACCAATATGGGAAGTGATATGGCAAAGATAATGATCCATTTCTTTTTCATATTTTTATTATATATCAGAATGAACAAGGAAGCATCTATGTTATTTTAAGGACTTATAGTGATATAATTACGATGTATCTCATTCTGTTGCAGAGGAGGAAGTTATGTTTAAAGTTGGTGTTAGAATATTCACCAGCAAGGGAGACTTGGTGGGAAGTGGTAATTTCCTTTACGATAAAGAAAAACCACTGGTTGCACCGGAAGCGGGAAATGTCACGATTCCGGATCTGAAGAAGGATCATTATATTGTTGAAACAATTCTTGATGGAGTTGATGAGAAAAGAAATGAATTTTTCTTGTCTGGAAAAACACCATCAAACATTGTGATTGATGCTTTATGTGGTCTGATTCCTCAGTTCGTTGATGCCCCGGAAGATTTCCCAGCATAGTTACAGCAATGAGTTCTGGTAGTCCAGTAAATACAAATACTGGACTACCAAAACAAACAATATTACACCCCTGTATCAATTTTTTATTCTTTGTGGTATTATCTACGCTGTTTGATGTAGATGTAAGCGAAATTAATGAGACCCTATGAGGTTAACAATATTTTATTTTCGGTTTATCTATATGAACTGAAAACTAAAATTAATTGTTAATTACTGTTATGGAAAACAGGTATAAATCATACGGGCACAGTCGACCAAGTCGATTTTCCCCAAGAAGAAGTTACGGAAGAAATACTAGAAAAAGTTCTGGTATAAGTACAAATCAATACATAGCGAAAGCTATTGAGACTGAGACATCTAACATTTATGTTACAGATGCCCTTTTTAACGACTTTAATTTAGATCCAATACTTCAACAGAATGTATTGAGTAAGAGATACACAATCCCTACTAAGATTCAGAATGAAGCTATTCCTGCCATATTGGCTGGAAAAGACATTCTTGGTATAGCAAGCACAGGTTCTGGTAAGACAGCAGCATTTTTGTTACCGATGATAAACAAATTTTTAAACGATGGTACACAAACATGCTTAATAGTTGTCCCTACCAGAGAACTGGGTAGCC
>Ga0209800_10002744_pt1 | contig 14980 bp, 9 predicted proteins | sample Higcelweek8metaG_FD_187174 | JGI IMG/M metagenome (GOLD analysis project Ga0209800, IMG submission 187174) | Freshwater pond sediment microbial communities from the University of Edinburgh, under environmental carbon perturbations - High... | ecosystem: Environmental > Aquatic > Freshwater >...
TCAGGTGGGCGAAAGAGCCCGGCTTGACCTGGACATCGCGCGCCTGGATGGTCTGACGGCCCAGCGGAAGCAGCTGGAAGCCCTGGAGCAGAGCCAACATTCGGCGCAAGCGGGGCTGACCGGCGCGGAGACGCAGATTTCCGGCTGCGCGGCGGAGCTGGCCGCGGCCCGGCAGGCGCGCCAGGAGGCGCAGCAAAAATTGCTGGCAGGACAGGCTTCGCGTTTGGCTGCGGGCTTGGCCGCAGGCGCTCCCTGCCCCGTGTGCGGCGCCACAGACCATCCGCACCCGGCGGCGCATGTTGAAGGCTTGCCTGCGGATGAGGATTTGGAGCAAGCGGAGCGCCGGGAGCGGATCGCGCAGCAGGCCTTGGACGAGGCCCGCAAGGGAGCGGAGGCTTTGCGCGCGCGGCTCGCCGGTTTTGCGAGCGGCCTTGAGCATTGCCGCACCGCCTTGGGCGAGGAAGCGCAGACGCCGGTTTCGGCTCTTGCGGCCAGACTGCAGGAGGCGAAATCCGCGCAGACCCGCGCTGTGGCGCAAGCGCAGCGGCTTGACCGCTGCCGGCAGGAACGCGAGTCGCTCGCCGCATCACGGGAAGCTTTGCTGGCGCGGCAGAACGCGGCGGAGCAGGCGCGCGTCCGGGCCGCGGAGGAACAGGCCCGCTCCCAGGCGCTTTTGCAGCGCGCGGAGACCGGGGCGGGCGATGCCGATGCGGCTGGCGTGCGGCTCCGGCTGGAGGAGCTGGCGCGTTCGATTCCCCTGGCGGAGAAGAATTTCCAGGCGGCGCAGAGCACGCTGGCCGGGGTGGAGTCGCAGCTCAGCACCCGCCAGGGCGAGCGCGCCAGTTTGGCCCAGGTGGCGCAGGCTGCGGCCTTGGAACTGGAGGAACAGCGGCGGACTTTCGATCTGCGGCTGCTCACCGACGGCTTCCACACGCAGCAGGAATACCGCGAGGCCAAGCTGCCCCGCGCAAGGGCCGAGGCCCTGCGCCAGGAGGCGGCGAAGTTCCAGGAGTCTCTCGCCGCCGCCCGCGACAGGCTGGCCAGGGCCGAGAACGCAAGCGCCGGGAAGACGCGGCCGGACATGACCGGCATTGTTGCGGCCCAGCAGGAAGCCGCTGCTGTTGTGGACCGCCTGAACCACGACCTCGGCGAACTGGGCACCCAGCAGGAGGGCTTGCTCGAGGCCCTGCGGGCCATTGGCGAAAAGGCGGAGCGCACCCGCGAGCTGGAGGCCCAATACCGCATCGTGGGCGGGCTGGCCAAGCTGGCCGGGGGAGACAACCCCCTGCGCATGACGCTGCAGCGCTATGTGCTGGCCGCGCTTTTTGAGGAAGTGGCGCGGGCCGCCTCGGAGCGGCTCCTGCGGATGAGCCGGGGCCGCTATCACCTTGTGCGGGCGGATGCGGCCCGCGATGGCCGGAGCACCGGCGGCCTGGATCTCGATGTCACGGACGCCTTCATCGGCGAAACGCGCCCGGCCTCCACCCTTTCCGGCGGCGAGTCCTTTCTGGCCGCCCTGGCCTTGGCTCTTGGATTGTCGGACGTGGTCATGGCCCAGCAGGGCGGGCGCAGTCTGGACTGCATCTTCATCGATGAGGGCTTCGGCTCCCTGGACGGCGAGACGCTGGAAGACGCTCTCAACACCCTCATGGATCTGAATGACGCGGGCCGGCTCATCGGCATCATCTCCCATGTGGGCGAACTGAAGGAGCGCATCGACGCCCGCATTGACGTGCTGCCCTCCAAGGCCGGGAGCAGCATCAAGCAGGTGAATTGCTGAGAATCGCTCCCAGAAGTTTAAAGGCGGCAAAGCAAGCAATAGCGGTGCTTCCGGGCCGGGCAGAGCGTTTCCTTCGGGGCTTTCCGGCTGTGAGGCCAGCCTGAACGTCTTTTCATTTCAGGCTGTTTTTGCTACCATGCGAACATGATATATCTTGCAGGTCCACTCTTCACGCAGGCGGAGCAATCCTGGCTTAAGAGCGTTAAAGCAACGCTTCTGGAACATGGCTACGAGGTGTGCTGGCCCTTTGAGCTTTTCAAGGACGGCCAGATTGCCGACTGGGGGCCCATTGCGCCCCGGCGCATAATGGAACGCTGCCGCGAGGCGCTGGACAAGTCCTCTCTGGTGGTCGCCTGGATCGATGGAACCCAGGTTGACGACGGCACTGCCTGGGAAATCGGCTACGCCCACGCCAAGGGCAAGCCTGTCCACGGCATCCGCACGGATTCCCGCCAGTCCGGCGACACCTCCCACTCCATCGTCAACGCCATGGTCGAGGCTTCCTGCGTCACCGTCTCCCGCTCGGTTTCCGATCTTCTTTCGGCCCTGAAGCGCTAGCCGTCGCGGCGGATGCCGTCCGTCATGGGGCACGCCGGGCAAGCCGCCTGGCAGCCCCCGGAGACGTTTGCCCATTGTCCTCGCAAGCCGCGCACAAGGAGCACCACATGCGCATGCCCAGGCTACGACACCTCGCCTCCCTGCCGCTTTTCTGCACGCTGGTCCTTGGACTTCTGGCCTGCGCGGGCCAGGCTCCGCAGCCCTTTTCCCTGACCATCGCCCACGTGAACGACACACATTCCACCCTGGAGCCCGCAGAGGAGAATCTGACCCTGCCGCTGGACGCGGGCGGGCAGGTCATCCGCGCCCAGTTGGGGGGCATGGCCCGGCTCAAAACCGCCCTGGACGATGTGCGCGCGCATCAGCTGAACGTGCTGGTGCTCCACGCGGGCGATGCGGTTCAGGGAACCTTGTACTTCAATGTGTTCGAGGGCGCGGCCGAGTTCGATTTTCTGAATGCCCTGGGCCTCGACGCCATGGCCCTCGGCAACCATGAGTTCGACAAGGGCCCGGCCAGCCTGGGCCGCATGCTTGCCATCGCCCGGTTCCCCATCCTTTCGGCCAACCTGGATGTCTCCGCAGAACCCGCGCTTAAGGGCCGCGTGCTGCCCTATGTGGTGCGCCAGTTCGGCCATGAGCGCGTGGCGATCATCGGCTCCACCACGCCCGTTACGCCCTTGATAACCCAAGACGTGGGCCGCGTGCGCTTTATGGAGCCCGCATCCATCCTCGCCGTGCTGGTGCGCGAGCTGAAGGCCCAACACATCAACAAGATTGTTGTGCTCTCTCACAACGGTTATGATGCGGATTTGGAGCTGGCGCGCAACGTGCCCGGCATCGACGTCATCGTGGGGGGGCACAGCCATACCCTGCTGGGCGACAGCGCCGCCTTGGGCGGCCTGGGGCTGCACCCCGCCGGTCCCTACCCCACGCAGGTGCTGGGGCCGGACGGACCGGTGCTCGTGGCGCAGGCCTGGAAATGGGGAGAGGAGCTTGGCGTGCTGACGGTCCGTTTCGACGCCGAGGGCCGGGTGGCCGGATTCGCTGCCGCGCCGACCCTCTTGCCGGGCGACAGCTTCCGCAAGGACGGACAGCCTGTGGACAAGACTTCGCCCGAGCAGGCGGAAATTTTGGCCCGGCTCAAGGCTTCCGGCGTGGCGAAGCTCTACCCCGAAGATCCGGCCATGCTGCAAAAGCTTGCGCCGTACACGGCAAAGGTGGCCACTGTGCAGAACGCGCCCATCGGGGCGCGGGCCACGGTCGATCTCATCCGGGGCACGGCCACGGATCCCGGCCCGCTTGTGGCCGACGCCTATCTGGCCAAGGTGCCGGGCGCGCAGATAGCCCTCGTGGGGGCGGGCGGAGTGCGCCGCGACCTCTACGCCGGAGAGCTGACCCTGGGCATGATCATGGGCGTGTCGCCCTTTGGCAACACCCTTGTGGCCATGGACGTCAGCGGCGCGCAGCTCAAGGAGGCTCTGGAGCAGTCCGTGGAGTTCCGCATCTCCGTGCGGCCGCACCAGGGAGCCGATCTGCGCAGGATGCCGGTGATCCATCCGGCTGGCCTCGTTTATTCCATCCACCCCCTGCGGCCGCTGGGCCAGCGGGTGGACAAGCTCTTTGTCCGCAAGGCCGACGGAACGCTGACTCCGCTTGATCCCGCCGCCACCTACCGGCTGGTGACCAACAGCTTTCTGGCCAGCGGCGGCGACGGCCTTTCCGTGCTGAAGCGCATTACAGCAGGGCGCGAGGATACCGGCTTTCTGGAGCACGATGCCCTGGCCGAGCACCTTGCGCGGCTTGGGACCGTCGCTCCGCCCGCGGACACCCTGGCAAGCCCGCGCGTGGTCATTGATGTGAGCGCCCCCACTACCTACAAAACCAAGAAGCGGCTGCGTTCGGCTCTGGAGCGCGGACCGGGCCGCGAAGGCTGTTTGGAGGGCTGGCTGACCAGCCTGAGTGATGCTGCCGTGGCGGCGTGACGCCTTCTCTGTTTCTTTGCGCTGCGATAAAGGCCGGGGCTGGGGATGACCTGGTTCCGGCCTTTGCGTTGAAGGTGCCGCTGCACGGAGTTCCGCCAGGGGACCGGGCCGCTTTGTGTTCCGCAAATCCGGCGGACAAGGAACAATTCGCATTGACAGACCGCGTGCGCGGGAATAGTTGCACCAAATTGGTAGTGTTTTTGAGTGCGAACGCAAGGAGAATCGATATGGCAGAACAGCTGAAAATCAAAGGTCTTGGAACGTTGGCGCTGCACGCCGGGCAGGGCGACGATTCCGCCACCCATGCCTGCGCCGTGCCCATTTACGCCACGGCTTCCTATAATTTCACCAGCACGGAGCATGCCGCCGATCTTTTCGCCCTCAAGGAGCCCGGCAACATTTACTCCCGCTTGACGAATCCCACCACCGACGTGCTCGAAAAGCGTCTTGCCGCGCTTGAAGGCGGAGTGGGCGCGCTCTGCTTCGCCAGCGGCCAGGCGGCCATCAGCGGCGCGGTGCTCACCCTGGCCCACGCGGGGCAGAACTTTCTGGCCTCCAAGAGCCTGTACGGTGGCACCACCACGCTATTTGGCCAGACCTTCAAAAAGTACGGCGTGGAGGCGCGCTTTTTTGACGCGTCCAAGCCGGAGCAGATTGCCGCCCTGGCCGACGTAGACACCCGCTGCGTGTATCTGGAGAGCGTGGGCAATCCGAAAAACGACGTGCCGGACTTCCGCGCCATCACCGAAGCGGCGCACAAGCTCGGCGTGCCCGTCATCATCGACAACACCGTGACCACGCCCATGCTGCTGCGGCCCATTGAGCACGGCGCGGACATCGTGGTTTACTCCACCACCAAGTTCATCGGCGGGCACGGCGTGCACGTGGGCGGCGCCGTGGTGGACCTGGGCACCTTCCAGTGGGCGGAAGATCCCAAGCGCTGGGCGGACTTCGCCGCGCCGGACCCCGCCTACCACGGCCTGGTGTTCACCGAGGCCCTCAAGCCCCTGGGCAACCTGGCGTACATCGTCCACATGCGCACCCACCACTTGCGCGATACCGGGGCCTGCATGAGCCCCTTTGCCGCGTTCCTGTTTCTGCTGGGGCTTGAGACCCTGCACCTGCGCATGCCGCGCCACTGCGAGAACGCCCTGGCCGTGGCCCAGTGGCTGGAGGCCCACCCGGCCGTGGCCTGGGTGAACTACCCCGGCCTGCCCGGCCATCCCGACCACGCCAACGCGCAGAAGTATTTGCCGAAGGGCGCAGGGGCCATCATGGGCTTCGGCATCAAGGGAACCGGCCCCGGTGGCGGCAAGGAGTCCGGCCGCATCTTCATCGACAACGTCCGCCTGGCCAAGCATCTGGCGAACATCGGCGACGCCAAGACCCTGGTCATTCAGCCCGCGACCACCACGCACCAGCAACTGACCGACGAGGAGCAGCTGGCCGCGGGCGTCACGCCGGAGTTCATCCGCATGAGCGTGGGGCTGGAGGATCTGGAGGACATCCTGGCCGATCTGGATCAGGCCCTGCGCAAGGCCGTGGATTGCGGCGGAACCTGCGGCGCCAGGGAGGCCCACGCGTGAGCGATCCCGTCTTCGGCTCCAGCGACGCCGCCAGAAGCGCGGGCGATCTGCTCCACGCCAAAAGCGTGACCCTTGCCGGGCCGTTGCCGCTGCGCCTGGGCGGCCTGCTGCCTGAAGTGACTGTTTGCTATGAGACTTACGGGGAGCTCAGTCCCGGGCGCGACAACGCGGTCTACGTCTGCCACGCCCTTTCGGGAGACTCCCACGTGGCCCGGCATGATGCGGACGACGCGCCGGGCTGGTGGGACATTGTGGTGGGTCCAGGCAAAGCCGTGGATACGGACCGGCACTTCGTCATCTGCGCCAATGTGCTGGGCGGCTGCCGGGGCACAACCGGGCCCGCCAGCACCAATCCGCAGACTGGCCGCCCCTATGGCGGCGACTTCCCGCGCATCACCATTGAGGACATGGTGGAGGTGCAGCGGCGGCTGCTCGACCATCTGGGCGTGGCCAGGCTGTCTGCCGTCATCGGCGGCTCCATGGGCGGCATGATGGCCCTGACCTGGGCCGTGCGGCATCCGCAGCGTGTGGATTCGGCGGTGCTGCTGGCCACCACGCACCGGCTTTCCAGCCAGGCCCTGGCCTTCGACATCGTGGGCCGCAACGCCATCTTCAAGGACCCCAACTACAACAACGGGCAGTATTACGATCAGGAGCGCAAGCCGGACGACGGCCTGGCCATAGCGCGCATGATCGGCCACGTGACGTACCTTTCCGACCGCACCATGTCGCGCAAGTTCGACCCGGACCGCGAACACCCGCGCGATGTCGCCTACGCCTATGAGAAGGAGTTCAGTGTGGGCTCCTACCTTGCGTATCAGGGCGGACGCTTTGTGGAGCGCTTCGACGCCAACAGCTATGTTGCGCTCTCCCTGGCCATGGATCAGTTCAACCTTGGGCGCGACTACGACACCCTGGAGGCCGCGCTGGGGCGTGTCGAAAGCCGCGTGCTGGTGGCCAGCTTCCGCACGGACTGGCTGTTTCCGCCAGCCCATAGCCGCGCCATGGTCGATGCGCTCATGGCCGCGGGCAAGAATGTAAGCGCTCTTGAGGTGGACAGCGATTGCGGGCACGACGCCTTTTTGCTGGAGAACGACCTGCCGGTCTACGGGCCGCTCATCCGCGGTTTTTTGGACAACGGCGGAAGCGGATGCGCTCAAAGCCCCGCCGCTGGCGCAGGCTCCTGCGTGCAAGAGAACAACGTCCGCAGCATCTTCTTCCACAACCGTCTGGACCTGACGCGCATTTCGGAACTTGTGGCCCCGGGCTCAAGCGTGCTGGATCTTGGCTGCGGCTCCGGCCAGCTGCTTTCGCAATTGCGGGAGGGCGGCAGCGGCGCGCTGCTGGGCCTGGAGCTGCACCCGCAGTCCATTGTGGACTGCGTTGCGCAGGGCTTGCGCGTTGTGCAGCGTGACTTGGACAAGGGCCTGGGCGTGTTCGCCGACGGCCAATTCGACGTTGTGGTGCTGAGCCAGACCCTGCAGGCCATGCGCCGGCCGGACTTGGTGCTCAAGGAGATGCTGCGCGTGGGCAAGACCGGCATCGTGAGCTTCCCGAACTTCGCCTATGCCGAGGCCGTGCGCCAGCTTGTGGAGCAGGGCACCTCGCCAGTCACGGAGGGGTTGCCCTTCCCCTGGTGGTCCTCGCCTTCCATACGCTTCTTCAGCATCAAGGATTTTGAAAACCTGTGCCGGGAGCTGGGCATTGCCGTGCTCCAGCGCATCGCCGTGGACACGGCCACGGGCGAGGCGATGGACGCCGGCTACAACACCCGCGCGGACATGGCCATTTGCGTGCTGAAGCGCATCACCCCCGCGCCTGTGCGGGGCTAGGAGACGCCATGCAGCTTACCCAGCGTTGCCAGTACGCCCTGCGCGCCTTGTTCGAGCTGGCCCGCAAGGCCGAAACCAGTCCAGACGACCCTGTGCTGCCCTCGGGCGAGATCGCCCGGTCCCAGGCCATCCCCAAGCGCTTTCTGGATGGCATTTTGCTGGAGCTGCGCAAAGCCGGGTTTGTGGACTCCCGGCGTGGCAAGGCAGGCGGGTTTTATCTGGCCCGCCCTGGTGCGGAAATCTCGGTCGGCCAGATCGTCAGCTTTTACAACGGCCCCATGACCCCGGTGGATTGCCGGGAAAAAACGCCCCAGGCATGCCCGCTCAGAGGCTGCTGCGTGTTCCAGAGCGTGTGGGACGAAGCCCGCGTCGCCTTGGAAGGAGTTTACAACGCCATCAGTCTTGCCGAGCTGGTTGCGCGTGAGCGGCGCTTTTTCCCCCGCTGACCGGAACTGAGCCTCCTCGCTTTTCCTCCTCGTTCTCCCTCTGCATTCTTGCTTGCCGCAGCCAGAGCGCAACTGCGCCCTGCGCCAGACCGTTGCGTCGATGTCTGGGGGCTGTGTTTTTATTAAATTTGCAAAATCGTATAAGATTAAGAAAATGCATCTCAGGCTGTAGCGAAATTGCACTGTTTTGTTATTTTCCCCTATTTGGGCTTGACTCCAACTACGAATACAGGAGAAGACGGCTACGCAGGTGTGAGTATGCACCTGCCCTGTTGTTCCACACCAAACGGTCGCCCCCAAAGCGCACACGACCGGAGAAGCGATGGACGCCGAGAGTATTGCCCGTCACAAAAAAGCTTTTCTCGATGTCATGCCCACCGTCGTGGGGTACTGCAGTTCCTTCGCTTCCATCAATAAACGCTGGGGTGCAGCCATTACCGCTGGCATGATCGAGGCTGGCCGCATGGACCAGGAGGCCGCCACCCTTTTCAACCCGCTCATTCAGGACATGGCCTCGACAAAGGAGAAGTTCCGCCTCATACAGGACCGGCTGGTCAACGCCATATTGTACGAAATGGTGAAAAAAGCAGTGCTGGAACTCTCCGACGCAGCTAAATTCGCCATCAACATCCTTAAGCGCAACCTGTACGAACGCACGGCGGACGTTGGATACTTGGCTACGGACAGCGAAGTGCTGGCGTTTTTGAACACAGGGCCCGACGACCCGGACCAAAGCGGGGCCGCCGAGCGGATTGTGGCCCGGCTGCGCGAGTACCAGAAGGAATACACGGTCTACGACGAAATCATCGTTCTCGACCTGGAGGGCCGCGTGCGCGCCCATCTGGACGAGGCAAGCCCGATACGCGTTTCCCGTGATCCCCTCATCGCCCAGACGCTGGCCGTTGATCCGCTTGGACCGGGCGACAAATACCTGGAGATCTTCCGGCCGACGGACCTGCGGCCCGGCAAGAACAGCGCGCTCATGTATTCCCAAACCATTCTCGACGCGGACGGCGTGCGGCCCTTGGGTGTGCTTTGCCTGTGCTTTGACTTCGAGGACGAGCTGCGGCGGATATTTCAGGACTTGGCGCAAAGCGACGGTGAGGCCTCCGTGGTCATTCTGGACGAACACGGATGCGTCATCGCCTCGGCTGATCCGGAACTCGCCGCCGTGGGGCAGGCCTTGCCCCTGGCCGTGCAGGAGGACTTCAGCATTGTCAGCGTGGGGGGGCGGGAATATTTGGCCACCACGCAGGCCACGGATGGCTATCAGGGCTTCTACGGTCTCACCTGGTACGGCATGGCGCTGGTGGAGCTGACGCGCGCCTTTGCCCTTGGCGGCGCCCAGACCGGCCTGCGCGACGATGTGCTGCGGAACCTGGAGCATGTGTCGCCGGAACTCGACAGCATCCAGCGCGAAAGTGACGACATCCTTGCCGATATGACCCTGGACAGTTTGAACGGCCAGGTGAAGGCCGCGAAATTTCAGGCCGACGGCTTCGTCGAGGTGCTGCGTTTCGTCAACACCATTGGCCGGGAGATCGGCCACATGTTCAGCGAGTCCATCGCCGGGCTGCAGGCCACCATCATATCCTCGCTCTCGCACGGCGTGCAGTTCCGGGCCTTTCAGGCCAACAACATTGCGGACAGGAACCTCTATGAGCGCGCCAACGACGTATGCTGGTGGGCTCAGACCCCGCACTTCCGCGAGACTTTGGCCAACCTTCCGCCCGGCGGGCTCTGCGCGGAAGACCGCGAAGCCCTGCGGGAGGATCTCCAGTACATCAACGATCTGTACACGCCTTACCTGCGCCTGGCGCTTGCCGATGCCAGCGGCAGGATTTTGGCCGTGTCCGATCCCCCGGCCGGGCTTGACGAACGTCTGCTTACCTCTGGCGCCCCCAAAGGTCAGGAGTTCGTGGGCGCGCAGCTGGAGCCGGATCTGCTCCAGCGCGCGTTGCGTCTGGGCAGCGCCGCGGACTACGCGGTTTCCGCCTTCGAGCCCACGCCGCTCTATGGCGGACGCCCGACCTACATCTACGCCACGGCCGTGCGCGCCCCGGAGAATCCCGGCCGTGTCGTCGGCGTGCTGGAAATCGTCTTTGACGCCGAACCGCAGTTTGCGGCCATGCTTTCAGACGTGCTCCCGCGTGACGAGAGCAAGCGGCCCATTCCCGGCAGCTTCGCCGCCTTTGCCGACCGCTCCGGCCGCATTGTCTCCTCCACTTGTCCGGAGCATGCGCCCGGCCAGACCCTGGAACTGCCTCCGGCCTTTGCCGGGTTGGACTGCAGCGCGCGCGCCTGGGACCTGATCACAATCTCGGGGCGGGCGCATTTGGCGGGCTGCCAGGTCTCCGCCGGGTACCGCGAGTACAAGGTCTCGGACGGGTACCAGAACGAACTGCTCTGTCTGGTTTTTGTGCCGCTTTAGCCGCCCGTTTGCCCACAAACGCGAAAGGCCCCTATCCACGGTTGTGGACAGGGGCGTTTTCTTTGTCGATCGCTGGCGGGCTAGTCGTCCCAGTCCAGCGCGATGACGTCCAGGGTTCCGGGGCCATGCACCCCGCGCACAAGCACAAGCTCGATGTCCGCCGTGCTGGAGGGGCCGGTGACGAGGTTCAGGCAGGAGGGAGTGCGTCCATCTTCGCCGTAGCGCGCCAGCAGCGCGGGCATGTGGGAGACATCGGGCAGCAGCGCGCTTTTGGGCACCAGGATCACGCTTGCGGGCGGCAGAAGCGAGGCGGCCCGGTGGCGGCCCGGCGCGGCCACCAGGACCATACTGCCGGATTCCACAAGGGCGCCATGGGCCAGGGCCAGCCCCAGGTCCACCTGCCCCAGATCCTTGCAGGGGCCGGGAGCCACGCGCACAAGGCTGGACAAGGCTTCGTCCAGGCCCAGGCCGTCGAGGGCCGTGTCCCAGCGGGTGTAGGTGCGGGCTTGCCGCTCGCGGGCTATGTCCGCCACGTGTTCGCAGGCTTCGGCGCGGTTGCCCGCCATGCGCAGGCGCTCGCCCAGGGGCTCCAGAACGGCGGCCAGGCGCTCCCAGGCATCCGTGCCGATGGGAACGGAGGCGGGGCGGGCTGGCGGCGCGGGCACCACGAAGGGCGCATCAGCAAGGCCTTTGCGCAGGGTGGCGAGCATGGCGGCGCGGGCGTTCTTGCTGGCAGCGACAGAGGCGGTCATCAGGAACGCTCCTTTTTGGCCTTGGCTTTGGCTCGGCGGGCGGTGAAGGGTTTCTTGAGCTCCGGCGGATGGCGCGAGTCCACGAATTCCGACAAGCCGGGCAGACCGGGCAGGCGCGGCAAAAGATCCAGCTGGGGATCCACGGCGCGCGCTGCGCCCACGGCCATGCGGTAGGCCCGTGGGTGCCGGGCCAGCAGCGAGTGCGCCGCGCCCATGCGGTTCTGCCGCTTGGCCGCCACGCGCTCACGCAGGGCCATCATCAGCTTCGGGTGGTCGATGGACAGCGGACAGGTGCGCTTGCAGGCGCCGCACAGGGTACAGCCGAAGGGCAGGTCGCGCGTTTCCGCGTGGGGCAGCAGCAGCGAGGACAGCAGCGTGCCGATGGGGCCGGGGTAGATCCAGCCGTAGGCATGCCCGCCGATGGTCTGGTAGACCGGGCAGACATTGAGGCAGGCGCCGCAGCGGATGCAGGCCAGGGCCTGGCGCAAGAGGGGATCGGCGAGGATCTTGGAGCGGCCGTTGTCCAGAATCACAAGGTGCATCTCCTGCGCGCCGTCCGTTTCGCCCTGCCGGCGTGGGCCGGTGAGCACGGAGACGTAAGAGGACATCTTCTGTCCGGTGGTGCTTCGCGGCAGCACGCGCAGGATGTCGGCCACGGCGTCCATGTCGGCCACGACCTTTTCCAGGCTCATGAGGGCCACATGCACCCGCGGGCAGGTGGTGGACATGCGGATGTTGCCCTCGTTCTCCACCAGCACCACGCTGCCGGTGGCGGCCACGGCCATGTTCGCGCCGGTTATGCCCATGTCGGCCGCAAGGAACTTCTCGCGCAGGGCTTGCCGGGCCAGCATGGTCAGCTCGGGGATGCTCTCCCCGTGCAGGTTCAGCTTCTCGGCGAAAAGCTTCACAACGTCCTGGCGGGACTTGTGCAGCGCGGGCGCGATGATGTGGGAGGGCGGCTCCCCGGCCAGCTGCACGATGAATTCGCCGAGGTCCGTCTCCCACACCTCGGCCCCGGCCGCTTCCAGAGCGGGGTTCAGGCCGATTTCCTCGGTGATCATGCTCTTGCCCTTCACGATGACGCGGGCGTTGGCCGCCTTGGCGATGTCCGTGATGATGGCGCGGGCCTCGGCGGCGTCCGCCGCCCAGTGGACGACGGTTCCGGCGGCGGTGGCGTTTTCCTCCAGCTGCTCCAGCAGATCCGGCAGGCGGGAAAGGGCGGTGAAGCGCGCAGCCCTGGCCCGGGCGAAGTGGTCCTCGCGCCCGGAGAAAACATCCATGGAGAGCTTGCGGATGTTCTGGAAGTGCCGTGTGGCGTGGTCCAGCACGGCGCGCAGGTTGGCGTCGCGGCAGGCGCAGGCGCTTAAGGGGCGGAAATTGCGGGTGTTCACTTCCACGGCGGGGTCTCCTTCTTGAGTCCGGCCGCCAGCACCTGGGCCACGTGCAGGGCGGGCAGGGGCTTGCCGAGCCGCGCCAGATGGCCGCTGATGTTCATGAGGCAGCTGGGCTCCGCGCTCACCAGGATTTCCGGCTCAAGGGCCAAAATCTCCCGGCACTTGTCTTCCACAAGTGCATTGGAGACGGCTGTGAACTGCAGGCTGAAGATGCCGCCGAAGCCGCAGCAGCGGTCCGCGCGGTCGGCCTCGACAAGCGTCAGACCGCGCACGCCGCGCAAAAGCTTGCGCGGGGCCTCTGCGCCGTCGTCCGTTTGGCCCTGCAACTGGCAGGAGCCGTGGTAGCAGGCGCGAGTCTTGAGATGCGCGCCGAGCTGGTCCGCGCCGGGCAGGCCGGCCACGAATTCGCAAAACTCAAAGGTCCGAGCGGCCAGGTCCAGGGCCCGGGCGTGCTCGTCCGTGCCGGGCGCGAAAAGCTCCGGGTACGTGCGCACCATCTTGACGCAGGAGCCGGACGGGCAGACCACCGGGCCGGGCGCGGCGAAGACGTCCAGATAGCGCGCCGCCAGCACGCGGGCGTTCTTCAGGTCGCCCGTCTTGTAGGCCAGCTGGCCGCAGCAGGTCTGGCCCGCGGGATGGTGAACCTCGACATTCAGGTGTTCGAGAACCTCCACCACGGCCTCGGCGGCCTCGGGGTGGCAGTCCTCCACCAGACAGGGGATGAACAGATGTGCTTGCATGGGCTGGCCTTACGCCCGGTCGCGGCGGCTGGCAAGAGCTCGGAGAGGCGGACCCTTGCCGTGGCCGCCCTTGAGCCGCGCGTCCGGCGGCGTCCGGCTGGCGTTGAAGTCCTGGCGGAATTCCCGTACCACGTGGCATGAGCACGCGGACGCATTTTCTTGCGGCGCGCGGCCTTGGCCGCGTCCATCTTCGCCCGGAGCAGCCGTGAGCGGCGGGCTCCTGCGCGGGCTGCGCGCGGAGTTCGCTTCGCGCCTGGCGCGCGACACCCTGGCCGTGTTTCTGTTCAGCGGCCTGGGCCGCGCCGTGGCTCTGGGCAAGGAGATGCTCGTGGCCGCGCTTTTCGGCGTGGGCGGACTGCTTGATGCCTACGTGCTGGCCTTTCTCATCCCTTCGCTTCTCGTGAACATGTTCGGGGCCTCCTTCGCCTCGGCGCTCATCCCGGCCTTGGGCCGCGCATCGAAGAAAGACACGGCGGGCCGGGGGCAGCGCAACCTGCTGGGGCGCGCCCTGCTGGCCCAGGCCTTTCTGGTGGGCCTCATGGCCCTGGCTCTCGTCCTGCTGCCGGTTCAGGCCCTGCGGGCTCTGGCTCCCTACCTTGAGCCGGAGCGCCTGGCCATGGTCAAGGCCATGCAGACCGCGCTGCTGCCTGTGTTCATTTTGGGCAGCCTGTCCCAGACCCTTGCGGCCAGCGTCAATTATCGTGGCGGGTTCAAGGGCCCGGCCCTGGCCTCCACCTTGGGCGCCCTCGCGACCATTCTGGTTATTGCGCTTGCACACGGCGCGCTGGGTGTGGACGCCCTGGTGGCTGGCGTGGACGCGGGCGCGGCGCTGGAATTTTGTCTTCTGCTTTGGCTGCTGCGCCGGACTTGGCCAGGTGCAGGGTTTGGCGCCGGGCTTGGCGCATGCCCCAGGGCGGCGGCGGGCCAGATGGAGCAGGCGGTGCGCAACCGTCCTGCGGCACACGCCGCACTGGTGGATGTTGCCGCTCAATCCGGGGCAGGCGTTTCGGCGGGCCAGTCGGACAATGGCTGCGGTCCTGAGCCGGGGGCTTTGAACTTTTTTGGCGCTCCGCTGCGCGTCCTTTTGCGGGACTGGTCCATGCTGGCCCTGGGTGCAAGCACGCTGGCCCTGGCCTCGTTCATCGACAACGCCATCGCCTCCACCCTGGGCGAGGGCGCGGTTTCCACCCTGAGCTACGCCTGGAAGCTGCCTTCTGGCTTTGCCACCCTGCTTGGGCTGACCCTTTCCACCGTGCTGCTGCCGTATTTCACCGGTCTGGCGCACCATGCGCCGGCCGGAGAGCTGGCCCGCGCCAGCCGCCGCGTGGTCAACCGGCTGCTGCTTGTCTGCACTCCCCTGGCCGTTGCCGGGGCCTTGGCCTCGCCGCTGCTTGTGGCCCTGCTGTTCCAGCGCGGGCGCTTCGACGCCCAGGCGGCCGGGCTCGTTTCCGTTGTGCAGGCCTGCTACTTTGCGCAGTT
>Ga0209800_10002745_pt1 | contig 14976 bp, 11 predicted proteins | sample Higcelweek8metaG_FD_187174 | JGI IMG/M metagenome (GOLD analysis project Ga0209800, IMG submission 187174) | Freshwater pond sediment microbial communities from the University of Edinburgh, under environmental carbon perturbations - High... | ecosystem: Environmental > Aquatic > Freshwater >...
ACGGGGCATCTTCATCAAACAAGCGAAATCTAATGGCTACCTATGCCCTTCAGTGGCGGGCCATTACCCTGGCAAAGGAAAGGGGTTGTACCGAATATGACATGTTCGGTATTGCTCCAAATCCCGATCCTGAACACCCGATGTACGGACTCTATCGCTTCAAGACCGGATTTGGCGGCGAAATTTATCATGGACTGGGGTGTTGGGACTACCCGCTTGACAATGAAGTCTATTCATACTTTACAGCCCGTGAAATGATGAGTCAGGGGTATCATATAAACTGAAACCCTGCAGCAATTTAAGTTTTTCTCCGTCATTAAATCATACATAAAACTTGCTTTTTCCTGAAGCACGTCATAAATTTGTGTATTGAAAATGCCTGCAAGCAGCCTTTATGAAAACGTTTTCGGTTCAGAATATGATTCACTTTTGCATTTATATAGAACCCTTAACCAACTCAGGACCTTATGAAAACTATCATCTGCTTTTCTCCGTAACCTGAATGAGGCCGGCATACGTGACGGTCATTTCAGGTTTTCTTAATTAACAGCTCTGCTTAAACAATTTAAAACCAGCTTATGAAAAAACTAATCATGATCATGCTGATGGTGTTGCTGTGCGGTTTTCAGGCAGCACTGTCACAAAGGAGCGTATCCGGCAAAGTAACGGATGCCAAGGATGGGCTCCCGCTAACCGGTGTAACCGTTGTCGTAAAAGGCCTTACTGTCGGGACCTCGACGGATGCGAACGGAGAATACAGGCTCTCTGTTCCTGCGGGCAGCAATGTCCTTCTTTTTTCCATGATCGGTTATACCGACATGGAGGTTACCATGGGTACATCAAATACCTACAGTGTGGCTCTTGAGCCCGGAACTGAACTTATTGAGGATGTTGTGGTTACTGCGTTGGGTATCAAGCGTGACAAGAAGGCACTGGGTTACTCGGTCAGCTCAATCAAGGCAGCCGAGATTACAGTTGCAGGTACCTCGCAGAATGCCCTGGCATCTCTCTACGGCAAGGCGGCAGGTGTCGGCATTCAACTTGGTACTGCGGGTCCGACCGGCGGTGTGAACATTAAAATCCGCGGCTCGGCAGGTCTTGATGTAAGTACAAAGACACGCCCGCTGTTCGTTGTTGACGGTGTGCCTATATTCGACGAGAATACGAACATGGCTAACAGGGGCTATGACCCTCTCAACTCACCCGACTACGGAACAGGTATCAATGACATAAACAGCGAGGATATCGAATCAATAGAGATCCTTAAGGGTGCAAAGGCGACAGTGCTCTATGGGAGCCGCGCCGGGAACGGTGTCGTGATGATCACTACCAAGAAGGGACAGGCAACAAGGGGTCTTGGCGTAACACTCACCTACCAGAACACATTTGAGCAGCCAGTGAACACAATTGAATGGCAAAATGAGTTCGGCTCAGGAACATCGGTCTACGACACCATCTACGGCACGAACAAACTGGGCCAGGCAGTAAGGGTGATGAACAGCAGCAGGTTCCAGTTCGGTCCCGCCTTTGACAACGCGCCCATTATGAATTATGACAGTGCTATGACCACTTACAGGGCATACCCCGACAACTGGATCAACATGTTCCGCAAGACAAACACAAACAGCCTGACGGCTGCAATTGCCGGAGCCAATGAGAAAGGTGCCATGCGTCTTGCCTTCACAACCAGGGATTACCAGGGGATGATGGAAAACTTCTACCAGAAAACCAAGTCAGTCAGCTTTAGCGGACAGATTAACGCGTCCGATCTGGCCAGGTTCGAGGTTTATACGAATATACACAACGTCCAGACCCAGAACAGATATCAGAATATGTTCAGGCTGGTATCCTACGGTTTCAACCGTGATCTCGACTACCAGGGACTCAGGTATCTCTACAAGGACAAGTTCGGTCAGAAGGGTGTGCTCGACGATTACGGCCTACCACAGTCCTTTGACCAGTATGGTTACATGAACATGCTCTGGGATCAGCTTGAGAACCGTGATATAGATGACAAGCTCCATATGACAGGGGCCATCAAGATGAACCTCCAGTTCACACCGTGGCTGTCACTGACTGCCAATGCCGGAACTGACTTCACTGACTGGGATTTCACAACTATGAACAAGGTGACGAAGCTCATGCCTGTGGTTGAAGGCGGAGGTTTTGAGTTCAGCAGGCGTAATATCGTCAGCCAGAACTACAACGCTTTCGTCAATTTCACCAGGAAATTCATGGGTGACAGGCTTGATGTTGTAATCTTTGCCGGTCCGGAATACACCCGTTTTTCCGAAAACAATATCGGGGTCAGTACAGTTGGCGGGCTCCAGTTTGACGGATGGTATTCTCTCAACGGTTCAAAGACCACAACAGGCAGCTTTGGACAGGCCCGTTCACACAACCGCAGTTCCTTCACCCAGTACAGTGTGCTGGGTCAGGCATCATTCGGCTGGGACAACACCTATTATGTAGAGTTCACTGCAAGGAACGACTGGTCATCACTTCTTCCTCCGGCTAACAACTCCTATTTCTATCCCGGCGTCTCGGCAACCTGGAATTTCAGCCAGACATTCACTGTTCCCCAGCTCACCTATGGTAAGCTGAGGATGTCATTCGCCGATGTAGGCCGTGCTGCCCCGACACCTTACTGGACCAACCGCGATTTCGGCGTTGGAATGGTAGAGCGCACCAGTGCAATAACTGTTTACGGCCCCGGTGCACTCTTTACAAGCGATATCAAGAACGAGCGCAAACGCGAATTTGAAATAGGATTTGACACCAGGTGGTTTGAGAAGAAACCTCTCGTGGCAGAGTTCTCATTTTACACATCGCACACATACGATCAGATTATGGGTCTGGGTATTACCCCGGCCTCAGGATTCAGTACAATCAAAATCAATGCGGGCGATGTCAAGAACTGGGGTTATGAACTGTTGCTCAAGTATACGCCGCTCAAAACCGACAAGCTGACATGGGATGTTACATTCACAACCGCCAACCAGCGCACGAAGGTCATCAAGCTCTATCCTGGCATTACCGAATACCGTATTGCAGGCTCCAACAGCTACTCAATCATGGCAGTGGAAGGGAAGCCAATCGGCGATGTCCAGATGTACGATTACCTTCGTGACCCGCAGGGTAATAAAGTCGTCAACAGCTCAGGTCTTTACATGCGCGACAATTCCAGGTTCGTCACTGCTGCAAACATCAATCCCAACTTCATCGGCGGGTTATCAACTGACCTCTATTACAAAAAGTTCAGCCTGCACCTGGGATTTGACTACAAGTTCGGTGGCACCTTCCTGTCACATACGAATTACTACCTTCTTGGTAACGGACAAAATACCGAATCCCTTAAATACAGGGATGAGTCACACGGTGGTATGGCGTATTATATCGACGACGCAACCGGAGATCGCATCGAGTGGCAGCACAATCAGGCTGCACCGGCCGCTGCACGTGACAATATGGTCTACCATGACGGTCTGGTCCTTGAAGGTGTCAAGGAAGTATCTGACGGAGTCTATTCTGAAAATGACATAATCATCTCGGCATACGAGTATTGGTCAACCTACATTCAGGATATGAATGAATGGTTTGCTCCTGACAAGCTTTACAAGAACGACTATATCAAGTTCCGTGAAGCTGCCATCATGTACACCGTACCGCAACAGATCTCCAACAAGCTCAAGCTGCAGAAGCTGACAGTCTCACTTGTAGCAAGGAACCTCTTCTACATCTACAAGACTATGCCAAACATAGATCCTGAATCGCTTCTGGGTAACGACCAGTTTGTAGAGTACACGCCTCTGCCACAGCTTCGCAGCTACGGCTTCAAAATTGACGTCAGTTTCTAACCAATTAAGAAATGGATCATATGAAAAAGCTATTTATAATTATTGCCGTCTTCGCGTTAGCGCTGTCAGCATGCCAGGATGTGCTGGAAGACGAGTACAAGAATCCGGAGACCGTGAACCCGCCGGAAGAGAAGTCAATCGCCGGAATGTTTTCAGGCATGCTTTACCAGTGGCAGCTATTTGTTAAGGATTACGGTGAATACTGGTGGCAGAATGACGGATGGGGTATCCCTGCATACACCCAGGTTGCTCACAGGTATATCACAGACCGCTACTTTGCATATTATGTTGACTATGCAGACCTGGAGACCGGAGTTAACGGTTTTCAGGCAAATGCAGTTACCAATGCCTTCGGGTACCATTATACCAAGGTCAAGGAGTGGGCCCTGATGAAGGAACAGGTGGAGGCTATGTCAACTGCCGAGAAAGACCAGGTGGAGGCCTATTACATGCTGGCCACTGTCTTCAAGGATCTGCTTGCGCTGAGAAATGTCGACTTTTTTAACAGTATTCCCTATTCAGAGGCTCTTCAGGGCAACGTAGGCAAACTGTATCCTAAATATGACGATCCGAAAGAGATATATATCTCCGTTCTGACTGATTTGAAGGATATTTCCGAAGGTCTTTCTGCAGCCTACAATAAGATGAATGCTGACAACAAGGCCTTTTTCGCGGTGCAGGATGTTGCCCTCAAGGGAGACATCGACAAATGGGTTCAGTTCATAAACGCTATCAGGCTGCAATACGGCATTAAGCTTGCCGGAGTTGACCAGGCTGCCGGTGTGCCTCTGATGGCCAGCGCTCTTGCCAATCTGCCGACCCAGGATCTTTACTTCGGCCCGTATTCGTATGAATATCCCTCAGGCGGCGGTACAATCATAAGGGGTATGTATGAGAGGACCTATGCCAATTTCATCCCCAACGTCATTATGAAGAGGATGAACCACGGAACAAACACCTATGAACCCGGCGTAGACGACCCAAGACTGCCTGTCATTGCAATGCCTACCAAATGGAACAGCAACCAGGATTACCTGGGAGTATCCATGAATTCCGATGCCCAGACGCCATTCTACGTTGCAGGCCACAGGTACTATGCCTACGGAGACAATGTCGAAAGTTCTCTTTCAACTAATGCTGTTTCAATGTACAACTTTGCCACATACTTCCACAATTTCGAAAAGTATCCGGCAATAATGATGACAAGGGCATACGTCGACCTTCTGCTTGCAGAGATAGCGCTTAAAAACTATGGCCCGACAGGCAAGACAGCTGCCGAGCATATGAGGGATGCGGTTGTCCATTCATGCGACTGGTGGTACTGGCTCAACGGTGTAAGCTCATACCGGACTGACCTCGCCCTGCTTCACCCGGCCAAATCCGTGGCAGATATCACAACCTACGCTGGCAGGATAGCTGATGACTTCACCGCAGCAGTGGGAGAGGAGAGCAAGATGGAGATCATCATGCAGCAGAAGTATATTCATGTAAACATCACTGATGAGTATGATCTGTGGGCTGAACTTCGCCGTACACGTCATCCCCTTCTCGAACCGCTGGTTCTCAGGGGGGAAATGTATAAGCCGTGCCCGGAGCGCCTGCGTTACCCGTCAACGGAGCTGCAGCTCAACGGTGAAAATTTCAAAGCGGTACAGGATCAGGACGACTATACTACGCCTATCTTCTGGGTTCCTGAATCCAAGAGGGGCACGGTCTGGTATCTGAATGATGTCCTTCCGCTGAATCTTCCACCATATTGATTTAAAATCTCTTAAGAGGATCAGGGGCGTCTCACGGGACGCCCTTTTTCTTTTAATACCAAACTGTTACGGTCCCGAAGCAGGTATGCATCAGACATTTCAGGACCCCTGATGTGGGAATAATGTAATTAATAAACAGAACCATGTAACGATTTCGCTCTAGGGGTGGTTTACTTTTGTTTTTGATGTATAACAACCAATAAATAACCATATAGTCCGCTTCGGAGAAAGCCCGGAAATTGTATTCATCGACAGACAGGCGTTTAGGTTAGGGAGTTTTGGGCGGGATGATCCGGAGCGGACTTATTAATTCAAAAAGACTATGAGTTCAGGAAAAGTAGTAGCAGCATTACTGGCCGGCATTGCTGCCGGCGCAGCATTAGGGATTCTGTTTGCCCCGGCAAAAGGATCGGAAACACGCAAGGGACTTACCGGTAAAGGGGAGGAACTTAAGGAATCTATAAAGGAGAAATTCAATGAATTTCTGGATGACATAGCCGATAAATATGACAATGTAAGCCAGGCGGATGCCGACGTGGATGACGAGGTCGGTGGTACTAGGGAAGAGTCAGGCAAGAAGACAAAGCCCGCTGCGGTCTGATGACTGAAAACATTATTGGATCATAACTGGAACAACTATGGCCGTAAAAATGGAAGATAACGCAGGGATCATTGATGAGCTTCTTGACAAAGCTACCGAATACGGCAAGGCAGAACTTGAACTTGCCAAACTGAAAGTCCTTGACAAAGCATCGGATATAGTTTCAGCAAGTGTACCCAGCTTTATAGTTATGGTGTCAGCAAGCATTTTCATGCTGTTTCTTAACCTGGGCATTGCTTTCTGGGTGGGCGGACTGCTTGCCAATATGTTCCTCGGTTTTTTGGCAGTGTCGGCTTTTTACGGAATCATTGCCCTGATAATGCATCTCTTTATGCATAAATGGCTTAAAACCAAGGTCGGTGATTACATCATCAGGCGGATACTAAATTAAAAACAGATGCAAACAATTACCTCAACTGCCGACCTTAAAAAGGCAATTCAATCACTTGAAGCTGAACATGCTGCGAGCGGAAAGCAATTAAAGGCGCATTTTTATGCCGTCTATGAAACATTCAGCCCCGCCAATCTGCTTAAGAGCACTCTGAGTAGTATCACATCATCACCAAATATGATCGATAACGTCCTTGGAACAACGCTGGGGCTTGCCGCAGGGTTTGCTTCAAACCTGCTGTTCAAAGGTTTGGCGGGTCCGGGACTCAGGAGGGTTATCAGCCCCGTGCTTCAGTCAGGGGTGTCAAGCTTTGTGGCAAAAAACACCGGCTCGTTGAGATCAATTGGCGAATTGGCCCTCTTGCGCATTTTCCGGAACAGAAGAGTGAAACCCCAGGGCAAGCCGTAACAATGTGAATTATGTAACATATACGCACAAATCTGTAACACATCTTCGCCTGATAAGCAGCACCTTTGATGTTAGTTAACAGGTTCCTGGAAGAACAGGGAAGCAACGAAAACAAATAATAAAGTAATGAAAAGAAAAATGAGATTATTACCAGTATTAATTGCAGCGTTTCTGATTACGGGCGTTGCCAGTGCACAACACAGCTCATCGCCCTCCGGACACGCCGTTTTTGGTGTTAAGGGAGGATTGAATTTCTATAATGTTCAAAACGACAACAGTACCACCTACGATCAGAGAACAGGTTATCACCTTGGTATTCTTGCTCATATCCACCGCAACAGCCAGTGGGCATTTCAACCTGAGCTGTTGTATTCCGCACAGGGTGCAAAAAACCTGGACCTCGGTTATCTGAATATTCCGTTATTGATACAATACATGTTTGACAACGGATTCAGGCTTCAGGCTGGTCCACAGATAGGATTTCTGGTCAGTTCCGACAATAACGATAACTGGAGTCCGCTTGATTTAGCCCTTAGTATCGGTGCAAGCTATGTGGTTCCGGCAACCGGGTTTGGCATTGATCTGCGGTACAATCACGGATTAAACGATATAAATAAAAACAATGATGTAAAATCGACCAACAGGGGTATTCAGCTTGGGCTGTTTTACCTCTTTGGCCATGATGCTGAAAGGGCTATCCGCAACCTCTAGGAGGTTATTTTCCTATACAGAATTTTGAAAAGATCTGCCCGAGGATATCCTCGGGTGTGATCTTTCCCGTTATTAGCCCAAGGTGGTAGATTGCCTGGCGCACGTCTGTAGCAATCAGTACCGTGGGGATGCCGTCACGGAAGCCATCAAGCACCCGCTGCAAGCTCTCTGTGACATTTTTTAACGCCTCGAAATGCCTGGCATTTGTTACGATAAGTTGAGGAGAATTCAGCCGGCCGGTCTCCACCGAAGCTGTCAGCTGCTTCTTTACCTCTTCAATACCTGAAGAATTCCTGGCTGAAATGAAAAGCACCGGGAAGGAGCAGAGGCTCTTCAGTTCTTTTTTAAGCGCAGAAGCTGCGCTCCGGGTAATCAGGTCGGATTTGTTGATTACCAGTATTATCCTGGCGCCGGAGTTGCCCGTAAGATCACTGACTGTGCGGGCAAACGCAGAAATCTCCAGTGAACTGTCGGTAGCCTCGGCCAGAGCCAGTACAACCTCTGCCTCACGCAGCCTGCCATGCGTCCGCTCAATACCCATCTCCTCAATCTTATCACTGCCCTGTCTGAGTCCTGCCGTATCAATGAACCTGAACAGGAGGCCGCCAACGTGCAACACCTCCTCAACTGTGTCACGGGTAGTTCCGGGGATGTCAGAAACTATAGCCCTCTCCTCCTGAAGGAGCACATTAAGGAGTGAGGATTTGCCCACATTGGGCCTGCCGGCAATGACTACCGGTATACCTTTCCTGATTGCATTGCCGAGTCTGAATGAAGACGCCAGCCTGTCTACAAGGCTTTTGATTTTGATAACTGTCTCAGTCATTGAAAAGCGGTCGGCGAACTGTACATCCTCCTCGCTGAAATCGAGCTCCAGTTCGATGAGCGAGGCGAAGGAGAGGAGCTCCATCCTGAGTTTCTCGATCCCTTTCGAGAATCCGCCGCGGAGCTGGGTGGCAGCAAGACGGTGTGCCGCCTCCGAATCAGAAGCAATAAGATCAGCCACAGCCTCAGCTTGGGAAAGATCCATTTTGCCGTTCATAAAAGCCCTCATTGTGAACTCCCCGGGAGTGGCTGTTTTAACCCCTTTGTCAATGAGGATTTCGATGATCCGATGCTGTATGAAGGGCGAGGCATGGCAGCTGATTTCTGCCATTTCTTCCCCGGTATAAGAGTGAGGAGCCCTGAAAAGAGAGACAAGTACTTCATCTATGAATTCGCCCTGCGAAGATATAGTCCCGTAAATCAATGTGTACCCCTTCGCATTGAGTATATCAACCTGTTTATCTGCTGGTTCAAATATTCCGGTCAATGTTTCAATTGTCCCGGGTCCGGAAAGCCTGATCAAAGCTATTGCACCCCCTCCCGAGGTGGCCGGTGCGCATATGATTGTCCCCTTTTGTGTCATAATTTACAAGGGACAAAGGTAATTGAATTCTACCTCGCGAGGTTATCGGCAAGAAAGGTATTATCCGGTATCGATGCAGTAGTGTTTACCTGGTCAAATTTCACCCTGGAGCTTCTCCCGTTGAGATGGTTTTTTGCAACCATATCTGTCATTACATACCCCTCTTTTCCCGTCAGTGGCTGGGTAGCCACAATCTCAATTGTCTTGAACAGTTCGCCGTCAAAATTGTAAAAGTCGATCTTCTTTGTTTTGAGACTGCTCTTCTCGAGGTACGTTACCTTTTTGGAGAAGCCGTACTCGTCGGCCTTGTCATCACTTACGGGAACATTCTCGATAATCCAGGTATCGGTCTTCCCGGATTCCGGCAGGTGCCTGATTATGAAATCGGCGTTGCTACCGCTCGACATATCTGCGTTGGAAAATTCTGAGCTCATGAAGCTTTTTCCTTTCTCCGTGCTGACAATGCGCCGCGTCTTTTTCAGTGCCGGAAGGTAAATCCACATGTCATCCTGGGCATCCTTGCTGTCAATTATAAGCATCGCAGTGCCCCGCACATCAGCAGGATCAAGGAACTTAACCATTCTCTTGATCGTTCCGTCATCGTAGGATTTGGTGATCATATTCAATTTCCGTGTCCGTACAGAGCCGTTCTTCTCGGTAATTGTAAGATTGACAGTTGACTGGATGTTCCCTGACATTGTCAGGTCACGACTCTTGTCCATCAGCTGTACGGGATCTGACTGCTGTGCCAATGTAACCTGCAGTGACAGAGCCAGTATCACTGGCAATAGGAATAACATTCTTTTCATTTTTTTCATCGTTTTTATTTATTCGTTTCTCATTTGCCTCTATAAACCCGGGTTTGAACCAGAGCATGAATGCCGGCATGACAATAATCGCATAAATGAGGCAGGAGCCAATTGCAAGAAGTGTCAGGTACCCAAAGAATCTTATTGACAGAAATCCGGAGAAGAAGGTGGCTGAGAATCCGGCCATAACGCTCAGTCCGTTAATGACGATGCTCCGTCCGGTTGTCCGGTACGTTTCAGATATTGCCTCCTGCCGTGTTTTCACCTTTCCGAGTTCAGTCTTGTACCTCCACAGGAACTGGATTGTGAAGTCGACCCCAACCCCTATCATTATTGAAGAGAGGAGGGCGGTTGCGGCATCGATCGCGACACCTGTAAGGCCCATTGCACCAAACTGGATCAGTATTGAAGCTGCAAGAGGAATTGATCCGATCAGGCCACCCTTCAGCGACCGGAATATCATAGTCAGAAGGATAAGGACAATTACCAGGGCAAAAACCAGTGAAGAGACCTGTCCGTTGATTATCTTCTGTGCAAAATCAATCATGATTATTGCATAGCCTCCCGTGGTCACCCTGGCGGGGAAGTCTGCAGTAAAGCTTTTTATGTCGTCCCTGAGATCACGGACTATCTTATTGTCTGGCTTCGACAGCCGGACCAGCAGGTGAGCCTTTGTATTTTCAAAGTTCATAAGCTGATTGAAATCGTCCGGGTCACCGCTCATGTTATACAGCTCGAACATCTGGGCAATTGCAGCTGAAGAAGAGGGGATCCTGTCATATCCCTCCTCCCCGGGCTCATACAATGCCATGCTCATCTCCCTGACAACGTCGGAGATTGAGAAGACGCCACCGACACCTTCCGAACCCTTCAGATGCTGTGTAAGGTCATCAATCCTGTGCATAAGGACAGGGTCCTTTATGTCACCGCTGATCATCACCGAGATTGTCTGTGAGCCGCCGAATTTGGAATTGATAATTTCGGAAGCCCGTCTGACCGGATGTTTGTGTGGGAAGAAACTCTCCTGGTTGGTGTCGATCCGAAGGAATACAATGCCGGTACCCACAAGGAGTGTAAGAACCAGGGAAACAAGCAGAACTCTCGCGGGGCGTCTGATCACCAAAGATGAGATGCCTGCCAGTGCACGGGTGATCAGATCATTTTTCTCCGGTCGCGGAGGGCGGGGTTTCCTGCCGGGGTTATGTTGCATGTATATGAGAGCAGGAATAAGTAACAGACTCATTGCCAGTGCAAGGGTAACCCCGGCAGCTGAAAGGATACCGACCTGTCTCGCCGGTATAATTGAATGGGTAAGCAGCCCCAGCAAACCGGCAATTGTTGTCAGTCCGCTGAAAAGAATCGGCATATTCAGCGACCCCGTAATAGCTTTGACCATCTCCTTTCCCGTCACCGGAAGGTCTGACCGGCTGAGCTCCTGGTGCCTTGATACAAGGTATATGCCGTAGTTATTGGCAACCGAGATCAGGATGATGGGAGCGAGGCTCATTATGATGGAGAATTTCCATCCGAGCAACGGTATCATGCCCATTGTTATAACCGTAGAAAGTATCACAACCGAGAATGGGATCAGGACGCTTCTCCAGTCGCCGAGCGAAAGCTTAAGTACCGTCAGCATTATCAGGAGGGCAATGGGAATAAGGATCATGGCATCATGATTCACATCCCCGGTGATGAATTGCCTTATGTATGGCAGTCCGCCTGTAAGTATCTGCGCGTCACCATGTTGCGACGCTATAACCGAGTCAACCCTTGTAAGGGTCTCATATTCAGGCACATTTGAAGTGATGGTTCCGGTGATAGCCGCTGCTGTCATATCTGATGCAACCACGATGTCGCGGGCAAACCGGTTGGCAAGTATGTCCTGCCTCAGTGACTCCATCTCCGCATCAGTATCCGGTATTTTGTCAATTAGAGGATCAACAACCATCATCCCGTCACTCCCTTCGATTTTCCTTGCAGTAAAAAGTGAGTTGACCATCCCGATGCCTTCCATCCTTGACAAAGCCCTGTCAACCTCCTTTACCTGCCGCAGATCGCCCTGCTTTAAAATGGTGGTGTCGTTGAACAGTACGATGATCATATCCTGAACCCCAAACTCCTTCTCAATTGAGTCATTGGTGACCCTCGAGGGCATATTGCGAGGTATGTAATTCCTGATATCAGGGTCGGTTTCGGATGATGGTATAAGCAGGCCCAGTCCTGCTGCGAGGGCAACCGACACAGAAATTATCGCCCATCTGTATTTGATAATAAAGTTTGTCATAGTCTTAGAAATCTATCCTGATAGCAAAGTATGCTGCCTTCATGAAGTCGTCAATTATGTCGTACATTCCTCCCCTGGTGCCTGCGTAATGTTCATATCCCGCACTGAGCGTCACACCATCCGAGGGTTTGTATTTCACCGCAGGGCGAACCATAAGGTCTTTCGATGTAAGGTTGTAAACCGTAGTTAAAGAGGGAATCAGTCTGCCATAGAACAGTTCAGCCTCGAGCCTCACCCCGGCAGAGTGGTAAAATTCATGCAGCTGGTTGTTATACAGCCTGTTAAATGCCTCAATCTGAAGCCTTGTAAACTCCACCGGATCAAATCCGGGTGTATTGAAGAGCTGCATGAGCTGCTGCATGTCAGGTTCAGTGCCAAGGATCGGGTCATACGGGGCCTCGTAAAAGTCAAGGACTTTTTTTCCTGAATACTCGGCCGTGATCCGTACTGCCCCGGGGGTCCAGTCGAGTCCTGCCACCCATTCAACCTGCCTGAAGGGGATTTCCTCATTGCCTTCCTTCTCTTCGACAGGACTTGTGAGGGCAGCAGTACCCCGCAGCACAAACGGCGACAATACTGTTTCAAAGTCAAGGCCGGTGCTGTTTATTATATAAGGTACCCCGGTGACTGCGACGGCAGGCTCCAAAGGATTGGTGTAATCGGCGCTGATGAGATTGAGTCCCGGCATCAGGTCGGGGCCGTGATAATACTGGATTCCGGCATCGAATCCCTTCAGTATGAAATCTCCTCTCACTCCGTAAGAATAATAACCGTTGCCTGTTCTCAGTCCCTCCGGCAGTGATACCTGCATATTCGGAGGAAGCTCTATAGGCTTGATTATGAGCACTGAGGGATTCCAGAACGGTGCGGCCACAACTGACAGCCTGAAGAACGGAGCGGGAGTGAAGGTTACCTCTCCAAGGATGTTTCCCAGCTCCGCATCCTCGAAGTCAGGTGACCGCAGGGTATAATCTACAGGACTGAATCTCGATAGTGGAGTGAACATGTCGGTTTTCCCCCACTTGACAATCTTTTGTCCGGCGGAGATGCTCATGAATCTGTTATAGTACATGCCCCATGCCTCCCTCAGAATCAGGGAGTTTACATTCTCCCCGAACTGCTGTCCAAAACGAACTCTGAGGTCTGCGTAACCCTTGAAGCTGAGGTTGTCTGTTGCTGTAAGCGTTAGGGCCGCATCGCCAAAGGCTGCGTTAACGTCATGTGGGTAATCGCCAGTGCTTAAATAAGCGCCCCCTCTTACAAACCCTCCGGGGGTAAATGATTTTTCCTGAGAAAAGAGGAATAAAGGAAAAAACAATGAAACTATAATTATCAATGGCCGTCTCATGGTTGTCAGCTTTTTCTGTAAAGTTCGTCATGATAGGCCGGGATATCGTCCGGACCGCACGGTTAGGACAGATAACGGAATGCGTACTGGTCTTAGCCGCTCGGATCGCACCTTTGAAGGCGGGGCGGATGACCCTGATCACATCCGGGGAAATGCATGGGACATACCGGATTACAGCATGGGATAATGGAAGGAACAGCCCGGATCACACCGGGTCTGACTCTTTTGACAACTGTTCCCTCCAGGCACTTGGTGTCTTGCCGGTATAGGCCTTGAAAAAAGTGTTGAATGTTGACTTTGAGTTGAACCCGGCATCAAAGGCTATGGCCAATATCGTATAATGCCTGTATTTCGGATCGCTGATGCGGCTGATGACCTCGCGGATCCTGTACTCATTGACAAAGGAGAAGAAGTTACGGTTGTGCTTTTCGTTCAGCACCTCGGTTATATGATGTCGGGGGATTCCTGTTTTCCTGGAGAGGTCGTTGATAGTCAAATCGCCGTCGAGGTAAGGCTTCTCCTCGTCCATGTACTGAAGCAGTTTTGTAAGGTACTCTTCGGCCTGTTCATCCCTGAGGCCGCTCCTCGCATATTTTTCTACCCCTCCGTTATCGTTGCCATTGTCTTCTTCCTGCCCTGAAACAGGATAATCAAGCATCTCGGGCTGCCGTATGGCATAGAAGCTGTAGGCAAATGAGAATATAAAAATGAAGACAAAGGTTAAAATATACGGATCAAACGGAAGCAGTCCGGAGATTATATTGATTCCTCCAAGAATGAACACAACCACATAGCCTGTATAAAATGTAATTGAAAGAATTTTAAGCCAGTTCAGGGTGATTTTTGCGGAGGTATATGAAACTACGTCGCGCAGTCTCATCTGGTGCCGGCGTATCTCAATGAAAGACAGGGTGCTGTATCCTGTCACCGAGAGAAAGAAACAGATGCCGTAGATTATCCGGAGAGGAATGAACCTGTCAATTACAAAAAAACCGCTAAGATCATCAAAGATGGGTTCCTCACGGAAGATGACAGAGACTGCAAAGAATACGAAGAAGGGAACGAAGTGAAGCGTTTGCCATGGGGAAAACTTCAGTGAGGGCATCGTCATATGCCGGATGTAAAGATACAGCAGCGGTCCGTATGTGAGGGAGATGAACGGGAAGGAATACATGTCGAGTACTGTCCTGTTGATCAGAGCAAAGATCATCTCAATGCAGAAGAGGAAGACCCATGCCGTCATTATGCGGTTGGCGGTGGTGAATGGCCTCCTGGTGGCAATAAGCATCCCGGCAAAAAAAGACTGGGAAATACCCAGGTAGAGAACCGGTTCAATGAAATCCATAGTCATTATAATATTCAGTAAATTTAGCAAAAGCAGCAAAAATTCGCTTACTTT
>Ga0209800_10002746_pt1 | contig 14974 bp, 16 predicted proteins | sample Higcelweek8metaG_FD_187174 | JGI IMG/M metagenome (GOLD analysis project Ga0209800, IMG submission 187174) | Freshwater pond sediment microbial communities from the University of Edinburgh, under environmental carbon perturbations - High... | ecosystem: Environmental > Aquatic > Freshwater >...
AATTCACCATTGCCGGAAACAAACTCTCCAACCGTTGCCGGGGCTATCTCCGGGACAATGGTCTGCCCATGGACGAAAAAGGACGCAATCGACCCTACGACCTGGTGGTCACCTGCTCGGATGTCTATTTGCAGAAGAACATCAGAGGTGACAGGATGGTGCTGGTTCAGGAAGGGATTACAGACCCGGAATCCATGATGTTCCATCTGGTCAACCGGTTCAGGTTCCTTCCGCTCTGGTTTGCGGGCAATGCATTGACCGGTCTCAGTGATACATATGAGGTGTTCTGTGTTGCAAGCGAAGGGTATCGGGACTTTTTTATAAAAAAAGGGGTTTGTTCTGAAAAAATCGTTGTCACGGGAATACCCAATTTCGACAGATGTCGGCAATACCGCAGCAACACCTTTCCCTACAAGGGCTATGTGCTGGCCTGTACATCTGCGCTCAGGGAGACGCTCCAGTATGAAAACCGCAAGGCATTTATCCAAAAAGCCGTCAGAATAGCCGGATCACGGCAGCTTATCTTCAAGCTTCACCCCAGCGAAAAGATCAGTCGCGCCACCCTGGAAATAAACAGGTATGCACCCTTGGCCATTGTGTTTTCTTGCGGCAACGCAGAAGAGATGATCGCAAACTGTGATGTTCTGATTACCCGGTTTTCTTCGACAGCACTTGTCGGCCTTGCCCTGGGCAAGGAGACCCACTCAGACTTCAATATGGAAGAAATGCGTCGATTGACGCCTGTCCAGAACGGTTCGGCAGCCCTGAATATAGCCAATGTCTGCCGGCGCCTTCTTGAAAGAGAGGAACCATGTTAAATCAATTCATTGATATTGCAACTCAAAAATTGCGCTCCAAGCGTATGGAATATTTTGGAAAGCACCCGGACGTCTATACAAAAATATATGCATATACCCGGTCAAATCTGGTAAAGGCATTGGGATATTATCCCTATTATCCAAAAATTGAAAAATCCAATGCCACTGAAGTGACCATTGATGGAAAACAGATAACCATGCTGGGGTCTAATAATTATCTTGGACTCACCAATCATCCCAAAGTGATTGAAGCAGGGGTTAAAGCGTTACAGGAATATGGTTCTGGATTGACTGGCAGCCGTTTGCTGAACGGAAATGTCCTCTTGCATGATCAATTGGAAGAAGAGCTGGCTGATTTTGTTCACATGAAGAACGCGCTGGTGTTTTCTACCGGATTTGGTACAAATTTAGGAACCATCTCTACGATCTGCGGTCCTGATGATCTGATTTTCAGTGATGAATATAACCATGCTTCCATTGTGGACGGTATCCGTTTCTCCGGTGCACAAAAATGTAAATACAAACACAATGACATGCAGGATTTAGAAGAAAAACTGGCCTTTGCAGATCCCAAATACCCCAGGTTTATTGTTACCGATGGCGTCTTCAGTATGGAAGGAGATATTGCCAGACTGGATGAATTGACTGCCTTATCTAAAAAATATCCGTCACGACTGATGGTCGATGATGCACACTCTTTTGGGGTTTTAGGTCCCCATGGAGATGGAACTGCCGCACATTTCGGCGTCACTAAAGATATGGATCTGATTATGGGGACTTTCAGCAAATCCCTGGGGTGCATCGGCGGATTTATTGCTGGTGAAAAAACGGTCATCGAATATTTAAAGCATCATTGCCGCACAATGATATTTACTGCATCCCTGCCGCCTTCCAATGTAGCCTCAGTAATGGCTGCATTAGGAATTATCAAGGCAGAACCGGAACGCCGTGAACGTGTGATGGAAAATGCCCAGTTTATGCGTAATGGTTTAAAATCATTGGGATTTGATATCGGTGAAAGTACAACCCCGATCATTCCCATAGTTATCGGCAAAGATCTCAAGACCTTTCAGGTATGGAAAGAGCTTATGGATGCTGGTGTTTACACAAATCCCATTATTTCACCAGCTGTACCTCAAGGCAGAGCCCTGTTGCGTACCAGCTACATGGCAACCCACACACGCAAACAACTGGAATTTTGTCTTGATATGTTTGGGAAAGTCGGCAGAAAAGTCCGCATTATCAGTTGAAAGGGGCGCGTGTGAAACATAAGTCTGCATCATAAATTGAAAGGAGAGTGTGTGAAACATAAGTCTGCATCATCAAGAGTTGTATTGATTACCGGCGCGTCTTCAGGTATCGGTAAGTGTACGGCAGATTATCTGGCCCAAAAAGGGTATAAGGTTTACGGCACATCCCGCCATCCAGAATCCTGTCCGGAAATAAAAAATGGTTTCATGATAAAAATGGATGTCTGTGATACTGCCTCTGTTAAAGCAGCAATTGCACATATTGTCGAAAAAGAGGAACATATCGATATCCTGGTAAATAATGCGGGGGTTGGTATTGGCGGTGCCATTGAAGAGACATCGACAGATATGGCAAAAGCTCTGTTTGATACCAATTTTTTCGGTATCTGTCGCGTATTGCAGGAAGCGCTGCCAGCTATGAGACAGCAGCCTGAAGGACTCATCATCAACATGAGTTCCATCGGAGGCATGATCGGACTTCCCTTTCAGGGGATATACTCTGCATCCAAATTTGCGGTGGAAGGGCTCTCAGAAGCCCTGTATAAAGAGTTATCCTCGACAGGAATAAAAGTGGTACTGATCGAGCCAGGAGATTTTAAAACCGAATTTACAGCAAACCGCAAAAACATCAAGACAGAACATAATGCAGATGATTTTCAGCGCTCCCTGAACGTCATTGAGCGCGATGAACAGAACGGTCAGCCCCCGCTGAAAATTGCCTGTCTCATCGAAAAGATTATCAACACTTCCAAACCCCGGTTGCGCTATGCAGTGGGTTCATTTGAGCAGAAATTATCCCTGTTTTTAAAGAGAATATTGCCAAACCGATGGTTTGACCAAATGATCATGTCGTATTATAAGCTTAAGTAAACTCTGGTGTTCTCTCCACTTTTGACGAAAACAGTCGATTTTACCACTTGCATAGAGCTGCTTTACACCCGTGAATAGCTGATCCTGTCTTTTTCAAACTCTTCAATTACTTCATGGCTCAGAGAAGGGGGGACCTTTGACATTATTTGAATAAATGTATCTGTGTTTACCCGATAGTCCTCTTTATCAATAATCTCCTGCTCAAATGCAAAATATGCAACCTGATCAAAAAGATACTGGATGTCAGCAGGGGTCAGCCCGGATGTCATTTCAATAAGTTGATCCATATTGATCTGCCCGGTATTAAGCTTTGTAAGATAATATTCAAGGATGGTTGTTCTTCCTTGCCTGTCCAGTCCGCCAACCGGAATAACACAGTCAAACCTTCCAGGTCTGAGCATAGCAGCATCCAGCTGCCGGATATAATTCGTAGCACAAACCAGGAGTATCTTATTTTTTTGGTTCTTGAGCAGGGGAATCTGTTTTAAAAATTCGTTAGTAATGGACTTATCAATCCTGTCTGCTCTGTCACGGCTGCCGGCGATCTCTTCAAATTCATCTATAAAAAGGACAACTTCATCAAGAGTTCCTGCCTTTTGCATGACTTCACGCAGATTTGCCCCGACTTTTTCAACGCCATCCACCATAAGCATGCTCGGTAGAATCTCAATGTACCACCAGGACAAGACACCTGCTATGGCCTTTACAAAATGAGTCTTTCCTGTGCCCGGAGGTCCGAAAAATATGATTGCTCTGGGATGAACAACCCCATGTTTTTGTGCAAGGGTTTTCTCTGTCAGGGGAAGAATTATTCTGCGCTGCACCAGTTGCTTTGGGGGCTGAGAGTCGGCTATGGTATCCCACATTTCCCTGCTGAAAGTCTGTGCTCCCATCTCCATGAGGATATCTTTGTGTTTATACGTCCTGTATTCATCATGAGCCTGTTCCATATTTTCTAAAAAATCAATACAGGCTGTCCGCAAGCCGACATCCCGGCCGACTTTTTCAGAGAGAATCCACTTATGATTTATTATTTTAGACCACATTTCAGCAGCAACATCCGGCTCAAACTCAGCCCCGCTCATTTCAAAGATACCGGTCGCACAGGCTTCCGGTAAAAGGGTTTGCTCTGTCTCATTGTTCATAATACAATTTGCCTTTATTAGTTTTAGTATATAAGTGCGGGCAGATTGATGATTTAACGGAAAAAACCCATAGCAATATCAGCGATAGCATTGACCACGGGCTGGGCAAACCTGCCACTGCGCAAACGGCGGGAACCTGCACCCAGGAAAAAAGCCACTCCTGCTCCTACCCCTAATGCAATAAGAATTGTCTTGCCAGGATTTTCGCTGCCATAATCCATAACCATTTCATAAGTTCCACTTACCGCCTTTGATGTTTTATCATAAGCATCACTTACAACTTCGGATGTTTTATCATAAGCATTACCCACTGCCTCGGCTGTTTTGTCATAAGTATCACTTGCCGCAGCTCCAGCTTTTTCCAGAATCTCTGCACCCTGCTCCATAGTGGTATGAGCAGCTGCACTATGTCTGTCTGCCTTGTTTTTGTGATTTTCTACGTCCATGTTATTCTCCTGAGAAAGATTAATATTAACTGTTAATGATATCTGAACTACGTAATGTCTGAGGTTGAGCCTCTTGCTCATGCCTTTCCGCATCTGTTGATGTTGTATTTTGTATCCAGACGGCGGCAGCCCTGGTGGCAATACCAAGAAGAGCCATTCTTATCATGCCTGGCCTACTGTTTCGCTCAAGCATACCGTCGAGTGAAGCACGAACTTCCCCTGCAATGGAACCCATGATTCGCTCTACAGGAGTGGCCCGTTTTACTAACATCCCTGATGCAAGATAGCCAATGCCAGCAGCACCCCCTATTGCCCAGTATGGATACTCCCTCACATATCCTCTCCAATCCAGTTTTTCTATGATACGTTCGCTGATCTGTTCGACTGTCTGGGAAATCTCCTCCTCTCCCTTAGCTATATCCTCACGTATATCCCTGGAACTTCGTTCAATATCCGACTCTTTTGTCTTATTTGGATACTCTCTTCCCAACATTCTTTCCCTCCCCCCTTATTTAATCTCCCAACTCTTTTAGATGCTTTGCAAAGATAGTATTTATTGTCTTAAGAATCAGGTGTATTATTTCTCAAAGATCGATTTCTCCAATTGTCTGTAGCCGATAAAAACAATAACAATACCGCTTGAAACAAGTACCCCTCCGATAGCAAGTGCCGCAATAAATGGAGTCATATACGAGGTGAGTTTGACAAACAGTGCAGCACAAAAAAAGATGAGTGCTGCAAAAATGGTGAGTGCTCCTGTCACAAATATCAAACCTCCTAAGCAAACGGATCTTACCTTTTCGCGAAAGCCCTGAATAACAAGTTCAATTTCGTTGTGAACCATTGTGGCTGAGTTGCTGGCAAGTTGCCCCAGCAACTCAGTAAATGATTCGCGTTGTATTGCAGGGAATCTGTCTGGCTCCCTGTTGTTCATTGGAGAAACCTCCTTCTTGCCTGTGTCGTCACTTGCCTGTGTGATAACTTCTCTGCGCCATCATCACCCACGTCGTAAAATAGCACCTGTAATCAGACCTGCAAATCCTGCCACCATAAGGCTGAATCCTGGTCTCTCTCTTACATACTCCCTGACACTCGCATCTGCCTTTGCATTGTAGAACTGCCTAATATAATCAACTGATTGCGCAAGCAGGTCAGATGCCTGATCATCTTCATACTTGCCGTACATGCCTGATTGAGCCTCATTTGCTGCCATACTGCACCTCATTATTTTTCCGTAGCAACAGCTACTCTTCCTTCATGAATTCCATACGACCATATTTTTTCATAAACAGAACCTTTCATTCAAGTGAATGAAGCTGCCGGATGCTATTTCCAGAAGATTTATCGATTCAACTTCAGACTCTGTACTAAACTGCTTTCTGCATCTCGTTTATATCAACGATCATACCGTTGATAACCCTTTTTACTCCGTGAACGTCGCTCACAAGTTTGGTGGCCAGCTCCTTTTCAGCAGCGTTCCTTGCTATGCCACTCAGACTAACCACACCTTCCTTGGTTTCGACAATGGTATTGATGGCACTGGTCGAGCGATTATACAGCAGCTTTGTCTTGACCATGACGGTGATAGATGCGTCATCTATCAACTGGGTCACCGCATCCACTGTGTCGCCTATCGTTATTTCTCCTGACGTCATTTGGGCGGCATCCGGCACCACCATCTCATTCTTAACATCTCTTACACCTTCCACATCCTTAGTGTATTCGGTCGCCAGATCCTTCTGTGCCCTGCTGGTGGCCTTGCCGAGCAGGGTGACATTCCCATTTTCTGCGAAGACCTCAATGCTGGTGGCATTCACGTTACGATGGGACAAAAGTGTTGTTTTAACTCTGGCAACAAGCCATGCATTAGTATATTCATGAGGATCTTCAGCTTTTACTTCAAACATGGGGACTTCAGGTTTTGCTTCATGTGCTGGTGGTTCATTTTCTACTTCCAGTATATTTGTCATGCTTTTAACTCCCGGGAGGTTTGAAACAGCTCCCTGTCAAATGGTTCGAGAGGTTCTTCAAAAGCGATTTCAGCCGATTCTGAAACTGATTCTCCTCTCGGGGTGACAACTCCATCCATTGCAATTATCCATGCATCAGTGCTCCGGGCAGAATCTTCACTGTTTACTCCAAACCTTGGTACTGGGACTTCGGTTTTTGTTTCCAACCTGTTTTTGGTGTTTTTAAATCTGGAGAGGCTTGCAACAGTCTCTTGAGGCAATAACTTGAGGTATTCCTGAGAAACGGTGCGTGTCAAGGTAGTAACTCCGTCCATCTGTTTTCTCATGATCTTTACTTTTCTCCTCTCTTGTTAAAAAAATTAACGGGTCTAAGAAAGCAGTCATATTACTCTCATTAAGAGCCCTATATGCTGTCAAAGGTCATAAAATATTGCAAGCATTCACACATAGCCATAGGCTGAACAATGTATAAGCCCCCTTGAAGGTGCTTAGGTGGAAATTAGTCTATGGCTTTAGCTCAGAGTGACAAATGGAATTCAGGGTTTGATCATATCTTTGGCCAGCGCAGCATCATATGATACATGAATACTGAGAACCATTACAAATATAACCCATCTTTATAATCAAGCCTGGAATTCATATAGCTGGTTCATTGATCCAATACCCTTCTCGTTTGTAATAATCATGCAGTCCGGTCTCATATTTACGATAATCTAAGACCAGTAGAGACTCATCAGTGTATTCAGGGGCTTTTTTGATTATCTCTCTGGTGAGATTGACAAATACTTTTGACTGACTCCAACTGATGCGATCAATCCACTTTGTGGAAACCAGCACTTTTTTCCCAGGCCACCAGTTTTTTGTATCAATAACCAGATAACGAATAGCCCACATATCTTCATCAATTATGAAATCCTCGACGTGGCCAATCTCACCATCTTCTGCCTGGATGTTATTACCAATCACAGCGCTGGTGCTGCGAAGATAAGGATCCCACTGTTTTTCACCTTTGTCTATTGCTTTCCATTTTCCGCTGTCACGCACAATTTTGGGATAAGAACCCCACATGTATGGACCGTCCCAATACATGGGCCATCCATAATACCCGTAATAGGTCTCCTCGAATTGTCGTGAAACTGGCTTATCACTGTTCAGGGATGGACTTGCCTCAATCTGTTTTTTTGTCAGATTGACGGTGAGCAGTTCATCATCTTTATTAACAGACTCAAGTGAATAAGGGGAGATCAACACCTGTCTGCCAGTAAGCCAGTTTCCTGTATCTGCAACCAGATAACGAATAACCCAGTGCTTGTCATCAAAATAGAACTCCTTGACCTTCCCTATTTCTCCGTCGAGGCTTTTTAGTTTATACCCTTTCATTGCCTTTGCTTTGTTCAGCATGATAGTAATAGTCCTTTCGTCCTTTGATATTTGTTTTTAAGGCTAAATTTATCAGATGGTGTTACACAGGCATACCGACAATCAATGGTTCAGAACTCTTGATAAACATATACCCCCTTGGTTGATAAGGAATCCTGCATAACACTACATACTACTGAGTCTTGGTCGTAGTTGTGGTTTTACGAACTATCACTTTGTCAGCGGTCATACGATCACCGTCTTTGGTGTAATGAATAGTCACTGGCTGACCTGACTTGACAGTCTCTATCGCTACTGCCTCACCTGCTTCGTCAACATAGGTTGTGCTTTTCGTGTAGCTGTAGTTAATCGGATCAGAGCTGGTTTCCGTCTTGATAACTATGGTATCAGGATTGAACTCGCTTATCGTTCCAACGGTTTCTGTTGTTGTGACCTTATCCACAGTGGTAACGGTTTTGTCCTGGGCAAATAACCCTGATGGCATAATCAGAACAGCCAGTGCCAATACTACTAACGAAATTGCTTTTTTCATGAATCTCTCCTTATCTTACTTATTTTTCTTCTTTCATTATTTGAAGCCCGCAGAGCCATTCTCCGGGGCTACCGGACTCTGTGCTGGCACAACGCGACTGACTAATCGCTTTGAATCGTTGTGGTGGTGGTAGTCTGCTTCTCTCTGACTATCGGCTTTTCGGTTGTCGTCGTGGTTGTCTGAATCACCTCTTCCGTATTTCCATATTGGGGTGTTGATGAACAGCCGACAATACCTACAATAGTGCTGATCAGCATAAAAAGTGCTAAACAGATGATAAAGATATTTTTCTTTCTCATGGCAATGAATCCTCTCTAAAAGACTGTGGTGAAAAAAATTGGAATGAAGAATGAAAAATTTAAATGAAGAATAAAATAGGATACTACACTCATTCTCCGTCCTGATAAAAAGCCTGTTGTTCAGAACCCTATATACTCAATTTGTGTGCCAGTGTTTCAATATCCATGATATATTGCCTCATAGTACTGATTTCAAAGCATAATCATCCAAAAAATCATTTTAACTTCTCTGATGAAAATTCATATAAAAAGGGTCATATATATCCATAGGTTATATATGACCCTTTACCAGGCAGGTTTGATATTCTCAGGCTGGACAGGCTGATATCAGTGCCTCTCTGACCTTGATGGCCAGTTCATTTCTGGAAAACGGCTTCTGAATAAAGTGTGCACCATCATCAAATATGCCGTTGTGAGAGATCACTTCGGCACTATATCCTGACATGAACAGACACCTTATCTGAGGATAGAGGGGCAGGATACTTCTGGCCACCTTTTTGGCCAGCTCCAGGCCATTCATCTCCGGCATGATCACATCTGTCATGAGCAGGTCAATATCTCCCTTATGCTCTTGAGCTATACGAATGGCTTTGCTCGGCATGTCAGCGGTAAGTACACGATATCCTAACCCTTCCAGCATAACTCTGCTCATTTGCAATACCGCAGGATCATCCTCCACCACCAGGATCGTCTCTCTTCCCGTGCAGGCCAGTTCCGCCCTATTGGCTTTCTCTATCTGCATGTTATTCTCTCTGTGACGCGGCAGGCATACACTGAAGGTCGTCCCTTTTCCAGGTTCGCTGAGAACATTGATAAAACCATTGTTCTGCCTGACGATACCATAAACCGTAGAGAGCCCAAGGCCGCTCCCTTTCCCAAACTCCTTAGTGGTGAAAAATGGCTCAAACACATGTTCCATGCTCTCACTGTCCATTCCGCATCCATTGTCAGTTACCATCAGATTTACATAATCTCCAGGAAGCGCCTCAATATTATTAAGGCAGGCAATCTCGTCAACGGTGAGATTGCCAGTGACAATGGTGAGCTTGTTGACACAATCAGAGGGATCTCGGGCATCAAAGGCATCCCGGGCGTTGGCACAAAAAGCAGCAAGTATCTGGTCGATCTGGGAAGGATCAACCTTTACAGGCCACAGGTCTGTACCTGGCAGCCAGACAAGCTCTGTATCTTCTCCGATCAAGTGTCCCAGCATTCTGAGTATTTTTTCCAGAGTCCTGTTCATATTGATCATCTTGGGTATGGCTGGCTGGTTACTGGAAAAGGTCAGTAATTGACGAGTAAGATCTGAAGAGTGTTGGGCTGCCTGACGTATTGACTCCAGGTCGGCAAAGAGCGGTTGTGCAGGGTTCACAACCTCCATGGCCATCTCGGTATAGCCAAGGATCACAGAGAGCATATTGTTGAATTCATGGGCAACACCGCCTGCCAGCCGCCCGATTGACTCCATCTTAAGTGACTGCTGGAGCTTGGACTGAAGCCAGGTATTTTTCTCCTCTGCTTGCTTGAGAAGGGTTATGTCACTCATCACAAGGAGGCAGATAACTTCCTCTTCAGGTTTCTCTAAGGTGCTCTTTTTTGAGTTCTGTACGGTGGTCTCTGTGTTCTCCTGCGAAGCAGGGGGTAAAATGACGCTGTTCTGCTCTGTGACGGTGGTCGCCAAATGTACCCAGAATATCGTTCCATCACTGTTCACAATCCGTAGTTCACAACTCTGTGGCTGACCGGTTTCCCAAAGTTTTCTGCGGTGCAGATAGTAGATATCCTGGTCTTCCTTGTGTATGAACTTTTCGATAGGCTCTTTTATAAGCTCCTCCAGTCTCTTACCAAGAAGGGTTGCAGCAACCAGGTTGGCCTCAATAATGAACCCCTTGCCTGAAACAGTACAATAGCCTGCTGGTGCCAAATTGTAGAGGTCAAAATATTTCATATGGGCAGCTTCCAGTTCCACCTGTGTACGACGAAGCTCCTCGTTCTGAAGATCCAGTTCTATCTGATGCACAGTAAGATCGTGCACCATCTCTCTGGTCTTTTCTGACCACAACTGCTCAAGGTTTTTCATCAAAGGGGCATTTGGTTCTCCAGACGGTGGAGGAAGCTCCAGACGGAAAATCTCTTCTTCCCTCTGGGAAAGTGCAATCTCTTCCGCCCGTCTGCGTAGTTCTCTATTTTTATCACTCATATTGATCCTGATTTTTATCACTCATATTGATCCTGTTGGTATCTAAAATAATCAGCAAAGCCAAAGGCAATGCTTCAGCAGAGCGCAATTTATCTGCTGAAACACTTTTGCAGACAGAGATAATATGCTCCAAAGCCTCAGAATTTTATGGTCAGAATGGGGAACTCTTATCGATTTTGAGGGGATGTCGGGCTGGAGCTTGTGTCTTTTTTTTTATGGTACTGGCCACTTCATTATAGGCACTGTGCTGATGCTGTTCTTGGGGCTGCCCTGGAGAACCTTATCGCTATATGCAACATAAACCAGTACATTGCGTTTGCGATCAAAGAAACGGACAACCTTGAGCTTTTTGAACAGGATACTGCGGTGTTCATCAAAAACCCGCTCACCGTCCTTTAGTTCGCCAGTTATCTTTATGGGTCCAACCTGACGACAGGCGATGCTGGCATCACTCGTATCTTCTGCCACACCAAGTTCTCCCTTTACACCACCTGTCTGTGCGCGGGAGATATGACATGCAACCCCCTCGACTTCTGGATCATCAAAGCCATCTATTACTATCGTGTCGTTGGTACCAAGCCATCTAAATTGAGTGCTTATAGATCCAGTAGTACCTCGTTCAGGGCGACTGAAGAACCACCATCCAACGATAAAAATAACAAGAAGGATACCTCCGCCCAGAATAATTCCGAATTTTTTCATAATAAGTTTCCTTTTCAGCAATGCGTAATTGCCTCACCCCTGCCCTCTCCAGAACAGAGGGAATTATTATTTCCATCCACTTTGGAGAGGGGTAGGAGTCAGGGGTGAGGCTGGAGGGCAATTTAACAAATTAATATTAGCCAATTCTCACAATTAAAATGATACATTGATTCCTGCACCATAGTACTCTGTACGCAATTTGTAGAACTGCCCAAAGGGTAGATTACCGTTGTAATATTCGCAAAAAATCTGGATTGCCCGTTTTTCTGTATAGGGGCTGCGAATATTTATGCCGACTTTGGCATTAAAGTCAGAGTCCCAGTCAGTCTCTTCCCAGCTATGCCACATTACGCTGGTGAAAAATCTCATCGTCGGTTTGAATACCGGCTTTCTGCTCTGATAATCGATGCTTGCCTGAAAGCTGTTGCGTTTAAGATCCGAATCAGTGTGGACAATGTATGAGGGGCCTGCGGCTAACTGTAGCCCGTTCCAATCCAAGGCACCGAGAAGCTCAATAGTCTCAAAACTCAGATTAATACGGCTTACCCTCAGGCTCTCAATTTGAGGCAGGAGGAGAAACTCGTCCCCAAGATGAGAGGACTGGTGAAAAAATCGTGCCCGTGCTGAAAATGGGCCATTCCTGTAGCTTAACGGAAAACCTATGATGTAGTCTGCATTGATAAGATCCATTGAATCTGCATCCATATTGAACTGGGCAAGAACTGTGCCGCTGATATTGAGCTGCCATGCGTCATTCTTGCCCCAGCCTGACCAGCGTACAAGGCCGAAACTATCGCCAAACCCGACTGATCCGATGTTTATGGTATCATCACTCTCATCACTCTCATCCGGAAGTTTCAAGGTTAAGTAGGTTACATGGGTACGGGGTTCTTTGGGGCTTGCCATAGAGGGGTAGAAGAGCTGTCCTTGAGGGAAAAGAGCAGAATCTCCCTGGTTGTAAGTACCAGATTCACTCTCCTGACCATAGAGACCTGAAGCCAGCATTAAGAACAAACCAGATATTATCATTATCCTGATACAGTTATTGATTATCCAGATATGTTTTTTCACTATCCTGGCATGCTTGTCTCCTGGCATCTCAATGCGGATATTGATCATTACATCCTCTCCTTTAAAAAGACCCTTTATAAAATTATATTATCACCACTCTATTTCTTTATAGAGTGGCAATTTATGTGCCACATTGAGACTCAAAAGAGATTTTGCTTTATAGTCCTGATTTTTAAGAAAAATCAGACAGACAGTAATTTACAGAACTGCAACCGAACTCCACAAAAAAAGGTCATATATGGTGTTTAGCCATATATGACCTTTCTTTTATATGAAAGTGTAGGGACACACAGGTGGATACCCCGTAGAGACGCAAGATCTTGCGTCTCTACAACTTTCATTCTTCGTTGTGCTGTCTTCAGGGCATGGTGGTTATATGATAGTAGAGAGAAGACATGCCTTGTCTCTACTATGTTTTCTGAATGCCAAGTTTACGCATACGGGCACGCAAGGTGCTGCGATTCAGGCCGAGTATTTCAGTTGCACTGCCTTTTCCGCTTACTTTCCAGTCGGTCTGATCAAGTATCTGGACAATATAGTCCCGCTCAACTTTTTCCAGAGTTCTGAGATCTTTATCCGAACTTCGTCTGCCTGGCTTTCCCACCAGTGTATCTACTAGACGCAGCTCCGGGCCTGATGAGTTGATAGCTCCCCGCTCAAGGACGTTCTGCAACTCTCTGATGTTTCCAGGCCAGTGATAACTCTGTAAAGTATCCATTACGTTTTCAGGGATTATTACAATATTTCTTCCTAGCCTTCTTGAAATCTTTTTTATGTAAAACTCCACAAGAAGAGGTATGTCTTCCTTGCGCTCCCTGAGAGGAGGCATGGTGATCGGAAAAACATTGATCCTGTACCATAGATCTTCCCGGAACTCTCCTCTTTTGACCGCCTCTTCCAGATTACGATTGGTGGCAACAACAATCCGTGTATCGACCTTGATGGTACGGGAGCTGCCCAACCGTTCAAATTCACCATCCTGGAGAACTCTGAGCAGCTTTGACTGTAATTCCAACGGGAGTTCACCGATCTCATCCAGAAAAAGGGTAGAGCCGTGTGCAACCTCAAACCGTCCGAGATGTCTGCCATAGGAGCCTGTGAAAGAACCTTTCTCATGTCCGAACAGTTCACTCTCAATAACGTTTGAGGAGAGTGCGGCACAATTTACTTTTACCATAGCCCGGTTTTTTCGATCACTCAGGCCGTGAATTGACCTTGCAACCAGCTCTTTTCCGGTTCCTGTCTCTCCCATAATCAACACTATGCTATCAAGTTCTGCAATCTGCTCAATTTTATAGAGTACATATTTGAGAGAATTGCTCTTGCCGATAATCTCCTCATGGTTGAACTCTAACTTGATCTCGTCTTGCAGATACTCTTTCTCAGCTGCCAGCAGATCGGCTAATCTCTTTACTTCAATGAGGGCATCTTCTGCTGCCCCTCTCTTTTTTTCTGTCTCTTCTGCATCCTTATATGTGGTGATGTCACTTACTATTACACGGCAGGTCAACTCATCACTACCCTCCTGAATGGAGGTGGCATTCAGGTGTACCCAGAATGGGACTCCATCTTTTTTCTGCATTTGCAGTTCGCAGGGTTGTGACTTTCTGTTTTTACATAGCCCTACAGAATCTGTCTTAAAAAGCAGCCTGGAATACTTGTAGTAAAAGTCCTGGTCATCTTTGAAGACAAAGTTGGAGAGGGGCTGTTTGATAAGCTTATCCCGGGTAACCCCGAACATTGTTGCGGCAGTAAGATTGGATTCTAAAATCAGCCCGTGTTCATTGATGGTGCAATAGCCTACAGGAGCCAGATCATATAGATCGAAATAACGTGTCCGCGCAGCATCAAGTGCGGTCTGAGACAGACGAAGCTCCTCGTTCTGCATCTCAAGCTCAATCTGATGCACACGCAGCTCGTGGAGCGTATATCTGATATCTTCGGGTGTCAAAGTGAGGATATCTTCTGAAGAGAGTGCTTCTTTAACCTTAGAGATCTCTTCTGCCCTGCTACGTATTGACTCTGTCTTTCCGCTTATTACATTTGTACTGCCAGACATAATAATCCTCCTGATATGTAGATTGCTTAGTGAGTATATATAACTTAGTTACTCCTCAAGCGGGTGGAGTAAAGAGAAAGGGAGGCAGCTACGTGTCAATCATTGAAGCAATATTTATTCCGAAATAAGTCAGTTATACCACATTCCCGCATCAAGATAGAACTATCAGTCTATGTTTTTGTCAAGAAGAAATACTCGTGAGTTGTAACTTCTCATTCTCCATACTACATGT
>Ga0209800_10002749_pt1 | contig 14964 bp, 10 predicted proteins | sample Higcelweek8metaG_FD_187174 | JGI IMG/M metagenome (GOLD analysis project Ga0209800, IMG submission 187174) | Freshwater pond sediment microbial communities from the University of Edinburgh, under environmental carbon perturbations - High... | ecosystem: Environmental > Aquatic > Freshwater >...
GCACGGATTTTATATAAAAATACAAGCGCCCACCGCCAACGGTCACGATTTCCATTGCGTCCGCTACACCGCAATGCCCCCGTCTGACAGACTGCGCAATCGCACAACAGATATGCGTAATTTTTATCGTCAGCAGGCAGACACTCCTCGACGCGGATATGCCTGTCTGATCCCAATATTTTCATATTTCTCCCTGTTGCTGTAACAATTTTGTTCCGATACAGTACGTAGACGCGTTTGAACTCCCCTACACCAAGTTCAAAGCAGCCGCGCAGGAGAAACAATGAAACTGAATATTTTCGTGAAGGTCACCTCCATGGTCGTCGCCTCGGTTTTGGCAACCGGGCTGGGAATGTTTCTCGTCGCCAATTTTTTCGTGAGCAAAGGCTTTGATTCGGAAGCCAGGGACAACATCGCCCTGTTCCAAGGCGTGGTGGAGAAGCAGATCGAAGCGCAAAAGACCGATCTGTTCCAACTCGCCACGTTGCTTTCGAAAAATCCCGCCGTCATCGAGGCCACAAGCAAAGGCGACGCGAAAGCCCTCAAGGCCCTGCTGAAGCCGGAGCTTGAAATCAATGCCGTGGACTCCATCCTGGTGTCCGATGCGAAAGGCATCATTCTGGTGCGCGCCCACGATGACAAGGCGGGCGACTCCGGCCTCAACCTCATCAGCCTGGCCAGCGCCCTCAAGGACAAGCCCGTTGTCGGCATCGAACGCGGCAACGTGGTCAAGTTCGGCGTGCGCGGCGCGCAGCCCATCAAGCTGAACGGCGTCATCATTGGTGTCATCGCCGTTGGCAACAGCCTTACCGGCGAGAAGTTCGTGGACGCCATCAAGGACCTGACGGGCATGGAGATGACCATCTTCGACCTGGACACCCGCGTTTCCACCACGATCATGAAAGATGGCAAGCGCGCCCTGGGCACCAAGATGGACAACCCCCTCGTGCTTGAGAACGTGCTGAAAAAGGGCGAGTTCTTCCACTCCAGCAACACCATTCTGGGCAAGCCCTACGAGACGGCCTACTGGCCTCTCAAAGACGTCAACAACAAGATCGAGGGCATGTTCTTCATCGGCAAAGAGCGCAAGATCATCGAACACACAAAAAGCAGCATCAACTGGTCCATGTCCATCGCCGCAGTCATCATCTGCGGCCTCATGGGCGGCCTGGGACTGTGGTTCGCGCGCTCTCTGGCCACGCCCCTCAAGCGCACGGCGGACTTCGCCACCAAGGTGGCCGAGGGCGACCTCGACGAACAGCTTGATGTGCACCGCGCGGACGAGATAGGCACCCTGGCCGAAACCCTGCGCCACATGGTGAGCAGGCTCAAGAGCATGATCGCGGAGAGCGACCAGAAGAGCGAAGAGGCCTCCCGCCTGGCCGAGGAAGCCAAGCGCGCCACCGCCGTGGCCGAGGACGCCCTGAAACAGGCCGCCCAGGCCAAGCGCGAGGGCTTGCTCCAGGCTGCGGGCAAGCTGGAGCAGGTGGTGGGCGTGGTCTCCTCCGCAGCGGAGGACCTCGCCTCGCAGATCGAGCAGTCACGGCGCGGCACGGAGCACCAGTCCCAGCGCGTCACCGAGACCGCGACGGCCATGGAGGAAATGAACGCAACCGTGCTTGAGGTGGCGCAAAACGCCGGGCGCGCCGCAGAAACCAGCGAATCCGCCCGCAAGAACGCCGCCCAGGGCGCGCAGGTGGTGGCCCAGGCCGTCACCGGCATAACCCTGGTGCAAAAGACCAGCGAAGAGCTGAAGCAGGACATGTCGTCCCTTGGCCGCCAAGCCGACGGCATCGGCAACATCCTCTCCGTCATCACCGACATTGCCGACCAGACCAACCTGCTGGCCCTTAATGCCGCCATTGAGGCGGCGCGCGCGGGCGACGCCGGGCGCGGCTTCGCCGTCGTGGCGGATGAAGTGCGCAAACTGGCCGAAAAGACCATGACCGCCACCAAAGAGGTCGGGCAAGCCATCCGCGGCATTCAGGAAGGCACGCACAGAAGCATCGAAAGCGTGGACCGCTCCGTGGAGACCATCCAGCAGGCCACTGCCCTGGCCGAGCAGTCCGGGCAGGCCCTGCACACCATTGTGGGCCTTGTGGAGGCCAGCTCCGACCAGGTGCGCTCCATCGCCACCGCCGCGGAACAGCAGTCCGCCACCAGCGAGGAGATCAACCGCAGCGTCGAGGACATCAGCCGCATCTCCAACGACACGGCCGAAGCCATGAACCGCTCCGCCGACGCCGTGGCCGAACTGGCCCGGCAGGCGCAGAACCTCAAGGCCCTCACCGACCAGCTGCGGGCCGAGGGGCAGGCGGGCTAAAGAGCACAAGAGGCTTACTCGTCCCTTCACACCGGGGAATCCCCCGGACGTTTTCAGGACAATCCAAAAGGCTTGGGGCGCGTTTGCACTCCAAGCCTTTTTACTTGCTGGCGGCATGCGCTCCGGCGTGGTCCCGCAAGAGCGTGCGCTGCCCTGCGGCCAGGGATGAGGACAAACACAGCGCCGCCACGAAATCAGGAGGGAATGCGACAAGCGCCGGGCAAGGCTCCTCCCGCCCTTCCTCAACGGAGAAGGCTCCCCCGGCGGCGAAACGCAGGAAGAGCCTTTTCGATTCATGAGGGAAGCCGTAGGTCCTCAGAGCACTTGAGGAAAAGCAGCCCCACGGGACCAGCTTCGCGCTAGCCCAGGCGGCTGCGCGTCCAGTCCACAATTTCCTTGGCGGGCCGGGCTCCCGGCAGGCGGGCGATCTCCCGTCCGTTCTGGAACAGGACAAGGGTGGGAATGGACTGCACCTGAAAGCGCGCGCCCAGGGCCTGCTCCTGCTCTGTATCGACCTTGCCCAAGCGCACTCCCGGCGCGAGCAGCCTCGCGGCCTCCTCAAAGGCTGGCGCCATCATGCGGCAGGGGCCGCACCACGGGGCCCAGAAATCCACCAGCAGCGGCAGGCCGTCGCGGGTCAAAAGGTTCTGCAGCAGCGGCGCGTCAAGGTGCAGCACGCCGCCCACAAGGGGCTTGGCGCACTTGCCGCAGACGGCCTGGCCCAGGCGGGCGTCGTCCACACGGTTCACGGCATGGCAGTCGGGGCAGAGGATGTGTTTCATAACGGAGAAGAATAGGTATCTTTCCGCCGCAGGCAAGGGGAGCGCGGCGATGCGGTCCCGACCTTACTCTTCCGGCGTCAAGGCCTCGATTTCCGCCGCAGCCTGCGGATAGGCGCGCAGCAACGCGGTGCGAACGCCGTGCTCGTAGTCGGCGAAGTCGAACCCAGGGCTCACGGTGCAGCCAAGCAGCGCAAAGCGGCCGCCGGGCGCAAGCCGCGTGCCCTGCCAGACCCCACGCGGCGCCACCACTTGGGGCCGCTGCCCGGCCAGGATGTCCGTGCCGATGGCGTGGCTGCTTGCGTGGCCATCCGGGTGCAGCTGCAGCATCTGCACTGGATCGCCAAGGTAAAAGTGAAAGATCTCCGTGCTGGCCACGCGGTGCAGGGCGGAAAAGCGCGTGGGCGTGACCAGATAATAGATGGCCGTGGCGCAGGCGCGCGGCCCTGTCTGGTCCGGCCCGGCCGCCCCGGCGGGCAACACGCGCGCGGAGCGGTAGGTCTCGGCATAGAGCCCGCCCTCTTGAGGCAAGGGGACAAGCCCCAGGGCGCGCACGATGGCTTCAATCTCAGGATCTGCGGGCAGCTGCCCCCGATGCGTCGTCATGCGTCGTTCTCCTTTCCCTTTGCCTTTCCCGCGTCGTCCTTCTCCACAGTCTCTCCCCCCCAGGGCAGCCCCTGGTCAAGGTGCTCGGCCAAGGCGGCCAGCTCTTTCTGCAGGGCTGCGGCCATTTCCGCAAAGCGCTCCCAGTCGTCTTTGGCGGCGGCGTTTTCGGCGGCGGCGGCAAGGTTCATGCCGCGAGCCGCGCCGATGGAGGCCAGGGTGCCGCGTGTCCGGTGGGCCACCTCGCGCGCCTGGTGCAGATCGCCCTCCGCCAGGGAGCGTTCGATGCCTTGCTCGATCTCCGGCAGGCTCTTTTCCTGAAACTGGCGCAGCAAAAGCGCCAGCAGGGCGTGATTATCCCCGAAGGAGCGCGAAAGATATTCCCGGTCCAGGCGTTCCGGAACGCTGGCGGCCGGAGCCGCCTGCACCGTGCCGGACTTGGCCGCGGCAGACGCGGCGCCATAGGCGGCAGGAGTTTCCGCAACGGTCTGCACGCGCGCGGCGGCAATGGCCAAGGCGCGCTCCATGGCCGCGAACAGCAGTTTCTCCTCGGCCGGTTTGGACACGGCTTCGTCCATGCCCGCATCGAGGAAATTCTGGCGGTCCTCCCGCGAGGTGTAGGCCGTAAGCGCCACCACGGCGACGTTGCGGCTTTCCGCCCCGGCCTCGCCCAGACGGATTTGCCTGGTGGCGGTGAGGCCGTCCATGCGCGGCATCTGCACATCCATGAGCACAAGGCCGAAGCGCTCCCGGCGCAGCGCGCGCAGCACCTCGCGCCCGTCGGCCACGCAGACCACGTCGTACCCGGCGTTTCTCAGCACATGCTCCATGAGCACGCGGCCGATGGCGTTGTCATCAGCCAAGAGCACGCGCACGGCGGCCTGACCCGCAGGCACCGGAGCCTGCTCGGTCTCCTCCGGCTCCGGGGCCGCGGGCGCCTCCACGGAAGCCGCGGGGGGCGCGGGTTGAACAGCCAAGGCAAATGGCAAGGTGACGGTGAACGTGCTGCCCTTGCCCAGGCTGCTGCGCACCAGAATGGAGCCGCCCATCTGCTCCACAAGGCTCTTGCTGATGGCCAGGCCGAGACCGGTGCCGCCGTGCTGCTTCCCATAGGAGCTGTCGCTCTGGCTGAAGCTGTCAAAGATGCGCGGCAAATAGCTGGGGGCTATGCCGATGCCCGTATCCGTGACGCTGAAGGACAGCCGGGCGCCTTCCTCGCCGCGCGGCTCCGTCCGCACGGCCAGGCTGACGCCGCCGGCATCCGTGAATTTGAGGGCGTTGGTCAGCAGATTGCGCAGCACCTGGCCCAGGCGGGCCTCGTCGCCCACAAGAGCATCCGGCGCGTTGCGGGCCACCTCCACCGTGAGGGAAAGCCCGCGCTCCTGCCCAAGAATAGCCAGAGGACCGGTTATGGACTCCAGTGTATGGCGCAGAGGGAACGGAGCATTGCGCAGCTTGAACTGCCCGGCCTCGATTTTGGAGAAGTCCAGAATGTCGTTCACCACGTCGAGCAGGGCGCGGCCTGAATCCACAGCCATGTCCACCAGCTGGCGCTGGGCCTCGTCCAGGCGCGACTGGGCCAGAAGCCTGGTGGTGCCTATGACCCCGGAGAGCGGGGTGCGGATTTCGTGGCTCATGTTGGCCAGGAACAGGGCCTTGGCTTCCGTCGCGGCCTCGGCCTCGGCCTTGGCCTGGCGCAGAGCCGCCTCAGCCCGCTTCAGCTCAGTGATGTCCGTCACAGCGCCCACAAAGCCGGTGAAGCCGCCCTGCGGACCGCGCTCCGCAGCGGCGCGCACCAGCACCCAGCGCCCAAGCTTCTGCCCGTGCGCGGGGCGGAAGCGCAGTTCGGTGACGAAATCGTCGCCCGTGCGCGCGGTTTCGCGGAAGCCGTGCAAAATGCCCCTGCGGTCGGCGGTGTTCAGGGTGCGCAGCCAGCCCATGCCGAGCGCCGCAACCTTGGGGTAGCCGCTGATGCGCGCCCACTGGTCGTTGACATAGGTGCAATGCCCCGTGGTATCGGCCTGAAAGATGCCCACGGGCGAAACCTGGGCCAGGGTGCGGAAACGCTCTTCGCTTCTGGCCAGGGCCTCCTCCGCGCTCTTCTTCTCGGTTATGTCGCGCGCGGAGCCGACAGTGCCGATGACCACGCCCTGGCCGTTCACAAAGGGCGCCTTGCGCACATCATAATGCTTGAACCGGCCCTGGCAGAATCCGGCCTCCTCGTATTGCCCGCGCCCGCGCCCCGCAAGGGTCTCCAGGTCGGAGCGCAGGCAGGCGGCCCACAGATTGTGCCAGTCCGGCTCGTCCGGGTGGGCGGCCTGCTCGCGCTTGGCGAAATATTCCTCGGTCTTGCCCAGAGGCTGCTCGCCTTCCTCCAGACACAGGAACTGGTCGCACATGGCCTTGTTGGCGAAAAGATAGCGGTTCTCCATGTCCTTGGCCCAAATCATGTCCGGCACGTTGTCGCACATCAGCCGCAGCATAACGGCCAGCTCGCGGTAACGCAGCTCGCTCAAGCGCAGAGCCATCTCCGTGGCTTTGCGCTGGGTTTCGTTCACGGCGTAGATATTGACATAGCCCTTGTCCACGAAGGGGGAGACGGTGAAGGAATACACGCCGCTGGCGTAGGAGCGCTCCGAGGTGCGCGCCTGGCCGGAATCGAGCGCTAGGCGCAGTTCGTGGCGCAGCTCGCGGGGGAGTCTTCCGCCAACTTTTTGCCGCCAGCTGTTGAGCAGCGGCTCGGCCGAGGGGTTGGCGTAGAGCAAGCGGCCCTTGGCATCGGCGCGCAGCACGGGATGCGGATTCTCCACCGGGAAGCGGGCCACCAGGGCAAGGCGCTCCTCTGTCGACTTGCGCGCGTCTATGTCGCTGAGGGCCCCGGACATGAGCAGCGGCTGTCCCGCCGAATCGCGCTTGAACACCCTGCCGCGCACGTGCACCCAGACCCAGCGCTCGTCCGCGTGGCGCATGCGCATTTCGACATCGAAAAACGGCGTCGCCCCGCAGAAGTGCTGGGCCAGCGCCTCGTCGCACAAGGGAAGGTCGTCCGGGTGCGTCAATGCTTTGCTGCCGTCCATGGTCAACGGCCCCAGTTTCTCAAGGGTGCGCCGAGGATCTGCGCCCAGCGCTCGTTGCAAAGAAGCTCGCCGCTGGCCAGATTCCATTCCCAGATGCCCGTGCGGGTGCCCTCGATGACATCGGCAAGCCTGCGCCGCTCTTCCCGCAGGGCTTCCTCGGCTTGCTTGCGCTCCGTGATGTCGATGCCAATGCCGGCGATGCCGGAGCCGCCATCGGCCAGGCGCAGGTGCGACTTGAACACCAGCCAATGGCGCTGCTCTTGGCCGGCCAGGGCGAACGACTCCTCGTACTGCGTCGAGTCACCGTTCTGGCGCGCCAGCACCGCGTCATCAATGGAGCAGTGGCGCTCCGCATTGTCCGATGGATAGAACTCCCGCAGGGTGCGGCCAAGAATTTCGCTCTTGTCCAAACCATACAGCCGGGTGAAGGACTCGTTCACAAGAAGATAGCGGGACTGGGCGTCTTTGCAGACAAAGGGCACCGGCAAGGTATCGATGAGGTTCTGCAGAAAGCGGTGGCTCTGGCCCAGCTTCTCTTCCGCGGCCCTGCGGTCGGTGATGTCGGTGAATGTGCAGTGCGTGCTTTGGAAACAGCCCTGCGCATCGCAGGCCACCCGGCCATTGATGCTGACCAGGCGCGGGCTGCCGTCCTTGCCGCGTAGCAGGTATTCAACGCCGCTCACCTGCCCCCGCGCCTTGAAGCTGGTGAACTGCTCCTGAAAAACCGCCTGGGATTCCGGGTAAAGAAACTCGGCGAAATTGCGGCCCAGCACTTCGTCCTTGGCATACCCCAAAGCGGCGAGCCAGGCGGCGTTGACCAGCAGCAGATTGCCGTTCTCGTCCAAGGACTGGTAGGCGATGGGCGCATTCTCGAAAAGATGCCGGAAGCGCTCCTCGCTCTGGACAAGCTTCTGCTCGGCCTCGCGCAGCCGCGTGACGTCGATGTTCGCTCCGACCAGACGCAGCGGCTGGCCCTGCGGGCTCAGCTGGGCCACGGCCGAAGCCTCTATGTGCGCCACGCCGCCATCGGGCCGCTGCACGCGGAAGGAGGCGGCAAAGCGCTCGCCCTTGGCCGCCGCAGCAATAAGGGCCTGGCGCACGGTCTCCCGCTCCCCGGGAGCGACGCGGCAGAGCCAGTCCTCGGGCGTGCCGGTGCGGTTTTTGTCGCTCAGGCCGAAGAGCTCCTCCATGACCTTGTCGCAGTGCGCGGCCCCGGTCTTGAGGTCCCAGTCCCACAAGCCCACGCGCCCGGCGCGCACGGCCCTCTGGAAGCGCTCCGTCACTTCGCGCAGCTCCTGCTCGGCGTCCTGGCGGCCGAGAATGCCCCACAGGCTATTGGCGAAGAGCTTCAGCTGTGTGATGTCCTCGTCCGAATAGGGGTCCTGCTTGTTGCCCACCCCAACCACCGCCCGCACCCGGCCGAGGCGGATCACCGGCACGGAAAGAAAACGGTTCAAGGGCGCATGGCCTTCCGGCAGCCCGCGCTTGCCGGGATGTTCGGCGGAAAAATCGTTCAGCAGCACGGGTTCGCGCAGGCGCACGGCATCGCCCCACACTCCGGTTTGCTCCAGATGATACAGTTCTTGCGCCGGGTTGAGACGGCACTGCTCCATGCCCCCCGCCGACCAGGCGTTCAGCGTGAACTGGCGGGTGGAGTCATCATAGGCGCAGATGTAGCCGACAGAGCTGGCGGTCATCTTAAGCATTTGCTCAAGGGCGAAATCCAGCAGCTCCGGGCGGGGCACGTGCTGCATTTCATGCAGGCGGAGCAAGGCGGCTCGCCGTATCTGGCGGCGGGCCTCAACCGCCTGAGCGGCATGCTGAGCGGTTATGTCGACCACCAGACCGCAAGAGCCCTGGAATTCGCCGCGCGCGCCGTAAAGAGGAAAAGGCATGACGCGGACCATGAGAGCCGAGCCGTCCGCCCTTGTCAGGCTTGTCTCGTAAGCCTCCCGTGAGCCCTGGCGGCGGGCGGCCAGCCGCTCCGGGCGGCCCTGCGCCTCCTCGGCGATCATGACCGAGACGGCGGGCCTGCCTATCAACTCCTCCGGGGCGTGGCCCAGCATGCGCGCAAAAGCCGGGTTCACGTACGTGATGGTGTCATTCTCATCATTCAGCACCACGCCCTGATCGGTGGACTCCACCAGGTTCCGGAAACGCTCGCGGCTCTCCGCAAGGGCAGTCTCGGCGCGCACCTGATCCGTGACATCCTGCACCGTGGACAAAATCAGCGGGCCGCCGCCGGAGTCGAAGGAGCCGGAATGCACGCGCACATTGCGCAGGGTGCCGTCCTTCAACCTGTGCACAAAGTCGAACATGCCGCCCTGGGCTCCGGCCTCGGTCAAAGCCTGGGCCAGCCGTTCCGGCGGCAGGGTGTTCAGATCGCCCGCGCAAAGCCCCAGCAGCTCCTCTTGCGAATAGCCGTAGAACGCCGCCGCCGCGCGGTTGGCATCCACTATGCGGCCGTCCTCCGGGTCGACCAGCAGGCAAACGGACCGGTTGCCCTCGAACATGGCCTGATAAAGCGCGCGGCGCGCGGCCTGGGCCTCCTCAGCCGCCTTGCTCTCGGAAATATCCTTGAACGCGCCGACGAAGAACAGCACCTGGCCGTCCTCGCCGCGCACAAGCCCGACGCTCAGAATCCCCCAGATGGGCTGACGGTCTTTGCGCATGGCGCGCAGTTCAAGACTGTAGCCTTCGCGCTGGCCAGCCAGGGATTCTTTCGTCAAGCGCGCGTTCTCGCCCCAATTCTCCGTGTGGAGGATGTCCGGCCAGAATAAGCCCAAGAACTCCTCGCGGCTGTAGCCCAAAAGATCCAGCATGGCGGGATTGGCGTCCAAAAGGCGGTCGTCTGCCCCGCACACGGCGACAGGCAGGCTGGAATGCTGGAAAACAGCGCGGTTGTAAGCTTCGCTCTGGCGCAACGCCGCCGTCATGGTCGTGGCGAGGGCCTCTGCCCTGGCCCGCATCACATCATTGTTGCGGCCGATGAGCAGCACCGCGGCGGCGAGCACGCCGCCAACGAACAGCAGCACCAGGGGTTCGCGCCGCTCCGGGGCAAAGGGCCCGGTCTGCGGCTGGCTGAACACCAGCGTCCATTGCTGGCCATACAGGTCGAGCACCGTGGCGCGGCTTTGCCCGGCTTCCCCTTGTGATGCGGAGTCGTACAGCAATGCGTCGGCCGTCGTGGCGGCGCCGTCGTAAATGGCCACATTGAGGCGCTGGCGCCCGGTGCCCAAGATGCCGGAAAGCAGGCTGCTGATGCGAAAGGGTGTGGAGAGGATGCCGCGCAAGGCGGCGCGGCGCTCCGCAACGGTGCCCGTGGGCGCGCCCTGACGGTATACCGGCACCAGGAGCAGGCAACTGGGCTCGATGCTTTTTCTGGCTGCGCCTGTCAAAAACACCTTGCGAGTAAGCACGACCTCGCCCGTGTCGCGGGCACGCTCGATGGCGGCGCGGCGCACGGGTTCCGAAGCCATGTCGAAACCGAGTATTTTCTGGTTGCGCGCGGTTCTTGGCTCCAAAAAGTCCAACGGATAGTAGTCGTCCCGCGATCCGGACGGAAAAATCTCATAGGCCGGCGACTGCGCCCGGCGCTCACGCCGGTGCTGGGCGAGACCGCTGGCCGGAACATAGGGCGCGTACCCGACGCCAAGAGCTTCTGGGAAAAAAGCAGAGTAATCCAGTCCTTGCACATAGCCGCGCCAGCGCTCGTCGGTAATGCCCTGGGCGCTGTTCAGCAGCCCTTGCGCGCCGCGCAACAGGAACTCATAGTCCCGCAAGCGTTCGGCTATGCCCGCTTTGACGCGGCCGGACTCCTGCTCATAGCTCTCGCGCTGGTCCCGCTCGTAGCCCAGGAACGAGGCCAAGGCCAAGCTTGCGGCCGCGCACAGAATGAGCAGCGGCGGCAGCCAAACCTTCCACAACGGCAAGGGCCTGGTCGGCGGTACAAAACCGTCCGGGGGGGACGGCTCAAGTTGCGGCATGATGCGCCCCAAACAACGCGGCCTGGCGCCGCGCCGAAGGTGCTAAATGGTTACGTAAGTCAGGTTCCCTCTCCCCCTAGCAGGATACGTAATTCTGGGCAAGCGGGGCTACTGTCCGAGCCCCGGCGTCCACAAGTAGTAAAGCCCGGCGTGCGGCGGTAAAATGCTCTCCAGTCCCAGGTTGATGACGGCCGGGCCCTGCCCCGCAGCTTCCGAACCGGGCTGATAATAGGTGGCGTTCGGGGCCGGGCGGCTGCGGTAGGCCACCACGCGGGCGTCGGCAGGCAGACCCGCCAAGCTCGCGGCCTTGGCCAGGGCGTCTTCCAGGTACCCCACGCTGTCCACCAGCCCCAAGTCCTTGGCCTCCTGCGCGGTGAACACGCGGGCCGTGGACACGACCTTGAGCGCGGCGGGAGCCAGCTTGCGGTGCTCCTGCACCAGATCGAGGAAGCGCGCGGCCTGAGCCTTGACCATGGAGTCGACGAGCAGCTTCTCCTCCGGAGTGGATTCCCGGAAGGGAGAGCCCATGTCCTTCTGCGCGCCGGACTTGCTCACCTCAACGCCCACGCCGATCTTCTCCAAGAGCCCGGCCACGCGCGGCTGCAGGAAGATGACGCCGACGCTGCCGGTTATGGTGGTGGGCAGGGCGCAGATGTGGTCCGCCGGGAGCGAGACGTAATACCCGCCCGAGGCGGCGAGGCCCATCATGGCCACCACCAGCTTGGTCTTGGTCTCGGCCTTGTAGGTCATGAGCTCGTGGTAGATGATGTCGCTGGCCGTCGTGGTGCCGCCGGGGGAATCCACCTTGAGCACCACGGCCTTGATGTCCTTGTCCTGGCGCGCCAGCTTAAGCTGCGCGGCGACATCCTCCACCGTGCTGGGCCGCGTGCGCAGCAGGCCTTCCTTGCTGTGCTCGCTGATGAGCCCGTCAACGGTCAGCAGCAGGATCTTGCCGCCGCCGGAGCCGGAAAGAGTCTGCTCGCGGTAGGGCGCGTTTGGCCCGCCAAGCATGTTGAAATTGGCCGTGCAGCCCGCAAGGCTGAAGCAGAGGACCGCGAGGACGAGGGCGGAGCGGATGCGGAGCATGGAACCTCCTGAAAGTCTGTGGAGCTAGGGTGCGAGGGCGAGAACGAGACCGGCGGCGGCCGCCACCTCGCCCATGAGGATGGACGCGCCGAGAAAATCGCCGTTGACTCCGGCCACGGCGCGCACAAGACGGAACAGCGGCGTCAGAAGAATCAGGACCGCCAGGACCGCGTAGCATGCGGCCAGGGGCCACAGCCACAAGGCTGGCGCCAGGGTCAGGGCAAGGGCCCAGGCCACGGCCTTCCAGTCCGCGCCGGAAAGGAACAGTCCGCCCAGTCCAGGCCGGCCATAGGCCTTGGTCGCCCTGCCGAAGCACACGCCGCAGGCGCGGCCGAACACGAAGACCCAGGGCAGCGCCCAGGCCCGGGCATGGCCCAGAATCTCGGAAAAAAGCGCCGCCTGGCCCAGCAGGGCCAGAACCACGGCGACCACGCCGAAGGTGCCGCAGCGGCTGTCCTTGACGATGGTCCAGAAGCGTTCCGGGCTGGTGTGCGCGGCCGCGCCGTCCATGACGTCGGACAGGCCGTCCAGGTGCAGCCCGCGCGTGAGGTAGGCGGACAGAAGCACCACGGTCCAGGCCTGGGCCAGGGGCCGCCCGGCGAAGAGCCCGGCCAGGGCCGGGGCGCAGGCGGCCGCGCCGATGACCAGGCCGCACAGAGGCAGGTGGAACATGGTGCGGCGCATGTCCGCTTCCAGAATGACGCGGGCCGGAGCCAGACGCGAGAGGAAGCCCAAGGTAGCGAGGAACCGCTGGAACACTTCGGCTACTCCGTCCAGGCCAGACGCAGGCTGTCGCCCCGGCGCAGGCCGAGGATCTGCGCGGCCGAGGCCTGGTTCGCCGCCAGCTCGTAAAAGCCCTGGCTGCCCGCCAAAAGGCCCACCGCTCCCGCAGGCAGGTCCGCATAGGTGTTGGCCATGCGCACTTCGCGGCGCTGCCCCCAGGGCATTTTAAGCGCCGTCACCGGCCGGGGCGGCGGAAAGCCCGCGCGCAGGGAAAGCAGGCAATTGCCATAGCGGTCCACATGCAGCACATGCACGTCGAGCTCACGGGGGGCCTCCGGCCGGATGTGCGGCTCGGCCCAATCCGGCCGCACCAGATCCGCGGCGGAAAGCTCGCGACCGAGATCCGCCATGAATTCCCCGGCTGCAAGGCGGGCGGCGAGCGGCGCGAACACATCGCGTCCGTGGAAGGTGGCCGAGGCCTCATACACCGAGGCCGGGCCGGAAAGATCGAACACCCTGGGCGCCGCAGGGCCGGGCTCCGCCAGGCCGGGAGTGGTCAGCAGCAGGCCGAGCAGGCCGTTGTCCGGGGCCAGAAAGTCCTGCCCGCCCTTGGGCGTGGGCAGATGCGCGCCCACGATGCGCCGGGTGGAGCCCACGCCGGGGTCCACCACGCACACAAATACCGCCGTGGAGGGAAAATGCGGAGCGCTGGCGGCCAGAAAGAACGCCGCCTGCGACACGGCGAAAGGCTCCACGCTGTGCGAGATGTCGAGAAGCGTCGCGCCGGGGGCCTGCCGCGCCAGCGCCGCGCGCAGCTGCCCGGCGTAGGGGTCGGTCAGGCCGAAGTCGGTCAGCAGGGCTATGGGCCGCATGGGTTTCATCTAATAGGCCTTGCGCTCGGAAAAGCCCTGGCCCTGCACATTGAACCCAGAGCCCATGATGAGAAACGCGCCGGGATCGATCTCGTACACCAGTTCCTCCAAACGCTTGAGTTCAAGGTTGTTCAGCATGGTCAGCACCACTTCCCGCGGCTCGCCGCTCCAACCGCCGCGCGCCTCAAGCAGAGTGGCCCCGCGCCCCAGGCGGTGCAGCACGGCCTGCACTATGGCTTCCGGATGGGTGGAGATGACAAGGGCCATGCGCCGCTCGCTGAACATGGACAGGCAGGCGTCCGTCACCCAGCCCACCAGGAAGTTCATGGCCACGGAGTACAGCACGATCTCCAGCTTGAGCGTGACGAAGCCCACGGCGAACACCAGCAGGTTGAATAGGAACTCGAAGCGGCCGATGGGAATGCCCAGGCGCTCGCGGCAGATGACGGCCAGGATGTCCGCGCCGCCGGTGGAGCCCATGGAGCGCAGCGCCACGCCAATGCCCGCGCCGAGCGTCACGCCACAGGCCAGAACCGCCAGCCAGGGATCGGCCACGGGCAGCACGTAGTCGATCTGCCCGATGAGCACGCTGGTGGCGGCCATGCCATAGAGGCTGTAGAGCACAAAGCGGCGGCTGACCATTTTGAGGCCGACCAGCATGATGGGGACGTTGAGGGCGAAATACCAGGTGCCGGTGTCGAACTGCGGGAACACGTAATAACCCAGCAGCGCCAGGCCGGAGACTCCGCCGGTGAGCAGCCCGTGCGGCGCGGCCACGCTCTTGATGGAAAAGGCCACAAGCAGCGAGCCCGCGGTGAGCAGGAACAGGTTCCAGGGAACCGTGAAGGCGTAGCGGCGCAGGCTGCGGCGCAGGGTAGTGGCGTTGGCGGGCGTCATGGCTGCAACCTACAGGATTCCGTCGAACAGGAAAAGGGCCGGACGCAACACTCCCCCGGGCGCGCAAAGAACTTCCGCGCACGAGAAAAACATCAGCAAATCCTGGTGCGCCGGGCCGGGCAGCCCCCTGCGCGCCCGCCGCTACACGTTATGCAGCATCCCGGAGACGCTCAGGCATTCCGCATGGTAGGCGCATTCGCCCTGGTCGCAATAGCCCTGTTCCGCGCGGCCGAAGCAGTCGAAGTGTCCCTCTGTCCGCTGCGCCAAGCGCACGGATTCCACCCGGGCCAGCATGACTTCGCGGCTCGTCATGCCGCGTTTTGCCGAAGCCTTGGGCGCCACCTTGGCCGGAACCTTGGCCGGGGTTCTTGTCGCCGGAACCTTGGCCGCGACCACCTTGGCTGGAACACTGGCCTTGGCCGGAGCCGCTGTCTTCGGCGCCTTTTTTGGCGCCGCCTTGGGCGCATTGGCGGTTTTCTTCTTGGACGCGGCGGTGCTGGTCTTCTTCGTGCTGGTGCTCATGATAATCCCAACTCCTGATTGTCTGACCCCAGTTGAATTTCAAGTCCACCCTATCCAATTGAACGCAGGACGCAAGCCCCGCATACCGCAAATCCG
>Ga0209800_10002752_pt1 | contig 14957 bp, 15 predicted proteins | sample Higcelweek8metaG_FD_187174 | JGI IMG/M metagenome (GOLD analysis project Ga0209800, IMG submission 187174) | Freshwater pond sediment microbial communities from the University of Edinburgh, under environmental carbon perturbations - High... | ecosystem: Environmental > Aquatic > Freshwater >...
TAGCCTCCACGGCGGCCTTTTTGGCGTCGCGTACGGCCTCCACACGGCCCAGGGCCAACTCCGTCAGGCTGGCGGCCGCCCGTTTCACGGCGAACACCCCCATGACCGTAACCGGAACCATGCCCATAAGCAGGCAGAAGGCGATCATCTTGGATTTCAGAGACATGCGGCGCTCCTCTGCGGCGAAAAGGCATGACGCGAAGGATAGGCGTCCAGGCGGAGGCATGTCCCTACCAGCCCTCTGGGGGGCTTTCGTGGTGTTTGAGTGACGATTGCGCGACGGCGCACGGCCAGTCGGAGGGGGAAAGCGGGCCGACACGCGACGCCCGGAGACCTGGCTCCGGGCGTCGCGGCGAAACGTTTACAACGGGCCGAAGTTTGCTTCGTAGCGGGCCATGAATTCCTGCATGGTGTAGGCATGCTCCTGGGTGCCGTGGCGCTCCACGGCGTAGACCGCGCTCACCGAGCCGAGCCGCCCGGCCTTTTCAAGCGGCAGTCCGGCGCAAAGGCCCATGAGCAGCCCGGCCCGGAAGGCGTCCCCCGCGCCGGTGGGGTCCTTGACCGCCGTGGACCGGGCCGGGGGAATGGCCAGCTCCGCGCCGCCCTGGCGGATGATCGATCCCTTCTCGCCAAGGGTGGTGATAAGCGTGCCCGTCCGGGACAGGATGTCGGCCAGGGTCAGGCCCGTGGCGTTTTGGATAAGCTCCAGCTCATAATCGTTGGAGATGAGGTAGGCGGCCCCGGTGAGCATCTCGGTCAGCGCCTGGCCGGAAAAGGCCGGGATATTCTGCCCGGGGTCGAGCACGAACCGGATGCCGCGCGCCTTGTAGCGCCGGGGATAGTCCTGCATGTCCGCAAGGTTTCCCGGGGCCACGATGGCCAGGACGTCTGCGGGGTCCAGGCTGTCCACGTCATACCCGCAGACATGCTTCATGGCCCCGGGGTTGAATCCGGTGATCTGGTTGTCCGACTGATCGGTGGTGATGTAGGCCCCGGCCGTGAACTCGTCGTCTACCTGGCGGATACCCTCGAAGCTTAGGCCGCACTGTTCAAGCCACTGCCGGTATCCGGCGAAATCCTTTCCGGCCGTGGCCAGGATCACCGGGTCCTGTCCCAGAAGCTTCAGGGAATAGGCGATGTTCCCGGCGGTGCCGCCGAATTTCTCGGTCAGGCCGTCGACCAGGAAGCAGACGTTTAGGATGTGGATCTTGTCAGGCAGGATGTGGTCGGAAAACTTGCCGGGAAAGGTCATGATCCGGTCGTAGGCCAGGGAACCGGAAACGAGGATGCGCATGCAGCGGACTCCTTGTGCTTGAGGTCAGGACGGGACCTGGGTTTCGGTTTCGATCCAGGAGATGAACGCCGGGTTGCCGCGTAAAATCGGCAGGACCGCCACGCAGGGAACGTCATAGGAATGCAGGGCCGTCACACGCGTGGTCAGGGCGTCGGCCAGGGTCATGCGGGTCTTGGCGACGAGCACCACTTCGTCGGCCTCCTCGATTTTCCCCTGCCACCAGTACATGGAGGTCATGCCGGGCAGGATGTTCACGCAGGCGGCCAGACGTTCGGACACCAGGGTCCGACCGATCTCCCGGGCCTGCTCAAGGCTTTCGCAGGTGATGTAGGCCATGGCGGTCGGCATAGGGAACTCCTGGGGATTTTTCGGACCACACCCTATCCCGGGCGTGGCGTCCTGGCAACATCGCCGCCCCGGCATCCCGGAAACGCCGCCGCCCCCTTGACAGAAGCCGTCTTTCCCCCCACCCTTTGGCTTCTCGCGCCAATCGCGGACGAGACAGACCAGAAAACCTCAATCCGTCGTCGCGACACCACCCCATGAACCGTCAAAGCCTGCTCATGAACATGTTCCAGGCCATGCTGGACAGCCTGGGTCCCAGCCGCTGGTGGCCCGGGGAGACCCCTTTCGAGGTGGCCATAGGGGCCATACTCACCCAAAACGCCTCCTGGACCAACGTTGAACAGGCCATACACAACCTCAAAACCGCCGGCGTATTTGCCCCAAAGCTCCTGCACGACCTGCCCGACGCGCGTCTGGCGGAGCTCATCCGCCCCTCGGGCTATTTCCGGCTCAAGACCGGGCGTCTGAAGAACCTTCTGGGCTTTCTCAAGGCCGAATGCGGCTACGACATCACCGCCCTGGCCGGACGCGACCTGTCTGACATGCGCGAGAAATTTCTGGCCGTAAGCGGCATCGGTCCCGAGACCGCCGACAGCATCCTGCTCTATGCCCTGGACTATCCGACCTTTGTGGCGGACGCCTACACCCGCCGCCTGCTCTCCCGGCACGGGCTGGTTCCCGAGGAGGCCGCCTATGACGAGATGCGCGATTTTTTCATGGATGTCCTCGATCCCGACCCCAGGCTCTTCAACGAATACCACGCCCTCATCGTGCGTACCGGCAAGTCCTGGTGCAAAAAGGCCTCCGGCCGTTGCGCGGACTGCCCCTTAAACCAGTTCCTCTAACCCGCAAAGCCGCCCCGCCCCGATCAACCATGGACCGCCCACATCATAGCGCGCCGCCCCCGCCCCGCCCCATCGCCCGGTTCCGGGCGGCGGTTTTTTTCGCCGTAGTCCTGGCGGCGGCCGCAGTCCTGCCCCCCCGGGCCCTCTCCCAGGACCATGACGCCGCCCCGGCCATCGCGTCGGAACTCGCCAGGCAGAAGGAGACTGAGGCCAAACGCCGCAAGGCCATGGAGCAGCTTTCGGCCGAGGAGCGCCGCCTGGGGGCCGGGCTGACGGGGCTTGAGGCCAAGGTCGGCGCCCTGTCCGGGCAGTTGGCGGAAAAAGAGCGTCTGGTGCATGAGGTCATGGCCGAGGAGGCCCGGCTGTCGGCGGAGCATGCCGCCCTGTCCCGCCAGCTCGACGCCGCCCGGTCGCACATGTCCGGGCTTCTTGCGGCGCTTTGGCCGGTGCACCTAAACAACCTGGAGGCCAAGGCCGCCGGGCTGGCCTCCTGGGAGGAGGCCGACCGCCGTTTCATGTGGCTGTCGGAACTCTACGCCGCAGCCGGAAAGTCCTACGCCGCCTACCGCGAGCAGTCGGCGCGTCTGGCCGCCAACATGGCCGCCCAGGAGACGGCGCGCACCAAGCTGGCCAGGGCCAGGGCCGAGGCCGAAAAAAGCAAGGACGCACTGTTGGCCGAGCAGCTTGAATTTTCCAAGCAGTTGCGCAATGTGCGCCGCCGCATCGTCAGCGAAGAGGAACAGCTCAAAGACATCCTGCATACCATCGGCGAACTCGACGCCCGCATGGCTGCGGCCAAGGCCGCCCCAACGCCCGTGCCCAAAGGCTCCATGGCCTGGCCTGTGCCGGGCGCGCCCATCTCGGGCTTCGATCCGGCCGCCACGCCGCCCAGGCGGGGCATGGGGTTTTCGTGTGCGGAAAACGCCCCGGTCAGGGCGGTGTCCCCGGGCAAGGTGGTCTTCTCCGACCTGTTGCGCGGCATGGGCAAGGTGGTTATTGTCTCCCACGGCGACGGCCATTTTACGGTGTACGCCTATCTGGCCGACATCGCCGTGTCCATGGGCCAGGAGGTGGCAGGCGACGCCACCCTGGGCCGAGCCGGATACTACCCGCCGGCGGGCGGGTCCGGACTGTATTTTGAATTGCGTTTTCACGAGAAAGCCATTAACCCCGTGGATTGGCTGGCCGCGCGTGATTGACAGCTGTGAATCCAACAAATCCGTCCCTGTTCCCGGGACTGGTCCCGCCAGGCCCCTGGAGGCATCTATGCGTTTCCGGCATTTCCTGTGCGCTCTCCTGACCCTTTTGGTCATCTGCTCCGCTGTCTCCGCCTTGGCGGCGGCGGCCGAAGAGGACCGGTTCGCGCCGCTCAAACGCTTCAGCCAGGTCATGGATCTGGTGGAGAACCACTACGTCAAGGGCGTCACCCGCAGTGAGCTCATCGACGGGGCCATTGTGGGCATGCTCCAGCAGCTCGACCCGCATTCCAGCTTCCTCAGCAAGGAAGAATTCAAGGAGATGCAGGTCAGCACCTCGGGCGAATTCGGGGGCATCGGCATCGAGATCAGTCTGGAGAACGGCCGCCTGACGGTCATCTCCCCCATTGACGACACCCCTGCCGACAAGGCCGGGGTCAAGGCCGGGGACATCATCCTCGAAATCGACGACCAGCCCACCCAGGACATGTCCCTTGTGGACGCAGTGCAAAAAATTCGCGGCCCCAAGGGCAAGCCCGTGGGCCTGACCATCATGCACAAGGATGGGCAAAAGCCCCTCAAGGTGCGTATCGTCCGCGACACCATCCCCATCATCAGCGTCAAGAAGACGGAGCTTGAGCCCGGCTACCTGCTTTTACGCGTCAGCCGCTTCAACGAAAACACCACCAGCGAGCTTAAAGACGCCCTGAAGGATTACGGCAAGGGCGGCACGCCGCTCAAAGGCGTCATCCTCGACCTGCGCAACAACCCGGGCGGCCTTTTGGAACAGGCCGTGAGCGTGTCGGACATGTTCTTGTCCTCGGGAAAGATCGTCTCCATCAAGGGAAAAAACAACGACCAGCGCAAGGACTTCGAGGCCAGGGGCGAATCCGGAGACGTCACCGCCCCCACGGTGGTGCTCATCAACGCCGGCTCCGCCTCGGCCTCCGAGATCGTGGCCGGGGCGCTCAAGGACCACAAGCGGGCCTTGCTCATCGGCGAAAAGACCTTCGGCAAGGGCTCCGTGCAGACGGTCATCCCCCTGTCCGACGGCTCGGGCATCAAGCTGACCACGGCCCTCTACTATACGCCAAGCGGCCGCTCCATCCAGGCCGAAGGCATCGAGCCGGACTTCAAGGTCCCCCTGCAGGACATCGCGTCCGAGCGGGACATGACCAACGGCCAGCATCAGTTCCGGGAAAAGGACCTGTCCCGACATCTGGAGAACCGCAAGGACTCCAAGGCCGACAGCGACGATCCCAAGCAGAAGATCAAGGAGCAGTTGGAGCGGGACAACCAGTTGAAGCTTGGCCTGGAACTGGTCAAGACCGTTCCCATCCAGGCCCTCGTCCAATAGGCGTCCGCCTTCATCCCCGCCCGTTGCTCCCCGAAGAGGAACGGGCGGGTTCTTTGTGATCATGCAAACAGACGGCCGTCTGCGTGCCCGGCGGCCAGGACGATTCCATCCCTGGCCGCCGGGTACGCAGACGGCCGCAGCCGCACCCCATGGCCGCACCCAAAAAGAAAAAAAAGCCCCGCACCACAAAGAAGACCGCCTGGCGGTCCTCCCTGAAAAAGCGGCTGGCCCAGCCCGGCGCCTGGCTCATTGCGGCCGGGATCATCCTGGGGGTAGCCCTGGTCGTCCTGGGCATCCAGTTCATCGGCCCGGCGAACCGCACCCCTGACGGCCGTCTGCTCTTGGAGCGCGCCCATCCGGACGCCCCCGCCCGCACCCGCCAGGCCTCCGAGAAGCGCGCCCCAGTCGATGCGGCGCCCGCTCCCCGCAAGCCCCCGGCCGCGCCGTCGGAGGCCGTCCCCCCCGCCGCCCAGGAGCCAGGCGTCGCCTATGAGGAGCATTTCACGGGCAAGGCCGATCTGACCCCGGAGATGGAGGTGGTGCGCGAATATCGCGGGGCCGTGGTGGTTCCGGCCGATCCTGCCCCCCCTCCGGCCGAGCCCCAATCCGTCCCGCCGCCCGCCTCCCCGTCCGCCCCGCGCATGGCCGTGGTCATCGACGACCTGGGCGACAGCGTGGCCTTCGCCAAGGAACTGCTCAAGCTCGGTTTTCCCGTGACCATGGCCATCATGCCCTTTCGGGCCCATACCTCCGAGGTGGACGCCCTGGCCGCCCGGAACGGGACCCAGGTGCTTTTGCACCAGCCCATGCAGCCCCAGGGCTATCCCGGGGTCAACCCCGGCCGGGGGGCGCTTTTGGTCGGCATGGGGCCGGAGCGCATCCAGACCATCCTGGACGAAAACCTGGCCCAGACGCCCCACGCCTCCGGGGTCAACAACCATATGGGGTCCCGTTTCACCGAGGATGCGGCGGGCATGGCCGTGGTCCTGACGCATCTGGACGAAAAAAATCTCTTTTTCCTGGACAGTCTGACCACCGGCAAAAGCGTGGTCCCGGCGGCGACGGCCAAGACCGGCGGCGAATACCGCCGCCGCTACGTCTTTTTGGACAACGTGCGCGACGTGCGGGCCATCCTGCGCCAGCTAAAAACCACCGAGGCCCTGGCCCTGAAAGCCGGACAGGCCTTGGCCATCGGCCATCCCTACCCCGAAACCCTGGAGGCCCTGCGGGCCTTCGCCGCCAGCCGCGATACGCGCGTCAGCATGGTCACGGCCAGCGAGATGGCCCCGGAAGCCTTACGAAACAGCAAAACGGCGGCCGGGATGGACTGATCCCGCCGACAGCCGTATGAAAAACCGGCCACGTACAAAAAAACCAGCCCACCCAAAAGGAGACTCGTCATGAACCGTCCAGGAATCATCCTCCTGTGCGCCCTGGCCCTGATCCTGAACGCAAACGCCGCCCTGGCCGCCCAGCCGGTGGTGTCCATCAGCCAGATCGTGGAGCACCCCGCCCTCGACGCCGTCCGCAACGGGTTCGTGGAAGGGCTTAAGAAAAACGGCGTGGACGCCGTGGTGAACGTGCACATCGCCCAGGGCAATCCGGCGGTCAACGTGCAGATCGCCAGCCAGATGCTCGGCGAAAAGCCGGACCTGGTGATGGCCATCGCCACGCCCTCGGCCCAGGCCGCCGCCCAGAAGATAAAAGACATCCCCGTCCTTTTTTCGGCCGTCTCCGACCCCAAGGGCGCGGGACTCGTGGCCTCGCTCGAGGCCCCCGGCGGCAACGTCACCGGCATGACCGACATGAGCCCGGTGGACCGGCAGATCGAACTCATGATCGATATCCTCCCGGGCCTCAAAACCCTGGGCGTCATCTACAACGCCGGAGAGGCCAACTCCGTCAGCCAGCTCGACCTGCTCAAGACCGAGGCCGCAAAGCGTAACGTCGTCGTGACAGAGGCCACCGTGACCAACTCCAGCGGCGTGTATCAGGCGGCCAAGAGTCTGGCGGGCAAGTGCGACGCGATCTACATCCCCCTGGACAACACCGTGGTCTCGGCCCTGGAGTCGGCCATCAAGGTCTGCACGGAGAGCAAGCTGCCGCTTTTCAGCTCCGACAACGACTCCGTGCCGCGCGGAACCATCGCCGCCGTGGCCATCGACTATTACCGCATGGGCGAACAGACGGCGGCCATGGCCAAACGCATCCTGGACGGCGCCAAGCCCGCCACGATGCCGGTGGAACGGCTGAAGGATCTGGAGATCGTCGTGAACAAGAAGGCCGCCGCCGCCATGGGCGTGGCCATTCCCGAATCCGTCCTGAAGAAGGCCGCCCAGGTGATCGAATAGACGTTTGTGACCGGGGCGGCGGTCTTTCGCCCCGTGGGATGTCAGGCGGCGCGACCGGTCACGAACCCGGCTGCGCCGCCTTTTTCACGACCGGCGTAGCGGACGTTGGCCTGGAAAAGAGCCTGGCCGCGCCCTTGTCCATGAAATGCGCCCCCGCCAGGGCCAGAGGAAAGGCCACGACGGCGGTGAGGCAAAAGGCCGCAAAGGGCGACATGAGTCCGGCCAAAAGCCCGGGGGCATATCCCACCAGGGGCTGGTGGATCAGGTAAAAGCTGTACGACGCCGTGGCGAGAGAGGCCACGATGCGGCTTTCTCCCAGACGCCCGATCACGGGCATGGCGAAAAGCATGCCGCTTAGGGAAAGGGTGCACAGGCACACCAGGAAATGGGCCGCCGGGGCAGGCAGGCCTTCCTTGACGGCCACGGTCAGGGCCACGGCCAGAACCGTCAACCCGGCCAGGCCCAGCGCCCCCGGCTGCGGCGATTCCTCCCGGTCCGGCAATTCACTCGCCGCAGACTCCTCATCCGCCTTTTTGGCGGCTGCCCACTTAAAGGCCAGAAATATCCCCAGGGCGAATTCCGGCAGTCTGGCCGGCAGATTGAAATAGATCATATACGAGATAAGCCCGAAGGGCGCCTCGGGATACCGGCTGGCCAGAAACTCCAGCCCTCCCCACAGCCCGAAGCAGCCGACCATGATGCACGCAAGCGCCCGAACCGGCCCGACCCGGTTGAAAAAGCGCAGCAGAAGGGGGAAAAAGAGATAGAACTGGGCCACAAGCCCCATCCACCACAGGGCCGGGACAATGCTGAAAAAGCAGGCCGGGTCCAGGGTGTGCACGAAAAGGGCGTGCTCCGTCACGCAGCGCCACAAGGACGGCCCGGCCGCCGTGGCCGCAAACAGGGCCGCCGCGCTCCAGATGGCGAGCGCCATGTAGTACTGCGGGCAGATGCGGCCGAAGCGGCGGCGGAAAAACTCCCCCAATGTCATGTCCAGACCGCCGCCCTTGATGACCAGGGGCAGGGCCAACACGAATCCGGTGATGGTGTTGAAGATGACCACCCCGAGATATCCCTGGGCCAGAATGTCGCCCAAGATCGGTCCCAGGGGGTTGTGCGTCCCGGCATCAGGGATCACGGACCAGATGTGGAAAAAAAACACGCCCACCATGGCCACCACGCGCAGGAACTCAATCTGCGGAATGCGTTTCGTCATAAGAAGGCGCTGTCCAGGCTGAAAGTTTCGGGACGCCCTGCGCCTAGCACTATTTCCTAGAAAAGTCTTGTGGATTGTCACTCAGGGCTGGGTTCTCCGGATCGGCTCCACGGCCGGGCCTGCCCTTGCCTCCGCCCCCCGGGACCGGGCTTGCCCGCCCTGGGCATCGGAGTGTACCCTGGCCGCCAAAGGAGACACGGCCATGCGCACCGGCACCGAGGAGAAAACGCCCATCGTCATCCGGGCGGACAGGGTTGAGGCCTACCTGCGCCAGGCTTTCGGCGACGACGCGACGCTCATCGGACTGTGCGACATCGCGGCGCCCGGCGAGCAGGGCATGAAGGAATTCGGCTACGGAAAGCCCGTGTGCATCGAATTCACCGTGGGCGGCGCCCGGCGAAGCGCGGTGTTGTCCATCATGCGCGGCGACAAGTACGGGCACCAGTTCTACTGGGACCGGGCGGCCATCCTCATGTTCCAGCACGACGCCTCGGGCCGCATGGAAAAGCACGTGCGCTCCCTGGGCCTGGGCTATTTCGACGAGGACGACGCCATGGCCCCGATCCGTCAGCCCAAGGAATTTTTCATCGTCAGCGAAAAGGCCCCGGGCTACGATTACTACCTGGACCTGGAGCGTATCCGCACTGGCGGCTTCGTGCCGGACGACCTAGTGATGGTCCGCCGCCTGGCCACGTTTTTGGCCGGGGTGCATGCCCGCAGGAAGGACGATCCGGACCTCTATCTGCGGCGCATCCGCAACCTCATCGGGGCCTCGGAGTGCATCTTCGGGCTAGTGGACGCCTATCCGCACCCCTACGAGCATTTCCCGCCCGCGCGCTTTACGGCCCTGGAGAAGCGGATCATCGACTGGCGCTGGAAGCTGCGCGGCTTCACCCACCGCCTGACCGAAGTCCACGGCGACTTCCATCCCTGGAACATCCTGGTCGCCGAAATGGGGCCGGGCCGGGACTTCGCGGTGCTCGACCGCAGCCGGGGGGAGTTTGGCGACGCGGCGGACGACGTGGCCACGCTCGCCATCAACTTCCTGCTTTTCGGGCTCTACGAAAAGCCGCGCCTGGCCGGGGATTTCGAGAGGATGTACATGGCCTTTTTCGAGACGTATCTGCGCGCCAGCGGCGATGACGAGATGCTCTCGGTCATCGCGCCCTTTTTCGTGTTCCGGGGCTTGGTCATCGCCTCGCCCCAGTGGTACCCGAACCACCCCCTGCCGGTTCGCCAGGGGCTTTTGCGCTTCCTGGAGAACGTGCTTGAAGACGAACGTTTCGACTGCCAAAACATCAACAAATACATGGAATAAACAGATGACCACCGGCGCGGGCGTATGGTTCACGGGGCTTCCGGGCTCCGGCAAAAGCAGCGTGGCCCGGGCCGTGGCCGAGGCCCTGGCGGCAACCGGACGGCCGGTCACGGTCCTGTCCATGGACGCCCGGCGCACGGCCTATTTCCCGAAGCCCGAATACACCGAGGCGGAACGCGAGACGGCCTACCGGATGTTCGCCCAGGAGGCGGCGCAGGCGGCGCAGCGCGGCGAGGTGGTCTTTCTCGACGCCACGGCCCACCGCAAGCGCTGGCGGGACGCGGCCCGGGCCATGATCCCCCGATTCGCCGAGGTGCATGTCGCGTGTCCGGTGTCGGTAGCCATGGCCCGCGAGGCGGCCCGGCCCGAGGGGCAGGTCATGGCCGGGCTCTACGCCAAGGCCATCCGCCGCAAGACCACGGGCGAGGCGTTCGCCGGGCTTGGCGAGGTGGTGGGGGTCGATGCGCCCTTCGAGGCCGACCCGGCGGCGGAATGCGTGCTGGATGCGGCGGCGCTCAGCGTGGCCCAGGCCCGGGACGCGGTGTTGCGGTTTCTGGCCGGATGGCTTTTCGGCTGCGACACTCAATAAATCCGAGTCCCAAGCGGCACGTCGCCGTCCGGCGCAAGCAGCGCCACCCGGCCCTGCGCGTCGTCCATGCCCATCACCAGCACCTCGGACACAAACCCGGCGATGCGCTTGGGCGGAAAATTCACCACCGCCACAACCAACCTTCCCGGCAGTTCCTCGGCCGCATAGCGCGCCGTGATCCGGGCGCTGCTCATCTTCACCCCAAGCGGCCCCAGATCGACGGTCAGCTTATAGGCCGGAATTTTTGCCTTTTTGAGCGGCTCGGCGGCCAGGATGCGTCCCACCCGCATGTCCACCCGCAAAAATTCGTCGTAGGAAAGCGGCGCCTCCGCCGCCTGGACACCCTCTTCCATCACACCCCTCCCTCACTTCCGGCCACAAGGGCCGCCTTCTCCCGAAACGCGGCATGCTCCGCCGCCGGAACAAGGCTTCCGCCCGTAGCCCAGGCCACATGCACCCCTGTCTCGACACCCCGCTCACGCACCAGCCGCCAGCCCTCCGGGTCCGCGCACGTCGCCTCCATCCCGGCCAATCCCGCCGCCGCCGACGGCTCGACCTCCATGCCGTGCGCCGCGAAAAGCGCCGCCAACTGGCGCAAAAGCCCGGCATCGGACACCGTCGCAAAGGCGTCCACAAGCGGCGCCATAAGCCGTCCCACAAATCGCGACGGCCTCCCCACGGCCAGCCCGTCGGCCTCGGTGGCCAGCGTCAGCCCAAGCTCCGACACGGCCGCCGCGTCATGGCGGGAGCTCGCCATCCCGTACAGCAGACACGGGGCCTGGACAGGCTCCACGAACACGATCACCGCCGCGTCGCCAAAGACCATGCGCGCCCCAAGCGCAACGCCCCCGGGCGCGCCGCCCACCCCGCAGGGCAGATACAGGCTGACGGGACGCTCCAGGCTGGGCCGGATTCCGGCCGCCGCCAACTGCGCCGCCAGTTCCCCGGCCGCTACGGCATAGCCGTAAAAAAGGTCGAGCGAATTCTCGTCGTCGATGAAATGCAGATCGTCCCGGCCTGCGGCCTCGGCCCGGGCCACGGCGCAGGCCGCCGAATAGTCGCTGGCGTGCTCAACCACCCGCGCGCCCACGTCCCGAAGCCGCTTTTTCTTCCAGTCCCTGGCCTCGCGCGACATGTGCACGTCCACGCCAAGCCCCAAGGCCCGGCCCATGACGCCGATGGACAGCCCCAGGTTGCCCGTGCTGCCCACACTTAACCGGTGTCCGGCGAAAAGCTCCCTGGCCTGCTTGTCGGCCAGCCTGCGGTAGTCGTCGTGCGGCGAGGCCAGGACCCCATGCGCCAGGGCCAGCCGTTCGGCCACGCACAAAACAGCATGCACGCCCCCCCTGGCCTTGACCGACCCGGCCACGGGCAGGGCGTGGTCGGCCTTGAGAAAAAGGCTCTCCGGCGAAAACGCCACCCGGCCCCCAGGGTCGCGAAAGGCCGCAGCCAGGCCCGGGATGGGCGCAAGCTCCGAGCTGATGACGCCGCCTGCGGCTGCGAGTTCGGGGAAGAGCCCGGCCAGAAGCGGCGCGAACCTAGCAAACCGTTGCCTGGCCGCCGCCACCCCGGGGGCATGGGCCGAAATAACCTCCCGGCAGTCGGCCACCGGCCTTCTGCCCGGGTTACTCCAGAAAAGGGGCGCCGCCTGCCGCAGCCGCGAAACAATATCCTGATCCATGCCGTGCTCCCCGCCGTGCAACCCACCGCCATTGCGGACAATCCGTACGCCGACTTCCCTCTATCCTCCTCCCCCGCCCCCGGTCAAACCCCGCCCGCGCCTTTACCGCCGGGCAAACAGGCAGTATACTTATGGACCATGAAATTCCATGTCATCACCTTCGGCTGCCAAATGAACGCCGGCGACTCGGACTGGCTCTCCCGGTCGCTGACGGCCAAGGGCCTCACCCCCGCCCCGGAGGGCGAGGCCGACCTGTATATCGTCAACACGTGCAGCGTGCGGGAAAAACCCGAACTCAAGGTCTACAGCGTCCTTGGCCGACTGGCCGAATACGCCGCCGAGAAACCCGGCCTGTTCATCGCCGTGGGCGGCTGCGTGGCCCAACAGGTGGGCACGACGCTGTGGCGCCGCTTCCCCCTGGTGCGGCTGGTGTTCGGCGCCGACGGCCTGGCCGCCGCCCCCCAGGCCATCCTGCGCCTGATCAACGAACCGAAGCTTCGCATCTCCCTGCTCGATTTTTTCGACGCCTACCCTGAACGCGATCCGGCCTGGCCTGAGGCCACGGTCCCGGCCCAGGCCTTCGTGACCATCATGCAGGGCTGCGACAACTTCTGCGCCTACTGTATCGTGCCCTTCGTCCGGGGCCGCCAGAAATCCCGCAAAAGCGACGACGTCATCGCCGAATGCCGCGATCTGGCCGCCCGGGGGGCGCGCGAGATCACCCTGCTTGGGCAAAACGTCAACAGCTTCGGCCTGGACACAGCAGGCGACGGGACCTCGTTCGCCACGCTTTTGCGCCGGGCGGCCGCCGTGGACGGCATCAAACGCCTGCGCTTCACCACCTCGCACCCCAAGGACCTGTCCCCGGAGGTCATCGCGGCCTTCGCCGACCTGCCCGAATTGTGCCCCAGCCTGCACCTGCCCGTGCAGTCCGGCGCCGATGCGGTGCTTTCCCGCATGGGCCGCCGCTACGACGCCGCCAGGTACCTCCATCTGGTCGAGGGCCTGACAAAGGCCCGCCCGGATATCAGCCTGTCCACAGACATCATCGTGGGCTTTCCCGGCGAGACCGAGGAGGATTTTTGCAAAACCCTGGAGCTGGTCCGGACGGTTGGATTTGAAAGCGCCTTTTCCTTCATGTACTGTGACCGTCCAGGCGTTGCGGCCCAGAGCTTCGAACCCAAGATCCCGTTGGAGATCAAGGCCGAGCGTCTGGCCCGGCTCCAGGCGCTCCTGGACGATCTCCAGACCGCAGGCCTTTCCCGCCGGGTGGGTACGCGCACCGAGGTCCTGGTGGAAGGCGCAAGCCGCAGGCCCAAACCAGGCCAACCCTCCTGGCGCGGCCGCGATCCGGGCGGCCGGGTGGTCGATTTCACATACGCGGGTCCGGACGATCCCACCGGCACCTTCGTTCCGGTGGAGATACTCGAAGCCAAAAAGCACTCCCTGCGGGGAAAGGCGGTATGACGCCATGATCGAAATGAAGGTGTTCGGACTGGCCCTGGACGAAGATTCCCAGGTTCCCGTGCTCATCCTCAAGGATCGGGAGGAAAAAACCGTCCTGCCCATCTGGATCGGGGCCATGGAGGCCATGGCCATCTCCCTGGCCTTAAACGAGGTCAAGCTGCCCCGGCCCATGACCCATGACCTGCTCCTAAACTCCATCCAACAACTGGGCGGCCGGGTGGCCACCATCTCCATCACCTCCCTAAGCGAAGGGACCTACTACGCCGAAATCGAGGTGGAGGCGCATGGCGAACGCACGCGCATCGACAGCCGCCCCTCCGACGCCATCGCCCTGGCACTGCGCGCCGACGTGCCCATCATGGTCGCCCCCGGCGTCTTCGAACAAATGGCCGCCGAAGGCAAAACCGCCGGGTCCGTGGTCGCCTTCGGGGCCGAGGACGCGGACAAGTGGACCGACATACTGGAAAAATTCACCCACGACGACACCAAATACAAGATGTGACGCCCCCATGATCGACCTGCACACCCATACCACGTTCAGCGACGGCTGCCTCATCCCCGCCGAACTGGCCCGCCGCGCCGCCAAGGCCGGATACCGCGCCGTGGCCGTCACCGACCACGCCGACCACTCCAATGTCCGGCTCATCCTGGACAACCTGCTGCGCTTCGTGCGTGAATCCGGCGCGTTTCTGGGCGTCGACGTGCTGGCCGGGGTTGAAATCACCCACGTGCCGCCGCCGCTTATCCCCAGCCTCATTCACACCGCCCGGGAACTCGGCGCGCAACTCGTCGTCGTGCACGGCGAAACCATCGTCGAACCCGTGCTCATAGGGACCAACCTGGCCGCTATCGAAGGCGGCGCAGACATCCTGGCCCACCCCGGCCTTCTCACTCCCCAGGAAGCCGCCCTGGCCGCCGAAAAAAACGTGGCCCTGGAAATCACCACCCGCAAGGGCCACAGCCTGACCAACGGCCTCGTCGCCTCCCTGGCCAAGGCCCACGGCGCGAAACTGGTCATCAACAACGACGCCCATGAACCCGGCGACTTCATCTCCCTGGAGCTGCGCAAAAAAATCGCCATGGGCGCCGGACTGACCCCGGAGGACTACGCCCAGACCGACGCCAACGCCCAGCGTATCCTGGCAGGCGCCCCGCGCGCGTAGCGGGCGTCGGGGAGGAGGCGTCGCCTCCTCCCCGAACCCCTCCACCACCAGGGGGCAGCGCCCCCTGGACCCGGCGTCGGCTTCGCGTCCCGCGCCGGACTGGAAACACGTTATCACGATGAGGCAACCGGGCCG
>Ga0209800_10002753_pt1 | contig 14956 bp, 7 predicted proteins | sample Higcelweek8metaG_FD_187174 | JGI IMG/M metagenome (GOLD analysis project Ga0209800, IMG submission 187174) | Freshwater pond sediment microbial communities from the University of Edinburgh, under environmental carbon perturbations - High... | ecosystem: Environmental > Aquatic > Freshwater >...
AAGAGTCAGGGGAGGCTGGTATCCTGCCATTCCGCCTCTGTGCAGATGCAGGACCGGACTGTCACCTGCCGATTATTTCGGCAGGACCATGGTTGAACACCTCCCGAAGAATATCAGGGTGGGGGTAATAAATGTCTCTATAGGGGGATGTAAAATCGAGCTGTTTGACAAGGATAATTACGGGGAATATGTCTCAACTGCACCGGGATGGATGATTCCGATGATTAATTCATATGATGGAAATCCATATGCACGGCTTGTAGAGATTGCAAAACTGGCACAGAAGGATGGTGTGATAAAGGGAATACTTATGCATCAGGGTGAGTCAAATAATGGCGACACCACATGGCCCGGCAAAGTCCGCCTAGTCTATGACAACCTGCTGAAGGACCTTGATTTACAACCTGAAAAGGTGCCTCTTCTTGCGGGTGAAATGGTAAGTGCTGCCGAAGGAGGCATATGTGCAGATATGAACGCCATTATTGCCACACTGCCGCAGACAATACCAAATTCCTGGGTGATATCCTCGGATGGTTGTCCCGGAACACCCGATCATCTTCATTTCACCCCTGAAGGATATCGTATACTCGGAAAAAGGTACGCTGCAAGGATGCTTTCTCTCATGGGATACAGTATCAATGTACCTTAATCCGGAGTGAGATACCTTTCCAGTGACTGTACCAGTTAAAACCGGCATATAATACTGATCATGAAGAGATATTATTTCATCCTGATGATATTAATCAATGCCCTTCCTTGCATAATAGTCACCGGTCAGAAAGACCATGCCCGGAATCCGTTAATCTGGGCTGATGTTCCCGACATGTCAATAGTACGAGTCGGGAACATCTGGTATATGACCAGCACCACCATGCATATGTCTCCGGGTGTGCCGATAATGAAATCCAATAACCTGGTCAACTGGGAATTAGTCAGCTATGCATGCTATACCCTCGGCAATAATGATGAGCTGAACCTCATTAGCGGGAAAAATGCCTATGGAAGAGGCTCGTGGGCAAGCTGTTTAAGATATCATGAAGGTACCTTTTATGTGTCGACCTTCTCCTCTACAACCGGCAAAACCTATATCTGGTCAGCAAAAGACCCGGAAAACGGACCGTGGAAAGAGATATCATTCAGCCCAAGTTTTCATGATCATACCCTGGTATTTGATGATGACGGTCGCGTTTATCTTATATATGGAAACAAAAAACTGACTCTCGTTGAGCTGAATGCGGATCTGTCAGGTGTCAGACCGGGTGGTGTGAACCAGGTTATAATTGAAGATGCAAGCGCGCCATCGGGAACTGACAGCGGACTTGGAGAAGGTTCGCAGTTGTTCAGGAAGGATGGCAAATATTACCTTTTCAATATTACCTGGCCGCGCGGGGGGATGCGGACTGTGGTTGTCCACAGGGCCGACAGGCTGATTGGGCCGTGGGAAGGAAAGCTTGTTTTTCAGGATCTCGGAGTCGCCCAGGGAGGAATGACCGATACCCCTGACGGCAGATGGTTTGCATACCTCTTCAGAGATTACGGATCTGTCGGAAGGATACCATACATTGTCCCGATGACATGGGAGAACGGATGGCCGGTCATAGGCACTGACGGCAAGGTGCCTGAAATGCTCGATCTTCCTCCCGGCAAAGGACCCATACCGGGAATAGTTGCACCGGATGAATTCAAACGAGAGAAGGGTGATCCCCCGCTTCCGCTTGTCTGGCAATGGAACCACAATCCCGACAACACTCTCTGGTCAGTAAACCGGAAAAAAGGATTTCTCCGGCTGACTACTGGGCGAATTGACACTCTGTTCACACAGGCGAGGAATACCCTGACTCAGCGCACCATCGGTCCGGAGTGTTCCGGATCAACCCTCATTGATGTTTCGCATATGAAGGAAGGTGATTTAGCCGGGTTGGCTCTCCTGCAGAAAAAATATGGGATCGTCGGGGTCAGATTCAGCAACGGGGTCAGATCGGTTGTCATGATCAATGCACAGTCAGACGCCCCGGTGGAAGTTGAAAGTATTCCGCTTAACCAGAAAAGGGTATACCTGAAGGCAGAATGTGATTTCACTGACCGCAGAGATATTGCATACTTCTTTTACAGCCTTGACGGCAAATCATGGAAACCAATTGGTAATCAGCTTAAGATGGAATATTCAATGCCTCACTTCATGGGATACCGATACGGGCTGTTCAATTATGCCTCCCGGGAGCCTGGGGGATACGTCGATTTCGACTGGTTCCGGATAATTAATGAACGAACTGAGAATAAATAAACTATAGCAGAATCCACCTCAATGAAAAACTTAAGATCAATCATGCTTGCCGCTGCGGTACTGGCAGGCACCTGTGCCTATTCGCAAAACCCGGTTATCCGGGACCAGTTCACAGCTGATCCGACAGCCAGGGTCTTCAACGGGAAAATGTACCTCTTTCCTTCGCATGACATACCCGCTCCGGAGAGCTTTCCCCGCAAGGACTGGTTCTGTATGGCAGATTACCATGTCTTCTCATCTTCCAACCTGACTGACTGGACCGATCATGGCGTCATTGTAAGCCAGGAAAAGGTCGACTGGGTCAACCCCACATCGTTCAGCATGTGGGCACCCGACTGCATTGAAAGAAACGGAAAATACTATTTCTACTTCCCTGCCAATGTGAAAACAGGCCGGGGATTCGGGATCGGCGTTGCCATAGCGGATAAGCCTGAGGGGCCATACACTCCACAATCTGAACCGATTGCAAAAGCAAGGGGCATTGACCCGAGCGTGTTTATTGACAGGGATGGCCAGGCATATATCTACTATTCAATGGGCAGGATATTTGCCGCCAAACTGAAAGAGAACATGACCGAACTGGCGTCTGACCCGGTTGTTGTCGGTGATCTGCCGACAAAAGGACTGGTTGAGGGGCCCTTCTTCTTCGAGAGGAACGGAATCTATTATATGACGTATCCTCACGTTGAAAATACAGTTGAAAGACTCGAATATGCAATTGGAGACAATCCCCTCGGGCCATTTAAGGTGACGGGTGTTATCATGGACGAGACCCCAATGGGCACCTGGACAAATCACCACTCCCTGGTGCAGTATAATAACCAATGGTTTCTCTTCTATCATAACAGCGCTTACTCCCCGAAGTTTGACAAGAACAGGTCTGTCTGCATCGACAGCTTATCCTTCAATGAAGACGGCACCATCAGGAAGGTTATTCCCACAAACCGCGGGGTAGGAATTACCGTAGCTACAGCCAGGATAGAGATCGATCGCTACAGCCAGGTAAGCCCTGCAGGTGTCACGGTGGCATTAATTGATACAACCGATACATTCAGAGGATGGTATGCAACATTGAGCGGACAAAACAGCTGGATCTCATACAACGCAGTTGACTTCGGGAGTAAGAAGCTTAAATCAGTTCGTGTCAACGCCTCTTCGCTTACAGGAGGAGTTATCCAGATACGGCTGGATAATCCTGATGGTCTCCTGATTGCGGAGATAGAAATTCCGAAAAATGCGACTCTGAGTACTTTGGATGCAAAACTGAAAAAGTATAAGAAAGGGATCCATAACATGATTGTCGTATTCAGCGATGGAAACCCCGTGAACATTGACTGGGTTCAGTTCGGGAAACAGTCAAAAGGTATCTGAAAACTCTTTAAACACGACACTGGATCAGGCAAGATCATGAAATCACTCATTATTGGTTCTTTGGCAGCATTGCTGATGCTTTCAGCCTGTTCCTCCGGTGTGAAAGTCAGCCCGGAGGCAGGAGAAATGGTTCTCTGGTATGATAAACCGGCGGGGGAATCATGGCTTGACGGACTGTTCATCGGAAATGGCTACATGGGAGCCAATGTTTTCGGCAGGGTGCAGAATGAGCGGATAGCTCTGAATGAATCAACATTCTGGTCAGGCAGGCCGCATGATTACAATGACCCCGATGCGTATAAGTATTTCGGGCAGATAAAGGATCTCGTGTTTGCGGGTAAATTCAAAGAAGCTGAAAAACTGGCTGACGAACATTTCTATGGAAAGCCGGTTGCTCAGCAAGCCTACCAGCCAATTGGCGACCTGCTGCTAAATTTTAAGGTTGGCAGTGATTCTGTAAAAGAATACTACCGCGAACTGGATATGGAAACAGGCATCGTCAGGATCAGTTACACTGACGGCAATGTGAAGATGACCCGCGAAGTGTTCATGTCATATCCTGATCATGTAATGGTAATGAAGATCTCGGCAGACAAACCGGGCAGTGTATCTGTTGTGGCCAGACTCAGCAGTCCGTTCGCTGAAAAAACAAAAGCAACGGATAACAGGCTGTCCGTAAGCGGTCAATGGAAATATCTTCCAGAAGAGATCAGCTGGCTCGTCGCAAAGGTTGAAGGTACGGGTCTCGGTTTTCAGACCGATGTCGTAGCCCTGCCGGAAAAAGGATCACTTAAGGCAACAGACTCGACCCTTGTAATTGAAGATGCCAACTCCGTGACGTTTGTGCTCACCACTGCGACAAGTTTCATTAATTACAGGGATATTGGAGGGGACCCGGATGCCAGGTGTGATAAAATCCTTGCAGATGTAAGCGGCAAAGACTTCAAAGCCCTTAAAAATGCTCACCTTGATGACTTCGCCGGGCTGATGAACCGGGTACGGCTCAAAATCGGCGATCCGGGAAAAAATGAAATACCGACCGATGAGAGGGTTGCTGCCCTGAAGACAGGAGCCTATGACCCCGACCTGCATGCAAAGATATTTCAGTTCGGGCGTTACATGCTGGTTTCAGGCAGCAGGGAGGGCAGTGAACCGCTGAACCTCCAGGCTCGCTGGAACCAGGATCTGTTGCCTAACTGGGGCAGCAAATACACTATCAACATCAACACCCAGATGAACTACTGGCCGGCTGAGGTGACCAATCTGTCCGAATGTACAGGTCCCCTCTTCAGGCTGATAGAAGACCTGTCTGAAAACGGGGCTCAAACGGCAAAGCTTTACTACAATGCAGGCGGTTGGGTAGCTCATCATAATACAGATCTTTGGCGCGGCACAGCTCCTGTTGACGCAGCCCGGTACGGAATGTGGCCCGTGGGGGGTGTATGGCTCTGCCAGCATATCTGGGAACACTACCTATACACCGGGGATATTGAATTCCTGAGGGAATATTATCCCGTGATGAAGGGATCTGCACAGTTCCTGATGGACATAATGACCGTCCATCCGGAATATGATTACCTTGTCATTCCGTTCTCCATGTCCCCCGAACAGGGATTCTTCGTCAGTGAAAATGCGGAAGAGGCATTCCTCGCCCCGGCAACAACGATGAATACAGGACTTATAAAAGACCTTTTTGCTCATTGTATCGAAGCTGCCAGGTTACTGGATATTGATGCGGACTTCAGCAGCAGTCTTGGCGAAGCCCTGGGCAGGATCCCTCCATACATGATTGGCAAGGACAGCCTTCTGCAGGTATGGATCGAAGACTGGGAAAGAGGAAATGAAGGTCATGACATGTCAGCCAATTTCGGCTTCTTCCCCGGCAACTCCATAACCCTGAGGGATAATCCCGACCTGGCTGCCGCAATCAGAAAATGGCTCGAACCGCGCCGGGCATCAACGTCATGGCCAACTGCATGGGACATCTGCTACTGGGCCAGGCTGGAAGACGGTGCCAGGGCTGATACTGTCATCAGGAAATTCTTCCTGGCACGGACTCCGTGGGGAGGGATCGGAAACAACCTTCACAACACAGCCTTCAACCAGTCGGATGCAAACTTCGGATACACGGCCGGCGTGGCCGAGTGCCTGTTACAGAGCCATGCGGGAGAAATATCGATACTTCCGGCCCTGCCGGTAAGCTGGAAAGAGGGATCGGTTACCGGGCTGAGGGCCAGGGGCGGTTTCGAGGTTGATATTGACTGGAAAGACGGCAGACTTGTAAAGGCCGAGATCACGTCGCTTCTTGGGAATCCGTGCATTGTCAGGGCCAACGGAGAGATAAAGGAATACAATCCTGCCAGAGGTGAGACAGTTGTGATAAACGGTATGTAAGCATTGAAAAGGGGAAAGTCAGCTTCTCCGCTTCTTCCCGCCGTACCATAACCTTATAACCAGCTTATGCCTATTTCTGCACAACTGCTGTGCCCTTTGTGATTCCAGATTCGTTAAAGGAATCAATACTGAAATAGTATGTCACATCCCTGTTCAGTCCGGTGAGCATCAGCGAGCCGGCATCATAAACCATTACGGATGTATATAGTTTTTCTGGGGCAGTGCCATAGTTTACAATAAATCCTGTTGCCTGGTCATCTGCCGGCCACTCCACGAGGGCCCTCCTGGGATCAGCTTCGTTGCGTGCAACGGTAAATTCACTTACCTCTGCGGGAGTGTTTCCCTCCCTGGTACCGAAGATCCTCAGGTCATAAAGAGAGAACAGTCCATCATGAACACTCACATTCTCAATCTTTACATATTTGGCCTGAACCGGTTTCTCCAGCTGAATGTAATCATGACACGCATCTGCCGTGTTCTGGCTCTTATCAGCAATTACATCCCAGGTCCTGCCATCCTGTGAGGCCATTATCTTGTAACAGTAGAAGATATCTTCGCTGCCAGGCTTGAGTTTTGATTCGTTGTCCGCAAAATTCACCTGGACAGCCTGAACTGTGGAGGCCTCATCCAGTTCCACGCTGAGCCATTCCCCGCTGTCACCGCTGACCGCTGACCACCAGGTTCTTATATCCTCATCAAAGGCATTGCCGACAGGGAAGCCATCCAAAGATGATGACGCTTCTGCATTCTTTCTGTAAGAGAGAAGCATCCATCCCTTAAAAGTGCTCTCTTTTTCAAAATCAACCTTCCGGTCTGGTACGATTGAAGGATAATCACCGAAGACAGTAAAAACCCTCAGTACGCCGTCCTTGTCGAATGCAGCCGGAAACAGCCCGAGGCGTCGTTCGAACATATGACGAATTGAAATGGACATGGTTGCTATATGCCAGTAATTGCCGTATTTGTCCTGGAACGTTGAACCGTGTCCTGCCCCGCCGGCAAACCCTCCCGGTTTGTATGAGAAGGGGCTGTAAGTCTCATATACGAACGGCCCCAATGGCGAATCAGAAGTATATACTCCGTCAGCGTAAGTCCTGTATTCTGTTCCCGGTGCAGCATACTGGAGGTAAAACCGGTTATCGTATTTCGTCATCCAGGCTCCTTCATTCCATCCGTTGCCTGTCAGCTCATTCTTCTCTCCCGGCACTTCCCATCCGTAAATTTCAGCATTATGCTCAATGAGCACCTGCGGTTCAGTTACTGCCTGCATTTTTGCGTTGAGCTTCACTCCGTATATGGGCAGATGGTTGGAGCAACCCCAGTAAAGATATCTCTGCCCGTCATCATCAGCGTAAAAATGGGGATCCCACACGGCAAACGGCAGCGTGTCATTCAGAGGCTTCCAGCTATCACTGAATGGGTCTGTGGTATAATAGAAAGGTTTTCTTTCTGCTGATGATGCGGCAAACCAGACTGTATCATTGATTGATATTGCATCAGGTGCGTAGTCCTCTATTGGAAGCGTGCTGACCGGCAGATAGGTCCACTCGTGCAGGTCATCAGAATACCAGTACCCACCGCTGTGTGAGACAAACAGGATGTATTTGTCTTTGAAACGTATCATTGACGGATCGGCTGCTTCACGGTATGATACGCTGTCAGTGTATTGAAACCGGTAGTTGAGGTCAAGCGGATTGCAGTAGGTTTTCGCCGTTTCTGTCTTTTCAGCAGAACAGGAAGCCAGAATGACCAGGCAAACTAATAACGACTTTTTCATGGAAGGATGTGTTAAGAAGTCAGTATTCAAGATGTCTTACAAACTCATGTAAACAGTAGTGAAAGATAAAAAATCTTGTATCAATAACACCTCTGGCGGCTATAAAATAAGGCCCTACGAGCGTTTATTACCATGAATATTTTTTTAATGAAAGATTTTTTAAACCAATGATGTAAAAGTGAAAGGAATAATTTCCTGTTTCCCATCTTTCAGGTCGGGGATTTCCTTAAATTACAAATTGATTTAAGGCATCTAACCGTTAAAGAATTTATAGATGAAAAAGCTGACCGTATTAATTGGTTGCATGGTTCTTTCCGCCCTCTTTTCCGTTAATCTTATGTCACAGGAAAATGCTCGAATAAAGATCGACTTTGACCGGAAAATCGGAACAGTTGATCCGAACATATACGGAGCCTTTGTTGAACCAATACGTAATGTGGTATACGGCAGCATCTATGACCCGGCTTCTCCCTTTGCCGATGATAACGGTTTCAGGAAAGATTTTGTTGAGCTTGTCAGCGAACTTAAAATTCCGGTTGTCAGATGGCCTGGAGGAAACTATGTGTCAGGATATAACTGGGAGGATGGAATCGGACCGAAGGAGCAGCGTCCAACCAGACTTGACCTGGCCTGGCATCAGGTTGAAACCAACCATATGGGAACAGATGAATATGTGCATCTCTGCAAGCTCATCGGTGCGGAAAATTTCATCTGCATAAACGCCGGGACAGGTACCCTGGATCAGGCAAGACACTGGGTGGAATATTGCAATATCGAGAAGGGCACTTATTATTCTGACCTGAGGAGGAAATATGGCAATGAGGAGCCGTTTAAAGTAAAGTACTGGGCACTGGGCAACGAGGTTGACGGGCCCTGGCAGATGGGACAGAAGAGCGCTGAAGACTATGTAAAGTTCGCCCTTGAGGCGGCAAAGCTGATGCAACTGGTTGACAGCGACATCAAACTGATTGCAAGCGGTGCTTCTGATTACAAGCCGGGCAACAACTGGATAGACTGGAATGACTATGTCCTAACTCATATGACCGGCAAAATTGATTACCTGTCAGTGCACAGGTATGCTACCGAGGCCCTGGGTAACGACAGAAGCTTCTCAGGAATGATGAGCCTCGGACTGGACCTTGATCAGAAAATAGAGACGGTTAAGGCTCTTATCCTGAAAGCAATGACCAAAACAGGGTCAAAACGGCCGGTATATATTTCATTTGATGAGTGGTCCTCAGGGTTTGGAAACAGCATTACGGTTTCATTAATGCTGGCACAGCACCTGAACTCATTTATAAGGCATGCCGATATAGTCAGGATGGCTAATATGACAATGCTTTCAAACCTTGTCGGACATTCACCTGAAGGGGTATACAAAAACGCAGCTTTCAATGCATTCAGGCTTTTCAGCAACAATTGCACCGGCACCTCGCTCGATGTCATTACTTCCTGCGAAAAATACAGCAATGAAATATTTAAGGACATTCCGTACCTCGACGTAACAGCTGTGCTTGACAACGAAGCCGGAAACCTTGTAATCAACGTTGTCAACAGGCATGAGACAAAGGCCATTAAGACAGACATAGAACTGCAGTCGGGTGAATTTGAAGGCAGTGCAAAAGTGAACGAGGTAAACGGCAAGATTGCAGATCCCGGAAATCCAAGGGCTGAAGAGCCTGTCAGCAGCACCTCATCTGATATCAGATTCAAGGGTAATACTATCAGCTATACATTCCCGGCTCATTCATTCACACAGGTCATGGTGCCCCTAAAGTGAGGGATATCTCACTTACTGGAGATTTGAATGATTTTTAAATCTCTTTGACTAAAAAACAAAAGCCTTTATAGCAACTTTTTCATTGCTTTGAAAGTGTTAGACCTACACTTACTGGTAATCTTATGTTTAATGTTCTGGTAATTAAAACCTCATTGCCTATGAAGCACCCCGAAAAACCTAACCTGATCCAGTTAATGAAAAATATCCATGAAGATTAATAAACAGTACTTACTCCTGAAAAGGAAACTCCCAACTATCTAAACAACCAAGTTATGGAACAAAAACTAACCAAGCCTATTCCCTTATTAAGAAAGGGAATACAGAAACACTTACTAAATGTAAAATTAGTACTTCTCACATTTGCCCTCAGTTTCCTAGGCAGCAATGCATATTCCCTGGGGGCAGGGGATCTGAACCTGAATTCAGACAATGAGCTTCAACAGAAGCGGGTCACCGGGATTGTAAAGGACGCTTCCGGGCAGTCCATGCCAGGTGTCGCTGTACAGGTTGAAGGTACAAACCTGGGAACGTTTTCCGATATAAACGGGAAATATGCAATAGATGTACCAGGTGCCAATTCCAACCTTGTATTCTCATTTGTGGGCTATAAACATCTTATAGAGCCGGTAAATGGCAGATCATTTATTGATGTCACCCTGGTGGAGAGTATGGAGGCACTTGATGAGATAGTTGTTGTAGGTTATGGCACTGTGAGAAAGAGTGACGTTACCGGCGCTGTTGCATCAGTCCGGTCAGAAGCCCTTAAAAATATAGCCACCACTGATGCAGCAGCAGCTCTTCAGGGTAAGGCTTCAGGAGTTCAGGTTCTGACCAATTCCGGTGCTCCCGGTCAGGCAGCAACAATCCGTGTACGCGGTTACTCTTCAAACTCAGGGAATATCGGTCCGCTTCTTATTGTAGACGGTCTCAAGGTTGATAACATCCAGTATCTTGACCCTTCCATGATTGAATCCATGGAGATATTAAAGGATGCTGCTTCTGCTGCTATTTATGGTGCCCAGGCAGGTAACGGAGTTGTTCTGATTACAACAAAATCCGGGACTAAAGGTGTTTCCAGCATTTCTTATGATTTTAAATACACAGGCCAAAGCCTTGCCCATAAACCGGAAATTTTCAGAGCCGAGGATTTTATCGAATATAAGAGAATGTCAGACCTTAACATCGATGATGCCTTGACAGATAATGGTTATAACGGTACAGACACCGATTGGTTCGATGTGGTGTTTGCACCTTCATGGAGCCCGCAGCATACACTTACTTTCCAGGGTGGAAATAATCAGGGACAATTTTTCACATCTGTTAATTATGTGAACAATGACGGTATGGTAAAAGGTGACAGGGATGTTTACAAACGCCTCACCGCTCAGATTAATGCTGACTATACTATTAAAGAATGGTTACAGGTAGGTACCAACAACTCTATAGAAAACTGGTCTACCAAATCGGTGTCCCAGATGTCACAATATGGTTCAGTAATGAACTCAGTGATGACGCTCGACCCTCTGACTCCCGTTTACTATGCTACGCCTGATGAGTTTTCCTCATCAATGAGGCAGGCTTATGATTTAGGCAGGCCTATTCTCAAAGATCCTACAAATGGCCTCTACTATGCCACATCAAAGTACATAACAGACGACAGCGGTAACCCTCTGCTGCAAAGAGACCGTGTTGACAGTCAAAATGGAGGTATCAACCTTCGTGGTGTGGTCTTTGGAAACCTGAAGCCAGTGAAAGGGCTTGTAATTACCTCCCGTTTCGGTTACAGGGTGGGGCAGAACAATGTTCACAGTTATAACACTCCGTATTTTGCCACACCACAGGCTTCGACATATGATTACAACATCTCAACCACTGCAAATACAAACTACTACTATCAGTGGGAAAACTTCGCAAACTATAATCTTATCCTCGGCAAGAACAACGTCACAGCAATGGCCGGTACCTCTTACACCGAAAATAATACGGATAATGTTACTGCCACTGCCAGCGGACCCGATATCCTGTCAGGATACGAGCCAAACTTCCGCTATCTCAATTATGTAATAAGCAATGTGGTCGAAGGAAGTGAAAAGACAATCAAGACTTTCAGCAACTTGCCCGGCCAATCGACTCAAATATCTTACTTTGGACGTCTCATCTACAGCTTTGACAACAGATACAGCATTCAGGGTAACTTCCGTGCCGATGCATTCGACTCTTCTAAATTGTCACCAGAAAATCGTTGGGGCTACTTCCCGTCATTCTCTGCCGGCTGGACCGTCAGCAACGAAAGTTTCTTTGCGGATATTGCTGACCGGATTTCGGTCACTTTCCTGAAACTTCGTGGTTCATGGGGGTTAAATGGCAATATTAATGTGCTGAACAATTACCCGTACAGCACAAGTATTGCTTACAACAGCTCATGGTATCAATTTGGAGTCGATAATGGTGCTCCTACTTATGGTTCTGCACCTTCCGGACTGGCCAACCCTGATCTCAAATGGGAGACCTCAGAACAGCTGGACTTCGGTATTGACGCCAGATTCCTGAATGACAGACTCTCTTTTTCTGCAGGACACTATAACAAGAAGACCAGAGACCTTCTCGTAACAATCAACCCTGTTCCGGAAATTGGTGTTGCCAGCACCGTTGTAAATGCAGGCTCTGTTCTCAACCGCGGTTTCGAATTCGAAGCAGGCTGGAAAGACAAGGCCGGTGATTTCACCTACTCTGTCAACGCAAACTTCGCCACACTTCATAATGAGGTTACTTACCTCGATCCTGCCATATCGCGCCTGACTGACAACAAAGGTGGTGTAAGTGGCACCAACAACGAGGTAGAGTCAGCATTCGAGGTTGGGTACCCAATCTGGTTCTTCAGAGGTTACAAATATGAAGGTGTTGACGCCGCAACCGGAGCCGCTAAAATCAAGGATGTAAGTGGAGACGGAACAATAAGTGATGCTGATATGACCTATCTTGGAAAAGCAATTCCTGATTATACATACGGTGTTACAATTAACCTCGGTTATAAGGGATTGGATATGAACATGTTTGGTACCGGTGTTGGTGGGAATGAAATCTTCACAGTATTTTATCGTGCTGATACCCCAATGCGTAACTCGCTCAGGTATTACTTTGATAACGCCTGGACAGCAGAAAACACAGGCGCCTCGATGCCCGATCCAAAGCTTGTAAAATCTGACTGGAAATTCTGGAGCTCTTCAGCTGCTATGTTCAGCGGGGCATACTTCAAGATCAAACAGATACAGTTGGGATACACCCTTCCTGCTTCGATTACCAACAAGGTACTTATTAGCAGGCTGAGATGCTATGTGTCGTTGGATGACTACATTACATTTACAAAATATCCCGGAGCTGATCCTGAAACTGCTACTGCATACAATACTGCCACTAATAATGCTTCTGCTTCTGGTTATGATAACGGAACATATCCTCAATCCAGGAAGGTTATTTTCGGACTAAATGTTACATTCTAATTTAATTCTTAAACAAGATGAAAAAGAATAAATATATTCTACCCTTAATACTCGTGCTGTTATTCACTGCATGTAGTGAGGACAGGCTCGAAATTCCACAGAAGGGCGTTATCAGCATAGAATCGTTCTATAAGACCGATGCAGATGCGGAATCTGCACTAGTCGCTGCATACGCTCAGTTTGCCACGCAAATTGCGAGCTGGGAAGGAGCGTATATCTACGTTCCTCTGAATATCCTTCTCAACTACCCCGCTGATAACATCCTCGCAGCAGGAGAATTCTATGGAGATAATGATATGGTTGCCGCCGTCAATGAGTTCCGCTATGATGCACAAAGTCCGGTTATTCGACTGGCATACAATCATTTCTACTACGTCATCTATCGTACTAACCTTATTATAGATAATTTTGCATACGGTGACAGCCCGGTAAAAGACCGTTGTATTTCTGAAGCAAGGGTCATGCGCGCGTGGTGTCATATGATGGCTGCAATGGCCTGGGACAACCCTCCTCTTGTTGACCACGTCCTGACAGGATCAGACAAACCCACAAACTATGAGGGCGGGCATGATGCTCTTCTTCAGTGGTGTGCAGATGAGTGTGCAGATGCTGTCCAGTATCTTGACGAACGTCAAAGCACAGGAGATAAAGATGGCGCTGTAAAAATTACAAAGGGCTTTGCCTGGACAGTCCAGGGAAAGGCTCTTATGTACAAGGGCGACTATCCCAATGCAAAAATAGCTCTTAAGAATGTAATTACTTCAGGCAAATATGACCTTGTTCCCGGTGAAGAATGGGCCGATCTTTTCCATATTTCCGGTGACGGTTCCGAAGAGAAAATATTCGAGTCGAATATTGCTGAGAATTCCTCCATGGGTGACTGGGATGGCAAAATCCAGCGCTCTACCTGGATGGAAATGAATATCTGGGGATGGAGAACCTCAAGGATGGCAGCTCAGCCGAAGTATATGGCTGCACAGGGATGGGGCGGTCTGGCTATTGAAGAAACCTTCGCCAATGCGTTCGCAGCAAATGATGGAAATTCTTATCGCCGCAAAGCCACCATGGTATCCTATGAGGAGTTCCTTACCGAACTTGAATGGCCAAGCGATAACGGGAATATAAATGGTATGACCATAGCACAGAAGCTTGCTGACGAAAACAGAGGAGTCAATAATACCCTTGGCCTTTACGGGCAGTGCGGTTACCTTCAGAAAAAGCATATTGCAATTCCTGAAGACGTACTGTTAACTTTTGGGTACCGGTATAACAACTTCATTGTTGCAAGATACGCTGATGTCCTTCTTCTTTATGCTGAGGCTTGCGCCCAGACAAGTGATGCTGATGGTCTTCAGTATCTCCAGAAGGTTCAACAGCGTGCAGGATCCGCTCATATCAGTTCCACATTGACTTTGGATGAAGTCAAGAAAGAAAGAAACTATGAGTTGTGGTGTGAAGGCTCCCGTTGGATTGATATGAAACGCTGGGGTGAATTTGAAAAAGCGAAGAATGCAGGAAAACATATTCCGTCACTTAAAGATGCCTTCTTTACCCTTGACGAGCCTGCACACAGAGGTTATATCACATATTCGGAACCCAATGCTGATAAAGTATCTGGTTTCCAGACCGGAAAACACGAATGGTTCCCCTATCCGTACAGTGTGACTTCCATCAATCCCAACCTGCAACAAAATCCGGGATGGGAATAAAATAATCGGAACAATATTTTAAGGCTGACCGGGATTCAGTTAATTCCGAATTTTTGATCAGCAAGTGAGGTTTGGTTTGTAAGAGGGTGCCAGAAAAGGCACCCTCTTTATTATTATTTAGTGCCTGCAACAAGGTATTAA
>Ga0209800_10002755_pt1 | contig 14948 bp, 8 predicted proteins | sample Higcelweek8metaG_FD_187174 | JGI IMG/M metagenome (GOLD analysis project Ga0209800, IMG submission 187174) | Freshwater pond sediment microbial communities from the University of Edinburgh, under environmental carbon perturbations - High... | ecosystem: Environmental > Aquatic > Freshwater >...
AACAGGAAGACGGGTTCTGTTGTCAAAAGATCCTCCCCATTGATCTGTGCGGTGGTTGGTCGCTTTTACAATGAACTGGTTGATAAAATACCCCTCTGACCCCATTATCTCAACCCCATCATATCCAGCATCTCTGGCAAGGGAGGCACAGTTGGCAAAATCATCAATCTGCTGCCACACCTCACTGTCACTTAGCTCTCTTGGGGTGAAGAAGTTGATTGGGGCCTTGATTGGAGATGCACTGACAATCCTGTCATGGAATCCATATCTGCCAGTGTGGAGGATCTGCATCACAATCTTGCCGCCGTTCTCATGAACTGCTCCGGTGACAATCCTGTGCTTTTCAACCTCATCTGCTGAGGTGAGCTTGGCCAGATTATCAGCGCCACACCCCTCAATATTGGGAGAGAAACCTCCTGTCACGATCAGGCCAACTCCCCCCTTTGCCCGACGGCCGAAATAGATTGCCATCTTCTCAAAGCCTTGGGGCTCCTCTTCAAGGCCTGTGTGCATGGAACCCATTAATATACGGTTTTCAAGTGTAGTAAAACCAAGATCAAGTGGTTTGAAAATATCGGGATAGTGTCTGTGTTGCATTTTCAAGTTCCTCTGTAAACTATTGAATGTAGCAGTTATTTATCCAATTTTAATTCAGTGATGATCCAGACATTTTTTATATGACAGTATTTCTAAACGGCTGTAAGAATCTATCTTTTCCCGAATTTGGGTACTCTTCCTTCAGATGGTGCCATCTTCACCAGTTTGGGGTCAAATCTGGCAATGGCTGATACAAGATCTCTCTGCTGCGCCATCACCTCCTCAATCTTCTTGTATGCCATAGGCACCTCATCAAGCCCGGCTGATATCAGAGTTATCCCCTTTTGCCGAAGCAGAGCATCAAGATCACTCCACCTGTACTGTTTTATGGCGGCATTACGGCTCATCCGTCTGCCTGCCCCATGCGCTGCCGAGTCAAGAGATTCAGGATTGCCAATCCCTCTGACCACAAAAGCTGGTGAGGCCATGGAGCCTGGAATAATTCCCATAACCCCTTTTCCAGCAGGTGTTGCCCCTTTGCGGTGGACAATCACCGCTTTATTCTCTCTTGAACCTAAAAGTGCTCTGTTTAACTCCAGTTTCCAGGCAAAATTGTGGTGGTTATTGATAGTAACAAGTGGCTGTGCAGCAAGTGATTTAAGAACAGACTCATGTATTATCTCATGGTTGGCTGCCGAATATCTTCCCATAAGCTCCATTGCCATCCAGTACTCCTGCCCCTCCGAACTCTTCATCTCAAGCCATGCCAGATCCTGAAGAGCTGCCGGAAGTTCAGGGTGCATCTTTTTTGCAATCTTGCTGTAGTGGGAGGCAATCTTTGCACCTGCTCCTCTGCTTCCGCTGTGGGTAAGAAATGCAAGGTACTCTCCTGGCTGAAGAGGGTTGAAAGTTCCAGAACCATCTGTTGACAACTCAAGCCCAGCCTCCTCTCTCTCCAGAGTCAGTTTACCGAACTCTGCAAAGTGGTTACCACTCCCGCTTGTTCCAAGCTGTCTCCACGCCTTCTCCTTTAAGGATGCAACAAGGGGGCAGAAGTTCCACTCCGCATCCATCACAGAGTGGCTCTTTGGCCTTGAAAACTCACCACCAACACCGAAAATTGTCTCCTTTTCAAGGGAGATCCTGAACCTGCCTCTGTTGTTTTCAAACTCAGAGTACGGTATATCAAGGATAGTCATGCACATCCGGCAGGCAATATCAACTCCTACTGCATATGGGATCACTGCACTGTCAACCGCAAGTACCCCGCCGATCGGAAGACCGTAACCCTTGTGTGCATCAGGCATGAGAGCACCGCAGACAGAAACCGGAAGGCTGCACGCCTGATCCATCTGAATAAGAGCGTCAGGGTCAAGCTCTTCTCCCCAGATTCTGTATGGAGCAATGGCTCCACCCTTTTTATCTTTTTTCTCAATAGTACCCATGCAGACCTCCTGTCTATCTGTCTGTAAAAATCGTGGTCATGCAGAGCATGGAACATTCACAACCATAACGTACTGTGTTGAATTATAAGAGAGCAACAGGCATCTGTAAAGTAATTGCTCCATCTAAGACTCTTGATCTTTCAGCTCTTCTTTATTGATTGACACTGCTCAGATGGCCATGATAGATAAAATCCACGGTAAAAATTGAAAACACTTAACAAATAAGAAGGGGCTGGCCTATGTGCCGGTCCCCTACAGTGGCCGACATTAGAACCAACCACATAAGGAGTAAACATTGAAAAAATTTTTTTACGTAATATCTCTTACCATAATTATCTCAACAAGCTGCTGGGCTCTGGATGCAAAGGGTATAAAGGTTGAGGAGTTAGCCAAAACAGGCCTGAGCTGGGATGGAGCCACGCTACCTGACTATCCGAAGGGGAGACCTGAAGTGACGATCCTCAAGATTACGGTTCCACCTAAAACAGAACTGCCTTTACATCAGCATCCTGTAATAAATGCAGGTGTGTTATTGGCAGGAGAGCTGACTGTGGTGACTGAAGATAATAAGACCCTGCATCTCAAAGCAGGCGATTCGATTGTCGAGGTTGTGGATAAATGGCACTACGGAAAAAATGAGGGTGATATAGCTGCTGAGATTATAGTTTTCTATGCAGGGACAAAAGAGGGCGCTATCACCATTAAGAGATAGCTGAAGCAGAGTTGACTCATGGCAGAATAGAGGTTGTGTCATATGAAACCCATACCTGGCAGTGGAGGGGAGTATTGATCTGGCAAGTGACAATCTCTTTTTGTGTATTATCTTGAGATCAAAATATGTTCAGCCCGATCAACTGAATGCAACATTGGAAGAGGTGGTTCCACCAATGAGTAGAATGGATCGCAAAAGGTAACTGATTTTCAGGAGGTACAGTAATGAAACTCAATAGAACTCTATGCAGCCTTAATAAAGATGAGATAGATGATAATCTTACAGATATTATAACTATCATATCCAAAGCAAAGCATATCTGTCGCAAATGCGCCAGAGGATCTGGCAAAGCAAAGTATCTTTGCAAACCTGTCAAGATACAATCTAAAAAAAAGCGTGATTAACAAAAAAACATGACTGCCCAGGCATAATCAGCAACCCTCTCTTGTTCCATATAGCCAGGCAAGCTGTCCAGGTGACACTCCAAGCATAATACCAGATAAAATAATAATATTGATTATGGTAGTACGCACAATACCAATGGAGTGCCACCTGCGGGCAGAAGTGGTTACGCTGACCGGCAGAATGGCAAGTTCTCTGTTGTGCAACTCTTTTTTCATAAAGAGCTTTCTGATGAGCAGAAGATCTTCTGCCACTGGCGATTGAGGAAACCTGCCTGCTTCTTCAAAAACAGATCTCCTGAAAAACAGTGCCTGATCTCCGTATGGCATCTTCAACCACTGGCTCCGAAGATTTACCCCAGCTGAAATCAGCCTCAAAATAGGGTTGTGAGAGTCAGTTCTGAACCTGAAGGCACCAGCTACAGCTCTTCTGTTCAGAAATGCCATAAAGATAACTTCTGCATAATCTGGTGGTAGCAGAGTGTCTGCATGGAGAAAGAGCAGAATCTCACCAAGGGCAACTTCTGCTCCAAGGTTCTGCTGTGCAGCTCTTCCTCTTGCACCTGTGACTACTCTCACCCCTTTTTGTGCTGCAATTGCAACTGTAGAGTCTCTGCTGCCTCCATCCACCACAATGATCTCACTTGCTTCATGGCGGGCGGAATCTATAGTATCTGCAATATGAGCAGCTTCGTTGAGTGCTGGAATGATTACTGAGATCACAGGTTTTTTTGCAATCTCTGGAGATTTTGCCATTTTTTTTCTCATATTTGCAGTTTGTCTCACGCCTGTGGAGAGATCCACACATAGAGTCTGTTTCATATCTGGACTTTTGACGATCTCTGCGGGTTCTCTGTTTTTATGATAAAAGGCGTAAAGGTCATCAGGGGTATCAAGATCATTCAACAGATCAAGTTGAGCCACTTTGAGACCTAACCGGCAGGCTGCTGTAAGGGTCTGAGAGAAAACTCTCTCCGTACTCCAGTCAATACCATCAAAAATATCTGATTCTGTGCTCCTATTCTCAATAAGATCAGAAACAGATGACCCTCTTGTGCAGTCAAGCTCTGCATTGTTGATTCTCATTCCCCCTCTTCTGAGCCCCACCAGCCAGTAGCCACCATCCATACTGGGGCCAAGAACAAGATCATGGCTGTTGAGGGCATTAAATGCATCCATCAGATGAGTGGAGGTCAAATCAGGCAGATCTGTGCCCACAAGCACCACTTTATCAGCCCCTCTTCTAAACGAACTGGCAATTGCCGCACGCATTTTCTGGCCAAGATCGCCATCTGTCTGTCTATGAAAATCAACTCTGTTACTCTGAAGATCAGCTCCACCATTTTTGTAATCCACACTGGCTCCAAGCCAGTTTTCAAACTGTGCCTCTGTTCCTCCATCATAGTAAAAGCTGATAGAGAGTGGCTCTTCTGTGAAAGATCTCCACCTGCATGATCTGCTGTCCTTACGTAACTCTCCACCATTCTGATCTGATGAATATCTGCGGCGGGCCTGATCCAATGCATATCTGCGGGCAGTGGCTACTGTCTCCTCTGTGAGCCTGCGATGCAGTTCAGCTGCACCCAGTGCACCAAGGGCAGGAATCAGTCGGGTTTTTGTCCTGCCTGGTATGGGATACCTTCCAAAAATCAGCAGATGGTTGTGATCAGGGCGGGTCTGATTAAAATGGTGTAAGGCGTTAATCAGGATATTTTCATGCCAAGTCAATTTTTCACTTTCCGTCCAAATAGAATTCCAAGTTTGCGCATCCTCTTTCTCAAGGTAGATGGGTTCACGTTGAGCGCTCTGGCAGCCCCTTTCTCCCCCTCCACCCTCCCATTGCACATGACAAGGGTCTTGGTTATATGGCTCGACACCACCGCATCAAGTGTGATCAGCTCACCTCTACTCTCCTGAGCTGAAATAACATCAGGTTCAGATGATGGCTCAGACTCTCTACTCTCAGTTAGACCGATCTCCTTGAAAAAAAGATGCTCCCCCTGATCCAGAATCAACGATCGTTCCACCGCATTTTCAAGCTCTCTTATGTTACCAGGCCAGTGGTAATCCATAAGACGCTCCATTGCATCCAGAGATGGAGATGGTATAACCGCGCGTTTCATCTCTCTTGCTTTTTTTAAAATAAAGTGGTGGACAAGGTCTGGTATATCCTGTTTTCTCTCCCTGAGAGGTGGAATAGTGATGGGAAAGACCTTGAGTCTGAAAAAGAGATCTGGTCTGAACTTCTTCTGCACCATCATCTCCTCAAGGTTTCTATGGGTTGCGGCAATGACTCTGATGTTGACCTTTATGGTTTCATATCCACCTAACCTGTCAATCTCCTTTGACTGAATCACACGCAGAAGGCGTACCTGCGCCTCTGCTGAAAGCTCTCCTATCTCATCTAAAAAGAGTGTTCCCCCCTGAGCACGCTCAATCCGCCCCCTTTTCCGTGAGACAGCCCCTGTAAATGCCCCCTTTTCATATCCAAACAGCTCACTGTCAAGAAGAGCGGCCGGAATTGCCCCGCAGTTCACCTTGATAAACGGGCAATCTCTCCGTAAGGATAACTGGTAAATAGCATTGGCAATCACCTCCTTTCCTGTTCCAGTCTCTCCAAGCAGCAGAACTGGACTCTCAAGATGGGCCACCTGGTGCACCATTCTCATCACACCCTTGAGCCCCTGTTCAGCTCCGATAACCTTTTCACCTGAGATCTTATTGAGTTCATCTTGCAGATAGCGGTTATCATCTGCAAGCAGCTCTTTGAAATTTTTCAGCTCCCTGTATCTGAGGCTGTTGGTCAGTGCTATGGCGCATGGTTTGTTAAGAAGACTCAACAGGTGAACATGCTCTTCAGAAAAGTTCTCTTTCCCGTTATTGAACACGGAAAAGACTCCAAGCATGGTTCTGTCAAGCACCAGATCCAGAACCACGGCTGAAAGATCAGATGCATTCAGCCTGTGGGCAACAGGACCTGCAACAGGATCATCTCCAAGCCGCTCAATGACCCTTACACGGACAGAGCGCTGCTGTTCAACCTGAAGTCGCCCCTTCTTATCCAGCCTGATCTTCACAGACATGGTTTTACCCCCTTCAGGGGTTGCATAGGCAACAGTCTCAACAACTCCAGCATCCCTGTGATAGACATGAAAACCCATCTGATCTGCAGGAATAAACTGTCGGATATATAACAGACATTGATGTAACGCCCTCTCTATCTCAAGGCTGCCACATATTTTCAATGTTGCCTCTCTGAAGAAATCTTTCTCATCCAAAGGCACGGCATTATCTCCCTTCTCCATAGAATCAATGGCACCATTCATGTCGCTATAATGTACATGGCAGATTCTCCTGCCACAACGAACCATGAAAGTTATAGAGACGCAAGATCTTGCGTCTCTACGGGGTACCCACCAGTTTGTATCCCTAGACTTTCACATAAAAAAAAGAGGCTGCTGAACATAAAACCAGGTTTAAAAAGTGAGTGTCAGCCTGTGGAACAGGACATAAATCTGAGGATCAACTGCAGGATCAACAACTCCGTAGCTTGCGCGGGTTGTCCAGTAGTCACCACCGTCAAGGTATGCGGCAATAGCTCTGTAGGTGAGGTTAGAGTTGATATTCCAGGTAAGGGAAAAATCGTACTCAATACCCTGATCATCATCATAACCGGCAGCATCAGGAATATCGTCAGCTCTGGAGAGTGCTCCTATAAAACCCAGTGTGACAGAGTCTGTGACCGCATAGTCAATGCCACTATAAAACATCTGATAACCGTCAAGCATACCAGTTGAAGCTGTGGCAAAACCTCTGCCAACATGGTTACCCACTCCGTTTCCAAGTGTACTGTTCATACCATGGTAATCTGAATTGAGAATAAAAAGCTTCTCCCAGTCCAGTCCAGGGGTGATAAATCCCATGGATTCAAATTTGTCATCATCATAATCTGCATCACCTGACATATATGCAAAACCACCAGTAACAGTGACAGAGGAGAGATCATAGCCAGCCTGTGCAAAGTATGCCAGGGTCTTAACATCACGATCCTCTGCGTTATATATCTCTCTGTATTTTACAGTGCCAAATATGTAATCAAGCTCTGCCTCAAGAGTCAGATCACCAAATCTGCCCTGATAATACGGGGCAAACATATAGGCTTTGGCCTCATTTGTTGTGCCCTTTGATGCTATGGTAATCAAAGAGGAGTCAGCCATATCATTTGCCCAGTCTCCATTGATCTTTGCAGCAGCACTGTTTGCAGCAGCAGCTGCTGCTTCTGCACTGGCAATATCTCCAGCAGCCTGATAAACAGCAGCTGCTTCTGCATACTTTTGAACTCTCATGGCATTCATTGCATTCCCGCTATACCATCTGATATAAGAGACAATATTATCAGGAGCATGGCCGGATGAGATAAAATCTCTGTAAGATGCTGCATTGAGATTGGTCTCGTAAGAGTCTATCAGGTCATCAATTGCATATGCCTGATCTGTCTCCTGAAATTTCTTGAAGTTATAAAATGCGGTCAGAACGCCCATTGCATGGTTTTCAGTTTTATAAACAGCAGCCAGATAATATTTATCGTTATCATCATCTAACATCGGGTTATTCTCAGTTACCTTTTCAGCAACAGCTCCCAGGTAGAGAGTCCCGTCTCCAATTTCAACTGGTACAGTATATTTGACTCTGTCTGTATCAGATTTGTCATTGCAGAACGTTGTACCCCACGTATTACCCTCCATTCTCCCAACGTTAACAATACCAATTGGGCTTATGTATGATAGATAAGCTCTGTCAAAATCGATGTTATCATCGTCCTGCATATTGTCAAAAGCAGAATCGCCTGAACTCAACACCTTTTCCAGAGCGTCAAACCTTGTGATAAACTTTAAATTATCGTTCACTTGAAATTGAGTCTGAACTCGAAGTCTCATCTGTCTGTAATCAGATGTGCTATCACTATCAAGCATGTTCATACTGGAATTCAAAATTCCCTCAACATAGAACTCACCACTGAAATCTGTCTCAAGTGCATATAATGGAATAGTGATAGCCACAACAACAGACAGCACCGCAAAGAGCACAACCTCTTTCATCATTTTCCTCCTGAGTTGGTTTAAGGCTTAACACTGTTCCGGAAATTGGAGATCGCTGTTACATAGATATAATAAGTTAAGTTAAGATAATATCTTAATACAGATACTATAGCACAAAATTTCACTGATCGTAATCAATATATTTTCTGTCCCATGTTCCAGCCTGATAAAAAAACCGGAAAATAGAGCAGTATTTTCTTTACTATAGCACAGAAAAAATGATATCCATACAGTATAACCATCTGTTTTTATTTTATTTTAAACTAAAGGCATGTTTTGTGCTAGAGCCTGCAAAGGGCTTTTGCAGATAAAACCTCTCATGGTAGTTTAATATAGCGCTGCATGGCAGATTGTTCTGTCTCGACCAGAGATGAAAAATATTATGATTACAAGCTTTTATAAAAATATTTCATATAAAAAAACTGTAGTGGGTGGATTTGTACTCCGCCCCTGGTGCTGTAGGAAGGTAATTTAAAAATCTGCCCCACCCTACATGGTGCACACTCTTCGTTGTGCGATCATAATAATGGCCATTATAAGGAAATATTAATGAAAAATAAGGGAGAATTAATGGAAACAGAGATAAGATCATCCAACTCTTTAGGTTTCAGGTCAATCCGTTTCAAACTGGTTGCAAGCGGTATTGCTGCTGTTCTGATACCGATTCTGGTTGTCGGACTCATTTCAATGAACAAGAGCAGCAAGGCTCTTACAGCTCTTGCTGAAGAGCAGGTGCAGGATGTGGCCAAAGATTTTGCTCTGCTTACCAGAACTCACATTGAGGCTGAATTTGTCAAGGTGCAGATACTTGCTGAAAAAAAGCTTGTGATTGATGCTGTAACCTCACAAAACAGAGGAGAGTCACCTGACTTATCAGCTATTAATGCCAATCTTCAGAAAACCGCTGAGAGTATGGGAGAAAATTATGAAGATATTTTTGTCACTGATGCCAGAGGCAATCTCTTTGCTGGAAGTGCAAAAGATGGTAAGAGTTATGCTGGAATCAATATTTCAGAACAGGAGTACTTCAAAGAGACCATGGCTTCAGGCAGGATCTCCATGGGAGCTGCCACCCGCTCCAGGGTTAGCAATGATGTTATTTCTACTGTATCTGCTCCTGTGAAATCATCAGGCGGTACCATCGAAGGGACATGCTGCCTTGTTATCAGAATCAACTATTTTACACAGCTTATCTCCAACCGGAAGATAGGGAATACTGGATATGGGTACATGATTGACAAAAATGCTCTTGTCATTGCCCATCCTGTAGAGAAGCACATTCTGACCCTTAATGCGCATGGATTAAAGGGGATGGAAGAGTTTATCAGAAAAACCCTGTCCGGCGAGAGTGGCGTTGTGAAATATCTGTTTCAGGGTGTTGAGAAGATAGCTGGCTATGCACCTGTCGGGCTAAATAACTGGTACATTGGAACTACTCAGGATTCTGAAGAGTTCATGTCTGCCGTTAACTCAATCAGGAACTCTACAATCATCATCGGTATCACTGCTGTTACTATAACGGTAATTGTTTTTTTTCTGATAGCAACGATCATGCTGAAGCCCATCAACAGCGCAGTGCAAGGGCTAAAAGATATTGCCACAGGAGAGGGAGATCTGACCATGCGTCTTACTGTTAACAGCAAAGATGAGATCGGAGAGCTGGCTAAGTGGTTCAACACATTCATGGAGAAACTTCAGGAGATCATCAGGCAGATTGCACAGAATTCCCGGCACGTTGATGACTCCTCAACAGAACTTTCAGCAATTGCAGCTCAGCTCTCCTCCAATGCTGAGACCACAGCCAGCAGAGCCAGCAGTGTAGCTGCCTCTGCAGAAGAGATGAGTACCAATATAGGCAATGTGGCTGCTGCCATGGAGCAGTCTTCGACCAATACCAGCATGGTTGCCTCTGCTGCTGAAGAGATGAACTCAACCATCAGTGAGATCGCCCAGAATGCAGAGAAGGCAAGAGGTGTCTCACATGATGCTGTGGATAAATCAAGAAGTGCCTTTAACAGGATGGCTGACCTTGGTAAAGCTGCTCAGGCAATCGGAAAGGTGACTGAGACCATTAAGGAGATCTCAGAGCAGACCAAACTTCTCTCCTTGAATGCAACCATTGAGGCTGCAAGAGCAGGAGAATCTGGAAAAGGTTTTGCAGTTGTGGCAAATGAGATCAAAGAGCTATCCAACCAGACTGCCATAGCCACACTGGATATCAAGAACCAGATTGATGAGGTGCAGAGTATGACAGAGTTGAGTATCAAAGAGATTGATCAGATCTCAACTGTCATAAATGGGGTCAGTGAGATCGTCTCTGCCATTGCTGCTGCTGTTGAAGAGCAATCCTCTGCAACAGATGAGATCAGCGGAAATATCAACCAGGTCTCAAGGGGGATAGAGGATGTCAATGAAAATATCAACCAGAGTTCATCTGTGGCACAGGAGATCACACAGGATATAGCCAAGGTCAATACCGCTGCTGCTGAGATCTCAAGTGGCAGCGGTCAGATTAAATCCAGCGCCAACAACTTGAATGAGATGGCTAAGGAACTAAATGCAATTGTTGGAAAATTCAAGGTGTAAGCAATGGAATTTTAGAGTCAAAGATAATATTGATATGGTAAATTTGACAGAACGTAAGAGAATTGCATTGCTGATTGTGATCATGGCCTTCTCCGCACTTATGACTGCGGTAATTACAACCGCTGTTTTATATCACACAGCTTTTGAGACACAGAAGGCGCGGCTTATTGTCAGTGCCAAGGCACGGGCACGTCTTATGGAATCTACTGCCAGATTCAATATAGATAACAACAGAGATTACCCGGGAGGAGCACTTGAAGCGACACTCTCACAGATTACCGATGCTTACAAAAATTTCAACAGCTTTGGAAAGACAGGTGAGCTGCTTCTTGCAAGAGAGGAGGAGAGAGGGATAGTGCTTCTGATGGCCCATGGCCGTGGAGAGGTTCAGGCAGCTGACGCTGTTCCTTCTGGCTCACCGTTTGAAGAGCCGTTGCATAGGGCATTGGCAGGAGAGTCAGGGGCAATGGTTGTGATTGACTACATGGGCAAAAGAGTACTTGCCGCATATGAGCCAGTTGCCATCCTCAACTTTGGACTTGTCACCAAAGTTGAGATGAGTGAGATACGGGAGCCATTTATCAGAGCAGGATTAATTGCCGGAGGTTTCACCCTCCTGTTTGTTGTATCTGGTGCATTCCTGTTTATCAGAATCACAGATCCACTGATAAAGCAGCTTGAAGAGAAGGTGATGCTGTTTGAGAGGCTGAACGAGGAGCTGGAGCAGGAGATCACTGAGCGTGAATATGCAGAAGATGCAATGCGTAAGAGCGAAAACAGGTATTGCAGCCTTTTTGACTCAATGATGGATGCCTTTGTAAGTGTTGATATGTCTGGATCTATTATGGAGACAAACTACTCTTATGAGTCCATGATGGGTTACACCAAGGAGGAACTCAGAAATTGCAGATATGAAGAGCGTACCCCTGAAAAGTGGCGTGCTGTTGAAGAGCGCATTGTCAAAGAGCAGATTCTGACCAGGGGATACTCTGATATTTATCAGAAAGAGTGCCGGAAAAAAGATGGAACTCTTTTTCCTGTTGAGATACGCACATTGCTTATGGTTGATCAGAATCAGGAGCCTGCTGGAATGTGGGCAATAGTGCGTGACATTACAGAGCGCAAGGCAATGGAGGAGGCTCTGCTGGAAAATCAGAGAAAGCTCCGAAGAGTGCTTGAGATATTGCCAGTTGGTGTCTGGATCATAGAGAGAGCCGGAACAATTATATATGGAAACCGGACAGGTCATCAGATATGGTCACAGATCTGCAATATCGGCCCTGAAGAGTACGGTGAATATAAAGCGTGGTGGGCAGCAACAGGGGAGGCGATCAGGCCTGAAGATTGGGCTGGCGGCAGGGCTCTGGCCACAGGAGAGGTCTCAAGTGATGAAGAGATTGAAGCTGAGTCGTTTGATGGCACCAGAAAAACTCTTCTTAACTGGGCCATGCCTCTTACAGATAAAAATGGTAAAATAGAGGGGGCTGTGGTTGTTAATCAGGATATCACTGATCGCAAGCAGATGGAACAGGAGCTGAATCAGGCCAGACTGGCAGCAGAGTCTGCAAGAGTGGTTGCAGAGTCGGCCAATCTTAGTAAAAGCCAGTTTCTTGCAGTTATGAGCCATGAGATCCGCACCCCCATGAACGGGATCATCGGCCTTACAGATCTGCTTCTGACAACAGATATTACGGATATACAGAAGAGTTATATTGAACCTCTCAGATATTCTGCATACGCACTTCTGGATATTATCAATGACATTCTGGATATATCCAAAATCGAGGCTGACAAGTTAAAGCTTGCACATATTGAGTTCAGCATCAGGGATGTGGTTGAAAAGAGTGTTTTCATGATGAGCCACAGGGCAAGTGCAAAGGGGATTCTCCTGCGCACAGAGATTGAGCCTGACCTTCCTGAAATCTTTATTGGAGATCCTGTCAGAATCCGTCAGATAATATTGAATCTGACAGGTAATGCAGTTAAATTTACGGAACAGGGTGAGGTTAAGGTCTCTGTCTGTAAATCTGACAGTTCATACAGTCAGGAGAGGAGTCATCAGCAGAGTAAGGAGATAACCCTTGTTGTAGCCTCCCGGCAGCAGGAGAGCAACAGTGAACAGCAGGGTGAATGTAAAGAGGATGGGTGTGAGAGATTACCACTCAACATCTCTGTGCAGGATACAGGCATTGGTATTCCTGAAGATAAGCTTGCTACTATTTTTGAAAGTTTTACCCAGGCTGATGACTTTATAACCCGCAAATATGGCGGTACCGGTCTTGGCCTTGCCATATCCAGAAGGCTTGTTGAGATGATGAGTGGAACTATATCTGTTGAAAGTGAACCTGGCAGAGGTACCATATTCAGTGTTAATCTTAAGTTACCGGTTGCAAAGCTGCCTGCTTCTCTCTCTGGAGAGAGTTATGAAAAGCAATACGGAGAGTGGCCAGAGAGCATATCTCAAGTAATGTCATGCAGGCTAGCTACAGACAGCAGTTATACCGGGAATATCCTTATTGCTGAAGACAACATCATAAACATGATGATTATCAGGGCAAACCTTGCTAAAATGGGGTTTAAGATCATAGAAGCCTCTAACGGGAAGGAGGCTGTGAAAAAATTTGCCGAGCATGCGGAAATTGATCTTGTTTTTATGGATATTCACATGCCGGAGATGAACGGGTTTGAGGCGACTCATAAAATCAGGGATTATGAAGGTGAAAATAAAAGAGGCCACACCCCGATTATTGCCTTAACAGCAGATGCTTTTAAGGATGACAAAGAGAAGTGTCTTGCTGAAGGGATGGATTTTTATCTCTCAAAACCGTTCAGCCCCCAGGATATCGTAAATGTTATTAAACGTTTTTTATCTGCCAGAGTTCAAAAAGCGGCTGAAGAGTCCCAAATTTAAAATGATGGAGAGGAGTATGGCCCTCTTTGACCGGGACACTCTGATTCTTAGGGTCGTAAATGAGATGGAGTCCTACAATAAACTGATATCTGCATTTTAGAATCATGACAACTTCAGAGCAGATACTCTGATATGCAGCGGAACCCAACCAGATTGGATGTATATTGTGCTCTGAAAAGAGACCTTGAACTGATACTGATATTATCTTTTGCAGCCCACCCACACCCTTTGGCAACATGAAATCTATTTCTACTCTCAGCCATAAATGGGTTGTCAATCATATCTCCTGTCCACTCCATAACATTGCCAAGCATGTCTGTAATATTAAAATTATTACTGTATTGTTCATATTTATCAACAGGAGTTGTATCAGAGACTGAACTTTTTTCAATATTGCAGACATTATCCTGCCACTGATTACCCCAAGGATACTTTAAGCCCATATCCGTTCTTGCTGCCGCTTCCCACTCTGCTTCACTTGGTAAACGGCGACCTATCCAGGAGGCAAATGCAAGGGCATCATCCACACTTACCTGAACAACAGGATGATTCTTTTTGTTGTGCAAAGAGCTTCCTACCCCTTCAGGCTGATACCAGCAGGCATTTTTGACCTCTACGATCTCACTGCCCTGTCTCCATGTGGAGAAATTTTTATCCTTTCTGAATCTGCCAAGGAGCACTGCTCCGTATCCCTTTTTCTCAGCAGTAGTGATGTATCCTGTCTGCTGAATAAAAATCTCAAAAAGGGAGTTTGTGACCGGATACTTTGCAATATAGAACTTCGCCATATCAATCTGCTGGAGTTCAAGCCTGTTTTTTGTCTTCTGAATGCTTCCAACTGTATAGAGACCAGCCGGAATGACCACATAAATATTATATTTTTTGTCAACATCTGCAAGCAGACGATCAAATTGGCGGGCAAGCTCTCTTTTCTGCTGGAACTCTCTGAACTCTTCAAACTCTCTGCCATCTATGAGGAGCTCTTCGTCATCAAGATCAACCTCTTCAAACATATCATCTTGATCATCTATCTCCTGAACCTCTTCTAATAGATCATCCTCATCAACAAGTTCATCATCTTCTCCCAACTCTTCAATCAGCTCATCCTCATCCTCAATGTCAACTATCTCCTCATCCTCCTCAACATCGACTATCTCCTCATCTTCTGCAATCTCCTCAAGAGTCTCATCATCAACAAGCTCGTCATCTTCACCCAGCTCTTCAATAAGCTCATCTTCATCCTCAATCTCAACTATC
>Ga0209800_10002756_pt1 | contig 14947 bp, 12 predicted proteins | sample Higcelweek8metaG_FD_187174 | JGI IMG/M metagenome (GOLD analysis project Ga0209800, IMG submission 187174) | Freshwater pond sediment microbial communities from the University of Edinburgh, under environmental carbon perturbations - High... | ecosystem: Environmental > Aquatic > Freshwater >...
AAAGCCCCGTTAAGGAGAAACCACCCCCAAACAATTCCTCCGCCTTCGCCAAAGCGCCGACCCCAAACTGTAACCTATGCCTTAGATGCATTCTGTTACCTATCTGTCCGGGCCGGACAACGGTTTGTTTGGCGTGCCCTACTGGATTTGAACCAGTGGCCTACTGCTTAGAAGGCAGTTGCTCTATCCAGCTGAGCTAAGGGCACGCAGAAAAAGGGTGGATGGCGCTAGTATGCCGCCTTGTGTGCTAATAATTGGTTTCTTTGGGCAAAACCAGCGGAAAATGGCCTCACCCTTGCCTTCCAAGGCCACTCGCGCTAGGGGTAAAGCTCGGCTGAGCCCGCCCCAGCGCCGCCGTTTTTCCCCTTTTGCCGTAGGCCTCATGTTTTTCACGCAGGATTTGTTCCCCCCTCTTGAGCCCCACCTGTCCGGCCAAATGCAGGTCGATAGCACACATAAATTATATTGGGAGATTTGCGGCAACCCCAAAGGCATCCCCGTCCTCTTCGTGCATGGCGGGCCCGGTGCGGGCGCATCGGCCATTCAGCGACGGTTCTTTGATCCGAAACGGTGGCGCATTATTTTATTCGATCAGCGCGGCGCAGGCCGCTCAACGCCGCGCGGTGAGCTTCGCGACAACACAACCGTTCATCTCATTGAAGACATCGAAACGCTGCGCCAGTTCTTAGGCGTCGAACGCTGGCACATCTTCGGTGGTTCGTGGGGCAGCACGCTGGCTCTTGCCTATGGCGAGGCGCATCCCGAGCGATGCCTCAGCTTTATCCTGCGCGGCATTTGCCTCATGCAACCCAGCGAGATTGAATGGTTCATGAACGGAATTCGCACCGTTTATCCCGAAGCGTGGGCACTGTTCGCCTCATACATTCCCCCTGAAAAACAAGACCATCTGCTTCAGGCTTATTACGATCTCCTCGCTGGCCCACCCGGCCCCGAAAGATTAGAGGCCACACGCCGTTGGCTTAACTACGAAACAGCCTGTTCAAACTTCGAGCAACCAGCCGAGCTCAATCCGCCGCTCGCACCGGATGATCATCGTATGGCGATGCCGCTTATCGAGGCTCATTACTTTTTGACCCAGTGCTACACGGCCCAAACGAGCCTCTTAAATGGGATCGACCGCATCCGCGCCATCCCCGCCACGATTATTCAGGGTCGTTACGATATGGTGTGCCCCATCGTAACGGCTGATACCCTGCACCTCGCATGGCCCGAGGCCAACTATCATGTGATCCCGAACGCTGGTCATTCCGCGCTTGAGCCCGGAATCCGCACTGCGCTTGTGGCTGCTACAGAAAAAATGAAGCTGTTAACCCAAGCGATGTAAGAAATACTTAACGCTTTCTTTCTCATGATAGGCTGTCTTTTTTTCCGGCCCTGCAGAACGGCAATGGTGAACCTATGAAAACCTATAAGCTTTGGGCGATAGCCCTTTTCGTTTGCAGCGTCCTGCCCTGCTCTTCCGCCCATGCGGGCGCTGTCTTGGGCATGCAGTGCCGTTTTTTGGGCGATACCTCAGTGACCAACGATAGAGAATCATTGGCTGTGTGCTTAAAAGAAAAAGACGCCAACATTCTAGTTTGGAAAGCGCTCTCAACAGAGAAAACAGCGACAAAAGATGAGGACTCCTTTTGCGGTTTCGCAGCCCCGGTTTGCACCTCAATATGTGCCCTCAATGTCTTAGTCAACTGCAAGGGGCAGCCGCCGCTCAAGCCCATCTATTCGCGCCAAGGCAATATTGATGTTGTCACAGGCTTCACGTCGAATTGTCCCGATGGATATGAGCTCAAAAGCTACTTAAATTTTATTGCCACGCAGCCAGCGGCACAGGCTCAAGCCGTTCAGCCCCAATCTGCGCCGCCGCAGCTCATGCCGCCTACGCCTGATCAAGGCCTAAGCACGCAACCGCAATACGCGTATTTCTGCGTCAAGAGTTAAGCTTGAGAACAACCGTCTCAGCAATCAAATCATGAAGCGCTTGATGCTTACTCGTGAAAAGAGCCAGAGCATAGCCCATCATCATCGGTAAAGCCGAGAGTATCTTTGAGGCATAGCGCAAACTCGCCCGCCAAAACGAAATCTGTTGCCCGCCGCAATCAGTCACGCGCAGCTTCATAATGCGCTTGCCGGGCGTCGCCCCGCGTGCCGAGCTTTCAAAGGCAGCAAAATAAACCCAATCGACAAAAAGCCAAATCCCGCTAGCACTCAAGCCGATAAACCCGCCAACTGGCACCAAAAGCGGAAAAGCCAGCGCACTCCCCATGATCGTCGTGAGCATAAAGGGAACAGCCAAAAGAAACAGCGTGCAATCAATAATCGTCCGATCGATGCACCACGCGATGAACCTGCTGCCCACGCTGGCATAAGGCCCCACAGGCCACTGCACAGCGGCGACAGGCGGAATAATGGTCTGATGCGACATGAAGTCTCCCAACGATGATGAACGACCGTGTTGGTATGCCTATAACACTCGGCGCAGCCTATGCGAAGGGGAAGAGCGTGGCGTCCGCCCTCCGGGCGGGCGTGAACCGACCTTTTTCTTTGTCGGCGGTTCAATGCTTCTCAAGTGTTATTTACACATAAGGCCCCCAAGCGGGGGCCTTATGTGTAAATGGTGCCTGGGGACGGAATGTACTCCGGCGCTTCGCGCCTTCGTGGCGTCCGCCCTCCGGGCGGGCGTGAACCGACCTTTTCTTTGTCGGCGGTTCAATACTTCTCAAGTATTATTTACACATAAGGCCCCCAAGCGGGGGCCTTATGTGTAAATGGTGCCTGGGGACGGAATTGAACCGCCGACACGGGGATTTTCAATCCCCTGCTCTACCAACTGAGCTACCCAGGCAATCCGGCGTAAATGAGGGTTCGCTTATAACCACTCATATGCCCCGAGACAATAGCCAAATCACCTTTTAACCTCAAAAAAGGGTAAAGCCCCCTCCTTCTTAGCAATTGCGTTTCTTGTACAAAGTCTTATAAATAGAGCATGACTGAGCCGAACGACATTCTCCCGCCCGAAAACACGTCACCGGAAGCGCAAACGCCGACGGAAACGTCTGTTGAGCCGTCACTGTCCGCGCCTGCCGGAACGCCGCTTAAATCGCCACCAGCGATTACTGTGCGTGCGCCCTCAGCTGAGACAATCTGGGCCGAAATCGTCGTGGCCGTTAACTTTTTAACCCGAATCGATCTGCGTCTGCGCGAAGAGCCCAAACCGCGAATCATCCGCCGTTCCATGAGCTGGTTCCCCATCGTCGGGGCCGCCATTGGGCTGGCTGGGGCCAGCGTCGATTGGATCATGACTCAAATCGGTCTGCCCGGTTTGATGACAGCCGCTTTTGCCGTGATCAGCATGCTGTGGCTGACCCGCGCCATGCATGAAGAAGAATTCGCCAGCATGGCCAATCTCTACAGCAAGGGTATGGATCAAGGAAAACAAAAGGGCTGGCTGAAAGAAGAACGCTCCGTTCAATACGGCACGCTTGCAGTCATCCTTGTCATGATCATGAAGATCGGCGCGATCGCCAGCTTGAACAGCAGCGAGTTCGTGTTTCAATCGCTGATCGCGTCAAGCTGCTGGTCACGGACGCTGATGGTCGTCACTACGGGTTGGCTCCGCCCAATCCAAGGCGATCCCGTTGCGGATTATTTCCAACAGCCTTCAGCCCTGCGCGTTCTTTTGGCGCTTGTCATCGGCGGGTTCATCACGTTTCTGGCCCTTGATACCTACGCGCCGATTGCGCTGACGCTGGGCGCTGGCGCTGGCTTGATCGTTGCGCTTGTGGGAGCCAATCATTTGCGCGGTTATAACGGCCCGCTTTTGGGAACGCTGCAAAACATCGTCGAGCTGACGATTTTGGGCACCGCGCTCGCAATTCAATAACGTTCCGTTCCTCACCTGAGGCACACGGATCGTTTGATGCTGTTTTTTTTCGCTCAAGGGTAGGCCCACGCGCCTTTGAACGTTCACCGGTTTTCACATCCTGTCCATGGAGTTTCCGAAAATGCTTCACCGTTTTCGCGCCCCCCTTCTCTCTTTCCTCATGCTAACCCTGATGCTTGCAGGATGCCGTAGCGCTGGCGAGTTTGGTTCAGAACCAGAACAGCTCGTGGATCGCTCGCGTATCAGCTTTAAAAGCATGATGAGCGATAGCCAATATCCCGGTCTCGTTGACCTCGCCTCCCGCGCGAAGGCCATCATCATCGTGCCAAACCTGATCCACGCGGCCTTCTTCCTAGGCGGGCGCGGCGGGAATGCCGTCATGATGGTTCGCGATCCGCAAGGCTCTTGGAGCAACCCAGCTTTCTACACATTGAGCGGCGGAAGCTTTGGCCTCCAGTTCGGCTTTCAAACATCTGAGCTGATTGTCACCGTCATGACGGAAAAAGGCCTGAACGCCATTATGGATCGGCAAGTCACGCTGGGCGGCGATGCGGGCATCGCCATTGGCGAGCTAGGTAAAGGCGTAAACGCCGCCACCGCCATGGGCCTGAAGTCCGATATGTACGCCTTTGCACGGTCTGAAGGGCTTTACGTCGGCATCTCCTTGCAAGGCTCAGTCATTGCCCCGCGCCACACTTGGAATAAAGACCTTTATGGCACCAGAGCCACACCGCACAGCATCCTTGTGACCCGCGAAACAACCAGCACCTCCAAGAGTGTGTCTGATCTCATCGCCTCTATGCCGTAAAAAAGGGTTCTCTTAACCTCAGATTTACCCAAACAGGTTATAACGGTGTCGAAAGGATCACCCATGACACCGCATGACCCGGCCTCACAAATACGCCATAACCGCCTGCGCACATTGCTTCAAAAATGGACGTCCAATGATTTGGCCATTCAAGCCAAATACAATGACATCGGTGCGCAAGGCAAACCGGAAGGCCTCAAACCTTCGATGATCGGCAAGCTGGCCAAATGGGTTGAGCAAATCGCAGGCCTGCGCGAAAAAGAAAAAGACATCATCAGCGAAATCACGGCCATCGAAGAAAAACACAAGGCGATGCGCGAATCCAAAAAACTCCGCGCCGCCGCGCCCGCCCCGCGCCCCGATCACGATGCGATGGAAGAACCTGAGCCGGAACCCAAGAGCAGACTCTGGCTGTGGCTGCTTGCGTTGTGGATGATGGATAAGGCCGGGCCAAGCAAAGAGAATAAGCCGCAAAACGGATAAATCGTACGTACGTGCACTTTACAGAATCACGCAAGCCGCCTAGGCTTAAGGCCTCTTCCTTGGTGCGCTCCAGCCCCGGTCTGCTTGATGTTTCTCTACCAACTCCGCGACATGCAACTCGCTGCCCTTGCGCCGTGGCATTTCATGGCGCTGGCCGTTGAGAAGATTCTCAATCATCCCTTGTGCCCGCTCGCCAATACAGCGCTGGGACAAACGATTGCTGAGCGTTTTGCCGCACTCGAACAAACAACCCGCCTTTGGACAAAGGTGCCTTTCCACCTGAACCACACAAAAGTGAAAGGCAAAACCGTCACCGTCCGCGAAGAAACGCTTGAGCGCACGCCGTTTTGCGAATTGATCCATTTTAAGCGCGTGTCAGCTGATCCCACTTTGATGGCTCAGATTGAAATTGAACCGCACGTCTTGATCGTCATGCCTTATTCGGGTCATTGCGCTGCTGTGATGCGCGATACGGTACGCGCCATGTTACCCACACATGATGTTATCGTTACCGAATGGGCTGATGCCAAGTTTGTACCGTCGGCTATGGGTCCCTTTGATCTCGACGATCAAATCGCCTATCTCATCCGCACGATCCGCAAGCTCGGCTCCGATCTTCATCTTATAGCTATCAGCCAAGCGTCCTTACCGGCCTTGTGCGCCATTGCGCTTCTGGCCGAGGCCGAAAACCCGTGTGAGCCGCGCAGCCTCACGCTCATCGGTGGGCCTATTGACGCGACGCGCGCAACCTCGCCCATCGCGCAAGTTGCGCTGACTCATCCGCTTGCGTGGTTCAAAGACACGCAAATCCAATTCGTGCCGCCGTATTATCCCGGCGCGTTTCGGTGCGTTTATCCGGGCTTTATGCGCCTTCTCAATCGCATGTCGATGATCTCGAACATTCAGCTCACCGAACAAAAGAAATATTTTGCGCATCTCATTCGCGGCTGCGAGGAATCCCCGCAAGCCTTAGGTGAACTCTACCAAACGTTCCTCGCCGTCACGGATGTCCCGGCTGAGCTTTATCTCCAATTCGTTGAACGCGCCTATCAACAAGCCGCCTTGGCGACAGGCGCCTTTATCTGGCGCGGCAAAAGGGTTAACCCCGCCGCCATCCGCAACACGGCCCTGTTAACCATCGAAGCCGAGCTTGACGATTTCTCGCCGCCGGGCCAAACCTCAGCAGCGCTTGACCTGTGCACGGGCCTACGTCCGGGCCAAAAACAAGCTCATCTTGAAATTGAAGCCGGTCATTACAGCGTCTTCACAGGCCGCAAATGGCGCAACACCTTGCAGCCCATGATCCAAGCCTTCATCCGCAAACATCATCTTTCCCTTTTGGGATAGATTTCAGGCTTAAAGGACTTGCTTTTGTTGCGACAAAAAGCCCTTTTGGTAAGGCATCTAGACGCACCGCCTAATCAAGACTACCATAAGGGCTATCATCTGATTCATCCCTATCTGCGGAGGCCTTCTTATGCTTAAAAAAATCTTGATCGGCATCGTGACCCTTGTGGTCTTGCTTGCCATCGGTCTTGTTTTCTTAGGCTCGAATATTGACAGCATCGTCAAAAACGCCGTTGAGAAATACGGCTCAGCCGCCACGCAGACCGAAGTCAAATTGAGCAGCGTCAGTATCTCAGCCACAAGCGGCGAAGGTTCGATTAAGAATTTCGTGATGGGCAATCCCGAAGGCTTCTCGACAGAGAGCGCCTTTAAGCTCGGCCTTGTGGTCATCAAGCTCGACAAAAAGACGATCATGGGCACTGGCCCCATCGTCATCAACGAAGTGCTTATTGAAGCGCCGGAAGTCACCTATGAAGTCGCGGCGCGCGGCGAAACCAATCTGCAAAAAATTCAAAACAACGTGACGGCTTTTGCCAATACAATGACCGGCGGCGCGCTACCCAATGAGGCGGCCAAGACCAAAGGCACAGAAAAAGCCAGCGCCGACAGCAAAGAATCGCGCAAAATCATCATCAAAAGTTTGATCGTCCGCAACGGCAAGATCAACCTCAGCCACGAGCTGCTCAAGGGCGATAATGCAGTGACAGCGGACTTGCCACTTATTCAACTGAGCAATCTCGGCGCGAACCAAGGCGGCGTATCGCCGGCGCTTATCGCCCGCGACATTCTTGATCGCGTAACCTCAGCCGCTATTTCGGCTGGCCAGCGTACATTGGTCAAACAGCTCCGTCAGCAAGGCCTCGATTCCCTCAAAGGCGCAGCCGAAGAAAGCGAAATTGGCAAAGGCGTAACCAAGGCGCTGAACGGCATTTTCGATAAGTAAGCGGGCTTGATTTAAAGCCCCAGATGCTGGGCGCGTTTCTTCGAAACGTTTGGCGTTGCTCGCCTAAGCAAGTAGGCCCTGTTCGGGCCTTAAAGATAAGAGAGCTGCGTCCCTCTAAAAAAAACTTGTCATTGCGAGCGACCGCTTGGTCGCGCGGCAATCCAGGGTCAGTTGAATAAACGCTTATTCCTGTGACTCTGGATTGCCACGGCGCTTTGCGCCTCGCAATGACGAAAATGGTAGGGATGTTCTTCCCTGCCCCCCCCTGAATCCTGAATCCTGAATCCCTGAATCCTGCCCCCTGCCTTCGCGGGGGTGACGATGATTTTTTTGTTGAGTTACAAACGGGCCTTGAAGAAAAGAGCGCCGTTCCAAACACACAAACCCCACCGTCATGCTCGCGAAAGCGGGCATCCCGTTTGGTTCTCTTTTTTTATCCCCTCAAACGCTTAAACAGCATCGAACAGCCACAGCTCGCATGGTGATTTCTGTCGTTCGAATGAATGCTTGTTCTTACGACCCTAGATTCCCGCCTTCGCGGGAATGACAAGGAAGGGAGGAAAAATCTTCCCTGACCCCTGAATCCTGACCCCTAATCCCTAACTCCTAGTCCCCTACCACTCATCCGAAAGGCCTTCTTAAACCCTTACAGCGCCTGCGCCTCGCGCAAAATCAACTCCGCCGCCGCACTGTAAGCGCCATCGGCTTGGTGAAGCACCAAGGGCGGTTCTTCAAGCAACGCCGTCTTGCTTCCCTTTTGCGCACGCACAATCACGCGCCGCGCTGGATTTTCCGGCTTGGTAAGAATCGGCTTCACGCGGATCTCACCGAAGTGCGGCGAGAGCAAATCAATAATCTCCGGCGCACGATCAGCGCGGTGAATAAGCGTAAGCATCCCGCCTTCGCGCAAAGCCCACGCCGCGCGCAAAAGCCACAGCCCTAAATCAGCATCGGGATTCTCAGTGTTCGCCTTGCGCTTGCAGGCGTTGGGCGAGGCATCCTGTTTGCGCGGATCATGAAACGGCGGGTTCATCACCACATGATCAAACGCGCCCTGCATCGCTTCCGGCAAATGCGCCACGTCGCCCACTTCCAGCGAAAGCCCCGTCAGGCTCGCATTGCGTCGTATGTTATCCTGCCCCAAGGCCGCCAGTTCCGGCTGGATCTCAATCCCGGCAATCGTCAGCTCCGGCACACGGCACGCCAAAGCCATCATCACGCCGCCAACCCCGCAGCCAAGTTCTAAAACCTTTTGCCCAGCACGCGCGGGCACCGCACTGGCCAGCAAAAGCGTGTCCACCGCGATACGATAACCGTCCTTGGGTTGCAGCGCCGTAAACCGACCATTCAAAAGCTTATCGCATGTTGTTTTCATCATTTTTCCTTTAACCCCAAAGAAGGCGAACCGGTTATGCCCCCTAGCCTTCCCGCACCAAAAGACTATACTCCACGCTGCAAGCGGCAACAGGAAAGCCTATGGCGACCATCATTCCTCTTTTAGATACCACACGCGGCGCGATGGCTCAAACGCGCAAACACGATCCGCTTACGCGGCTGACCGAGCTTTTGGCCGAAGATATGGCCGCCGTCAATCAACTCATTCTCCAACGCACCGAAAGCCATGTGCCGCTCATCCCGCAACTGGCGGGCCATATCATCGCGGCGGGCGGCAAGCGGCTGCGCCCTCTTCTGGCGCTGGCCAGTGCGCGTCTGTGCGGCTATGAGGGCCTGCGCCACCGTAAACTCGCCACAGCGGTTGAGTTCATCCACACAGCGACGCTTCTCCATGACGATGTTGTGGACGCCAGCGACCTGCGCCGAGGCCTCCCCTCAGCCAATGCATTGTTTGGCAATCAGGCCAGCGTGCTGGTCGGCGATTTTATGTTTAGCTTGGCCTTTCAGTTGATGGTCGAAGATGGCTCGCTGGACGTGCTGCGCATTCTCTCAAACGCCTCAGCGATTATCTCAGAAGGCGAAGTCCTGCAGCTCTCGACCAAAAATGACAGTGCCACAAGCGAGCAAGCCTATCTCGAAGTCGTCCGCGCCAAAACGGCCGAGCTTTTCGCTGCCGCCTGCCGCGTGGGTGCGATCGTCGCCACCAAGCCGCCCGCCGCCGAGGAAGCCTTGCGCACTTATGGCCTCAATCTTGGCATCGCCTTTCAAATCGTGGACGATGTGCTGGATTACGCCGCCGAACAAGAACGCCTCGGCAAAACGGTCGGCGATGATTTCCGCGAAGGCAAACTCACGCTGCCCGTCATTTTAGCCATCCACCGCGGCACCGAGGTCGAGCGCGCCTTTTGGCACCGCACGCTGGGCGAACAAATCCAGCGCAAAGGCGACCTCACCCACGCCCAAGAGCTTTTGCGCAGCCACGATGCCCTGCGCGACGCGCTTGACCGCGCCCGGCATTACGGCGCCATTGCCAAGGATTCCTTGGGCTGCTTCCCGGACACACCCTATAAACAGGCGTTGTTAGACATGATCGATTTCACGATTGAGCGCGGATTTTAACCTTATTCGCGCTTCGGCAAGAAGCCTTGCGCTCAGACGCGAAGCTCGCTATAACGCCCACCTCAGGCGCGTCGGAGAGTAGCTCAGCCTGGTAGAGCACTGCCTTCGGGAGGCAGGGGCCGGAGGTTCGAATCCTCTCTCTCCGACCATTAAAAAAGCCCCCAAATGGGGGCTTTTTTAATGGTCGGAAAAGCCGGTTTCTACCGGAGAAGGAGGTTCAACCAAACAGTCCGGCTTGTCGCGCCGAAGCTTTTAGCGAAGACGGAGGAACTGTTTGGCGCGAAGGCCAAAGGCCCGAGGTAGCACCTTTCAACAAGCGGTCATGCGCACAAAATCAAAAAAAAGTGGCACAACCATAAAGTTACAAATTGAAACACTTAATCAGATAAAATCTAAATAATCACACTTTCGTATATAGACCATAATTATTTTATATTGCGGAAACCTTCAGAACATCTACGGTAACAGCAGGAAAGCACCGCATAAGAACAAGTCAAGGCGTGTCCCCATGCCTCTATTGATTGCCGCTTTGCTCAGCCTCAGTTTATACGCGCAAGTCCCATCACCTATGATGACGCCCATATCCATCGAACGCTCTGGATGCTGTTCGCATCACGGCGGCGTATGTGGCTGTTCTTCAGGGCGAGCCCTCTGCTGCGATGGAAGCTTAAGCCCGTCGTGCGGGTGCAATTAAGCCCCCGTTACTTCCCCTTAAACCACTCGGCGATTTGGTTTTGAAAGGCGCGGAGGTTGAAAGGTTTGGCTAGGAATCCCTTGGCCCCGCCTGCAAAAGCGCGCACGCGCGTTTTGACGAAATCGTCGGCGCTGAACATAACGATGCGGCATTCTTGATCATATTGCTGCATATAGGTCAAAAGCGTCAGTCCATCGCAATCCGGCAAGCCGATGTCGAGGAAGATGATATCCGGCATCAATTGCAAATGTTTGGCGATGGCTTCGGCGCCGTTTTCAGCCGTGATCACTTCATAGTCGCGGGCCAACGCGCGGCTCACAAGACGCAGCGTCATGGGGTCATCATCCACAATCATAATATGCGGCTTGGTGCGTCCCGACCAGTCTTGATGTCCAATATGCCAACCGCGCAGCAATTCCTCGATATTCGGCACCAAGGATTTAAGAAACTGGTAGCTGGCCGCAGGCGGTTTTCGCACCGTCTTGGGATCACCCTGCACTTGCACCAAAAGCGCTTTGACCTTATCCGTCTCACTGGCCACGCTCAGCACGTCAATTTGAACCGTTTCTGCGCCAATCGTTTTTTGAATGCTGGCGCTCAGCTCTTCGCGGTTCAACGCCGCAGCATCCTGACAGACGAGCAAGAGCGCGCCATCAAGCCATAAAATCGATCCATCGCCTTCCGGCAATTGCGCACGAAGCAAAGTCGTGACTTTGGCTTGCTTGATCCAGTCCAACGGCGGCTTGACCGTGAGCGTTAGGACGTACCAGTTTGCCCAGTACGAGACATCGCTCAAACTCTCGCTCATATTTTTGGCAAACGCCCGAGACTCGGCGATATCTGTGAAAATGTGCATAAAAAAACCTCCCGCAGCGCTTGGCTTGGCCGATCAGACGAGAACGTCTAAGGCCCCGCATTTTGCACCGCGAGAGGTAAATATTCTTCTAAAGATCAACTACGGCGGTATGCCGCCCAAAGCGCTTATTTACGGCGCATCAGGAACATAACGTAGCCATAGCTGCCTCGGAAACGCTTAAAGATCGAAAGCTCTTTACGCGTCGCATGAATATAGGCAGCCGTGCGTTGATCAGCCGTAGCTTCAAGCTCGGTGCAACGGGCTTCAAGTGGCCCGTAATAGGCATCCCAAGCTTCTTCCGGCATCGTGATCGTGTCGAACACATTAAAGCCTGCGCTTTTGGCGCGTGCGATGGTTTCATCCACGGTAACCATTTGCGGATAAGCCTCGACCCAGAATGTTTCAGCTTCCTTGGGTGGGTCATCGGACAACCAGCACAGCTCGCTTACGACCATCGCGCCATCCGGCTTCAAAAGATCGCGCCAAGTGCGCAGCGCGTTTTCAAAACCCACATGATAGGCCGCGCCTTCCGACCAGATCAGGTCATAGGTGTCGTCTTCAAGTTCATCGGCCAGCCGGTCCATCGACAGGCAGCGCGTTTCAATCTTAAAGCCGCGCTCTTTGGCGGCGGCATCGCATTTATCCAAGAAAGGCTGATGCGCATCGATGGCTTCGATCGAGGCTTCAGGCGAAGCCTCAGCCAAAACGAGCGTACTCCGCCCCGTGCCGCAGCCAATGTCGAGAATCTTGGGCTTGCTGGGCAAAGGTAAAATTCTGTGGAAGGCATCCTTGGTGAGGGTGTTATCTCCGGGCGCCAAAAGGTCAAGGTTTTCAAAAAACTTACCTAAGGGGGAAATCTCGGTATCGATTTCGCCTGCGACTTCTTCGCTCACTTAACGCTCCATCAGTTTGTTAAATCATCGGGCTACCCTAAGCGTCACCCGTTACTATTCTTTTAAGAGATTTTGGCCTCCAACGAAAGCAAAACGGCACCCGCCAGAAGATTAAGCCGTAACGCCTTATAATTGTTGACAGTTGAGCAAAAGATTGGTGGAGTATGCCCTCCTAAGTTTTTTTCCAGCAAGGACGTTTTCATGCTTTCGACAAATGAAATCCGCGCACTCTTTCTCGACCATTACGCCAAGCTTGGCCACACCGTCGTTGATTCAAGCCCGCTTCTGCCGTTGAACGATCCAACCTTGCTGTTCACGAACGCGGGCATGGTGCAATTTAAAAACGTTTTTACCGGTCTTGAAAAACGCGCCTACACGCGCGCGACCACGGCGCAAAAATGCGTGCGCGCTGGCGGCAAGCATAACGATCTGGACAATGTCGGCTATACGGCGCGGCACCACACGTTCTTCGAAATGATGGGGAACTTTTCGTTCGGCGATTATTTCAAAGAACTGGCTATCGAAAGCGCATGGACGCTCGTCACCAAAACGTTCGGCCTACCGAAAGAAAAACTGCTCGTCACAATTTTCCACAATGACGACGAAGCCCACGATTTATGGCAAAAAATCGCAGGCTTGCCTGAGGATCGTATCATTCGCATTCCCACATCCGACAATTTCTGGCGCATGGGCGATACCGGCCCGTGCGGCCCCTGCTCCGAAATCTTCTATGATCACGGCGAAAACATTCCCGGCGGCCCTCCCGGCAGCCCGAATGAAGATGGTGACCGCTTCATCGAAATCTGGAACCTTGTATTCATGCAATTCGAACAGCGCGGCCCGGATGATATGGTGCCGCTGCCCAGACCCAGCATCGATACCGGCATGGGCATTGAGCGCGTCGCCGCTATTTTGCAAGGCAAGCACAACAACTACGACACGGATATTTTGCGCGCGCTCATCTTGGCCTCAGCGGAAGCCAGCGGCATTGAGCCGGATGCCCCGCAATTCCAAGCCTCGCATCGCGTCATCGCCGATCATTTACGTTCCTCTTCCTTCCTGATCGCCGACGGTGTTTTGCCGACGAACGAAGGACGCGGCTACGTCCTGCGCCGTATTATGCGCCGCGCTATGCGTCACGCGCATATGCTGGGCTGCCAAGAACCGATGATGCACAAGCTGGTTCCCGCTTTGGTCGCACAGATGGGCGATCATTATAAGGAACTCGGCCAAACGCAGAAATTGATCGAAGAAACCCTGCTTTTGGAAGAAACGCGGTTCAAGAAAACGCTGGCACGCGGCCTCACACTTTTGGAAGAGGAAGCCGCCAACCTCAGCCCGGATCAAGCTTTGCCGGGCGCGGTCGCCTTCAAGCTTTACGACACGTTCGGCTTCCCGCTCGATCTTACGCAAGACGTTTTGCGCAATCGCGGCCTAAAGGTTGATAGCGCCGGTTTTGAAACCGCCATGGATGAACAGCGCCGTAAAGCCCGCGAAAGCTGGGTTGGCTCAGGCGATACGGCGACGGACAAAATCTGGTTCGACCTGCGCGAAAAACTGGGCGGCACAGAGTTCTTTGGCTACAGCAAAGAAACGCTCGATGGCAAAATCGTCGCGATTGTTGAAAACGGCAAGCAAGTCGAGCAAGCCGCCAAAGGCGCAAAAATAACCATTTTGGCCAACCAAACGCCCTTCTACGGTGAAAGCGGCGGCCAAGTCGGCGATTGCGGCATGATCAAAGCTCCCGGCCTTTTGGTCAAGGTCACGGACACCAAAAAGATGCTCGGCGACGTCTTCATTCACGTTGCGGAAGTGATGGAAGGCACGCTGAAAGTCGGCGATGTGCCGACCTTTGAAGTCGATCATCAAAACCGTCTCGACATTCGCGCCAACCATTCCTGCACACATTTGTTGCATGCCGCGTTGCGTCACCGCTTCGGCGAAACCTGCACACAAAAAGGATCGTACGTTTCGGGCGATCGCCTACGCTTCGACATCAATTTCGCGCGCGGCATGACGGCGGAAGACGTCACAGCCATCGAAGACGAAGTCAACGGCATGATCCGCGCCAACCTGCCCTGCACAACGCGCATTCTCTCGCAAGAGGAAGCCATCAAGATCGGCGCGATGGCGTTGTTTGGCGAAAAATATGGCGATGAAGTTCGCGTGGTCGTAATGGGCGATGTGCAAGCGCCAACCTCGCTCGAACTGTGCGGCGGCACGCATGTGACCCGCACGGGCGACATCGGCTTTTTCAAGCTCGTGACCGAAGGTGCATTGGCTGCGGGCATTCGCCGCATCGAAGCGGTCACAGGTCGCGGCGCTTTGGCCCACGTCTCGCAGCAAGAAAAAATCGTGCGTGAGCTTTCTGCGCTGCTTTCCACAAACCCCGCCGAAATCGTTGGCCGCCTCACGACACTTACCGAAGACAAACGCAAGCTGGAACATGAAGCGCACGATTTGCGCAAACAAATCGCCCTTGGGGGCGGCGCAGGCGCGAAGATTGAAGTC
>Ga0209800_10002757_pt1 | contig 14942 bp, 11 predicted proteins | sample Higcelweek8metaG_FD_187174 | JGI IMG/M metagenome (GOLD analysis project Ga0209800, IMG submission 187174) | Freshwater pond sediment microbial communities from the University of Edinburgh, under environmental carbon perturbations - High... | ecosystem: Environmental > Aquatic > Freshwater >...
AAGATTTTATTTCATCTAGCATAATTAATTTATTTCTTCAAAACTGATACAATCTGTTTAATTTTTGGAACCTTGCTAAAATAAATTTCATGAGGCTCCTTAAATATGTTAATTAAAAATCTATCCAACATATTTAAACGATACGTCAGTTCCTCTCCGGTTAAAACCATATAACGAATTTCTTTTCCCACTTCAGCCTCCAAATGATTAATAAGGGTTTTTAATTTTACTCGACTCACATTATCCACCACTAATAATAGATCCAACTTTCCTTTGGCATAATTCATAAAAACTCCCGTTGTTAAAACCAGTTTCACATCACCTATTTTTCTTACATTTGTAAGACTGTTACATTGAGGAAAAATATCTGATTTAATCACCAACCTTTCTAGTTCTTGATAAAATGGAAAATTAATATTAGTGTGATAAAATTTCTTCCCTTTCTTAGTTCTTTCCTTCACAAAATCAGCCTTCTTAAAAGCTTTTAATTCTTTGCGTGCCTCAGGAGAATTTAATAAATTTTTGGACACCACATCCGCAAAAGCATACTCCTGACTATTATTTAAAATAAAAAAACGCATCATTCTAGCTCGAGATTTCGAACCAAATAAAATTTCCAATACTTGCGCTGAAGACATATCTTATGTAGTTTAATTTACTAATTAAAAAATAAAAAACCTCCTTACCCCTCATTTTAATACTAAAGAGATAAAAAGTAAATATCCAACATATCAAAGTTTTAATATCCCGGCCTAAAATAAAAAAACACCCCGCTGTTAACGAGGGTTTTTATATAAATAAAAATGTTATTTCTATTATGGCTTTACCTCCCTAAGTTCCATATCTAGAGGACAAGCTCCCTCATTACAAGTACCGGTAATATTTTCATCTATGGAACAATTGGCTTTTAAGGTTTTTACAATTTTATTTCCTGGTCCGCATGGTTTATCACAAAATTCTGGGAAAGTTTTTTGAACGCAAACAGTTGTAATTGTAATATCATCCATGCCAGTTGAAGCCCCCCCTCCCCCTCCATTAGCTACAACACTAACATTAACAGTCTTCTCTCCAGTTGTTCCACCAGAGGAATTCCAACATTCCATAGTATATGTTTTATTAGAAGTAATGCTAACTTTAGTTTCCGTATCTCCACCAGATGCCTTCCAACCACTCCAATCTCCGCTAGCAAAACAAGAGCTTGCATTGCTAGTTGACCAAGTTAAAGCAACTGCTTCTCCAGAAGTAACAGTGGATGGACTAACAGAAAAATTAAGTGTTGGAGCTGGAATAGCGGCTGCTTGATGAGTTGTTAGACAGTTAGCAGTAGCCCCACTACTACCAGAACCTAAACATTGCCAACTAACTGTTGATCCAGCAGCTGGGAAAGAAGGATTAGCTGGAGAAGCTGTTCCTGTAGCACAAAAAGTTCCCGCTGGCCAAGAAGAAGTAGTTGAAGGGTAAGTAGTGTTCCTTGTTCCACAAACTCCGTTAACACTAACTTGAACTGCAGCCACTGAAGCCGAGCAAGATGCAGTAGTCCCACCATTACCAGAACCTAAACATTGCCAACTAACTGTTGATCCAGCAGCTGGGAAAGAAGGATTAGCTGGAGAAGCTGTTCCTGAAGAACAGAAGGTTCCCGCTGGCCAAGAAGAAGTAGTTGAAGGATAGGTAGTATTCTTTGTTCCACAAGATCCATTAACAGCTGGCGAAGCTACTGTATAATTTATTGTTTGGCTTAATTCTGAAACATTGCAGTTAGCCATACAACCCCAAACTTTTTCCGCCACATGATTATCATTGTAATGTTTGTAAATTCCACCATAATTCTTTAAAGCAGTCCACATTTGAGCCGTAGTCCAACTAGTTCCGTAGGGAGATGCTCCAGTAGAAGCATAATTAACCTGGGATGTTTTATCAACAATATAAACTCCATTATCAAAATAACACATCCTGCCAGAATAACCCTGTGGCTTGCAACGTCTGTCTTCATAGAAAAAATTTGCAGAATAAGTGCCAGGAGCACTTGGAGCGGTAAAGACATAACTATACGCATATACTCGAGCATCTGACTGAACATCACTTCCACTAATATCTGACTGGATATAGTAACCTCCTCTTTTGGAAGTATTACCATTAATAGTCATCCCCAATGCATAATCAGTAAAACTATTATTACAAGTAGCACTAAATCCAGAAATAGTAGCAGTCATTGATTCCCCGGGATTAAAAGATGTTTTATTGAGATTAACTGTCATATTAACACTATGATCAGCTCCACTGTTGGCTGAAGTTCCATATTGTGACCAAGCCCGATAAGTTCCCGAAAGAAGGGCTGCATCAGCCTCACTTCCAATAAAGAATGTTCCAGAAATTAGAAAGAACAAGATAAAAACTTTTGAAGATTTAACCTTTTTAGCAATAATCACTAGCAAAAGAACGATAATCAAAAAAGCTAGAACAAGTGCAATTAGTTGCTTGGACTCATTTTTTGAGGGTATTTTAGACATCTGTTCACTTTTTGCTTTCAGCTCGCTCTCATCAAGTACGCCTCCTTTTTCATCTTTAATACTAACCTTAACTGTTGGATCTTCACAATTGTTGAGGATAGAGATTTGCTCTTCCAAATTGACTTTATTCTTATCCATTTCTTTAGTAATATCGTCAGCACATTTTTTTCCTTGTTTATCTTGAATATTTATTTGAATGAAATATTTTGAAGCGTTATCATTACTTCCTAAACGAGAACCAAAAAAACCATCAGCTGAACCAGACCAAAAGAAGGCTAATTTTGCCTGATCTCCTTTTTTGTAATAGTTTTTGTCCAGACTAATGTTTTGGATTGTTGCGCTAAGACCGCTCAGTACATAATGAGCATCTGCTTCATTGGAAACAATTTTTCCCTGATTATCTAAAAATCCCAATCGAATTTCATAAGCCTGAGGATCAGATGGAATTGTTAAATCAACTGCGATGGTCTTTTTTTCTTTTGGTTTAAAACTTAGCTTATCTTGTTTTTTTGAATCATCAATTTGTTCTCCGGAAGTTGATCTCCAGTAAGTCTTTACAGTTGGAATTGCCTCGATTTCTGAAGCAAAATTATTAATCACATCACAATTCAAAGTAAGTACTTCTCCTTGCTTAATGTCTACTCCTTGCCTTGGGCCATATTTAATATCCTCACCTCCTACTTTTAAATAACATGAATTATTGATTATTTGAAGATATTGATCAGTTCCATCCAATTTAATCTTTCCTAAATCAGCTAAGGCTAAAGATAGACCATTATTATTTTTAGCAGTAACCCATAAACTATATTCTCCCTTTAAATACTCAGGAGCAGTATATTCAAGTTTTTCTTTAATAACCTCATCATCCCCTAGCTGGATATTTTTTGCATATATTTTTTCATCAATCAAAGTTTGTCCTCCATTTTTATTTTCTTGAATCAAGTTTACGACATATCCAATTCCAGATTGAATTCCTTTGCCATTGGATAAATCAAATGAAAAATCAAATTTGTTTTTATCTTGAGAAATTAGTTTTGACTCATAGATATTAACATCCGCTATCATTACAAGATCAGTCACCTCTCCTTCTTGGGCTTGGCTAATTTGAAAGGATAAGACCAGACTCAATATGATTCCAATTAAATAGGCTGTCTTTTTTTTCATATTTGTTTAAAGTTATTTTAATTTTAATTTTTTAAACTATTTATTTTACTATTTTAAATAACCTAATTAGCGTTATTAACACAACTTACCGAAAAATAATGCGACCCCTTTCCCAAAGTTGCAGTATATTTATTCACAGATACTAGAGAATATGGCTTCACCTGACTACCATCTGGTCCACTAAGGGTGCAATTACAACCTGAGGCACACACGGTATTTGCATTTGTTATTGTCCATGATAAAGTTGTTTGCCCACTACCAACTATTACTTCATTGCCGTTAACTGAAGCTGGAAGATTAATTGGATTTGCTGAAGATGTTAAATTTACAGTCAATGTATTCCCTCCCCCTCCATTAGCTACAACACTAACATTAACAGTCTTCTCTCCAGTTGTTCCACCAGAGGAATTCCAACATTCCATAGTATATGTTTTATTAGAAGTAATGCTAACTTTAGTTTCCGTATCTCCACCAGATGCCTTCCAACCACTCCAATCTCCGCTAGCAAAACAAGAGCTTGCATTGCTAGTTGACCAAGTTAAAGCAACTGCTTCTCCAGAAGTAACAGTGGATGGACTAACAGAAAAATTAAGTGTTGGAGCTGGAATAGCGGCTGCTTGATGAGTTGTTAGACAGTTAGCAGTAGCCCCACTACTACCAGAACCTAAACATTGCCAACTAACTGTTGATCCAGCAGCTGGGAAAGAAGGATTAGCTGGAGAAGCTGTTCCTGTAGCACAAAAAGTTCCCGCTGGCCAAGAAGAAGTAGTTGAAGGGTAAGTAGTGTTCCTTGTTCCACAAACTCCGTTAACACTAACTTGAACTGCAGCCACTGAAGCCGAGCAAGATGCAGTAGTCCCACCATTACCAGAACCTAAACATTGCCAACTAACTGTTGATCCAGCAGCTGGGAAAGAAGGATTAGCTGGAGAAGCTGTTCCTGAAGAACAGAAGGTTCCCGCTGGCCAAGAAGAAGTAGTTGAAGGATAGGTAGTATTCTTTGTTCCACAAGATCCATTAACAGCTGGCGAAGCTACTGTATAATTTATTGTTTGGCTTAATTCTGAAACATTGCAGTTAGCCATACAACCCCAAACTTTTTCCGCCACATGATTATCATTGTAATGTTTGTAAATTCCACCATAATTCTTTAAAGCAGTCCACATTTGAGCCGTAGTCCAACTAGTTCCGTAGGGAGATGCTCCAGTAGAAGCATAATTAACCTGGGATGTTTTATCAACAATATAAACTCCATTATCAAAATAACACATCCTGCCAGAATAACCCTGTGGCTTGCAACGTCTGTCTTCATAGAAAAAATTTGCAGAATAAGTGCCAGGAGCACTTGGAGCGGTAAAGACATAACTATACGCATATACTCGAGCATCTGACTGAACATCACTTCCACTAATATCTGACTGGATATAGTAACCTCCTCTTTTGGAAGTATTACCATTAATAGTCATCCCCAATGCATAATCAGTAAAACTATTATTACAAGTAGCACTAAATCCAGAAATAGTAGCAGTCATTGATTCCCCGGGATTAAAAGATGTTTTATTGAGATTAACTGTCATATTAACACTATGATCAGCTCCACTGTTGGCTGAAGTTCCATATTGTGACCAAGCCCGATAAGTTCCCGAAAGAAGGGCTGCATCAGCCTCACTTCCAATAAAGAATGTTCCAGAAATTAGAAAGAACAAGATAAAAACTTTTGAAGATTTAACCTTTTTAGCAATAATCACTAGCAAAAGAACGATAATCAAAAAAGCTAGAACAAGTGCAATTAGTTGCTTGGACTCATTTTTTGAGGGTATTTTAGACATCTGTTCACTTTTTGCTTTCAGCTCGCTCTCATCAAGTACGCCTCCTTTTTCATCTTTAATACTAACCTTAACTGTTGGATCTTCACAATTGTTGAGGATAGAGATTTGCTCTTCCAAATTGACTTTATTCTTATCCATTTCTTTAGTAATATCGTCAGCACATTTTTTTCCTTGTTTATCTTGAATATTTATTTGAATGAAATATTTTGAAGCGTTATCATTACTTCCTAAACGAGAACCAAAAAAACCATCAGCTGAACCAGACCAAAAGAAGGCTAATTTTGCCTGATCTCCTTTTTTGTAATAGTTTTTGTCCAGACTAATGTTTTGGATTGTTGCGCTAAGACCGCTCAGTACATAATGAGCATCTGCTTCATTGGAAACAATTTTTCCCTGATTATCTAAAAATCCCAATCGAATTTCATAAGCCTGAGGATCAGATGGAATTGTTAAATCAACTGCGATGGTCTTTTTTTCTTTTGGTTTAAAACTTAGCTTATCTTGTTTTTTTGAATCATCAATTTGTTCTCCGGAAGTTGATCTCCAGTAAGTCTTTACAGTTGGAATTGCCTCGATTTCTGAAGCAAAATTATTAATCACATCACAATTCAAAGTAAGTACTTCTCCTTGCTTAATGTCTACTCCTTGCCTTGGGCCATATTTAATATCCTCACCTCCTACTTTTAAATAACATGAATTATTGATTATTTGAAGATATTGATCAGTTCCATCCAATTTAATCTTTCCTAAATCAGCTAAGGCTAAAGATAGACCATTATTATTTTTAGCAGTAACCCATAAACTATATTCTCCCTTTAAATACTCAGGAGCAGTATATTCAAGTTTTTCTTTAATAACCTCATCATCCCCTAGCTGGATATTTTTTGCATATATTTTTTCATCAATCAAAGTTTGTCCTCCATTTTTATTTTCTTGAATCAAGTTTACGACATATCCAATTCCAGATTGAATTCCTTTGCCATTGGATAAATCAAATGAAAAATCAAATTTGTTTTTATCTTGAGAAATTAGTTTTGACTCATAGATATTAACATCCGCTATCATTACAAGATCAGTCACCTCTCCTTCTTGGGCTTGGCTAATTTGAAAGGATAAGACCAGACTCAATATGATTCCAATTAAATAGGCTGTCTTTTTTTTCATATTTGTTTTTACTTATTTTTTATTTTGTGAAAACTTTAATTTATTTTATTATACCACAAAATAAATAAAAGCAAACAAAAAATCATCTTAATTAATATCAAGATGATTTTTTTGTTGCTATCTTTTTATTTTATTTATTTAACAGCTTCTTTCAAACCTTTACCTGCGCTAAATTTAGGCACAGTTGAGGCAGCAATCTTAATAGCAGCTCCAGTTTGTGGATTTCGTCCCACTCTGGCTGCTCTTTTACTAGTTTTGAAAATTCCGAAACCAGTAATAGTAACTTTATTTCCCTTTCTCATTTCTTCAGTGATTTTATCAATCAATGTTTCAATGACTGCAGTTACTTCTTTTTTTGATAGGTCAGTTTTTGTTGCTACTGCATCTACCAATTCAGCTTTGTTTATGTTTTTCATCTATTCATACACCCCCTTTCAACTTAAGTAAAAACTAATTACTTATTTATTTAACTCATTTTACTACTTAAAACCCAATTAACGCAAGCTTTTTTATGCACAATTCACTTTTTGTGTCAAACTATCTCGCATATTCAATTGAACGAGTCTCTCTTAAAACATTAACTTTTATTTCTCCAGGGTATTTTAATTCATCCTCAATCTTGCCAGCAATCTCTTTGGCTAACTTAGCTGCTCCGTAATCATCAACCTTTTCACTATCAACAAAAACTCTAACTTCTCTTCCAGCTTGAATAGCATAAGTCTTACTTACTGCTTCAAAAGAATTAACTATATCTTCTAACTCTTCAAGTCTTTTGAGATAATTTTCCAACGTATCTTTTCTAGCACCTGGGCGACTAGCTGAAATTGCATCGGCGGCAGCCACAATAAAAGATTCTGCAGTTCCAAAAGGATACTCCTCATGATGAGACTTCATAGCATCTATAACGGCTTTATCTACATTAAATTTCTCAAGTATCTTAATGCCAATTTTAACATGCGTTCCTTGAATCTCATGATCAACCGATTTACCAATGTCATGCAATAGTCCAGCCTTTTTAGCTACTGCAACATCAGCACCCAGCTCGTTTGCTAGAGCCCCTGATAAATGAGCCACCTCCATAGAATGAATTAAAACATTTTGTCCAAAACTAGTTCGATAACGCAATCTCCCAATTAAATAAATCAACTTAGGATCAAGCCCAGCAATTCCGAGATCATAGGTGGCTGCCTCACCAGCTTCCCTAATCTTATTATCAATCTCTCCCTTAGCATAAACCACAGCCTCTTCAATACGAGTAGGATGAATTCTGCCATCTTCTATTAATTTTAATAAGGCAATTTTAGTAATCTCTCTTCGCACAGGATCAAAACTGGAAACAACAATTGCTTCTGGGGTATCATCTACAATGATTTCCGCCCCTGTCAGTTTTTCCAAGGTTTTAATATTACGCCCTTCTCTTCCGATTATCTTTCCCTTAATTTCATCTGACGGTATTGAAACGGTCGAAGTAGTCATTTCTGCGGTATGCGCTCCTGCATACTTTTGAATTACCTGCACTATAATATTTTGAGCTTTTTTCTTCATCTCTTCAATGCCCTCTTTCTCAACTTTCTTTATTTTTTCAAGTAAAGCACCCTTGTACTCATCCTCTGTTAATTGTAATAATACTTTTTTAGCCTGCTCCTTATTTAAGCCTGCAATTTTTTCTAATCGCGCCATCTCTTTTTCTCTAAGTTCCTCAGCCTCTTTTTTTATAGCCCGAACCTCTTGTGCCTTTCTTTCCAAGGTGTCTCGACCCTTATCTAACTCATCCATTTTACCATCAATCATTTCCTCTCTTTTTTCCAGCCTTTGTTCCATTTTTCTAATTTGATCCTCGCGCTCCTTTTCCTTTTTCTTGGCCTCTTCAAGAATCTCAACTGCCTTATTTTTGGCATTTAGAGTTTCCTCTTTGTATTTTTGCTTAGCTTCTTCCACAATAGTGGCTGCTCTACCTTCAGCTGTGTCTAACTGCTTTCTAGCAATTGATTGCCTAACATAATAACCAACTACTAGTCCTATGGTCAGGAATATCACAGAAAAAACCAAGAACATTAAATCTATTTCCATTATTTTAACCTCCACTTCCTGTTTATAAAGAACCGCCCAATTTAATTAAGTCCAAGCTTAAAGTTATATAGAAAACTATATACTTAATTTTTTATTTATTTTTGAAACTTTAAATAGATACTTTTTCATTTTAAAAAATAAACGCAATTAAATTCAGACGGCTAAACAGAATAACGGAGTGATGCTACTAATTACATATAAAAATGATATTATACCCAGACAATTTTGTCAAAGAAAAATAAAAATGCTAAAATATAATTGTAATATCGTTTGTTAACTATTCATCTTGAGTAAAAATTAATTACTATCAAGATTAAATGCAGTAACAAATCATAAAGACTTAAAAAAAACAGAAATTAAAAAATAATAACTCGTTAATGCGTTAACTCGTTAATGCACTAATAATCAAAAAAATGTATAAACCAGTTGTTCTAATCATTCTTGATGGATGGGGAATCAGCCAAAATACCGAAGGAAACGCCATGAAAAAGGCTAATTTACCTACAATGGACAAAATAAACAGAAATTATCCCCTCGTAACCCTCCAGGCCTCTGGAATATCAGCAGGCATACCCTGGGGTGAACCAGGCAACAGTGAGGTTGGTCATACCACTATCGGAAGCGGAAAAATAATCTATCAAAGTCTTCCTAAAATAACAATGTCCATTCAAAACAGAACATTTTTTACCAATAAAGCCCTACTTGAAGGAATGAACAATGTTTCCAAAAATAATAGTACTCTGCATGTAATGGGAATGGTTGGGGATGGGACGGTTCACTCTTTCAATGAACATCTCTATGCTATTTTAGAAATGGCGACTGAACAAAAATTAACAAAAGTATTTTTGCATCTTTTCACCGACGGAAGAGACTCACCACCAACCTCAGGAGTTGAAACTATTAAAAAAATTCAAGAAAAATTAAAAATTATTGGCGTAGGAGAAATAGCCACTCTTTGTGGAAGAAACTGGGCAATGGACAGAAATAATAATTGGGATAGAACTGAGAAAGCTTACAATATGTTAGTTGAAGGCTTGGGCAATCAAATCAATGATCCTATAGAATATATGGAAAAATCATACGCTACTGATGTAACTGATGAATATCTGGAGCCTGGCGTAATCATGAAAGACGGCAAACCCCTCACCACAGTAAATGATAATGACACTGTAATATTTTTTAACTTCAGAGAAGATCGAGCTAGACAAATAACTCAAGCATTTGTTGTTCCTAATTTTAGTAAAATAAAGAAAAACAAAAATCCAAAAGTCATGTTTATCACCATGACTGAGTACGAAAAAAACCTGCCGACAATCGTGGCTTTCCCACCAGAAAAAAATATTGGTGGCTTAGGTGAAGTCCTCAGTAAATACAATAAAAAACAACTCCGCATAGCTGAAACAGAAAAATATGCCCATGTTACCTATTTTTTTAACGGTGGCGTGGAAGAACCATTCCAAGGAGAGGATCATATCCTTGTGCCATCACCATCAGTAGCTAAATACGATGAAAAACCGGAAATGAGCGCTGCCGAAGTAACACAAAAAACCATAGAAGCAATCGAATTAAATAAATATGATTTTATTTTGATGAATTATGCCAATGCGGATATGGTTGGACACACTGGCAACATTAAGGCTGCCATAAAAGCTCTCGAAACAATAGATGAAAGCCTTGCTCGCCTTCTGCCAGTTATTCTAGAAACTGGCGGAGCAGTTTTAATTACTGCTGATCATGGCAATGCCGAGGAAATGGTTAATCTTTACTCTGGACAACTACTTACTGAACATTCCAGCAATCCTGTCCCGCTCTGGTATATAACCCCTGATAATCATAGAGAAAAAACTGAAAAAGAAATTTATGATTCAGAAAATAATATTGGCGGATTATTGAGCGACATTGCACCTACTGTTCTAGCTATTATGAATATTGAAAGACCAAGTTCAATGAATGGCGAAAGTTTGCTAAAACAACTTCAATAAAAAGCAGAAAAAATAAAAAAACCACTAATTAATTTTAGTGGTTTTTTTTATTTCAATAGTTCTATCGCAACTTAGATTTATATCCAACCCTTGGCTTTTAATCCAGATTGAGCAGCTTCTCTTTGTGCCTCCTGCTTACTGGAACCGCTACCCTGAGCAATAAGTTTATTACCAACATAAATACCCACAGTGAAACTCTTGTCATGATCTGGACCATTCTCACTAAGAACCCTATAAGAAGGCGTTTCTTTATATTCCTCCTGAGCCTTCTCTTGAAAAAAGCTCTTAGGATCAAGATACAATTTATTTTCTAAAACTTCATCAATCTTTACTAAAACATTATCCGTGATAAATTTAGCTGCTGCATCATAACCTTGATCAAGATAAATTGCTCCCGTAATTGCTTCAAAGGCATTAGCCAAGAGATATTGTCTTGCTCGCCCTCTATCACCAGCCTCACCTTTGCTCATTAAGACATACTCCTCAACGCCCAAGCTAGCAGAAATTTTTGCTAACATATCTCCGTTAACCAAAGCAGCTCGCCAGCTAGTCATTTCTCCCTCTGGGCTGTTATAATTTTTAAACAAAAAATCAGTTACCACCAATTCCAAAACGGCATCACCCAGAAATTCAAGTCTTTCATTATGATTTATCTTATATTTTCTATTTTCATTTAAGTAAGAACGATGAGTAAGAGCCTCTTTAAGAAAATTAATATTTTTGAACTCTACTCCTATTTTTTTTGCGAAATCTTCTACTTCCATTTGGTTTAAGAATTTCTAATTACAAACTTTTAAAAAAATCGCCCCAAAGACGAAAATTAAAAACTTTTAATTAGGAATTATTTAAAAAAATTAATTATTTTCTTCTATAATTTGCTGATCATCCTTTTGCTTTTTTTTCAGTTCTTTTTCTTCTTTTTATCATCATCTTTCAATGGCTCTCCCATTTCACGATAGATTGTGCCCAATACTCCGTTAACAAATTTAGATGAATTTGGTCCACCAAAAGTTTTAGCTAACTCGATTGATTCATTAATTGCCACCTTAGGTGGAACACTATCATAGTTACCATAAAGTAACTCATAAATCCCAATTCTTAAAATATTTCTATCTACAACGGTAATCTGACTAAGAGGCCATTCCGGGGCACATTGTTCGATAAGCTCATCGATATCATGCTGATTTTTTAGCACCCCCTCAACCAAATTCAAAATCAAGTCAGTTTCTTCAATACCAACTGCTAAATCCTGAATATTTCTGTCCACAATGCTTAAAATATTATCTCTTTTTTCGCCATTAAAATCCCACTCAAACAAGGATTGCATCGCGATTGATCTTTGTAGACGTCTATTTGCCATTTGGAAAATTACTTGAGCACCCAGACTCAAAAATTATTTTTATTTTTTAGTTTTCTCAACTTTTTTAATCTTAACAACCTCTTTGCCTTTATAAAATCCACAAGCTGAACAAGCTCGATGTGGCATTGTCTGTGTATTACAATTGGAACATTTTACAGATTGAACATTAACAATATTCTTTATTTTAACAACTTGTCCGGCTCGTCTTCGGCCTTTTCTAGCTGTATTGTGTCGTTGTTTTGGTACTGGCATAATATTTGAATCGCTATATCGATATTTGGTTAAACTTTTACTGTTTAAATTTATCATTACTTTTTAATTTTGGCAAGGGCAGGAACTACTAAGACATAAAATTATCACAATTTAGGTCTAAATAAAAAATAAAAAATAGTGAATTTTTTGAGGTTTTGGTGATATATTAAAGGATTACAAAAGGAGCGATAGCTAAAGCATAGCTTCGCTCCGAATAAAATTTATCAAAAGAGTTCGTTTTTAATGATTATATTTCTTACAATATTCATCCACTTGTGGGTTAGTTTTCACATATTGCTGAGTTAATGTCGAGTCATTCATAACTTTTTTATTATGGAATGCTATCCTTGACCTGATGTTATCGCAAGAAACAGCAATATCTTGCACCAAAACCTGAGTTGATGATTCTTCTCCTAGTATTGAAAAAATAACCCCATTTTTGGAAACATTTAAGGCCTCCTCGCTCTCAGATTGAAGACTTAAAATGTTTTTATTCATTCTCTGAATGTTAACAATAGATCTCTCCACATCGAAGCTATTTTTTATGAGCTCCCAATCATCAAAGTTAGTTTCATTTCTTCCGCTATATTGCAGACCAAAAATTCCAATAACCAACACAAGCCCAAGTAAAAAAAGTTTTTTGTTCATGATTTTTTGCACCATAAAAACCTCCACCCTTTATTAAAATAAAATGAACCATCCCTAAATTACCCCCGATAAACTAACATTTTTCAATTATTTTGTAAAGAATAATTTAAAAAAAGCATTATTTTTTCCATCTATCATTTATAGCATTTCGCACTGGGGCAAACGTTCTACGATGAATTTCACAAGGACCATTTTGCTTGAGGGCTTCCACATGAATCTTAGTTCCATAGCCTTTATGCTTGGCGAATTGATATGCTGGATATTTGATGTCGAATTCATTCATCATTCTATCTCTAGTTACCTTAGCGACAATAGACGCTGCTGAAATTGACTTAATTAATTTATCTCCACCGATTACAGCTCTTTGCTCAATGGAAAAATTAGGAATAATCTTATCGCCATCAACAATCACTATTATTTTTTCACCTTGATTTTTAATTTGATTTTTAAGTTCCCCGACGGCTTTTTTCATAGCTAAGAAAGTGGCTTCTAATATATTTACCCTATCAATTGTCTCGTGATTACAAATCCCCACGCCTACATAAAAATGTTTAGTTATAAATTCAAAAACTTCTTCCCGCCTTTTTTCACTTAGCTTTTTGGAATCTTTAATTAAATCCCAGAGTTTTTTTTCTTCATCATTGAATTCTGAATTTTTTATAATCACTGCCCCAGCCACAACCGGTCCGGCTAACGGACCTCTCCCTGCCTCATCCACCCCAATCACAAAATCCCAACCTTCGCTAAGGAGCTCCTCTTCCAATTCAAAAGTTGATTCTAATTTTAGTTTATTTTTCATATATCCGTTATCATATTAACATATCAGCATTTTAACATATTAACACCTCGATGAAAAATAAAAAAAACGGCTTTATCAAAATTGAAAGGTGCCGTTAACCTTTTAAGAAGTTTGGTTTATTTAAATCTGACTACAAACCTGAAGGGCTGCCTGGCGCATATCTTTGGCTTTATAAATAGCTGAGCCGACAATAGCATGCCACTCTCCGTAAATAATTTTGGCACATTCTCCAATATCACCTCCTTGAGTTATAAACCCAGGAGCATAAAGAACATAATTATCTTGGCCAAGTTCCTTATCGAGCAATTCAATGATCTTTCTTAATCCACCAATTCTTCTGGGACTGCCCGGCACAACAAAATGCCTTACTCCCATATCTATAGCTCCTTGATAAATCTTATAAGGAGCATTTTCAACAATATATCCTTCCTCACTTTCTAAAAATCCGGCGTGAGTCATTATCCCACCAATGATAACATTAAGGTCAGCCTCCAAGCATGCCTTGGTCCAAGCCTCCTGAGTAACCGGCCCTGTAAATGGAAATAAAATTACCGTATCCACTCCAGCATTTACCATCGATTGCGCAAAGATTTTTCCAGTTTCCGGAATGTCATTGCCAGCCTTTTGAAAGTCAAAAATAATTTTTTTATCCTGTTGATTACAAGCATTTGCTTCTTGAATTATTTCAACTGCCTCCTCAAGGCCCAAAAAGGCCAAAGAAAAACCCAACTTATAACCGCCAATTTGAGGAATATCAATAGTGCAATCCACCAAACTATACAATTCATTTAGATTGCCTACATCTGCCGCTACAATAATACTTCTTTTTGCTGGAATAATCCTTTCATTTTCTTTCATTTCTTAACCCTCACTATTTAGGTTTTGTAAGAAGAACTACACTCATACTTAAATAAAAAGTTACCACTTCCAAAAGATAAAGTCAATAAATTTGACTTTATCTTTACTCTCTGTAAAAATTAAATAAACAGTTATTTTTTATTAAAAAATAAAATCAGGGAGAATTTAAATATGTTTAAGAAATATTTTACACTGTTTCTAAAAAATATTTTGAGAAATCTTTCTCAGCCTATACCAGCAAAAGTCCGCTCTTTGCTGGTATTTTTTATTTTTACTTTCCATGCTATAATAAACTAGTTAAAAAAA
>Ga0209800_10002758_pt1 | contig 14935 bp, 14 predicted proteins | sample Higcelweek8metaG_FD_187174 | JGI IMG/M metagenome (GOLD analysis project Ga0209800, IMG submission 187174) | Freshwater pond sediment microbial communities from the University of Edinburgh, under environmental carbon perturbations - High... | ecosystem: Environmental > Aquatic > Freshwater >...
AGTAGCGCACAACAAATGCGGTTACAAGTCCTTCGGCAACACCGAATAACACAAGGTGTTCGATGGCCATGGCCGGAATGGCAATGGAAAGATCATACGGACAATACAATGCTTTGCCATCGGCAGCTGTTGCAATCAGTGGCTGAATGCCGAATTCGACAGCAGTAAGAACTGCTGCAAGTACGAGACTGATGTATCCGGCGATAAATGCCGCAAAGAAAATGCGTCCAGATTTTTCCGATTTCGTGCGGAAAAGTTTGAAAATCCAATACGCTACAAATGGCATAAACACAGCCATATTGAAACAATTGGCGCCAATGGCCGTGATGCCGCCGTCGCCGAAAATCAGCGCCTGAATGATGAGAGCCACTGACACCGCCATTATTGTGGCCCATGGGCCTAGCAGAATGGCAATTACAGCCGCTCCTACGGCATGGCCAGTTGTTCCTCCTGGAATGGGAAGATTGAACATCATGATGATGAATGAGAATGCTGCAGCCATTCCAAGGTACGGAATGTTTTTCGCGGCAACTTCTTTTTTTACTTTTACAACAGCCACAGCAGCAGCAGCTACAAACGCACCCATAAGCGGGATGTAGGTTTCGGGTCCGAGATATCCGTCGGGAATATGCATAATACTTTTAATTTAAAGGAGTGATTTCAAAAATCTTGTTTCTGTCGGATTCAAGCCAGTAACGGATAGCCAGGATTCTGATCTGGTGCCAGTATTCATCAGTAAACAGTCCTGTTTCGCTGATAATCTTCGCAATATTATTTTGAATTTGAACTGCAATTTCATTTTTCAAAGACATCCTGATGGTGGTGGTGTCATGATGAAAATCCGCTGCTACACTATTTCCTTCGGGGTTGACAGAAATCAGACCATGACCAAGCGTAGCACCTGTGCTTACCTGCAACCCATCGTTCAGGCAACTGACCGGAGGTATATTTCCGCCATGTGATGTTATTCGAAGTTCATCAATTCCGCAATTAAAATATTCCATAGCCCGGATTCCCATTTTGACACCAAAGATAGAATATACGCCCAAATGACCATGAAGTTCACTTGTAAGTACTGCAGCTCTGAATTCATTTTTTCCATATAAATGAATGACGGAGTCGGCTATTTGCGCCACGTCCGAAGCATACATCATTGTTTCCGTTGGGAAATTCTTCAAAACGATATTTTTCGGTTCGTCGCCTTGCAGCATTTCTGACAAGCATTGTTGAAAAGTCGTTTCAAGCAAGTGATTCTTCAATTCTATTTCATACATATTTCCCTTGCTTGTCAAGGTATCAAAAAACTGCGGAGCTTGCAGATAGAGAGGCAACAATTCGTCCCAAAGTCTGAAATGTCCACTCCTGATCACTTGCCTGACCTCTTTGGTTGAAAGAGCCGTATAAACGATATTGCCTGACAGCGTTTTAGAGGTGCCGTACATATTCAAAAAGTCCTCATCAAATATCACCGGCGATATTGAATTATTATTAATAGCAGATAATGGCAAATTGCCTGAGAGCACTTTATTGGCTGACAACGAATCGCTTTCAAAATTAAAGCCTGATGCGGGAGAAATACTTTCGTTATACCAAAGAATGGAACCGACCTTTTTTTCATTTTGTCGTGCTGCATTTAGCGCATCACAAATATTTGTCAATGATCCAAAACAAAAAATCAAGACTTTTTCATTCGAAGCGGCCAGAATAGTATTGATGAGGTTCGGAGCAGATAATGAGCAATGTACTATATCTGAACACTCGTTGCCCCAAATGATATTTTCATTGAGTTTTCTGCAAAGACATGGGTCCGAAACGGTAGTTCGTCCTGCAGCAACCGGAATACCTTCGTGATGCAATGTACACAGCAGGCTGCGGACTTTCTGAAGGCTGGTCTCAGGCGCCAGAACGCCATCGGATGTAGTGATAGCGGCAACTTCATATTTTCCGGTGGAAAATATCAGACTAATTGCACGCAAATCATCCGCTCCGCCGTCGGTATCAATGATTATTTTTGTTTTATCGTGGGCAACGGCTGTTATTTCAAAAATAAAACATGTAAAAACAGAAAGTAAGATTTTAATCATAAGAATAAATCAGTTTATCCGACATCATTCCATCACCGTCTTTTGATACAACAGAAGAAAGTTTGCCATTTTCGTCATACGTATACGTATTGGTTTCCAGCACTTTCCCGTCAGCGCTGATTTTTGTAATCACGTTAAAATCACCGGATTCAGTATAGGTATAAGAAAATTTGTAATCCTGCTTATCATCGGCATTGTAAATTGTTTTTTCCTGCCGGACATTGTTCTTGTCAAACACATTCACAACGCGTATTACCTGCTTTCCTGCGCTGTCGCGGTGAATAATTTCAATGCAGTTTCCAGTTTCAATATTGGTGTCATATATATAGGTGTAGGCGTAATCGATTTTGTCATGCGACAAATATGACGTAAACACAATCTGCTTTTTATCTGAATTGTATGAATACACGTCTTCCGAAATCACCCGACCTGTTGAATCGAGATTGAATATTTTTTCAATAAGTCCATCGGTTTTGTATTCAAAAACAGCATTACCGGCAGCTTTTCTGTCTTCAAAATCGAAATCAAGAATACGGTTGCCATCAAAGTCAAACACATTTAACGTTTTGTATTTTAGCGAATCATTTCTATAAACAAGAATTGACGTGTTCAGACCTTTTTCGTTGTAATTCAGCTCGGCGTATTTCTGTTTTACATTTGAAGCAACTCCATTTTCGATATTGCATCTCCAGATAGTTACCTGGCTGATGCCGTTTCGGATCATCTTTCCCTGCTTTGCTTTTGCCTCGGCTTTTTCTTTTTTTGTTTTTGGCGGTTCTTCGTGAGCCTCAACCATTATGAAAGATACAATCAATGTTACTAAAATTAAAAAACGTGCTACCTTCATATCAAAAAAAATTACTCAGTTGTTGTAATTACCAATTTTCCGTGTTTTACTCCTTTAATGGCGATCAGTTTATCGGCCAGCTCTTTCAGTTTACCCGATTTGCCCATCACCGCAATGGTTTCAAGGCAGTTGTGATGATCGATGTGCACATGCATCACCGACAAAATAATATCGTGAAAATCGTGCTGAATGGAAGTTGATTTGTTCTGCAATTCGCGTTTGTGATGGTCGTACACCAGAATGATGCTGCCGGCCACGGTTTTGTTACCATCCACTTTCTCTTCAATCAGATAATTGGAAATCAGATAGCGAATGGCTTGCGAACGATTCGGAAATTTGCGTTTGTCAACAAAGTGATCCAGCTCCGTAAGGATCTGTTCATCGAGTGATACGCCGAATCGTTTTACTTTCATGTGTTAGTTTCGACTAAACCGTCACAAAGGTAAAAAAATTTTATAAACAAGGAAATTCAGGAATGTCGGCACAATGGCATTTCCGACAATCCTGAACCCTTGTAAGTACTAGTAAATAAATTGGTCAATTGTTTGGTCTATCAGTATAATGCGTATGCAGCAGTTTATGTGATTTATATCCAAGAGGTTTTTCCAGATACTCTTTGTACAATTGCAGTACCTCGGTGTTCTCGTGCGATTTTCTGATACTCATTCCATCATCTTCCTGATAAATGGCGTTGTTCCTTTTAAGACGGATTTCGGCGTTTGTTGGCATAGGCTGACCTCCGCCACCAAGACATCCACCAGGACAAGCCATGACTTCGACAAAATGATAAGAACATTCGCCGGCTGCAATTTTAGTCATTAAATGCTTTGCATTAATAAGTCCATGAGCGATGGCTACATTCACCGTTACACCTTCAAGAAACTTCCACTCGGGTATTGTTGCAGGAATAGTTAATGATGCTTCTTTTACACCTTCCATTCCACGTACTGGGGTGATATTCAGATTCTCAAAGGGTATTTCTTTACCGGTTACAATTTCCCAGACCGTACGTAGCGCAGCTTCCATAACTCCGCCCGAAGCTCCGAATATGACTGCTGCACCAGAAGATTCACCCATCATGCTGTCGTATTTTTCTTCCGGAAGCTTTTTAAAATCAGTCCCTGCTTGTTTCAACATGACTGCAAGTTCGCGTGTGGTCAGAACATAGTCAACATCTTTGTATCCACTTGAGTGCATTTCAGGTCTGTCAGCCTCAAATTTTTTGGCGGTACAGGGCATAATTGAAACGGATACAATATCAGCCGGATTGATTTGTTTTTTATCGGCATAATACGTTTTGGCGAGAGTACCAAACATTTGCTGTGGAGATTTACATGTCGAAAGATTTGGTAAAAGCTTTGGAAATTGATGCTCAAGAAACTTGATCCAGCCGGGCGAACAGGAAGTCATCATTGGAAGGGCTACATCGGTTTTATTATCAACCAGGACAGATTTTAATCTTGTTAATAATTCAGTTCCTTCTTCCATAATGGTTAAATCAGCTGTGAAATCGGTGTCAAGAACCGAGTCAAATCCCAACCGACGGAGAGCAGTGGTAAGCTTTCCTGTAACAATTGCTCCAGGATTCATTCCGAATTCTTCGCCAATGGCAATTCGGATTGCTGGCGCTGTTTGAACAACAACATGTTTGTTTTTGTTGTAAATAGCTGACCAGACACTTTCAATGTAGTTTTTCTCAACAAGAGCTCCGGTTGGGCATCGGTTGATACACTGACCGCAATTGGTACATACTACTTCCGAAATCGGATATTCAAGGAAGGTGGAAATCTTTGCTTCATGTCCTTTATAAGCCATTGTGAGCGCACCAACAGATTGAAGTTCCTCGCAGGTCCTTACACATCGTTGGCAACGGATACATTTACTATCGTCTTTAATGATCGATGGTGAGAAGTTGTCGATAGTATAATTGTTCAACGGAACAAGATCGATGAAAGACTCCTGTGTAATTTTGTATTCTGCTGCAAGCGATTGCAACTCACAATTTCCGTTTTTATAGCATTTCAGACATTCAGAATTATGCTCTGAGAGTAAAAGTTCAATAATGTGTTTGCGGGCAGTACGTACTTTCTGCGTATTGGTACGGATAATCATTCCTTCAGTAGCAGGAGTGGCACAGGATGCTGTAAGTGTTCGAGCGCCATCTTGTTCAACGACACAAACGCGGCAATTTCCGGCTATGCACAAGTCGGGATGATGACACAATGTCGGGATTTTAATATTCAATTTTGCAGCGGCATCCAGAATGGTTTTTCCGTTTTCGATGCTGACGTTATTACCGTCAATATTAAGATTTATAAGGTTTGCCATTTTTTCGTTTTTGAATGTTGTTAATAAATCATTTCTTCGCGAAAATTCGATGTGATGGTGATGAAAGAATTTGCCACAGATTGTCCAAGGCCGCATTTTGCGGTAATTTTCATTGATTCAGCTAATCCAGCTAAAACATCAAGGTAGTTTTCGTTTTTATCACCATGCTTTATTGCTTTGATTCCCTCGAGTAATTGTTGACAGCCCACTCGGCAAGGGGTGCATTGTCCGCATGATTCCTCCCGGAAAAAATCAAGATAATTGTGCAACACATTATACATCGAACGAGAGCTATTGAATATCATCATGGATCCACCGGTAGGAATTCCTTCAAATCCGATAATGGTTTCTTCAAATTTCTTCCGCGGCACGCAAAAGCCGGATGCACCGCCAACCTGAACTGCTTTTGTATCTCCATCGCCGAATTCATCAACGAAATCAGATAGTTTCATTCCAAGTTCAAGCTCGAAAATGCCTGGTTTTGGAGTGTCTCCTGAGATAGAAAACACTTTTGATCCGCGTGAATCCTGTGTGCCGATTTTCTGAAATGCTGAAACACCCAGTTTTTGAATAACGACAACATTTACAAATGTTTCTACATTATTTACAACCGTAGGTTTACTTCTAAAACCTTCAACAACGGGAAATGGGGGCTTGTTTCTTGGTTCACCACGTTTTCCTTCGAGTGACTCGATAAGCGAAGTCTCTTCGCCGCAAACGTAAGCTCCACTTCCACAGCGGATTTCGACCAGAAAATCGACTCCAAGCTGTTTTAAACATGTTTGAAATTCTGCAATAACTTTGTTTAATTGTGGTAGCATAAACCGGTATTCACCGCGCAGATAGATATATCCTTTTTTCGAACCAATGCAATAACCGCAAATAGCCATTCCTGCCAGTACTTTTTCAGGTACTTTGATCAGTATTTCACGGTCTTTAAATGTTCCTGGTTCTCCTTCATCAGCGTTACAGACTACAAATTTTTCCTCAATAGGTTGGGCAGCTGCAAATTTCCATTTAAGTCCGGTTGGAAATCCTGCTCCACCACGTCCCTTAAGTCCGGATTCAATGAGTTCTCCGATAATTTCATTTTTATCTTTTCTGAATGTTTTTTGCAGTACTGGTAAAAGATCAGTTTCAGAGCAGAAACATGAATCAAAAATCACATCTGTTTTTTTTATTCTGACATTGTCCATGGTATCTGATTTATTTGATTCTGAGATCATTAATAATTTCAATTACTTTTTCAGCTGTCAAACTTGTATAAGGAATGTCGTTGATCAGCATGGATGGTTCCTGGTCGCTCCATCCTATATCGTTTGTCTCCAGAAGCGTAAACTTATTATCAGCCGTTGTTTCGCCCACTTTAATCTTTAATGTGTTTTCAAGGGTTTTGATAATTTCCTTTTTCCCCTTCATTTCGGCAATAATGGATTTGCAGACTCTGATAACATACTTACCCCGGGGTTTGATATCGAGGAATGAGTAGAATGAAGCAGTACCGAAGACCTGTGCTGGAGAGATGTCGAATTGACGAGCAATCTCAATCATGGCATCTTCAGGCAGGAAATTAAATTTTTCAGCAACAGCTTGCATGATTGGCATTAGTGCAGCTCTTTCAGCGCCATGTTTCGCCGTCAATTCACTGATGAATTCCTTTGCGTTTGTCATTTTTGTTTTTTTGGGTGATTTTATTTGTGTGCTGGATTTCTTTTGTTTTTCCGGAGGAGTTTGAGTTTAACTGTTTTTCGGTTTCATTTCTTTTAAAAATGAAAGGAGACTCTTCCCACGAAGCTGTCTCCTGTTCATTTTCAGTCCTAATTATTATATGATATATGAAAGGTTTTCATGGGTTTATTGATTTTTGATATTTTTTGAACCACCACGGGTGACACTATATTAAAAATAGGTAACACCTATTTGATAAAAAAAACCGGAAAACTGAAGCTTGTCAAAAAGTCATTCGGAAACACCAACGCAGATTTTTCTGAAAGAAAAATCTCAGCGCATTTATCATTTTTCAATTTCATATCGTGTCACTTTATTGTAAAAAGTTGCCACAAAGGTATATTTTTTTTAGATATTAGCGTTTTCATCATAATTTATTAGTTTTTTCAAGCAATTAGTATATTACTAGAGGTGTGTAATGTGTTATTCATTGGCAAAACAAATTAATCGGACTTCACTCAATCTGCAAACCAGTAAAATGCACCAAAAATACTATGGCAATTTCTTGTAGTAATATTCAGCGCTACAATAATAAATAATAGGATCGGCACAGCATAGAACAGCAGCTTTTTAATTGTATTCGGTGATTTACTTTTTATTGCCAGAAAGCAACCGATTGCTGTGGCTATCAATGAAGGAATAAGAAGTGTAAATAATACAATCATGCTTGTGCTGACCAGGGAATACGCTGAATAAATTTTCGGATCGCGGTAATTGACTTGATAACCTGTATTCGTAAAAGTTGAAAGCACATAATAAGTTTCACCTGCCCACAGAATATAAACAGGGATTAACCCGATAAGAGGTGATAGCGATAATGTTTTGAGAATTTGGTTACTTGTTTTGTTCATCTTTAAATGAGTAACGCGAAATAGTTTTTTCTATTTCATTTTTCACTCAGGACATTGGTATTCTCCGGTTTTGTTATCGAAACAATAAATATACCGTCACTTTGTAGCAAGAAATAGCAAAATATACCGTCACTTTGAAACAAAAGGTAGTAATAAATACCGTCACTTTGAAACAAAAATGAGCAATAAATAGCGTCACTTTGAAACAAATGTTGTATTTTTGCGTTGAAAATCAAAAAGATGCATATGTTTAACAGGAACGCTATTCAGAACATGAAATGGTGGATGGACAAAAAGAACCGGAAGCCATTGGTTTTGAGAGGTGCTCGTCAAGTTGGCAAGACCACCCTTGTAAAGGCTTTTGCAAAACAATTTGGGACATTTCTGCATTTGAACCTGGAGGACAAGCGAGCAGCGGAATTATTTTCGGTGAGTAGTGGCATGGAAGATCTGATGACAGCCATTCATTTGCATTGTAATATCCCTGCCGGAAAAGGCAAAACGTTGTTGTTTATTGATGAGATTCAGAATTCGCCGGAAGCCGTGGCCAGACTTCGGTTCTTTTACGAAGAGATGCCACAGATTTATGTAATTGCTGCCGGTTCATTGCTCGAAAGCATGTTGAATAAAAGTATCCGGTTTCCGGTTGGCCGGGTTGAATTTCTTGCCATCAGACCCTGTTCTTTTTCGGAATTTCTGAATGCAACAGGTGAAAAAATGCTGGCTGAAAGCATCGTCAAAATGAGTCTACCAGTCGCTCTACACGAAAAAGCCAGCCACTTGTTCAACCGATATACACTGGTAGGTGGCATGCCAGAAATAATTGCTGAATATTCCGAAAGCAAGGATATTGTATCTCTTTCAGGCCTTTTCGATTCATTACTCACATCATACAAAGACGATGTCGTGAAATATGCCCGCAATGAAACGATGGAGCATGTCATTGGTCTGATTTTACAGGAAGGATGGAAATACGCCGCTCAGACCATCTCGATGACCGGATTTGCAGGATCGGCCTACAAAGCCCGTGAGATGGGTGAAGCTTTTCGCACGCTTGAAAAAACCATGTTGCTTGAGTTGTGTTACCCAACTTCGGGCGCCATGTTGCCTGTACAGCCCGAAACAAAGCGACAGCCCAAACTCCTATGGCTTGACACTGGTATTGTAAACTATGTAGCAGGCATTCAATCAGAGGTTTTCGGATCTCCCGATATTATGGATGTGTGGCGCGGACGGATTGCCGAACAGGTTGCTGCTCAGGAATTGCTTACGCTGGATGACAGAGTGACCTATCGCAGGAGTTTCTGGATGCGGGACAAAAAAGGATCGGATGCTGAGGTGGATTTCATAGTTCAGAATGGCAGCAGAATAATACCGGTTGAAGTAAAATCGGGACATAACGCGCATCTGAAATCATTGCACAGCTTTATGGATATTGCACCTCACAATATTGCCGTTCGTATCTGGTCAAAGCCCTTTGATGTATCGATGGTGAAAACGGGAAAAGGCAAGGAATTCCGCCTGATCAGCCTGCCATTTTATTATATTTCAAAACTGCATGAATGGATAGATAGATATTCTGTATGAACATGAGCGCAGGAGTAGTTTTACTTCATGCCGAATACCGGCATCCTAGAGGACTTTGAGCAAGCAGGTTGCAGAGTTTATTAAGTACAGTTCAATAAACGGTGATTTCCGAAAGATAATTATTTAGTTGAATTAGAATTCTTTAAATCTGTAAGTATGGTCTCAGCGTCTTTGTGTCCAGCTGAATAACGCGATTTCGTGAATATGATAATATATTTTTCAAATTTCGAGTCATCATTTCTCATTTTCACAGTAATGAACTTAATTTGAGAAAGATTAAACGATGAGATAGAACCAATACGATCAAATGAATATGAATTGATTTTAGTAAATTGTTTTTTCAGCACCACTTTATCTCCCATAATTTTTGCTTCACACATACTATTGAATAGATTTACCATCAATACAATGAATGCCAATAATAAGATTCCGCCGATAATAGTTCCGGAATGAAGGCCTTTTTCTTTTGCTGAATTTATCACCAAGGGTAATGTGATTAAGATCAATAGCAATCCGCCGTAAACGCCTACAATTGACCAATTTGAAGACAATTGAATATCTCTGTGTTCACTCATTTTTTTAGATTTTGTTGATTGTTGTTTATTGAGCTAATTAAAGTTGCACAACAAAGTAACAACAAACTTTTTTTATTTTCAAAATCGGTGATAATTTCAGGGATGGGGATTTGAGAATAAACTATTTTCTGAAACAAGAACACCCGTAATCAGAACGTGTGTTTTCATATAATCAGCGCATTATTCATAATTGTGCAATGCTTTCAGCTTCATGCCGCAAGCCTCATGCCCTATGCTTTCTTCAGCCATTCAAACCAGCCATCCATGCCTTCGCCGGTGCGGGCCGAGACTTCGAAGAACTGCAGGTGATGATTGATCTTCAGCGCATTTTCCTTCACTTTTTCCACGCTGAAATCAACATAGGGCAGGAGATCGGTTTTATTGATGATGCAGATATTCGAAGTGCTGAACATGTTGGGATATTTCAGCGGTTTGTCGTCGCCTTCAGTTACGGAAATGATGACCACGCGTGCGTTTTCGCCCAGGTCGAACAATGAAGGACATACCAGGTTGCCAACGTTTTCGATGATGAGCATGGCATTGTCTGCTACGTTGAGTTGTTTTACGGCTTTGTTGATCATGTCAGCATCGAGGTGGCAGCCGTTGCCGGTATTGATCTGAATCACCGGAGCGCCGGTAGCATTGATGCGGTCGGCATCGTTCATGGTCTGCTGGTCGCCTTCGATGACATAAAAATTCAGGTCATTTTTAAGCGCCGAAATGGTTTTTTCGAGCAGCGTTGTTTTGCCGGAACCGGGCGAGCTTACGAGATTCAGCGCCGTAATATTTTTTGCTTCAAAATAGCCGCGGTTGCGCTCGGCGAGCGACTGGTTTTTATCAAGAATATTGTGAGCCAGCACGAATTCTTTTCCATGCGGATGAGCATGATCGTGTTCGTGATCGCTGTGTTCATGGCTGTGGTCGTGGCTATGCGAGTGTCCTTCGTGCGTGTGTTCGTGCAGATACGAGTGTTTATGCTCGTGTGCGTGATGGTCATGCTCGTGTGCATGGTCATGTTCATGATCGTACTCATGCTCGTGCGGGTGCACATGCGGGTGTTCGTGCGAATGTGTTTCGCCGGGTTTTTGAAAAGTCACTTTTTGATTCGGATCGCTGCAGCCACAAGTATCACACATAACTTTCTATTTAAATAAGTGTACAAAAATACGAAAAATAGGAGTAAGACAAAAGATAAAAGTACAAAGACAAAAGTTCCGAATAAGACAAAAGATAAAAGTACAAAGACAAAAGTGGGTTTATGATAAAAGTATAAAGAAAAAGGCTTAATAGTAATTCATGGATAATACATATAAATCACTTATCAAATGAAGTAAGTGAACTTAAATATCCAATAACAAAGTGGTTATTTGCGGGTTTTTTGAACGATACTGCCAAGAATAAGTTTTAATTCAAGCGATTCCTGAATAAGTTGCTTTAGTTCGTTCGTTTTCAAATCATTGTCAGAAACAGCAATAATCAGTCTGAGCCAATAATTTGATTCACGTATTTCTCGCAGAGAAATCCTTGTTTTATTATGAAAATCTGCTTTTGAAGACCCGGCTTGAGCTTCTTCGTAATTAGCCCCACTAGAAGTTGCGCTTTTAACAAGTTGGCCAGAAATAACTTTGTATTCAATTGTCTGTGGTAAAGTTCTGACAAGCTTAATCGTCCGAGCTGCAAATTCAAAAAGTCTTTGCTCCAAATCATTCATATTATTTAGGTTTTAATGGTGACAGATACAGCCCTATGTTTTACATCGTTGCCTTCTTTTATCTTGTGCCTTTTGTCTTTTTATTGCACTTTTATCTTGTGCCTTTTGTCTTTTATCTTTTCACTCAACAACAACAGATCGAATCAACAACTCTTTTCCACCAATTATTTCAGCATCCATAGACTGGCAATTGGGGCAGGGGGTGTACCAGTCGGGATTGTCGAATTGGGTGTGGCACTGTTTACATTCGGAGCGGCCGGCAATTTCGATGATTACAACTTCAGCTTTTTCAAGTACAGAGCCCTTGACGGCCTCTTCCATCGCAAATTCAAGACTATCGGTGATAACTCCGGACAATTGACCTACTTCGAGTTCAATGCGGGAAATGCTTTCTGCCTGATGTTCGCGGGCGAAATCGGTGGCATAATCAACAATACTGGCGGCAATAGATAGTTCATGCATAATGGGTGCAAAATTAGAGCAATAAATTGAATAACAAGTGTAATTTTGATGCTTGTATTTGTGCATAATAGCTACCTTTGCCTCAGAAGAATGCCATGATTTATCAATTTTTCATCATCGCTACGGCGGCCGTATTTGTCCTGACAATTGTTTTTATCCTAAGCATGTTGTCGGTAACGCGCAGTCGAAAATCCTGGGTGCTGATCAGCATTGCAGTGCTGTTTTTGATTGCTTTGCAGATGATTGAACTCTATGGGCAGTACTTTCAGATTGAAGATTCTTTTATACAAGTCATTTATTATCTGCTTGACTTTTTAGTGGCGATACTGATTGCTGTGGGTGTTTTACAGATCGGCAATTTGCTAAAGCGATTGAAATATGCAGAAGTTGAGCGCAGGGTATCGGATCGTCGCTTCCAGATTCTGTTTGATAATTCTGGCGATGAAATTTTCCTAGCCGATTTCGAGGGAAAGTTTCTTGAAGTGAACGAAGAGGCATTGAAAAAGCTCGGCTACACCCGTGAAGAGCTGATGCAGAAAAATTTCCGCGACATTAAAACTGAGAAATACGTTCCAATTGTTGATAAAAATATCGCCATTATTCTCAAAAACGGGCATCATGTCTACGAAACCGAGCATCAATCAAAAGACGGCTCAGTTATTTTTCTTGAAATGAGCGATCGCGTGATCGATTATATGGGGCGCAAAGCTATTTTAAGCATGGCCCGCGACATTACCGAGCGCAAAGAAATTGAGCGCAAAATTGCCGCGGCCATCATCGAAACTGAAGAGAGAGAGCGCAAACGTTTTGCTGCCGACCTGCATGATGGGCTGGCTCCACTGCTATCGACCATTAAACTGTATACCGATTTATTGAAAAAAGGCAATTTCAATAAAATCAGTCCGGCCGAAACGCTGCAGTCGGTGGATGAGCTTATTGATAAAGCCATTGTGTCGGCCCGCGAGATTTCGAACAACATTATGCCGAGCATTCTTCAGGACTTTGGATTGCCAGCGGCTGCCCGGGATTTCTGCAATTATATCAACAATACCAATTCTGTAAAAATTCAGCTCGACACCTCGCAGTATACACTCTCCGGAACGCGTATTGAAGAAACCGTTTTATTTCAGGCCATTAAAGAGCTGGTGAATAATTCGCTCAAACATTCGCAGGCGTCAAATATTGAAATATTTCTCGAAAGTCACGACAATCAGGTGAATCTGTTTTTCAAAGACAACGGCGTTGGGTTCGATGTGGATGAGAAGCTGAAACAACCTACGGGTCTGGGCTTAAACAATATTATAAATAAAGTAAATACCATCAACGGCCTTTGTCTCATCAAAAGCGCGCCCGGCGACGGTATGAATGTTCTGATTACAGTGAATGTAAAACAATGACCATGGATATTATCCGATTGATAATTGCCGACGACCATGAAATTTTCCGTAAAGGATTGCGGATTATTCTCAACGAACTTGACGAAGTAAAAGTTATTGCTGAAGCACAAAACGGCAACGAAGTTTTTGAAATACTGAAACATCAGAAAGCCGATCTGATTCTGATGGACATTCGGATGCCCGTGATGGATGGAATTGAAGCTACGCGAAAAATGTCGGAGAAATATCCGGAAATAAAAGTGATTGCATTGACCATGTTCGAAGAAATCAGCTATTTCAATCAGATGATTGAGGCCGGCGCGCAGGGATTTCTGCTGAAGAAAACCAACAAGGATGAGCTGCAGCGCGCCATCAATCAGGTGATGGAAGGCGAAAATTATTTTTCAGAAGAATTCATAAGCAATGTGAACCGCAATCAGCGCCCCGCTTCGAGAATTGTTGGCATAGAGCTTACGGATCGCGAACAGGAAGTGCTGGAGCTCATATGCAAAGGCATGTCGAATGCCGAAATATCGAAATTTCTGGGCGTGAGCGCCCGCACGGTAGATGGCCATCGCGCACACCTGCTCGAGAAAACCGGCGCCAAAAACTCCCCGCATCTGGTGATGTTTGCCATTAAGAATGGGTTGATTAAGGCCTAAGGAGAAGGTTATTGAGACTGTCTCAAAAAGCATTTGGGATAACAAAAACAACAACTTTTTGTGCACCATCCAAGATATTTCCTACATGCTCATCCCAATACATACCGCCGTCTTCTTCGATACATTTGAAGTCTTTTGATATTTCAAAGTCGTTGCTTCAAACACTGCTAATGACACATTTGCTTAAAACTCTGAAAATCAACAAGAGAAGTCGAATATAATTCCCGGCCACCGAGCCGGGATCTCATTCGATACTACCGACTTTTTCTCTTGTTGATTTTCACTGCCGACGCTTCGACTCCGCTCAGCGTGACAGCAGCTTTTGTGTCATTTAATTTCTGGTTGCAAAACGCGTTTTGCTGGTGGTCTCAGAATGACAGCGGGCATTTGCGCATTGTTCATTTCGCGTTATGCCTTGAGCATTGTGCCTTATGCCCGGCAATTTTCGAAAATCTCCGCAAACAGCCTGTTTTCTTACCCCGTAAAAACACCTGTAATGAAAATAAATGTGAGTTTATTTCTCTAAATATGATTGTTTTATGGGTAATATTTGATGGATTGTGTTTTATTCAAAATGTAAATTAATCGACAATTACGGATTGATTATCAATTAAAATATTTTACAAGACGCTTTAATATGGTATATTGCAGGTGTTTTTACCCGAACCCGGTTATGTGGAATTTACGCTATTGCACCCTATACATAGTAATTATTTTTGTTTTG
>Ga0209800_10002760_pt1 | contig 14923 bp, 11 predicted proteins | sample Higcelweek8metaG_FD_187174 | JGI IMG/M metagenome (GOLD analysis project Ga0209800, IMG submission 187174) | Freshwater pond sediment microbial communities from the University of Edinburgh, under environmental carbon perturbations - High... | ecosystem: Environmental > Aquatic > Freshwater >...
TTTGTAAATATATAAAAAAATCTTTGCGTCTTTGCGTCTTTGCGAGCTACATCTTTTATATTTGTATTTCAAAATTAAAACTAAACATGACATTAATAAAATCAATATCAGGAATTCGTGGCACAATTGGTGGTGCGGTTGGCGACAATTTAACTCCAGTTGATGCTGTAAAATTTGCATCAGCTTACGGTTCGTTTTTAAAAATAAGACACGCTTCAAAAGGTAACGAAAGATTAAAAGTAGTTATCGGAAGAGATGCACGAATTTCGGGACCAATGATTCACAATTTAGTAATGAATACATTAGTTGGACTAGGAATCGATGTAATTGATTTGGGTTTATCAACTACACCAACGGTTGAAATTGCTGTTCCATTGGAAAAAGCTGATGGAGGGATTATTTTAACGGCTTCGCACAATCCAAAACAATGGAATGCATTAAAATTATTAAACGAAAAAGGTGAATTTTTAAGTGGAAAAGAAGGCGAATTAATCCTAGAAATTGCCGAGAACGAAGCTTTTGATTTTTCGGATGTTGATAATTTAGGCGAAGTTATTGAAAACAATGCTTACATGGATATCCACATTGATGAAGTGTTAGAATTGCCTTTGGTGGATGCTGATTTGGTAAAAACAAAGAAATTCAAAGTAGTCGTTGATGGTGTTAATTCATCAGGTGGGATTATTATTCCAAATCTACTAGAACAAATGGGAGTTGAAGTAGTAAAATTATACTGTGAACCAAACGGTCATTTTCCACACAATCCTGAACCTTTAAAAGAACATTTGGGAGATATTTGTAAATTGGTTGTCGAAGAAAAAGCTGACTTTGGAATCGTGGTTGACCCAGATGTAGATCGATTGGCTTTCATTTCAAATGATGGTGAAATGTTTGGTGAAGAATATACTTTGGTAGCTGTTGCCGATTATGTTTTATCAAAAACTCCAGGAAATACAGTTTCTAACATGTCGTCTTCTCGTGCTTTGCGCGATATTACTGAAAAACACGGTGGAACGTATCAAGCAAGTGCTGTCGGAGAAGTAAATGTAGTAGAATTAATGAAGAAAACCAATGCTATTATTGGTGGTGAAGGAAATGGAGGAATCATTTATCCATCATCACACTATGGAAGAGATAGTATGGTTGGCGTTGCGTTGTTTTTAACGTATTTAGCAAATCAAGATAAAACGGTTGCCGAAATTAGAGCTTCATATCCGCAATATTACATGAGTAAAAACAAGATTGAATTAACACCTCAAATTGATGTAGATCATGTTTTAGCTACGTTAACCGAAAAATATAAATCGGAAAACATTACAACAATCGACGGAGTAAAAATTGATTTCCCAACAGAATGGGTACATTTGAGAAAATCAAATACAGAGCCCATTATTAGAATATATACAGAAGCGCCTTCACAATCAGAAGCTGATATTTTAGCCGAAAGATTTGTAAAGGAACTAAAAGAAATAGCAGGAATTTAAAAAGAAAAAGGTCAGATTTTAAATCTGACCTTTTTTATTATTTCATGGCAATCATTGAAATTTCAATATTTACATTTTTTGGTAAACAAGCTACTTGAACCGTTTCTCGAGCTGGAGCAGTTGCTTCATTAAAATAACTTCCATAAATAGAATTTATTCGAGTAAAATCGTTCATATTCATTATAAAAATAGAAGTTTTGATTACATTTTCGAATGTCATATCAGCTGCCGCTAAAACAGCTTTCATGTTTTCCATTACTTGTTTTGTTTCTGTTTCAATATCATCTAAAACCAATTCCATTGTTAGTGGATTAAGGGCAATTTGTCCAGATGTATATAATGTGTTTCCGACTAAAATCGCTTGATTGTATGGGCCAATAGGAGCAGGAGCATTTTCGGTATAAATTATTTTTTTCATAATTATTTCAATTTCAAAATTCTATTAAAAAACTCTGTCTGGTAATTGACGTTTGTCATATTTGATATCGCTCAATACAGAAGAAGATATTCCTATGAAAAATCCCCAATAAGTGTTTGTACCAAACGGAACCCAGTTAAAACTCATGCGCCAACTTTCTAGATCTCTTTCAAATCGCAACTGAGTAAAAGTAACCCCTTTTTGTTTAAAATCATAACCAGATGAAAAACCTACTTTCCAACGTGGGGCTAATTCAATATTTCCAGAAGCCATTAATGAATTTGAAGAAATTTCGTTTTGACGATTTGAATTATTATAAGTTACCGAATATGCTAAACGTAAGTCCCAAGGTAATTTTGTTGCATACCATTCAGTAGAGGTTTCTTTTTCACTATCTTCATCATCTTTTTTAAACAAACTTTGTCTTGAATCACTCAAATCAGTACTTGTACCAAATAAATCATCACCAGTTCCACCATTTTGCTGGTTTTGCTGATTTGTTTTCTTTTCGGTATCTGTACTTGAAAAAGCATAGTTTATTGTCATGTTTGCGCTTGTCATTCTAAACAAGCTACCTCCGTTATCAATATTAAATTTTTCAATTCTTCTACCAGAATTATCAATCGCATAAGGATCAAGAGTAGTAGCAAAATTCACATTCATTTTTTGCTTAAAAAGCTCTGTTCCACCAGAAATTCGAATTGGAGACCAAGCTAAAGAATCAGCTGCTAAATTATAGTTTGTTGATAAGTTTAAATTATTTAATAACATTACCTTTTTACTTTCACCTTTTTTACTTTCTGCATCTTTAACTTTTGCTTCAAATGTATTACTTAATGAAAACCCTAAGTTGTTTGAATAGTTGTTACCAGGCGCACCAAATAAACCGCTTTCAAATTTTGTGTATTCTGCAGTTGTTAATCCAGTTGCATCAATAGCATAAGTGTCATAATATTGTTCAAAGCTTGGAGTATAACCATAAGAAACATTTGGTCGCATTACGTGTCGAATGGCTTGAATTTTTTTATCTTCACCAAAATTAAATGTTCCATAAATTGTTGTACCAATTCCTGTTGAAAAATTATAGGTTCTAAATGTCTCAAAACCTTTTTGTTCTTCTGTAATTACTTTATTTTCAGATGTGCTAAAATATTTTTCAATGGTATTAAATGCCCAAACTTCGTTATATGCTGCTCCCATAGTTACACTAAAATATTTGAAAATTTTAAAGTTTGTACTAATTGGAATGCTATGTTGAAACCCTGTTTTTGCATCTCTAAACATTTGTGGTTTAAAGAAGAGTGAATCTGTTGTTTTTATTCTGTTTTCACCTCTTATATTGTATTGAAAGTTTATATTTTTGATGATACCTTTTTTAACTCCATCTTTTGGAGCAAAAGGGAAAATTCGGTCAACACTTGCTTGAAATGTAGGCAATGTCATGTCAATTTGTTGTGAATTTGTATTTTGAGAATGTGTTGCAGATAATGACATGTTCACTTGTGGAACTGTCTGAAATGTTTTTGAATAAGAAACAGATGAACTTAAGTTGTTGTTTAAACTCGCTCCAACATTATTCATGTTAATAGATTGTCTGAAATATTGACTACTTCCTAAGTTAACAGAAGCAGAAAATCTTGAATTTGCGGCCGCTTTTGCATCTTGACTATGCGACCATTGAATATTGTATTGTTTTGATTTTACATAATCAGGAAAACCTTTCTCACTTTGAATATTATTTTCAAACCTAAAATTAAGTCGCCCACCAAATTTGTATCGTTTTGCATAACTACTTTCAGCGCGTAATCCATAGCTACCATTGGTATAATAGTCTCCTAAGATTGCTAAATCATAATAATCGCTTAATGCAAAGTAATATCCTCCATTTTGTAAAAAATATCCTTGACGATTATTCTGTCCAGGAGTTGGCATGATAAATCCTGAAACACTTTCTTCAGTCATTGGAAAGTAAGCAAATGGAAGTCCTAAAGGAGTAGGAACATCAGCAATTACTAAATTAGTTAATCCTGCAACAACTTTTTTCTTAGGAACAAATTTTACTTTACGAACTAAAAAATAATATTCGGGATCATCTATGTTTTTTGAAGTAGTTAATCTAGCATTCTTTAAAAAAACGACAGAATCATTTTCACGTTTAGAAATTTCAGCTTTAATGAACATTTCACCTTGTTTGGTTCTTGAATTCCAAATTAAAGCTTTTCCACTCACATTGTTATAAACAATAGAATCGGGTTCAATTATATTTGCGCCTTGAGTAAAAACGGGTCTTTGTATATAGTTCCCAGCAGAATCTTTTAATCTACCTGCATAAACTTGCTTTTTTTCAAAGTCATAAACAATTTTTCCTGCTTTTATGTCAAAATCGGTATACTTAATAGAAGCTTCATTGTATAAAGTAAGTTGCTTCTTTTTCTGATCCATTTTTTCATAATCCTTAGCTTTCATATTCACAATACCATCTAAAAAAGGTTTCTTCTTTTTAGACGAATCTTGTACAGTAGAATCTTTAACTTTTATAAGGTCAGAAGAATTAAGTTTTATAGAATCGGTAAACTTAATTTCTTGAGAAAAAACAGATGTTGTTCCTATTGTTAGTAAAATTACTGAAAAAACGATATGAAATAACTTTGTATGCAATGCTTTTAATAGTATTTTTGTAAAAATTTGGCTCACTTTTTGAAGTGTCAAACTTACATATATTTTTTTGCAAAAATAACGTTTTAATAAAATTATAACTTATAATCTCTCGGAATAACTTTATGCGATATAAAAACCACTCTAAATATTTAATTTTATTAGCTTTTTTGTTTATTTCAGTACTTAATTTTGGTCAAAATACGCCAAAATTCAAAGTAGTTTTAGACGCTGGTCATGGTGGAAAAGATCCAGGAACCATGCGTGGAAGCATAAAAGAGAAAGATATTGTGTTAGATGTTGTACTTAAAATTGGAAAAATTTTAGAACAAAACAAAGATATTACAGTAGTTTACACGCGTAAAACAGATGTTTTTATCGAACTACGTGAAAGAGCAAATATTGCTAATAAAGCTAAAGCTAATTTGTTTATTTCGGTACATTGTAATGGAGTAAAAAGTACAGCAGCAAAAGGAACTGAAACATTTGTTATGGGAATGTCTAGAACAGATACAAATTTAGATATTGCTAAAAAGGAAAATGGTGTTATCTTTTTGGAGGAAGACTACAACGAAAAATATAAAGGTTTTGATCCAAATAACCCTGAAACATTATTAGGCTTAAAAATTCTACAAGAAGAATTTTTAGAGCAAAGCATTGAGTTAGCTTCTGAAATCGAAAATAATTTTATTTCAAAAAATAATCGATTTTCAAGAGGTGTAAAGCAACAACCTATTTGGGTATTAGATGCAACTGTTATGCCCGGAGTATTAATTGAGCTTGGTTTTGTATCACATCCAGAAGAAGGAAAATATATTAGTTCAGAGGAAGGAAAAGAAGAAATGTCTAAATCAATTTCGGATGCAATTATTACCTATAAAAATAATTTTCATTCAGTCTCAATAGAAAATAACACTATAGAAGCACCAATTCTTAATCAAGATTTACCAGGATTAAGTAATTCTAATGTTGAGGAAGTTTCGGTTGCTAAGAAAACAATTTATAAAGTACAACTAGAAGCTGGAACAAAGAAAATAGATACAAAACCAGCCAATTTTAAAGGATTAAAAAATATTTCTGTTGAACACGAAAATAAATTATACAAGTATTTTTATGGAAATGAAACAGATTATGAATCATGTAAAAAACTATTGGAAGAAGCAAAAAAGAAAGGATATAAATCGGCTTATATTGTAACTTTTGAAAATAAATAACAATGATAAAAAAGATTTTAGTTGTACTAATTTTATTCAATATTTCACATGTTCAAAGTCAAACTGCAAAGTTTAAAGTAGTTTTAGATGCTGGACACGGTGGAAAAGATTATGGCGCAGTATATCATGGAAATATTGAAAAAAATATTGCATTAAAAACCGTTTTAAAAGTAGGTGAAATTTTAGAGAAAGATCCACAAATAGACGTAATTTATACCAGAAAATCTGATGTTTTTATCGAATTACAGCAAAGAGCAAATATTGCTAATAAATCAAAAGGCAGTATTTTTGTTTCAATGCATTGCAACGCCAATAAAAATCAATCTGCTTCAGGAAACGAAACTTATGTAATGGGAATTACCCGAAATACTTCAAATTTAGAAGTAGCAAAAATGGAAAATGAAGTAGTTACTTTAGAATCTGATTATAAAATAAAATATGATGGATTTGATCCAAATTCGCCAGAATCTGTGATTGGAATTTCAATTTTGCAAGAAGAACATTTAGATCAAAGTATTGAATTAGCAGGAAGAGTACAACAGTTTTTTACAAAAAAAACAAACAACAAAAACAGAGGTGTAAAGCAAGCAGGATTTTTAGTATTACGACAAATAACAATGCCTCGTGTTTTGATAGAGATGGGATTTGTTTCTAATAAAGAAGAAGGTGCTTTTTTAAATTCTGAACAAGGTCAAGAAAAATTAGCCGAAGCAATTGCAGGTTCAATATTAGATTATAAAAACGAATTTTTTAATCCAACAAACGAACCAGTGGTTAAAGAAAAAGAACCCGTTAAAATAACTCCTGTTGAAGAAAAAGTTACACCAAAAGAACAACCAAAACAAGTTGAAAATACTACAAATAAAGGAGTTATTTTTAAAGTACAAATTTCGGCAAGTGCTAAAAAATTAGCGACAACACCATCTAATTTTAAAGGATTAAAAAATATTTCGATAGAGCAATCTGGTAAATTGTATAAATATTTTTATAGTTCTGAAAAATCATACGAAGATTCTAAAAAAAGATTAGAAGAAGCAAAACAAAAAGGTTATACTTCAGCCTTTGTGGTTGCTTATAAAGATGGAATAAAAATAAGCGTTTCTGATGCTATTAAATAAAATAAAAGTTTATTTTTGTTAAAAAATATTTGCTTTGAAACTAACAAAAGAAATTAAGACCGCAATTTTAGTTATCGTATCCATTATTTTATTTATTTGGGGATACAATTTTCTAAAAGGAAAAAATCTATTTGATAATAGCAATAAATTATTCGTAGTTTACGAGAATGTTGCTGGTTTAGCAACTTCGGCACCAGTCACACTAAATGGTTTAACTATTGGTAAAGTAAATTCTATTACCATTAATCCAGACGGAAAACTATTGGTAGAACTTCACATTACAACAGATTTTCCTATTGCAAAATCTAGCATTGCTGAAATTTATGATTCAGGATTAGTAGGAGGAAGACAAATTGCTATTAAACCTAATCTTCAAGATAAAAATTACACACAATCGGGTGATTATCTTCAAGCTTCAAGCAAATTAGGATTAACAGACGCTTTGGCACAACAGTTAGAACCATTACAAGATAAAATTCAAAAATTGTTAGATAATGCCGATGTATTATTTACAAATGTTAATGGCATTTTAGACAATCAAACCAAGCAAAATTTAAAAAACAGTATTGCAGAATTAAATAATACGCTTTCGGAGTTTAGTGCAGTTTCAAAAAATCTTAATGAAATTGTAGCAACTAATAAAACAAAATTAGGTTCTGTAATTTCAAATTTTGACAAAACTTCTGCTAATTTGGTTGTTATGTCTGATTCACTTGCAAAAGCTAACTTAGGTCAAACAGTTAAGAATTTGGAAAAAACCTTGGCAAGTGTTGATAAATTAATGGCAGAAATGGAGCAAGGTAAAGGAACAATGGGTAAATTAATGAAAGACGAAACCATGTATAATAATTTTTCTAAAGCTTCAAATGAACTTGAATTATTGTTACAAGATTTGCGTTTAAATCCAACAAGATATGTAAATGTTTCTTTGTTTGGAAAGAAAAACAAACCTTATGTTGCACCAATTAACGATACAATTAAAAAGTAAAAACACTTAATATGAACTTTTTAGATAATATTTTCTTCGCATTGCTTCTTGCAATTGGAATTGGTTATTTCACAATCAATGTTAAAAAATTAATCCGAAATATTAATTTAGGCCGCGATGTAAACCGTAACGATAATTCTTCTGAACGATGGAAAAATATTACTATGGTTGCACTTGGACAATCTAAAATGGTGAAACGACCAATTGCAGGTTTTTTACATATTATTGTTTATGTTGGTTTCGTAATTATCAATATTGAGGTAATTGAAATTATTATCGATGGACTTTTTGGAACGCATCGAGTACTTTCTTTCATGGGCGTTTTCTATGATATTTTAATTGGTTCATTCGAAATTTTAGCATTCTTAGTATTAGTTGCAGTAATTGTATTTTGGATTAGAAGAAATGTAACCAAATTAGCTCGTTTTACAAGTTCTGATTTGAAAGGTAAACCAAAGAACGACGCAAATTATATTTTATATTTTGAAATGGTATTGATGTCGTTATTCTTATTAATGAATGCAGCCGATTTACATTTGCAAAATTTAGGAATTGGCCATTATAATCAAGCAGGAAGTTTTCCAATATCGCAATTTATTGCACCAATTTTTAATGGAATGAGCGAAGGCTTGGTAGTTGTTATCGAAAGAATAGCTTGGTGGTTACACATTGTAGGAATTTTAATTTTCTTGAATTATTTATATTTTTCTAAACATTTACATATTTTATTGGCGTTTCCAAATACTTATTTTGCCGATTTGAATGCAAAAGGGAAATTAGATAACTTAGAAAGTGTTACAAACGAAGTAAAATTAATGATGGATCCAACGGCCGATCCATTTGCTACACCAGCAAATCCAGACGCAGTTCCAGCTAAGTTTGGAGCTTCAGATGTGCAAGATTTAAATTGGGTGCAATTATTAAACGCATACAGCTGTACCGAATGTGGACGTTGTACTTCATCGTGTCCTGCAAATCAAACCGGTAAAAAATTATCGCCAAGAAAGATAATGATGGATACAAGAGATAGGCTTGAAGAAGTTGGTAAAAATATCGATTTAAATAAAGGTGTTTTTGTAGAAGATGGAAAATCATTATTAAATGATTATATCACAACCGAAGAATTATGGGCTTGTACTTCTTGTAACGCTTGCGTAGAAGAATGTCCAATTAATATTAGTCCTCTTTCAATTATTATAGATATGCGTCGTTATTTAGTAATGGAACAAAGTGCTGCTCCAACTGAATTAAACAACGTGATGACAAATATTGAAAACAATGGTGCTCCTTGGCAATATAACCAAATGGATCGCTTAAACTGGGCTAACGAAGAATAAACACACACTATTTAGAATAATAATGAAACAAGAAGAAATCGAAGGGAAATTACAGGCTATATCTGTAAATGGAGAGCAATTGAGTCCAATATTACCTGAAGGAATAAAAAATTACTTAATTGATATCGACGGAACTATCTGCGATGATATTCCAAATGAAGAACCAGAGCGAATGGTTACTGCAGCCGTATATCCAGATGCATTGGTAACTTTGAACAAATGGTACGATGAAGGACATATAATCTTCTTTTTTACATCAAGAACAGAAGCACACAGAGAAGTAACTGAAACGTGGTTGAAATTACACGGATTCAAATACCACGGAATGTTGATGGGAAAACCAAGAGGAGGAAACTACCACTGGATTGACAATCACTTGGTTAAAGCAACTCGTTACAGAGGAAAATTTACCGATTTAGTAGATAAAGAAGTTACCATACAAGTATTTGACGACGAACATCACGAATAATTAAAAGTAAATCCCAATTTAACAATTAAACATATTCTAATATGTCAGAAAATTTAATAGTTCCTACAATGGCCGAAATGATGGCACAAGGCAAACAACCCGATGTTTTGTTTTGGGTAGGATGCGCAGGAAGTTTTGATGATAGAGCAAAAAAAATCACAAAAGCCTTTGTTAAAATATTAAACAGAGCAAATGTTTCTTTCGCTGTTTTAGGAACAGAAGAAAGTTGTACAGGTGATCCAGCAAAAAGAGCAGGAAATGAATTCTTGTTTCAAATGCAAGCTATGACTAATATTGAAGTAATGAATGCCTACGAAGTAAAACGCATTGTTACAGCTTGTCCACATTGTTTTAATACATTAAAAAATGAATATCCAGAATTAGGTGGAAAATATGAAGTTTTACACCATACTGAATTCATTAAAGCATTACTAAATGAAGGCAAATTAGCTATCGAAGGTGGTCAATTCAAAGGAAAAAGAATTACTTTTCACGATCCATGTTATTTAGGAAGAGCCAATAATACGTATGAAGCTCCTCGCGAATTAATTCAAAAATTAGATGCTGAATTAGTAGAAATGAAACGTTCGCGTGCCAATGGGTTATGTTGTGGTGCAGGTGGAGCTCAAATGTTTAAAGAGCCTGAAAAAGGAAATAAAGACATCAATATTGAAAGAACTGAAGATGCTTTAGAAACACAGCCAGAAATCATTGCTGCTGGTTGTCCATTTTGCAATACTATGTTAACTGACGGAATCAAGCACAAAGAAAAAGAAGCTTCAGTTAAAGTTCTTGACGTTGCAGAATTAATCGCTAATGCTCAAGATTTATAATGTATAAAATAATTATATTATTTTTGTTTACTATTTCTTTTTCTTTTGCTCAAGATAGAAAAAAAGACGAAGTGGTACAAAAAGTAACAAAAAACACTTGTGAATGTGTTTCAAAAGGCGAAATTAAAAAAGACAATGTTAAAATTGGTCTTGGAATTTGCCTAATTGAAGCAATGAATGCACACAAATCAGAGTTGTTAAAAGCATATAAATCAGAAAAAATAAACAAAGATTTAATTGAAAAAGTTGGAGAAGATGTTGGAGAAGAGATGATGGATGTTTGTCCTGAAGTACTTGAGCTAATCATGAGTGATGAAAAGTTTGTTCAAGAAATCATTTCAGATTATTCTAAAAAAGAATCTAAATCATCAAACAACTTAACTGATGTTGAATTAGTTGAAGAAGATACAAATATAACAGGTGTTTTTTTCGAAACCAAAATCGAAAGTTATCTATACATTACGGTTAAAGAAGATTCGGGTAGAATTAATAATTTCGTTTTATTAAATAATTTTGATAATTCGTTTTTAATTACAGATAATGTATTATTACAAAACGATAAAGTAAAGGTATATTATTATATAACTGAACTTTATGATTTCAAATTAAATAAATTTTTAACCTTTAAAATAATTACTAATCTAATCAAATTATAAATAAATGAAAAAATTACTTTTACTAGTATTACTTACATCAAGTTCAATTTTTGCACAAAAATTAACTAAAGAACAATTGACCGATAAAATGTCTGATGTAGGTTGCGAATGTGCTTCTAAACAAGAGATTACTAAAGATAATATGGAGTTGACTTTAGGCTTGTGTATTTTAGAAGCTATGAATAAATATGAAAAAGATGTTGAAAAACATTATGGCAAAAATGTTATCACTGACGATAAAAAAATGGAACAATTAGGATATGATATTGGTTTAAAAATGGGAACAAAATGTCCTACAGTTTTTAAATTTATGATGGATGATTCAGATGATAGTGGTGATGAAGAATATATAGAAGACGAACCAGATGCTATGATTTCTGGTAAATTAACTGAAATTAAATCAGAACAATTTTTAACGTTTTCAGTAAAAGAAGCTTCAGGAAAAATGAATCAATTTATTTTATTAAGTGGTTTTGATAACGCATTTTTACTAACTGACAAAGTATTAAAAACAAATGATGCCTTAGAAGTTTATTACTACGAATTAGAATTATTTGATGCTAAATTAGCAAAGTTTGTTACTTATAAAGTTGTAACAGATATTATAAAAAAATAACAATGTACGTACCATTTGATACATTACCAGAAGATGCGAAAATTTGGATTTACCAATCCAATAGAAAGTTCTCTGATGAAGAAATTCAAGAAATTGAAAAAGATTTGACTTCTTTTTTAGAAGATTGGTCTGCACACGGACAACAATTAGAAGCTTCTTTTGTAACAAAATACAATCGTTTTATTATAATTGCAGTAAATCAGGAAACTCAAGCAGCTACAGGTTGTTCTATTGATGCTTCTGTTCAGTTTATTCAAAATTTGGAACAAAAATATGAAGTTGATTTATTGGACAAAATGAATGTTACCTTTAAAATGGGCGAACACGTTGCATTTAAACCACTAATCGAATTTAAAAAATTAGCCAAAGAAAAAGCTGTTTCTGGAAACACAATTGTTTTTAATAATTTAGTTAACACAGTTGGAGAATGGCAAGATTTTTGGGAAGTTCCTGCTAACGAAAGTTGGCATAATAGATTTTTCTAAAACGAATATTTAAACTATATTTGAAAATCATCATTAAACCAATTTTAATGATGATTTTTTTATTATACAAAACCCTGATTTCATGCGATATATATTCATTTTTATACTTTTTTCAGTTGTTTCATTTGCCCAAAAAAAATCTAATCTTTCACAAGAAGTTTGGGTGGATAGCGTTTATAACCAACTTTCATTTGAAGAAAGAGTAGGACAACTGTTTATGGTTGCTGCTTATTCTAATAAAGATGAAGCACACAACAAGTCAATTGATAAATTGGTGGAAGAAAATAAAATTGGTGGTTTAATCTTTTTTCAAGGAGGACCAGTACGTCAAGCAAAATTGACAAACCGTTATCAAGCCAAATCAAAAGTTCCAATGTTTATTGGTATTGACGCCGAATGGGGTTTGAGTATGCGATTAGATTCAACCTATCGTTATCCATGGAATATGACACTTGGTGCGGTTCAGGACATGAAATTGATTGAAAAAGCAGGAAATCAGATGGCAAAACAATCAAAACGAATGGGAATTCATTTCAATTTTGCACCGGTTGTAGATATTAATACAAATCCAAAAAATCCAATTATTGGTAACCGTTCATTTGGTGAAACAAAAGAAAATGTAACACTTAGAGCTTTAGCTTTAATGAAAGGTTTGCAGGACGAAGGTGTTTTTGCAACAGCAAAGCATTTTCCAGGACATGGTGACACTTCAACCGATTCTCATCATACATTGCCAGTGGTGAAATTTGACAAAAATCGATTAGATGATGTTGAATTATATCCGTATAAAGAATTAATTAAGAATGGATTAACCAGTGTAATGGTAGCGCATTTAAACGTACCAAGCATTGAACCAAGAGAAAATTATCCAACTTCAATTTCATATAATGTTGTAACAAATATTTTAAAAAATGAATTGCAATTTGAAGGTTTGATTTTTACCGATGCACTAAACATGAAAGGTGCTAGTAATTTTAAAAAACCAGGTGATATTGATTTGGAAGCATTTTTAGCAGGAAACGATGTTTTGCTTTTTGCCGAAAATGTCCCGGTTGCTATCAAAAAATTTAATGAAGCAAAAAAGGATGGCAGATTAACTGAAGAACGTTTAGCTTATTCGGTTAAGAAGATTTTAGCCTATAAATACAAAGCAAATTTACATAATTATCAGCCAATTGCTTTAGAAAATTTATATAACGATTTGAATGCTGTAGAATTTGAAGCATTGAATTATCAGTTGTATGAAAATGCGGTTACAGTAATTAAAAACGATACAAAGTCAATTCCAGTAGCACAATTAGATAAAGAAAAAATTGCTTATGTTAAGTTAGGAAATGATTCTTCAGATGTGTTTTTAACTCAATTGAAAAATTATGCAAATGTTACTGAAATTACTTCTAAAAACTTAGATTCTGTATTAGTTGAATTGCAAGACTATACAAAAGTAATTATAGGTTATCACAAATCTGATGGGGCGTGGAGAAATCATAATTTGACATTTAGAGAATTACTTTGGATTAATCAAATTGGAAAACAAAATGATGTAATTTTAACATTTTTTACAAAACCTTATTCATTGTTGACCATCAAAAATTTTGAATCAATTGAAACAATCATTGTTGGTTATCAAAATAATGCTATTTCACAAACTGTGGTTCCTCAAGTGATTTTTGGAGCAATTGGTTCAAAAGGAAAATTACCAGTTTCAATTGAAGAACACTTTAAAGTAAATGAAGGAATAGAAACGCTTGCCATTCAAAGATTAGGTTTTGAAATACCTGAAAATGTGGGAATGGATTCTAAAATTTTAACCAAAATAGATTCTATTGCTAAATTTGCTATCGATAAAAAAATGACACCAGGTTTACAAGTTGTTGTGGCTCGAAAAGGAAAAGTTGTGTATCAAAAATCGTTTGGAAATCATACCTATGAAGAAGGAGCTGAAAAAGTAAAAAATACTGATTTGTTCGATATTGCATCTTTAACAAAAATTATTGGAACATTGCCAAATATAATGCAAGAATTTGACAAAGGTAATTTAACATTGGAAACCAAATTAAAAGCAATGCTACCCGTTTTTAAAGGTTCTAATAAAGAAGATGCAACAGTTTTGGATATGTTAACACATCAAGCACGTTTTCAACCTTGGATTCCGTTTTATAAAGCAACTTTGGATAGTTTAAATAAACCTAGTGAAAAATATTATAGAACGCGTCCTACAGTTGAATTTCAGTTAAAAGTTGCCGAAGATTTATATTTGAGAAGAGACTATAACGACACTATTTTAAAAGTAATTGCAAATAGTGAGCTTTTGCCAAAAAAACAATATAAATACAGTGATTTTTCATTTATTTTATTCAAAGAATATTTAGAAAGAGAAAATGGAAAATCATTAGAATATTTAGCAGAAAACAATTTTTATAAGCATTTAGGAGCAACTTCATTAACCTATAATCCATTGCATAAATTTGATAAAAGTGTTGTGATTCCAACAGAAAATGACAATTATTTTAGATATCAAACCGTTCATGGATATGTTCATGATATGGCAGCAGCAATGCAAGGCGGAATTTCGGGTCATGCTGGATTATTTTCAAACGCTTTAGACATTGCAAAAGTGATGCAAATGTATCTGCAAAAAGGAAGCTAT
>Ga0209800_10002761_pt1 | contig 14923 bp, 14 predicted proteins | sample Higcelweek8metaG_FD_187174 | JGI IMG/M metagenome (GOLD analysis project Ga0209800, IMG submission 187174) | Freshwater pond sediment microbial communities from the University of Edinburgh, under environmental carbon perturbations - High... | ecosystem: Environmental > Aquatic > Freshwater >...
AAATAGCTTGACAATATAACTTGTTTCCCGCCACGGGATCAGCGACACAACAACAGCGGTTATTTTTTCTGCGCTCATGGGTTTACATCACATATGTTTACAATGAGGGTAATATCACTTCTGATTTTTCGGCTCATCTTCTATAAACTTGAAAACCTTCTCATTCTTCTTTGCCATTCCAAGTTTCTCGCGGGCGATTTTTTCAATATATCCGGTATCATGTTTAAGTCTTTTTATCTCTGATTTCAGGGAATCAATTATCTGGTTTGACCTGATAAGCTGCGCCTGCTGCTCATGATAACGGATGCGATTCTGATAAAGTGATATAAACCCCTGCTTTCCAGTAAGAGAAAATGCAATAATACTCAGTAAAACAATACTTATAACAAAAATTCCAATTTTCTTTTTTATCATAGTCAATTTCTTATAAACATTTGTCCGCTGACCTGTGTGATCAGCCCTTTCAATTCAAGATTCAGAAGAATACTCAACAATAGACCAATCGCGCAGCCGCTTTTTTCATTGAGAAAATCAATTGCCGCCGGCTCACTTGAAAGCAGCTTGTAAACCTGAGCTTCTTCTTCCGACAATATCGCGTCAGGTATTTTAACAGTGTTCAGATTTGTCTTAAGTGTCAATTCGTTGCATGTCACAAAGCTTAGCGACTCTGCTATTTCCTTGCCGCTTCTTGCCGGAGTCGCTCCATCGCGTATCAGATTGAACGTTCCTGTACTTACTGGCGAATTAATCGGGCCGGGCACAGCAAATACTTCCCGTCCCTGAGAAAGCGCATAATGGGCTGTGATGAGACTCCCGCTTTTAAGCCCGGCCTCCACAACTACAACACCGGCACTCAGCCCGCTTATTATACGGTTTCGCCTTGGAAAATTAAAGGCATCAGGAATTGTTCCCAGCGGGAACTCCGAAACAAGGGCTCCTTTTTCACAAATCTGCTCAGCAAGGAGCTCATTTGTTTTGGGATAAATATAATCGACTCCGCAGCCAAGAACGGCAATTGTTATTCCATTTTTCTTTATACAGCTTTCATGGGCGACTGTATCGATCCCGCGGGCAAGCCCGCTTACAATCACAAGTTTACAATCGGTAAGCTCTGCGGTTATTGAAGATGCGGCGAATCTGCCGTAAGTTGTTGGATTGCGGGTACCGACGATTCCAACAGCGTGTTTTTGAAAAATCCCGCGTTTTCCCTTGATATAGAGAACCGGTGGGGGCGCATAGATCTCTTTAAGATAGAGCGGATAATCTCTGTCGTCAAGAGTCATAAACTCAACACCAAGCTTATTTGCAAGATCAATCTGCCTGTCGGCCTGTATGAAAAGCTCAGGATTAAAAATCTGCGCTATACAGCTTAGCGATACTATTTTTTCCGAAGCTACAATTTCTGCCTTTTGTGCGAAGACCTCTTTTGGCGAACCAAACCGCTCAATGAGCTTTTTTATCCGGACGGGTCCCAATCCGTTTACAGTATTCAATGCAAGCCATGCACGTAACATTCACTAACCTCTGATAGATAGGGTAATTTCGCGAAAACTTAAGACTGACTTCCAAAAAATAATTCCGGGAAGTATTGATGCGATACCCTTCTTTTCCAAAGGGGGAGTATTTATGACGGGCGGTCTCCCCAGACATTCGATGCCGCGACACGGCCCGCAGACTCAATCCTTTTTGTAAGACAGCTTCTGCACTGTTCCGCGTTTTCATCAAGGCAGGGTTTATTTTCATAAAGCAAGTAATTTTTACGTACTTCAACAGGTGTGACCTGGGGCATTATAACATTTGCCCCGAATGCAAGTCCCTGCTCACGCCCGTCAGGTTTCATAGATTGAAGCGCGGTTGTCGACGCGATATTCACATTACGTAAAGCAAGCCTTGTCACGGCGATCATTTTTAGTGAAAGTGCGAATATCTCTTCCGATCTGTTAAAGACATCCTCAGAATATTGCGCCATGGGGGTCTGCCTGTGTACTATATACGGCCCCATTCCGATCATGTCAATATCAAGCGACTTGAAAAAAAGAATGTCATCGGCGAGATTCTCAATTGTCTGACCGGGAAGTCCGATCATTACACCAGTCCCTGTTTTATATCCGGTTTTTTTAAGCAGCTCAAGGCAGCGCTTCCTGTTTTCAAGCTTCTGATTTTCCGGATGAATCCGCCCAAACAGCTCTTGTGTGGAACTTTCTATACGCAAAAGATATCTGTGGGCACCTGCCTCATACCACCTTCTGTAAATGCTCTCACTCTGCTCTCCGACACAGAGGGTGATGCCAAGCCCATCAGGCAATATGGGTGATACTGATTTTTGCTTGATTTGTGATACAACATCTTCAATAAAATCCGTAAACGCATCGTCTGTGCGCTCTCCCGACTGCAGAACAACTGATCCATAGCCCTGGGCTGCACACCAGAGCGCAGAGTTTATAATTTCTTCTTTTGTCAAGGTGTATCGTTTCACATCAGTATTTGATCTGCGGATTCCGCAATAGAAGCAGTCGCACGTGCATACATTCGAGAATTCGACAAGCCCCCTGAAATAGACCTTGTTTCCGCGCAGCGAAAGAAGAAGATCCTCCGCAGATTTGCGCAGGATCTCCATAGAATCAGGATCTTTTATGCTGAGCAGGTCAATAATATCCTGCCTGCCCAGCTCACTCTTTTTAATAATGTCAGTGATACTCATATTACAGCTTTACATTCTCCATAATATCCATAGTAAGCTCTTCTTTACTTTTAGTGTCAAGAGTCTGCCAGTTATACACTATCGCTCCTGAAACACTATTGATCTGAATCCGCCTTGTTTCGCCTGCGGGAATTTCACCGACTGATTTTCCGGCAAATTCCCATCTTCGGCCGCCTATTATTTTAACAGGCAGAATTCTCACACTATACTTTTTTTCAAGTTCCTCTATTGACATTTTGTTATGCATATTAAAAGTAAATATCCCTTTCACCTTTGGCGGTACGGTCATACTGCTGCTTGAATGATTCGTAGACCGCGGGCATTTTCGCCCGTATTTCCTCAATTTCACGCGCGATAATGGGCTCACCTATTGCCTTTGTAGCATCACTTCCGAAATCGTCAAGCCATTCCCTGTATGTAATAACTGCGTTGAGCTTGCAGAACTTGCCCTCGGCGCCGGTACGCAGGAGATCCATGATGCACTGCCCTGTGCGACCGCACCTGTAGCCTGCGGTGCAGAAACTTGTTATATAGCCCATTTTTCCAAGCTCCTGTACCACTTCGTCAAGACTTCTGATGTCGCCCAGAATAAACTGCTGGCGTTTGGATACCTGCTCCCTTGTCTCGGAATCATGGTAGGCACCAAGACCCACATTACTTGACGCGTCAGTCTGTGTGATACCGATCGGAATAAGTGATCTTCTCATCTGCGCGTTTTCGCGCGCTGTCAGGATCATTCCGGTATAAGGAACAGACAGTCTTATCACAGTGATCACTTTCCTTATATCAGCGTCACTGACCATGAACTTGCTCTCTTTTGTAAAAGAGGTGTTTTCCGCGGGTTCTATGCGCGGGAAAGATATTGTATGCGGACCTATGCCGAATTTGTTTTCAAGTTCAAGAGCGTGATAAATAAGACCCATGACTTCAAATTTCCAGTCATACAGGCCAAAAAGCGCCCCTATTCCCACATCGTCAATACCGGCTTCAAGAGCGCGGTGCATGGCAAGAAGCCTCCAGTGATAGTTGCCCTTGAGTGTATTGGACGGGTGCATTTTTGCATACGTTTCTTTATGATATGTCTCCTGGAATATCTGATACGTACCGATTCCAACATCCTTAAGCCTTCTGAAATCCTCAACCGAAAGCGGTGCCCCATTTACATTCACTCTTCTTATGGAACTGAAATTGCCGTTCTTTGTCGGTATTTTCACATCGTATATTGCCTTGAGCGATTCTGCCATATAGTCAACATCAGAATCAGGATGCTCTCCATAGACGACAATGAGCCTTTTATGACCGATTTTTCCGGCAAGAACCTCAATCTCCTGTCTTACCTGATCCATTGTGAGAACGCCCCGCTTGATCGCGTCATTTTCACTTCTGAGTCCGCAGTATCTGCAGTTGTTTACACATGTTGTTGACAAATATAGCGGCGCGAATGTCACGATTCTGTTATCGTAAACTTTTTTCTTTATCTGTGATGCCGCATCCTCCATCTCCTCAAGGAGCTTTTTATCTGTTACGTTGAGAAGCATCGCTGTTTCTATCGGGTCAAGTGACTTTATAGACATTGATTTTGAAATAATATCCCTGACACGTACAGGATCAGGATTTCTATTTTCAGCAATCTGCTGTTCTATAAGTGAGTCATTGATAAAATCAGAGCCGTCTGAATTGAGATACTTTTTTATCTCATCATCTTTTATTTTTGTTTTGTACCATTCTGCCGCACTCTTAACTGCCATAAAACATTCCCTTCTTTCTGATTTATTCCCCGAATATGCCCGATAGTTGTTTCAGTGCATTATCCGGAAATTATCATATGTTCAACAAATTAATTATTTACATTTTATTCAGATGTTCATTGTCTAATTGTAAACTTATTTTTCCTTGCCCACTTGTATCACACTACGTTGCGCCCCCTAAATCCCCGCAGGGGGACTTCATGAAAATTCTTAAAGTCCCCCTGCGGGAGATTTAGGGGCGTTGATTTATAGGTAGCACAATTAGGTACGATCTTATTATCTCTCATTCCTGCTCTTCAAGTATTGTAAGCGCCGCCGGAAATGGTGTCAATACCCTCTTTAAAACCCCCTGCAGCAAAGAAATCGCTATTCCATAATTGGTTATTGCAACTCCCGCATCCTTTGCTTTCTGAAGACGCACAAGTTTTTCTTTTCTTGTCAACATACACGCGCCGCAGTGAATCACAAGTTTATAGTCTCCAAGATTTGCCGGGTAATCTCTTCCGCATGCAACATCTATCTGTAAATCCACACCTGTATACTGCCTGAGCCATCGCGGTATTTTTACCCTGCCTATATCGTCTTCTGCAGCATGATGCGAGCAGGCCTCGGCGATAAGCACTTTGTCACCATTTACAAGTGAATCTATGCTGGCCGCTCCCTTCACCTCTTCACAGAGATCCCCCTTGAAACGCGAAAACAGAATTGAAAATGTAGTGCAGGGGATATCAATAGGAGTATCAGCAACCATTTTCATTACAATCTGCGAATCGCATACTATAAGATCCGGCCTTCTGCTCAGAAGTGAAAATATGTGCGCATATTCACGTTCCTTGACAATAAGCGTCGCGGCATCGCTGTCAAGCGCATCACGGATTGTCTGCACCTGGGGCAATATAAGCCGACCCTTTGGCGCCTGTAAATCAATCGGGACTATAAGCACTGCAATCCCGCCTGCAGGCACAAGGTCCCCAATAAGCGAAGGAGCCTCAAGCCGCTCATCAGGCAGCAGTTCCATAAGATATTTCTTAAACTCATTTACATATTTATCCCGGTTTACATTATCCACACTTGAACATTTGATAATACATGATGACACCTTGTTTACAACTTCATTAAAGACCTCATCAGGCGATTCAATGTCGATTTTATTAATAACCACTATAAATGGTAGTTTACGTTTCTTTGCCTCACTGGCAATCTGCTCCTCATATTTTCCCCAGACTCCAGGCTCCGTAACAAGCACAAATGCTTCAGCTCTGTCAAAAGCGGAAGATGTTCTTTTCAGACGCAATTCTGCAAGTTCCGATTTGTCATCCACACCCGCAGTGTCAAGAAAAACCACCGGACCCACCGGAAGAAGTTCCATAGACTTTTCCACGATATCTGTTGTTGTTCCGGGAACTGGCGATGTAATCGCGACATCCTGCCCGGCAATCATATTGAGAAAGCTTGACTTCCCAACATTAGTGCGTCCGAAAATTCCTATATGTACACGCAGAGACTTCGGCGTTGTAAACATTCGTTCTCCTATTTTTTCTCTCTATGTCCAAGCGACATGATATTTGCAGGTGATACAACTGATTTAACCAGTTCCTTACCGAGCTTTTCCTCAAGAAAACTTAAAACGCTTCTGTTTTCCGTTTTCTCATATTCCTTTACAAGCTGCTCCGCTTTTTCATACCCTATCACCGGCAGAAAAGCCGTAATAAGCGTTATACTTCTAAAAGCCAGCCTTTCACATACATCTATATCTGCAGTTATTTTATCTATATGTAAAACAAGCATCCTGTCAGCATTTGCCAGAATCTGCAGAGATTCCAGTAAAGACATTGAAATCATGGGCAGAAACTCATTTATCTGCAAAGAACCCATACCTGCGCATTGAGAAATTATCTGATGATTTGCGTTTACTTTTATTGCGGCACTTATAACAGCTTCCATTATAACCGGATTCACTTTTCCAGGCATTATTGACGATCCGGACTGCACAGGCGGGAGGCTTATCTCGCCAGTAAAATGAAGCATCCGCAGATCAGCGCTTATTTTCATAAGATTCGATGCGTGGGCAGAAAGTATTCCCGATACCTCCACAAAAGCATCAGCGTTTGCGGTCTGATCCATCACATTCTCTCCACGTGTCAATCCATACCCTGTGAGCAGGCGCAGTTTTTCTATTACAAGAAAGATATATCTTCTGGGTGCCGTAATTCCCGTGCCTACAGCTGTTCCGCCTATATTTACAACACGCAGACGTTCCTCGCACTTGAAAGCGCGCCAGCGATCCCGTGCTATTGCGTCTGCAAATGATGAAAACTCTGCTCCAAGAGTCACTGGAACCGCTTCCTGAAGTTCAGTGCGGCCAATGGTTATAATACCGCAAAACTCCTTCTCTTTCTTTTGTAAAGCCCCCTGCAGAGATTCAGTTGCAGCACTCAGCTCACGCACACTCTCTATTGCCGCGATTTTCAGTGCAGTAGGATACACATCATTTGTTGACTGATGCAAATTAACATGTTCAAGCGGATGACAGTCATTGTATGAAGAGCGTTCCTTGCCGAGCAGTTCAAGTGCGCGGTTTGCTATGACCTCATTCACATTCATATTTGTAGATGTACCGGCGCCGCCCTGCAACGCATCAACAGGAAAATGCCCGGTAAACTTTCCATCAATAATTTCAGCACAGGCACAGTTTATTGCGTCTGCCACGCTCTTGTCAAGATAACCAAGCTCTGCATTTGCTTCGCAGCATGCTTTCTTTACTATAGCAAGTGCGCGTATCAATCTGTAATCGACTTTAGCACCTGTCAACTTAAAATTCTCAACTGCACGCACTGTATGTATTCCATAATATGCGTCTATCGGAATCTCTCGTTCACCAAGCAGATCGTGCTCAATTCTTTTATATGCTGTCATCACTTCCCTTTACTCATACCTGATTTTACAGTAACACCATCAAGCATACCTAATTTTCCTGTCATCACCCCGACCTCATCAGTGGTTGCATCAACAACAAGAGTTATGACGCTGCAGCTCTTTTCATGATATGGTATACCTGTTCGTGCAATTATCGCATCTCCGAATTCAGACAGGATCCTGTTGACTGATTCAGCACTTTTTTTGCGATTTTCAATAACAATTCCAACAAATCCAAGTCTCTTTTCCATAAATATGCAGTCAGCTCCGTAAATAAAAAATGCCCATTTCCACATTTTTTACAATGCAGAAACAGGCATTAAAATTTAAACCGATTATTTTAATCATCTTTTAAACCCTTGTGTTCAGAGCAGTTGTGCCCCTCGCCGCAGGAACTTTAAACGGATCATTACCTGTTGACTTATTATACAGTCGCAAGATAATGATCAGTTACTATACATAATATACTATTTCTTATATTCCGGACGTGCAACATATTTCGTATGCAGCAGGTGATGAGATTTGTCGCCGTTTGGCTTTCCAAGAAACTCCTCATAGAGTTTCTTTACATAAGGGTTCTCATGGGAATATCTGATCACCTGATCACGATCATCGCAATAGAGCCCTTCGCCGCGTGCTTTTCTAAGTTCATCAGTTACACCATAGGGCTGACCACCGCCACCCACGCAACCTCCCGGACATGCCATCACTTCAACGAAATGATACGGCAGCTCCCTGCCCTGAGCTTTCGCTGTTCTTATTTTGTTAAGTACATATTCCACATTTTTAAGGCCGTGTGCAACAGCAACTTTTACCTGATGACCTCCGACAGCCACAACACCTTCCTTTACACCTTCAAGTCCGCGTACATTCTCAAACTCAACATGAGAGAGTTTGCCGCCTGTGACATAATCGTATGCAGTACGCAGAGCAGCTTCCATCACTCCGCCTGTGACGCCGAATATTGTTCCGGCACCGGTATAATCACCAAGTATATGATCAGGCTCTTCGTCAGGGAGATTTACAAAATCAATTCCAGCCTGCTTGATCATACGTGCAAGTTCACGGGTAGTAATGGAAACATCAACATCCTGCACTCCGGACGCAAACATCTCGGCAGAACGTGAAATCTCATACTTCTTTGCGGTGCACGGCATAATTGACACCATATAGAGATTCTTTGGATCAATTCTCTTTTTCTGGGCAAAATATGTTTTTGTCAAGGCACCGAGCATCGCCTGCGGTGATTTACATGTAGAGAAATTATCCCTGAGATCCGAGTGATGCTTTTCCATAAAATCAACCCAGGCCGGACAGCAGCTTGTAATAAGCGGCAGCTTTTCCTGCGCGGTTGTAAATCTTGTCACAAACTCTGTCGCCTCTTCAACAATAGTTACATCAGCGCTGAAATTAGTATCGAATATTGCCTTGAAACCCATTCTGCGAAGTGCGGCATAGATCTTCTTTGTCAGATTTGTTCCAGGCTTCAGACCAAATGCCTCACCGACAGCAACACGCACAGCCGGCGCAATCTGAACTGCGCAGTATGACTGGGGATTCTGAAGCGCGTCCCAGACCTTCTGTGTTTCATCGTTTTCAACAATTGCTCCCGTCGGACAGTGCGCGGAACATTGACCGCAGCGCACACAGGGTGATTCCGAAAGATCAATCTCCCCTGCCGCAGAGATGCGGGTGTCAATACCACGTTCGACAAATGATAACGCCCAGACATTCTGAATGTTCTGACATACATTGACACAGCGGCCGCAAAGCACACATTTCCTTGGATCAAGTACAATTGAACCTGTTGACGTATCAGATTCAAGATCTGATACGCATGGATTATAAGACTCCCTGCGTATTCCGAAATCTGACGCAAGGCTCTGAAGCTCACAATTGCTGTTTCTCCCGCATGTCAGGCATTCATTGGGGTGCTTTGAAAGAATAAGTTCGATAACTGAACGTCTGACATTGACTATTTCAGTATCATGTGTAATTATCTCCATATTTTCCTCAATAGGAGTTGAGCATGCACGAAGCATCTTGTTTGTATTCTTAATCTTTACAATACATATGCCGCATGACGCTGTCGGCTCGAGATCGGGATGTTTACAAAGAGTAGGGATTTTCACCTGCACCTTCATAGCGGCCTCTAAAATTGTTGTTCCATCAGGGACAGAAACAGAAATACCGTTTATTTTTGCATTTATCATGGTTATGACCTCACTATCGCTTCAAATTTACATACATCGAAACAGCGGCCGCATTTTATGCATTTCGCCTGATCAATTACATAGCCGTGTTCCCTGTCTCCCGAAATTGCATTGACCGGACAATTCTTGGCACATAAGCCGCATTTTTTACATCTGGTCGCGCCGACTTCGTACTTTGTCAACTTAGTGCATTTTTTCGCGCGGCATTTTTTGTCAATTACGTGCTGACGATACTCATCTTCAAAATAACGTAAAGTGGAAATAACAGGATTCGATGCTGTCTGACCAAGTGCGCAAAGAGATGCTTTCTGCATTGTCTGGGCGATTCTGCGGATTGTATCTATATCATCAAGTGTCGCAGTGCCATCTGTGATTTTTTCCAGTAGACCAAGCAGCTGATATCCCCCGATTCTGCACGGAGCACATTTTCCGCATGATTCGTCAACACAGAATTTCAGATAAAACTTTGAAATGTCAACCACACAATCCGTATCATCCATTATGATCATACCGCCTGAACCCATGATTGAGCCAAGTTCTATGAGATGTTCATAACTTATTGGTGTGTCAAGATACTTTTCGGGAATAACACCGCCGGATGGCCCGCCTGTCTGAACTGCGAGAAGTTTTCCATCATTAAGTACACCGCCGCAGATATTGTAGACAACATCTCTTATAGGGGTACCCATTGCTATTTCGACAAGGCCGCTGTGTTTAATTTTGCCGGTAACTGCGAAAACTTTTGTACCTTTTGATTTTTCGGTACCCATTGACGCAAGATATTCTGCGCCTTTTTGAAATATGACAGGGATATTGGCAAGCGTTTCCACATTGTTAATAATGGTAGATTTATCCCACAAACCTCGTTCTGCCGGGAACGGCGGGCGCGGACGGGGAGTTCCACGTTTACCCTCGATAGATGCGATAAGCGCAGTCTCTTCACCACATACAAAAGCACCTGCGCCAAGACGTATTTCAAGGTCAAAACTGAATGCTGAACCAAGTATATTCTTCCCAAGTAAACCGGCATCATAGGCCTGTTCAAGAGCGTTCTCAATACGTTTTATTGCCAGTGGATATTCAGCGCGGATATAGAAAAAACCCTGTTTTGCACCGATTGCGTATCCTGCAATAATCATACCCTCTATAACGGAATGCGGATCACCTTCAAGAACGCTTCTGTCCATGTAAGCACCCGGATCACCCTCGTCACCATTGCATATCACATATTTTGTTTCACAGACTGAATTCTTCGCGAAATTCCATTTCATCCATGTCGGAAAACCTGCGCCGCCGCGGCCGCGAAGTCCGCTTTTTTTCACTTCGTCAATTACGTCATCGGGTTTCTTATCGAGAATGCACTTTACTGCTGATACATACCCGCCATGAGCGATGTATTCTTCAAGGCTCTCAGGATCAATAACACCGCAGTTTCTGAGTACTACTCTTGTCTGTGAAGCAACATTTTTCAATAGAAGCTCATCAATAACTTTACCGTTTTTGACAGTTTCATTTAATATTCTGTCAACATCCTGAAGTCTTACATTCGAATATATAGTGTTACCAGGAAGAATTTTCACAACTACACCCTGGTTATAAATACCAAGATCTGTTACACGTACAGCCTGAACGCTTTCCTCCAGATCCATTTCACGCACAGTTTTCTGGAACTGAGACTGCAGGTCTCTGGTTGTGTCTCCGCCGACAGTTGTATCTTTTATTAAAAGTATTGTTCGATTCATGAGTTGTTACCTCTTTACCGGAAGTTCATAAATATGATCATTTACAAGACGCTTCTGACAGAGATGTTCTTCAACAATTCTCTGTGCCACTTCCTTTGTTACTCGTCCGTAAACTACCGCAGGAAGACCATCCATTGCGATTTCCACAAGCGGTTCACAATGACACATTCCAAGACATCCTGTTTTCTTTAAAGTAACCGCGATATTGTGCGCTTTTATTTCCTGATTAAAAATATCATAAACTTCCTGTGCACCTGCAGCAACACCGCAGGTACTCATTCCGACTTTTATATAGGAACCTTCTATGCCTGACTGTGCAATTCTTTCAATATCCTGCCTTGTCAATTTTTCCATTATTCAGTCCTCTTTTTTATACTTTGAAAGGATTCCCATCACTTCGCCACGTGTAACTTTTCCATAAATCTGATCATTGATCTTCATTACAGGTGCAAGTCCGCAGCACCCAAGACACCTTACTACATCCAGATGAAAGAGTCCATCTGCAGTTGTCTCGCCTTCCTTGATATTTAACAAAGACTTCACTTCGTCAACAATTTCTGCCGCACCTCTGAGATAACAGGCTGTTCCAAGACATACCGAAATTGTAAATTTTCCCGGAGGGTTCAGTTTGAAATAATTGTAGAATGTAATGACTTCATAGATCCGGGCAAGTGGAATATCAAGAACCCGTGATAATTCAAGAGAAACATCTCGCGGCACATACCCATAACGATTCTGAATTTCATGCAGAACCATTATAAGACTGCCTTTCTTGTCCCGCCATTTTTCAGCAAGCTCACTTATTGCTCCATCAGCAACTTTTTCCTGTTCCATCCGGCATCCTTTCACAAGCAGATTAATGTGATAATGAATGTGATCAAATTCACATTATTTTATTATATTCAATAATCAATCACAATAAATATATCTTGAAATTTTATCTTATGCCTTAACTCCATGTATTTTTTGATGAAAAAAAAGTCATGTTAATGTGATATTGGACATTTTAATTGCGTTATTTGACCCTTTCAGTGTTGGTTGTCATTTAAAATGGATCGTAAACTATAATTGCGCATTTATGTGATACGTTGCACATTAATCTTGACACCTACTTCCCTTTTTTATATTTTGATTTTAACTTTCAACGATTTTACTTGTGAAAAGGGGTGCGATATGGTCACCAATAAAAATTGTATCATACGACTTTCACGATACAAAAACTCTCTTTACCGTTTCAAGTCACTTGGATTTTTTAAAATCTTCTCTGATTACCTGGCTGACGCAGTCGGGGTTACAAGTGCGCAGGTGCGAAAAGATTTTTCTCTTTTCGGTATCTGCGGCAACAAACGGGGAGGATATCAGATTGACGCTCTGATTGAAAAGCTCAATGATATCCTTGGTAAAAATGAGTTGCAGAAAGTAATCATGGCCGGCGCCGGAAATCTTGGAAGTGCACTCATGAAATATAAGAACTTTGAAAAAGAGGGTATTAAAATTGTTGCCGCATTTGATATTGATCCGGCAAAGCACAACGTAAAAATACCTGTTCCGGTTTTTGCGCTTGATGACCTTGAGAAATTTGCAAAAGACAATAACATCAAAATAGGCATCATCACTGTTCCGGATATCGCAGCACAGCATACATTTGACATAATGGCAAAAGCCGGAATAAAGGGCGTTCTTAATTTTGCCCCCATTCAGTTAAAAACAAGCGGCGAGTGTATTGTAAACAATGTCAATCTTGAGCTGGAACTTGAAAATCTTATCTACTTTGTAAATGCAATGGAGAAATCCAACATACGCATTGATATGAATGCGGAAGAATAAAACATGATAGTTTCAAGCCGTTAAATTTTAGCGGCTCAATTGTTTCTTTCATCTTCAATACGCTGTCCCTTTCCAAAAACAACTTGTTTACAAATGATTTAGTATTGCGAATAGAACAGATTACTGGCATTTAACCTGTTCTTTGCAGAGAACGGTTTCCTTTACAATTCATTGCAAACCATTAGTGTATAAGGTAGATTTTAATTGAGGAAGGAATAATTGTTATGTCTGACATTTTCAGCTACACCGATTATAGAAAATACCTGTATGACTGGTTTGAGGAGAAAAAGAAGAATAACCCTTCAGTCTCCTATCGCATGATTGCTCAACAAGTCGGATATAAAGCACAAAGTTATCTTCCTTCCCTGATCTCCGGTAAAATCAACATGTCCCTTTCTATGTGTCTGCGATTCTGTTCAGTGATGAAACTTTCAAAAAAAGCCTGCGATTATTTTCAGAACATGGTACTATTCTGCAACTCTGCTTCACATGAAGAAAAACAGATCTATTTTGACAAAATGCGTACATTTAAAGAAGCTGCAATTCATATTCTGTCTTCTGACGAGTATCGTTTTTATGAAAAATGGTATCATAGTGCAATACGGGCATTGGTTGAATTTATACCTATAAAAGATGATTGTGAAATGCTCGGGCGTTTTCTTGTTCCACCTGTCAATGTTGAAGATATCAGGGAATCAATAAAACTGCTTGAAGAGCTGAAAATGTTACAGCGTGACAGCAATGGATTCCTTAACCCTGTTGACAAGGTTATTTCAAGCGGATATGATGCCACCGGCATGGCAATCAATACATTTCTTTTCAACTCCCTTCGCCTTGCAGAAAATGCACTTGGCAGATTTAAAATTGATGAACGCACTTTTTCGTGTCTTACATTGGGAATATCTGAAAATGGATACCGTGAAATTCTTCAGGAATTACGTGAATTCAGACGTAAAGTTATGAACATAGCCAATAATGATACTGCGAACAGAATTTACCAGTTTGGCTTTCAGCTTTTTCCGCTTTCAAATAAATACCATAACCAGGAACAGAAATGAAATTATTCGCAACTGTAATTCTATTACTGGGTATATGCATTTTGTCTAATTGTACAAACGTTGCAGGAACAGCCTCTGAAGTAGATGGAAAATATGCACTCAAAGGACTCGTTCTGGAAAGTTCCGGTAAACCTGCAAAGGGTGCGCTTGTAAGAATCAGGCCAAGAGATTACCTTGCATTACTTGGTAAACCCTCAGTTGCGGCAGACACCATGACAGATAATAATGGTCAATTTTTTTTCAATACAGTTCCAGTTGGCTCATACACAATAGAAATAATTCAGAATAAAAAATACGGTGCATTGCATCAGATTGACATTTGCAGTTCAGACAGTTTTCCAATCATGTTACCTCCAATCACCACTTCTCCAACTGGAACCCTGACAGGTAGAATCAATCTGCCCATAACCGACGATTCTTTACGGCCATGGATTGCTCTTTATGGGGTTGAATATATGATTCAGGCTCCATATACTCAGGAATTTACATTCGGCAGCATACCTGAAGGAACATACAGTCTGCGAATCGTTCCTTTTCTGGGTAGCAATCTGGAATTAAATCTGCATAATATTTCTATTACAGCAAAATGCACCACGGATGTCGGAACATTAAACTTTACTATTCTGCAATTTTTCAAAGGATGTACAAGTTTTGAGTGTGATTCAACAGCAGTTCGCGAAATTCTTGATTCCAACGGATTAACTGATATCCCGGTCTA
>Ga0209800_10002762_pt1 | contig 14906 bp, 12 predicted proteins | sample Higcelweek8metaG_FD_187174 | JGI IMG/M metagenome (GOLD analysis project Ga0209800, IMG submission 187174) | Freshwater pond sediment microbial communities from the University of Edinburgh, under environmental carbon perturbations - High... | ecosystem: Environmental > Aquatic > Freshwater >...
CCTCAGGATCGGGATTCTTTCGATGTGCTTTATGATAGTCTACCTGTTCGTTTCAATCCCTGCATCCTGGATAATCGATACTTACGGTATCCGTATCGGGGTAGGTATCGGGGTTATTTTTACAGCTCTGTTCGGATTGATGCGCGGGCTCGTAGGGGTAGACTATAATATGCTCCTGATATCGCAGATCGGCATTGCAATAGGGCAGCCGTTTCTGCTGAATTCAATTACAAAGGTTGCGGCCAGGTGGTTTCCTATCAGTGAAAGGGCTACGGCCTCAGGACTGGGAACACTGTCAATGTATGTAGGAATACTTGCCGGAATGAGTCTTACGCCATTTCTGGTCAACGGGTCAGGGATAGGCGGGACACTCTACATTTACGGGATAATTTCAGTCGTTACGGCAGTCGTTTTCATTGTTTTGGCCAGAGAACGCCCCCTCACCGCGCCATGCCTTCCCGGACAGGAGGAGCGTGCCCTGGCGCTTGACGGCCTGAAGCTGATTTTCAGGAACAGGGACTTTAAATGGCTGATGCTTATTTTCTTCATTGGTTTGGGCGTATTCAATGCCGTCACGACCTGGATCGAGAATATCCTGGGACCGAGAGGCTTCTCAGCAGAACAGGCCGGGATCACCGGAGGGCTGATGATCGTAGGAGGCATTTTCGGTGCACTGATAATCCCCATTCTTTCAGACCGGCGCAAGAAGCGGATACCATTTATACTCCTCGCACTGGCAGGGTCGACCCTGGGCCTTGCAGGCATCACCTTCGCCACGAGTTATCCCCTGCTGCTGATCTCCGGAACACTCTTCGGATTCTTTTTGCTCAGCTCCGGCCCCATCGGCTTTCAGTACGGTGCAGAAGTTACCTATCCTGTTTCCGAAGGCACCTCGAACGGTTTTCTTCTGATGATGGGTCAGGTTTCAGGGATAGCGTTCATTTTTGGAATGGACGCATTCAAGGCTGCAGGAACAGGCTCGATGACCAGGCCGCTGATAATAATGACAGTACTGATGCTGATAAGCTTTTTATGTTCCGCAAGGCTAAGGGAGTCTGCACTTTTAACCGGGAATAACAAGTAGGAGGTCACGATGAAAGAAATATTCAGTAGAACCGGCCTCAGGGCAGTGCCGTTTTTGTTCATTTTCATTCTGCCGCTGACACCGCTTGCAGGGCAGATTGTTTCTGACGATTCAACGGCGGTAGTGGCGATTCAGGATCTCAGTGAACTTGCAAATCAGGACAGGGCCCGTGCACAGGCGTGGTGGTACGCCTGGCTGGGGGGATACAGTGCAGCAACAGCAGGACAGGGGGTAGTATATTTTACGTCAGAGGATAAGTCCTTAAAACAGGATATGGCCCTGGGGGCAGCTACAACCTTTCTGGGTGCGGTGGGACAACTGCTTACGCCTATGCTGCCGAAGGATGCAACATACCGAAGGCCCGCAGACGGGTATAACGCAGAAGGGGCGGAACCCATGTCTTACGGGCAGTCTGCAGAGTTGCTGAAAGCCCTGGCGCTGAGGGAAAAAGAGGGCAGATCGTGGAAAGTGCACGCCGTGGCCGGTGCCGTCAATCTCGGAAGTGGCCTTATTACCTGGCTGGGGTTTAAGCGTACTTTCCTCGACGGCCTCGGGAATTTTGCCCTTAATACAGTTATCACGGAAGCCCAGATATGGACCCAGCCCACAAGGGCGATAAGGGATTATGAGCGTTGGTGCAGGGAGCAGTCCCCGGAAGGAGACCAGGGAGCTGCAAAACCTGAGAGCCAATGGAATGTGAACGTGTATCCGGGAGGTTTTTCCGTCAGACTTGATTTCTGAGACCTATTTAATCCTGAAAGCTACCGGCAGTGAGAAGTACACCGCAACCGGGTTACCGTCCTGTTTTCCGGGCCTCCACCTCGGCATGATTGAAACAACCCTCACCGCCTCGGCATCAAGGAGTGGATCTGCCCGACGGATTATCACAATACGGCTGACATCTCCGGTGGCCGTTACAACAAACTGAAGAATTACAGTCCCCTCGATTCCGTTTTCAAGTGCATCAGCAGGGTAGCGTATGTTGTCGTACACAAACTTCAGAAGTGCTTCCTCGCCGCCGGGAAATGAAGGCATCTCCGGAACTGTAATATATGTTACCGGTTCCGGCGGGATTACCGGGTCGGGATCAGACTGGACAACAGGAACGGCATCGGGATCGCCGTCAACTGCGGCATCGATCCTCTGATCCGTTGTAGGCATGTCACCGGCAGGCAACAGTGTGTCAGATACTACCTCAGGCGGACTGAACTTCGACTGGTCAGCGATTTTTTCAGGGGGCGGCTGGGGTGCCGGCGGTTCCGGGGGAGTCATCTGATCCAGCAGGGTGGGGTCCGGAAGAGAGTTGTAATCAATTATCTGCCCCGGGAGAATATTTCCCCTTTCTGCATTGAAAAACGGTACCAGCACAAGCGAGACGGCAAAAGCCAATCCCGCTATGATTGAGATTCTCATTGTTGAACCGTAACTCCTCCGGAGCTCATAGGCCCCGTACTCCTTGTTTCGGTCCCGGAAAATGACATCATCAAATCCGGGGGCCTTGTTAATAAACTTCTTCATCATGGACAGTTTAAGTTTATAATATTCAAATAAAGGCGCCATAATATTATTGACATCAAATTCTGTACCATTATTGTTAAACAAAATAAAACTGATAATAATCATTTCAGGGTATTGTTTCACATTGCATATTTGCATTCGATATGAAAATAATAACATAACGAAAAAGATTGATTATGAAAATGAAGATCATGTTTCTGGTTGCTGTGTCTTTTGCAATACTGGCAGTTGTTTCATGCGACAAAGTGAAAGACCCTGAAGTCATCAGCGTAACGCTTGGAGCGCAGGGGAACGCGACTGTCGACGGTTTTTATGCTGTTGAGGAGAATGAGACATATACAATGGCTACTGCCGCAGATAACCAGGGAGATATAGATATTTTCTGCTTTTATGAAGCTGAGACCGGTAACAATATTGCACTTGCTTCACCAGGCACCGGCATATCCGGAATTTTTACCGGGGCAGATGCACCCGAAACGTGGACAACCAAAAACACCACCAGTTTTATAGTTACAACGATAACTGAAGAACAGTTTGAAGCAGTTCAGGAGGGGGATGCTCTTATTGTATCATCCTTTGATGCTGTCAATGCGCGCCGCAAGGCAAAAGACATCCGGGCCGGCCAGGTATGGTCATTCATGACCCAGGATGGTGTTTACGGTCTGCTGCTTGTTACCGATGTCGTTCAGGGAGCTGACGGCAAGGCTACATTCGTGCTTAAAACCAAAAAAGTGATTGATGCTAAATAAGCACTTCATAATTCCCTTCTTACTGGCATATCTGGTGACAGCCTGTACCCCCGCAGAACCGGAACCGGAGACCTTCCCTTTCATTATTTTTAAAACGGGCAGCGGTTTTATTAAAGACGGTTCTGCTGTGCCACCGGGAGGAACTGTGAAAATCGGTATCTCCGCCACAGGAGGAGGTGCTGCAATTACAAACCTTGTCGTTAGACGTGAGGCTGACGGTGTTGTAACCACCGAGACCGACCGCGGCATGTATATCGTGTCAGGAGGTCTTGACACCACGCTCATTTATACACGTGGATATGCGAACGCGGAACGCTGGAAGATATTCATAATGAACTCCCTGCGTGATACGGCTACAGCAACCATGACGGTTCTGAAAGGTGCCGGATCTGCCTGGGGCGAAATCAGTTACTATCCTTCCGTTGTTCTCGGGATGCAGTCAAATGTGACACATCCCTGCTATCTGGACCTGACATCCGGGACTGCATATACCAAAGCTGGCGTTGCCGGCCATGAAGCGGCGATTGATCTTTCCGTATTCTGGTATCTCACATCCGGTATTTCATCCCCGACACTGACCTGTCCTTCTTACCCGTCAGCACTTACCTGGTTTCCAGAGTATTCTTCCTGGACTGTGAGGAATCAGACCCTGTATGATTACTATTCATCAGATAATGACCTGGTCTCCGAAACTCAGTTTGCCTCAGCAAAAAATGACAGCCTGCTTGTCACGGCATACCGGTCACAGACTGTAAGCGGACTGTCTAAGTTCGCTTATTCCGGTAAGATTGTTCCGTTCCGGACTTCCGCAGGCAGGTACGGATTGCTGAAGGTGATAAGGGCCGATGAAAGAGCTGACGGGACTGTGGAAGTGGCAATAAAAATTCAGAAATAGTGAAGTAGTATGAGTTTTATAATTAGCAGGATTTACATAACCACTTTACTCCTGTCCGTTTCACTGGTTATGTGTGGACAGGGTGCACTCAAGGGAAGGGTAACCGAATCCGAGGGAGGGAGTGTTGTTGAGGGAGCCAATGTAATTGTAGGAGGAATAAGAGGGACTGCAACAAACGCCAACGGTCAGTTTTATCTCGGAAACATTCCGTCAGGCAGGCAAGCGGTTGAGGTCTCGGTGCTGGGCTATAGGTTACAGAGGGTTACGGTTGAGGTGATGGATAAGGAAACCGTCTTCCTCGAGATAACACTTGAACCTTCATTCATTGAGGCACAGGAAGTTGTTGTTTCTGCAACCCGGACTGAAAATTTCATAAATGACGTTCCAACACGTGTGAACCTGGTAGCGCCGGGGATAATCAGGGCAACACCGGCGCTGACTGTTGATGATTACCTCACCCTTGTGCCGGGAATAAATATCAGTCGTTCATTCGGTATGTACTCCCACAAATCAAACGTTACAATGCGGGGGCTCAGCGGTAAGGAGCAGGCACGGGTACTTGTGATGATCGACGGTGTTCCTGTGAATAAGGCTGACGGAGGATCGGTAAACTGGAACCTTCTGGATCCTGATATGATTGACCGGATTGAGGTTGTCAAGGGTCCCTCATCTGCAGTGTATGGAAGCAACGCCATGGGTGGAGCAATAAACATTATTACCCAGAGGCCATCAGGCAGGCTGAAGGCAAAGATCAAGGCAGGTTACGGAACATACAACACCCTCACCGGACGTGCCAGCTTATCTCAGCGGCTGGCACCGGACAGCAGCAGGGGCTTTTATTACGCACTGAATGGTCTGTACCGGAGCAGCGACGGATATATCACACAGTCGGTTTACGACCAACAGGCTAATCCATACATTGTGCCGTCAAATTTATTGGAGATTTCAGCCGGGATCAAGGCAGGCTATGACTTCAGTGAAAACGAAAAAGTCGAAATCGATTTGTCAGTTTACGATGATGAACGCGGCACCGGAGAGCTGGTTCATATGCCAAACGGCAATACCACAGATCATGATACATACCAGTTCAGGGCGAGGTATAACCTGAAGCATAAAAAGCTTGCTACAGACGTCAGCATCTTCTGGCTAAGGGAGAATTATAAAAAAGTCAATGAATATATGAAGGATGACTATACCTGGTACAATGTTCTTTCTGAGAGAACTGATGCCGGGTTCCTCTCTTCAGTGTCATATACCCCAGGTAAAAACCACGCACTTTCGACCGGGATTGACCTCAGGCTTGGCAGTGTTGATGCCAGTGATGTTTATTATACATCTACAGATATTGTATACAACAGAGGCAGGATGTTCAGCGGTGGGATCTATGCGCAGGACGAGATTAGCCTCCTGGAAGAAGGACTCCGTGTTGTGGCCGGATTGAGGTTGGATCTCTCATATTTCTTTGACGGAGCATTCTATATTGAGACACCCTCTGCAGAGACATCATTTATGAGTGACATCGAAGATAAGTCAATTGACAATGCATTATGGAATGCACTTAGTCCGAGGCTTTCAGTGAACTACTCTCTTTCATCAGATGCCAGGATTTATGCATCTTTCGGTCGCGGATTCCGTCCTTCAGTACTTGATGACCTCTGCCGTTCTGGCAGGATGAAGGGGGGCTTTAAACTTGCCAATCCCCTTGTGAATCCTGAGTATCTCACCAGCCTGGAGGCAGGCGGGGATATTATTATTAACAGAAATCTGAGGGCTTCACTCTCAGCATACTATTCGATCGGGAAGGATTTTCTTTACTATGTCAATACAGGCGACTCTGTTGAGATGGGATACGGGCTCCGCCCAATTTATGTCAGCACAAATATTCCTGAAGTCAGAATTGCAGGTATCGAAACTGAGCTTAACTATACCCCGCGGAGAGAAATTGTGATGACGGCTGCTTATGGATTAAGCCGTTCATTGATAAAGAAATACGAACCTCTCGATGCCGCTGACCCGATCGATCTGACAGGCAATTACCTTACAGATGTGCCCGGTCATACAGCCTCATTGGCTGTACGCTGGAACAACCGTATTGTAAATACGAGCCTGGCGGGAAGGTATCAGGGCAGGATGTGGGTAAATGACCTGAATCTTTTCGATGATATTGTCGGGGCCGACCGTTACCCTGATTATCTGGTGATTGACCTTCGACTTTCAAAGGTCATCGGTATAGTTTCCGTGGATCTCGGAATTCAGAATCTTCTCGACAAGAAGTTCTATGACAGTAAGGCGGCAGTCTGTCCGGGGCGTTTTATCACCCTTGATTTCGGATTAACCTTTTGAGTTCCCAGGGTGCCGGAAGCAGTCAATGAGGTGGTCATTTACAATGCCTGCCGCCTGCATGAATGCATAGCAGATTGTTGTGCCCACGAAGGTAAAGCCTCTCTTCTTCAGGTCTTTGCTGACAGCATCTGAAAGGGGAGTGCTGGCCGGGATGTCTTTAAGGTTTTCCCACCTGTTTATTACCGGTTCTCCGCCGCTGAAGCCCCAGATGTAGTTGTCAAAACTGCCGAATTCCTCCTGTATTTTGAGGAATGCCCTGGCATTGCTTACGGCTGACCTTATTTTCAGTCGGTTGCGGATGATGCCCGTGTCATTCATAAGCCGTGCGATATCCGTTTCATCGTAGGCTGCCACCCTGGCGGGATCGAACCCTTCAAATGCCCTGCGGTAGCCCTCGCGCCGGTGAAGTATTGTCTTCCAGCTCAGTCCGGCCTGTGCACCGTCAAGGACTATATGTTCGAACCATCTGAATTCATCGTGCACCGGGGTTCCCCACTCGGTATCATGGTATTCAGTCATCAGGGGATCACCTGAGTGCCATTCACAACTGCTGCTCATTTGTTTTATCTTAACCCGAATCTGAAAGAGAACTTAATCAGAAATATATTGTATGGCTTGTTCTGCCTGAAGACATCCCTGAACTGTGTGCCGAAGTCAAAGAAACCGTCGCCGGTATTGTAATCACGGTTCTGTGACCATACCAGATATGCGGTGGAACCGGGAAGAAACTCCCAGCGCACCACCAGATTACTAAGGAACTCGCTGACTGTGAAATCAGGATTTTCAAAGTCATAGTCGGGAAGCAGGTCAGCATCTTCATAAACAAAATATTGCTGTGCTGCAGCGTCATAGTAAATCTCTCCCGGGCCGCCTATGGCTTCCCTGACTGAATACAAATGGAAACGGTCAATAAAAGCATCAGCCACAGGATCGGTTATTCGCTTGAAATTGCTGTATTTACCGGAACCGAAGAAGGGCTGTCCCCAGTACTGTACAGAAAGATCCGGGGTGATGTTGTAATCGACCCTCAGTGACATGCTGAGGATTTTCTGATCAATATTGGCAAAGATATACTGCGGGGAATAAACTTCGCCTATCGCTTTGGTGACGTATTGCATCGAATGGCGTGTCTGCTCCCATTCCGGTTCAGCGCTGAGAGTCAGATTATTAGATGGTCTGTAGCTCAACTCCATACCGATGCTTTTCTGTGAAAATACACCCTCGTTGCCCCAGCCGTAGCTGATATTGAGATCCGCCACAAGCTTTTTGCGTTCGCTGGAATTGATTCCTCCGTGCAGGCGCCCTGTTCCCGGCATTTTCATCGAAGGTCCGCCGCGAAGCATAAGGTTGTCTCTCTCCCTGCTGTTGAATCCACCCCCGAAATAGGTATGCCATAGATTCCTGAACCGGGCGTTCCATGAGAATTCATCACCTACCATAAGAGTATTTCCCCCGAAGTCCATGAGGTGAATCAGGTTTGTCCCGAAGCTCATGCTGTTAAAAATGCCGAAAGGCTCATAGATGCTGTAGTTGAGTACGGCAACTCCGAGATACTGGTCCGCCGCCCGCATGTAGCCAATATCATTAAGCTCCAATCCGGGCGACTTCCAGGCGGCCAGGTATAAAAGCTGCATGTTGCCTCCTATTTTTCCGGCCATCAGATTGCCTCCAAAACCGTTGAGGGAGGTACGGGTGGGATCATACTCCACATAGTCAGCGTCAGGGCGCATAAAGTTGTGCACGGCTGACTTCTGGGTGCGGGCGATTGAAACCTTATTTCCCTTAACGTCACTGAAGACGGTTCGTAACTGGAAAATGTACTTCATATCCTTGAAATACTGTGTAAAATCGAGACCTGCAGTTGAGGCGGACTTGTGAAAATAGTCCTGCGTGGTTTCATCAAGCGATCTTATAGTGCTGGTGACCATTCCTCCGATTATTGTATTACCCTTGTTCAGGTCCTGCTGCACCCTGCCGACAGCATAATTGGCAAACGGTTCGGCGGTCACATGCCTGGTCTCACCTGTCAACTCATTGTATATGCGGGTGTTCACCTGTGCGGTGACCGCTTCAATCACACCGAGTGACAGTCCGTTGGCTGATTTTCCTGTAATCTTGGCGGCTCCGAGGATGGGAATAAAGCCGGGAGTGTAGGCGTATTCGTCGTCAAAGGGGTCGGCAGGCCGTTTGGGGCTTCGGCCGATTCTTCTGGAATAGAAGAGGTTGTCATTGCCAACGTCACCTTCACCTATCCCAAGCCCGTAACTGGTGATGTTTTTTCCCTCGATAAAGAAAGGTCGCTTCTCCCTGAAGAAGGTCTCGAATGCTGAAAGGTTTACCTCTGAAGGATCGGCCTCCACCTGCCCGAAGTCGGGATTCACCGTCAGGCTGAGTGTCATATTGTTCGATATCCCGATCTTGGCATCGAGGCCGGCATTGGCTTTGAAGTCGTTGCCGTCGAGCCATGGGTTTCCGGACTCACCTTCGTAACTTTCAAATTTTGCAACAGTGTAGGGAGTGATGTCGAAGATTGTGTGCGGTTTAATTCCCTTCAGCCCGTCAAGAAGTCCTGCATTGTGCACAAGTCCTGAAGCATTCCTGGCAATTGGCTGCCACATATCAGACTCGGCATTACGGTAAATATTTCTGAGAACTTCCAGCCCCCACATCTGTTCATCCTTCGCAGAAAAACGAAGCTGTGTCAGGGGTATGCGCATTTCCGCCGCCCACCCCCAGTCGTGGATTCCCGTCTTCACATACCAGATAGGGTCATACGTTTCATCCTCGCTCAATCCGTCTTCAGTCCATATCAGATCGCCTTTCACACCTGCTGCACTGACGCCGAACCCAAACGCCGTCCGCTGGTCGAAGTACGAATCAATTGCAATCATAACCTCGTCGCCGTCTGTATCATCACGGCGTGTCATTCTCGTCACGATACTGTCCGGAGCTGAGTCGTACGCTTTGATTGCAACATAGATATTATTGTCATCGTAAAGCAGCTTGAACTCAGTCTTCTGTGACACCCGTTTACCTTCTGCAGGCTCGTACTGACGGAAATCTCCTTCCCATTCTCCGCGAGTCCAGGCTTCGTCGCTGAATTCTCCGTTGATTACCGGTGGGGTTTCAATACGCTGAGCGGTGTATTTCCTTTTCTCATAATCCTGGCCGTGGATGACGGCAGGGAGAAGAAGAACCAACAGTATTATGACTCTTTTCATATCAGACCGGAAAGCAAAACAGTAAGAAACAGTTTTCAGAAGTAATGCAAATATATTCAAATAATCTTCAGCGACGTTCCGGATCTCCGGATCTCCTCATAATAGAAAAGAGCGGAGAAATTACTCTCCGCCCTGTCAGGACATTTGCATTTTAAGCCTACCGGAGTCCGAACCTGTAAGTAAACTTTACCAGGAATATATCACTGGGTTTTTTGGTGCTGAAGAGGTTCGTAAGGTTTTGATTCAGTGAGAATGACCCGGTCTCGTCTGAATAATCACGCGTCTGTGACCAGACCAGGTACACTGTCGAACCGGGGCGGAATTCCCAGCGCACGACAAGGTTAGAAAGGAACTCGTCGATGTTTCCATCCCGGTTTTCGAAGTCATAGTCATCTGTTCCGTCTTTGTTTTCGTCAACTATGTACTTGTTATCAGCGCCGTCAAAACGTATCTCATCTGTGGTGAACGTATGGAAGCGATCGTTGAAGCTGGCTGCTTTCGGATCGGTTATCACCTTATATTTACTGTAGTCCATTGCTGCGAGGAATGGCTGGCCCCAGTACTGAATCGTGAGATCAGGTGTGATGTTATAATTGAGTCTCAATGACATACGTACTATCTGCTGATCTATCTGGCTGAGTATATACCTATCCTGCCCTTCAAAGGAAACCTGGTCGACGTACTGCAGCATGCTGCTTCTTCCTGAAATCGAAGGGGAAACCGAGACGGAGAACGACTGTCCGGGTTTGGCCGTCAGTTCAAGTCCGGCAGAGTAAGATCTGGATGATCCTTCCCCTCCCTTTGATATGTTTCCGTAGAGTCCGGCGGTGATCATCTTCGAGGAACTGCTGTTCACATTGACAAAGTAATTTACATTACCGGGAAGCAGCATCGACGGCCCGCCCCTCAGCATTGTGTTGGACGTGGCGTTCCCGTTGTAATTGCCCCCCAGATTGAAAGACCAGAGGTTTTTGAACTGTGTATAAACGCTTATGTTTCCCCCGGAATTCTGAAAGTTACCACCGTAGTCCCATCCGTTCCATTCGTTTGCATTAAACCTGATCCTTCTGAAGATGCTGAAAGGCTTGTCAATGGAGTAACCTGACCAGGCCACTGCCGTCAGCGCATCAGCGCTTTGCAGGTAACCGAGGTCATTAAGGTCGAAGCCAGGCGATTTCCACAGGCCGAAAAGCATGAAGTTCCAGCGGCCGCTTACCTTCCCGAACTGAACATTGCCGCCATGGCCGTTGAGCTTGGTTCTCGACGGATCGACCTCGATATAATCGGCATCAGGACGCTGAAAAAAATGTACGGATGATCGCTGGAGGTCTTCGATGGCACCGGTGCTTCCGTTGAGATTGCTGAATGCAGCCGTGCCCGTCAACACCAGGGCCCGATCCTTAAAATACTGGGTAAAGTCGAGTCCGGCAGTATTTGCGCTTTTAACAAGATCTACGATGCCCGTACCGTCAAGATAACGGTGCGTATTGGTGTAGGATCCTCCGATTATAGTCTTCCCGTCGTTGAAATCTTTCATTACCCTGGAGACGAAATAGCTTGTCAGGGGTTCCACAGTCTCGAGACGTCTCTCGCCCTGCGAGTCTATTTCTGCTTTCGCCTCAGCAGTCACTGCCTCAAGGATGCCTATTGACAATCCGTCGGGTGTTTTACCGGTTACTTTGGCGGCGCTGATAATTGGCGTATTACGCGGTGACCGTGCAAATTCGTCATCCTCCGTATCAGGCCAGATGTGGGGACTCCTTCCTATTCTCCTGGAATAGAAGAGGTTGTCGTTGCCTATATCACCGTCTCCGATGCCCACCTTGAAGCTTGTGATGTTATTTCCTTCGATGAAGAAGGGCCTTTTTTCCTGGAAGAATGTCTCATAGGCTGACAGGTTCACTTCTGACGGATCCGCCTCCACCTGGCCGAAGTCGGGGTTTACGGTGAGGTCGAGTGTCATGTTGTTTGTGATTCCCAGTTTTGCATCAAGTCCTATGTTGTATTTAAGGTCGCTTCCGTCGACAAAAGGGTTTCCGGCTTCGGCCGGATATTTTTCATAGCTGCCCACCGCAAAAGGAGTAATGTCAGCCTGCTTGCGCGGTCTTATTCCTTCAAGGCCTGTCACTTCCCCGAAATTATGGACCATTCCTGATGCATTCCGGTCTATGTGTTGCCAGAAGGTTGTTTCCATATCGCGGAATGTCTGCCGCATCACCTCCATTCCCCATACACCCCCTTCTGATATCCTGAACCTCAGCTGCGTAAGGGGAATCTTCATTTCGGCAGCCCATCCCCAGTCGTACACTTCGGATTTTGTAAACCAGATCGGATCCCAGGTATTGTCTTCTACCTGCCCGTCGCTTGCCCATATCATGTCAAGTTTTACCCCTGCGGCGTTTACAATGAATACGAAGCCGGTGCGCTGGTCGTGGTAGCTGTCAAAAGCTATTCCCACAAGGTCACCGTCGGCGTTGTCACGCCTCGAAATGCGCCGGCTGATGCTGTCAGGCGAGGTGTCGTAGGCTTTGATGGCAACATAGATATTGTTGTTGTCAAAAAGGACCTTGAATTCTGTTTTCTGGGTGACGGCAGCACCGTTTTCAGGTTCATACTGTACAAAGTCGCCGCCCCATTCACCGGCCTGCCAGGTTTCTTCATCGATAGATCCGTCTATCACCGGTGCCGAAACGGTGTAGACGGCGTTGTAACTCTTTTTATTTTCAGGCGTCTGCGCGGCTGCAGCAATGCACAAGACTGCCGTAACAGCAAGCAGCATAATTCGTTTCATGGCGGTAAGGTTCAAATGTCCAAAATGCAAATCCTTAACAAAGACGGCCTGAAGTCGGAAGTGCTGCTTTTCTTCAGAATAATTCGAAAGAGGTGCCGGTGTGGGCAAGGAATTTGAAAAGCCCGTCGCGGGGTATGATTAGCGAAGCAGTATTCGTATTGGGGTGAAACGAGAGACGCTCGTGGTCAAGCAGTGATTTGTCAATGAAGAGATGTACGTGCCGTTTGGCATCATTCATCAGTCCGAATGGAGAAACAGAGCCGGGTGTAAGACCGAGATACTGCATCAGCCGGCGGTCGGAGGCAAACGAAAGCTTGCCCTGCCTGAGCTTCTGCTCCAGTTCTTTAATGTTAAGCTTCGAGCTGTAATACAGTATGACGAGGTAGTGCCTGTCGCCCTTATGATTCCTGAAAAAGATGTTTTTACAGTGACCCGAGTCTATTCCTGCCCAGTATTTCATTGCCTCGTCGACGGTGGCGACGGGCGGATGTTCATGATACTCGTAAGGTATTTGAAGCTGATCGAGCAGAGCATAGAGTTCTGCAGGGCCCCTCATTATACAGGGTTATTTTTGGGGCAGTATTTGAACTCCAGACCGCTCAGCAGGGCCATATCCTCTCCTGCTTCCTGAAGGTCCGTATCTTCTTCGTCATAATACCATTCGACGACAACGGGAATTTCTTTTTCCCTGATCTCCTTGAGAGTTGTGAAGATATCATAAAGGAATTTTGCGGATGAGGAGTTGAAGTATGCAAGATCAACCCTGAAGAGCAGCGGTTTGGCATCCGTATATGGACTGTTCGTATTTATTTCCCCGGCAAATGCCGTCAGCCAGTCGATTACCGGATAGAAGAGTTCTCTCACGTCTTCCGGGGCCGACTTACCCGAGATTGAAAAAATATTTTCTTCCGGGGAAAGAATAATTTCAGGTTTGTTACTCTCGGCCTTAATTTTTAAACTCTTCATTGTTACCCTTTTTACAAATATGCAATCTTTTTTCTGAAATGACAATCCGCCAGACTAATCTGTCACGCGGGGAAAGCTTCGTTATCTTCACTTAAATACCCCGTGTCAGGTTTGAGGTCCGGCCTCCTTGAAGCTTCCACGGCAAGTGTGTCACAGCGCTCATTTCCGGGGTTGTTGTCATGACCCTTCACCCATATGAGCCTGACGCTGTGCTGCCTGTAGATTTCGAGAAAACGGAGCCACAGGTCAGGGTTTTTCTTTTTGGCAAACCGTTTTTGTTCCCAGCTAAAAAGCCATCCCTTGTTAACGGCATTGACAAGATAGAGGGAATCGGTATACAGGCTAACCTCTGTCCCCGGCTTTTTGAGTGACTCGAGGGCCACGATGGCGGCGAGGAGTTCCATGCGGTTATTGGTTGTCAGCCTGAATCCTTCTGACAGTTCCTTTCTGTGGGGACCGGAGATGAGAACGACACCGTAACCGCCCGGACCTGGGTTACCACTGCATGCACCGTCGGTATAAACAGTGACTTTATGTGGCATGCGGCAGGACTATTCCGGTATTATGGATAAAGAGTCTGACGGCGATTGCAATCAGGATAATGCCGAAGAACTTCTTCAGGATATGGAGCCAGGTGGGTCCGAGGAATCTCTCGATGGCTGTTGTCATTCGGAGTACGAAATAGACGATGATCATATTCAGAAGAAGTGCGATCAGGATATTGACTGTCTCGTATTCCGCCCTTAGTGAGAGTACCGTGGTTATGGATCCGGCGCCTGCAATCAGAGGAAATGCAATGGGTACGATCGTGCCGCCACCGGGCGAGTCGTGATGAAAAAACTCGGCGCCCAGCACCATTTCCATTCCGAGGAGGAAGATTATAAAGGCACCTGCTATGGCGAACGAGTTGGCGTCAATACCGAAAATATTGAGCAGTTTTTCCCCGAAGACGAGGAACACAAGAAAAATGGAGAGGGATACAAGGGTAGCTTTAAGGGCGTTTACATTTCCTGTCTTCATCTTGATATCCAGGATGATGGGAATCGACCCCGGGATGTCGATGATTGCGAAGAGGACCATGAATGACGCCACTATCTCGAGGAAGCTGAAGTGCATGGAAGATTTTTTTTGCAAATATACATTAATGGAATTGAATAGCATGGAGCATGGAGCAAGGGGCAGGGAGCATGGGGCATGGAGCATGGAGCAGGGAGTAAGGGAACTCCGAAGGAGTGACATTATGATAGCAGTGACCATGAATTCAGGGAACTCCGAAGGAGTGACATTATGATAGCATTGACCATGAATTCAGGGAACTCCGAAGGAGTGACATTATGAT
>Ga0209800_10002765_pt1 | contig 14891 bp, 9 predicted proteins | sample Higcelweek8metaG_FD_187174 | JGI IMG/M metagenome (GOLD analysis project Ga0209800, IMG submission 187174) | Freshwater pond sediment microbial communities from the University of Edinburgh, under environmental carbon perturbations - High... | ecosystem: Environmental > Aquatic > Freshwater >...
CCCTGACACTCCATGATGCACAGGATAAACAGGAGCTGCTTGCCGGTTTGATCAAGACCTTTACGCCAGAATCGCTTGCCACATTCCGTAGTGAGCTTGTGGCATTGTGGCAGGGTAAAACACAGATGCAGCTTGATTCCGTTGTCAAAACCCTGTCGGGTAAACCGCGACAGGTTGTTGTGTATGCCGCCATCTGCCCTGGTTATGAGTCTACTCTGGCCAAATGCCTGGTGTCGCTTGTTGATGTTACCGAACAAAAACAGGCCGAGCAGAAACTGCGTGAAAAACAGCAGCATTTGCATGATATGGCGCTGGAGCTGACAATAGCTGAAGGGCGTGAACGGCGGCGAATTGCCGTTGATCTCCATGACACCCTGGGGCAGGATTTAACCCTGAGCCGGATGAAGCTGGGCGGTCTGACCAAAACCGATCTCTCGTCAGAACAAAACAAGCTGCTCCATGAGATCAAGGGATTGACGGAAGGTGCCATCAATCGTGTGCGCAGCCTGACCAAACTGCTTTGTCCGCCGGTGCTTGATAGTGCCGGGCTGGAAGCGGCACTGAAGTGGCTGGCACGTCAGCTGGAGGCAGATTACGCGCTGCAGATCTCCTTCCATGATGATCTGCAGAAAAAATCCGTTGTCAGGGAACTGCAGCTGGAACTATACAGCAGTGTGCGTGAGCTGCTGATCAACGTTGCCAAGCATGCCGGTACCGAGACGGCCTGTTTGTCACTCAGCCGGGAAGCAGATCTGCTGGTGATCAGTGTTGAGGACGACGGTGTCGGGTTTGATGCCGATGCCATCCAGCAGAACCAGGGGGCTGACGGGTTCGGCCTGTTCACCATCAAGAGCAGGATACTCAACATGGGTGGAAGTTTTAAGATCGTTTCAGAACCGGGCAACGGGGCCGAAGTAATCATCAAAGTACCACTGACCAGCGATCAGAAGCGGGAAGGCTAGAGGAAGAGCAGCCATGGACATTAATATACTGCTGGTTGATGACCACAAGATCATTCGGGACGGACTTTCGGCAATCCTGCAGGTTGAAGATGATATGCATATCATTGCAGAGGCGGGCAATGGCCAGGAAGCATTGGAGAAGGTCAGGCAGTATCAGCCTGATGTTGTGGTTATGGATCTGACCCTGCCGGATATGGGGGGAGTGCTGGTGACACGGCAGCTTCTGTCTGAATATCCTGCGATCAAGGTGTTAATGCTGACCATGTTTCTTGACGATAACTGCGTCTTTGAAAGCCTGGAGGCCGGAGCCAGGGGGTATCTGGTCAAGGACTGTGCAGCTGAAGAGCTGGTGGTTGCGATCCGTGCGATTAATCAGGGTAACCCTTATTTCTGTACCGGTGCCCAGGAAATTATGATGCGTAAATGCCTGCCTGGTGCCTCTGGTGACAACAGCTCTTCCAATCTTACCAACCGGGAAACAGAGGTGCTGGCGTTGACGGCCCGGGGGTTAAGTACCAAGGAGATCGCGTTTGAACTGAGGGTTAGTGTCAAGATGATTGAAGTACATCGTTCAAACATCAGAAAAAAACTTGGTGTCAGCAGTATTGCCCAACTTACCACGTATGCCTTGAAAAATGGCCTGATTGCGGCCTAGCGTCATGTGGGGCGCCAGCGTTGTTCACTTAAATAAGTAAAAACCATGAGATACATGTTTTAGCCCCCCTCCTGTAGTTAAGGAGGGGAATAAACTGCAAAAACAAAACCGGATAACGCTAAAACCCCCCTTTGCAAAGGGGGAGGTTTTTCTCCGCTTTTTTCAATGTAGGGTTTTCCCCATCTAGCCATAGTGGTTTCCGCCACACCACCTTCCGATAATCGCAACTATCCTGTTGAAGTTCCTGCCTGTATATAACTGACAGTGAATAAAGCCTCTTTATAACCTGCACACAACCAGACGCAGAAGCCGCCAGAAGTATCCGGGAAAGGTGTTGCTCACAGTGAGCTGAAGGTATGAACATTCATGTTTTGTTGGTTAATAGCAGCCAGGAGATCCGCGACCGGCTCATGTCAACGTTGCAGGTTGTGGATGATATTCGCATCATTACTGAAGCGTATGGCAAAGGAGATGATCTGAACGCAACCGGTTTATCCAACCCTGATGTGGTGCTTATCGAACAGCCACTGCAGGTTATGAAGGGGGTGCGGGTGCCCTCTATCCGGGCACAGTATCCAGACAGCAAGATGCTGGTGTTGTCCCGCGTTATCGACGAAGGCAGCTTTTCCTCTATTCTTGCAGCCGGTGTCAAAGGGTATCTGACCTATGAACATACAACGGAAGAGCTGGCAACCGCCATTCGCCTGGTTCACCAGGGGAAGCCCTATTTCTGTGCGGCGGGACAGGAACTTTTGATGAAGAAATGCCTGGAATGCAGCCGGTTATGAGTACCTATTTCGCAAAAGACCAGGTAACGTTTACCAAACGCCTTGAACATCTTGTTGACCTGCAGGCTACTCGCAGTCTGTTGGAGTCATACTACAATCTTACCGGTATCTCTTGCACCTTGTTTGATACAGAACAAAATATCCTGATCGCTGTGGGCTGGCAGGAGGTTTGTACACAGTTTCACCGCACACATCCGGTCAGTGAACAACGTTGTAAACGTAGCAATGCAGTCATGCTGTACAGAGATGGGGCTGATTCGGATAACGTCAGGAGATGTCAGGAATACCGTTGTGAAAATGGCATGATTTATGTCTCGTTGCCGATACTGGTGGGTACCACCCATGTTGGCTCCCTTGTCTCCGGCAAGTTCTTCTTTGAAGATGCGCCGCTGGACAGGGATTTTTTTGCAACCCAGGCAACAGAGCTCGGGTTTGATCATGAAAGCTATTTTAGTGCGCTTGATCAGGTGCCGGTGCTTCAACGGGATTATGTCTGTCATAACATGCAGTTTCTTAATAATATGGTTAGTATGCTGGCGGCAACAGGGGGGGCAAACCTTACACTTGCTGACAGAACGTTAAAATTGCAGCAAGAACTTAAGGCTCGTTCAGAAGTTGAAAATGCCCTGCATATTCAGGCCGTCATGCTTGAGGATGAAATAGCAGAACGTCAAAAGGCCCAGGAGGAGCAGCAGCTGGCCAACCGGCAGCTGGCGGCGGCCAACCGTGCCCTTAAGATGCTGTCATCCAGTAACCGCAGCCTGCTGCACAGCACAACCGAGGAAGAACAGCTCAATCAGGTCTGCAGGATAGCGGTTGAGGTCGGCGGTTATGTAACCGCCTGGGTCGGCTTTGCCCTGCATGACGATGCAAAAAGCATCTTGCCAATGGCTTGGTGCGGAGTTGAAGACGGGGCGCTTAATCGCCTGTTAACAACATGGGGAGACGACGCGCTAGGCGCCACTGCGGTCGGCACTGCCATCCGTACTGGAACGATCCAGGTTCGCCAGGATATCCTGCACAATCATGCCATGGCATCATGGCATGATGCGGCTCGTAAACGAAACTGCCAATCAGCGACCTCCCTTCCCCTGTATGTCCATGGAGAAGTAATCGGAGCGCTGGCGATCTATGCTTCAGAACCGTATGCCTTCCAACAGGATGAGATTGAACTGCTGCATGAGCTGGCCCTTGATCTATCCTTTGGCATCCAGACCATCCGTGACCGCCAGGCCTATGCAAAGGCCCAGGCACATATCAAACAGCTGGCCTATTATGATCGCCTGACCGGCCTGCCCAACCAGTATAAATTCATGAAACAGCTTGACCGGAGCATAACTGCCGCTGCTGCTGAAAAACAGCCATTCTCGCTGATGTTGCTTGACCTGAACTACCTGCATGAAATCAATGAAACCCACGGACATGCCCTGGGTGACGAGGTGTTGGTAAAGATAAGCCGTCAGTTGCAGGACATCTGTCTGCCGGAATGTTTTCTAGCCCGTTTTGGCGGTGATTTTGCCATTATTTGCCCCGATTGTGATCAAAACACGGCAGTAGAGCGCGCAAAAAACATCATTGCCACCATAACCGTCCCGTTTTTTCTATCGGGCCAGCAGTTGCATATTGGCGGCAGTATCGGTCTGGTGCTTTATCCTGAAGATGGTGACCGTGCTTCAGAACTGATGTCAAAGGTCGATCTGGCAGCTTCACGGGCCAAGGCCTCTGGCGGCGGTTACTGTTTTTATCGACCGGAAATGGGGCAACAACTTGCCCGTACCTTGCGGGTTGCCCGCCGCCTTGAATTCTCCATTGCAGACAACAGGCTGGAGCTGTTCTACCAACCCAAATTTGATCTCATGTCCGGGCGGCTGGTTGGTACAGAGGCGCTGCTGCGCTGGAAGGATCAACAGATAGGGTGGGTCAGTCCCGCTGAATTTATTCCGGTTGCCGAAGCACGCGGACTGATGCCGGAACTGGGTAACTGGGTGCTGCAGACCGCCTGCTGTCAGATCAGACAATGGCAACAGCAAGGAAACCCGCATCCGGGCAGAATCGCCATCAATGTTTCTGTCTGTCAGCTTGAAACCACTGATTTTGTTGAGACTGTTCTCAGTGCCGTTGAATCCGCCGGTATTTCGCCTGACAGTATTGAGCTGGAACTGACTGAAAGCATCCTGATGGGCGATCCCGAACAGGCCGTTACGATCCTGAACCGTCTTCGCTCCAAAGGGTTTTCCCTGGCCATTGATGACTTTGGCACCGGCTATTCCTCCCTGGCCTATCTGAAACGTCTACCTATTAACACCCTCAAAATCGATCAGGCCTTTGTGCGGGATATGCTGCATGATTCCGGCAATCGAGCCATTGTTGCCGCCATTATAGCCATGGCCCGGCAGTTGGGACTTGCCACCGTTGCAGAGGGGGTGGAGGAGCTGGAGCAATCCCTTGAGTTGCTGGAGCTGGGGTGCAGTCAGGCCCAGGGCTTCTATTTCGGACGTCCGGTGTCGGCAGATGAGTATAAACAGAAATGGTTGGCATACGCCCCGCTATGACTCGTCTTGATGAGCAGTAGTGTGTCCTGAGTCTGACAGACTCCTGGAGTAACCCCATGGATAAAACCGCTACAAAGTTGCTTTCAACCAATTTTCCACTCTGTTTCGAGAACGGTTACACCATCGACACGCTGGCGTTCTGGTGTGTTAAATGCGGGAAAATTGCGCACAGCTCCCAGGTGTTGGGGCAGGTAAGCCGCCTTGTTGCTGATACGGCGGATATTCGGGCCTCCTATCACTGCAGCTGCGGCCACAACAACAGTTACCGTATCAGATTGAAAGACGATAAAAGTTTCAGCTTTTTGACTGATGATGCCTGGCAGGAGCGACGGCCCCAAAAACGGTCGGCAGTAACCGGACTGTGGCGGTGGTGTGTCAGAACCATGTGGTTTTTAAGGTTCAACTGGAGCTGTTTTTGGTTAAAGCGCAATCTTGCTGAAATCCTGAGTTTTATCCAGAGCCCCTCGGGTGATCGCCGTTTAGCAAGAGACGGTACGCCGGTATCCAGCCGACGCTCAATAAACAGGAAAAACCCTGACTCTGCACTCATTGACCAGTAGATTCAGGCTGTCAACCGAGTCTCTTGCAAAAGTATTCCGTATTTAGGCCAGACCTTTGAGGTTTTCAAAACCTCAAAAGTCCAAAAAATGTCAACTTGAATGCAACATGGAATGAGAAGTCTCGTTTACATCAACAGGAGGTTTCAGATGAACCTAAGTATCAAAGCCCGTATTATGATGATGTTACTGGTGAGTTGGTTATCCGTAGCGGTGGTTGGGGTGATTGCGCTTGTCGGGCTGCACAACAGTGACGAAGACATTGAACATCTTTACAAGGAGCGGATGGGACGGCTGTCCGACATCAACCGGATTATGGCGTTGATGCGTGATAATCGGATTCAGCTGCTGCTTTCATTGCAGCATGACCCCAGTAATGCCGGAATCTTGAAGCTGCATGACCATGCCCTTGAGATGCACACTGACCAGGCTTCAAAAAACATACAGGAAATTGATACTATCTGGGGTGAGTTCATGAAGCGCCCCATGACCCCGGAGGGTAAGCAACAGGCTGATGATTTTGCGGCCAAGCGGAAACAGTTTGTGCTTGAAGGGCTGAAGCCGGTGCAGGAGGCTATTGCTGCAGGTCGCTACAGTGAGGCTACCGAGCTGACCCTGAAGAAAACCAATCCGTTGTTCAAGGTGGCCGATGAGGCGGCCAAACTGCTGAATGACCGCCAGACCAGGCTGGCAAAAGAGGCTTTTGAACATGCCCAGTCTGAATACAAGACCATTCTTTCCATTACCATTGCGGCGATTGTGGCCTCGGTGCTGATCTCCGGTCTGCTGGGTTTTATGATCATCCGTGCCATCTCTTCCGCTACAACAACCTTGATCAATGCCAGTCATGCCATGGCCAATGGCGATCTTACCCAGCGGGCAAACCTGACCACAGGGGATGAGCTGGGTACCATTGCCAAGGCGTTTGATGCTATGGCAGCTGCCTTTTCCGGTATTATCCGCCAGGTATCCGATACCTCATTGCAGGTAGCTGCCGCTGCCAACCAGCTGCAGGTAAACGCAACCCGTATTGCGGCCGGCGCAGAAGAGGTGGCGGGCCAGACCATTACCGTTGCCACGGCTGGAGAAGAGATGGCGGCAACCTCGGGTGATATCGCACAGAACTGCATGGGAGCCGCAGAGGGTGCGCAACAGGCTACTGAAACCACCAAGGCAGGCTTCGCCATTGTGCAACATACCGTTACCGGGATTGTTACGCGGGGAGAACGGACCAAGGAGAATGCCGGCATTGTTGCACGTCTTGGCGAACGGTCAGACCAGATTGGCGCTATTGTGGCCACCATTGAGGATATCGCCGATCAGACCAACCTGTTGGCCTTGAACGCAGCCATTGAAGCAGCCCGGGCCGGTGAGATGGGCCGTGGTTTTGCCGTGGTGGCTGACGAAGTCCGTGCCCTTGCAGAACGGACCACCAAGGCCACCAAAGAGATCAGTGAGATGATCAAAACCATCCAGCAGGAGACCAGAGTTGCCATCACCTCTATGGAAGAAGGGGTGAAAGGTACTGAACAAGGGGCTGCTGAGGCTTCAGAGCTTGAATCCGCGTTGCAAAACATCCTTGACCGCGTCTCTGCAGTAACCGAACAGATCAACCAGATTGCCACGGCAGCCGAGGAACAGACCGCCACTACCAGTGAAATATCCAGTAATATTCACCAAATTACCGCTATTGTGCAAGAGACGACCAATGGCGCCCAAGAGACCGCCACCGCTGCTCATCAGCTGAACGGCAATGCGGAGGAGCTGCAACGGCTGGTGCGCCAGTTTAAATTTTAGGGAGCAGGGACAAAGCAAACGTTTCCCCTGCTTCACCCCTGCTGTTAACAAATTAAAGGCGTGCAAAGCAGATGAAACCCACTTTGCCCTTACAGCTCAACAATGGCATTTTAGTAATGTGCATGCACCTTGGTTAACTCGCCGATTTATCTTTCAGGTGGCCCTTTGTTGGTACAGGGGGCCACACTTGTATCTGTCACGTATTCGGGATGATTTGTTGGAATATCATTTTATAACAGGTGGTTACTTGTAATGATGATGCAGGGATTGCATGGTTGAACTGAGAAGTTATGCAATCCCCGCCTTAAGCACGCTGGGTACAATTTTTTTCTGGTTATTTAGTTGGTTTTTCACTATTTTCCCCACTGTCATAACTGTATACATGATGCAATGAAAGGAAAAGTGAAATGGCGCAACGAGGTATTATGAACAGCATTTCAGGAAAGCTGCTGGCAAGTATTGCAGCCTGTGTTGTGGTGTTTGGTGTCATCATGGGGGCTTATCTGGTTTACTTCCGGGGGCAAATGGTTACAGACCGTAGTGCCTCGCTTGGTAAAAATCTCCAGACCCAGGTTGATACACAGATCAAGGGTAAGCTGGATATCCTGCTGACCAATGCGGTCAGCCTGTCTCATAACGCCAAGATTGTAGATGCATTTGACAAGAATGATTATACCTTGGCGGAAGCAGAACTGAAGAAAATTGTTAAAGAGTTTGAGGTGGCTGACTTCAAAGGTACCCGTTTTCACCTGACCCGGGCTGATATGCGTACGCTTTGGCGCAGCTATGATGAAAAGCGTGATGACGATGTCTCTTTCCGTGGCATGATTAAAAAACAGCTGGCAGAGAAAAAGCCGATCTTCGGTGTTGAAGTGGGTAAAGGCGGGGTTGGGCTGCGAGCAATGTCTCCGGTTTACAACGTAGCCGGCAGTTTTATCGGCATAGTTGAAACCCAGTTCGGGGTTGGTAGTATCAGTCGCCAGTTGCAACAGGATAAGGCGTATTACATCCTGCTGCTGAACAAGGATGTGGTGGACCCGGCAGATTTTCAGAAGAAGACCGGTGCTGTTGAAGTTGGCAACAAGTATCTGACTGCCCACGGCAAGTGGTTTGATGAGGCCACGGTAACCTTTGCCAAAAGCGCAGATCTAGACGCCTTGCTGAAGAATAAAACCCTGCTTGATGGCAAGTACTTCTATGCGGTGAATGAGGCCAAGGATATGACCGGTAAGGTGTATGGTCTGCATCTGACCGGCATGCCACGGGCTGAGTATGATAAACAGATTAAGCCGGTATTCCGGCTGGCCAACAACCTGTTGATTGCCGTGGCGATCATGGCAGTTATTGCAGCGGCTGTTGTCATTGGCATGCTGAAACGGGTGGTGGTCCAGCCGGTCAGCTCACTTTCAACATTCCTGCTAACCCTTGACAATGATCTGACCAAACGTTTTGACTGGAAGAGCAATGACGAAGTCGGTCAGGTGGCTGACAGTGTGAACAACTTCCTCTCCCGTCTGCAACAGGTGCTGGGGCGTGTGGTGTCGGACAGTTCCCAGGTGGCGACTGCTGCTGCCCAACTTTCTGGTACCTCAAGTACCATTGCTTCCGGTGCCGAGGCTGTGGTGGAGCAGGCTTCCAGTGTTGCTACTGCCAGTGAAGAGATGGCCGCCACCAGTGCTGATATTGCCAATAACTGCATGATTGCCGTTGAAGGTGCCCAGTCTGCCAGTGAGGCGGCGGTCAGCGGTTCAGGGGTGGTTTCTTCCACCATTGCCGGTATGGAGCAGATTGCCGAGCGAGTCCGCAGTTCTGCCAGAACGGTTATGAATCTGGGGGAGCGTTCCGACCAGATTGGTGCCATTGCCGGAACCATTGAGGATATCGCCGATCAGACCAATCTGTTGGCCTTGAATGCTGCCATTGAGGCGGCCCGTGCCGGCGAAATGGGCCGCGGATTTGCCGTGGTTGCTGATGAAGTACGCGCCCTGGCCGAGCGGACCACCAAGGCAACCCGTGAAATTGGCGATATGATCAAGGCGATCCAGAACGAAACCCGTACAGCGGTTCAGCAGATGGAGCAGGGGGTCAAGGAGGTGGAGCAGGGGACTGAAGACGCTTCCCGTTCCGGTGAAGCGCTGCAGGAGATCCTTTCCCGTATTAACGATGTAACCATGCAGATCAACCAGATCGCCTCCGCTGCAGAGCAGCAGACTGCCACCACCGGTGAGATCGCCGCAAATGTCAGCCGGATTAATGGTGTGGCACAGGAGAGCTCGCATTCGGCTCATGAATCGGCAACTGCAGCCACACAGCTTTCAGCATTGGCCGAAGAGCTGCAACGTCAGGTACGGCAGTTCAGGGTATAACAGTTCATTGCACACCTGAATATGGTCGGTAAAACCTTTGGACTGATCACGTCATGAACAACTACACCATTGAGCAACTCCTCAGCCTCCAGCAGGTGCAAAGCCTGCTGGAGGCGCATGTCACTATTTCCGGTATCGCCTGCGGCCTGATGGATAACGATGGAAACATCATTTTTGGTGCAGGATTACAGCAGGTCTGCACCCGATTCCTCTGGGAACATCCCGCTTCCTTTGACCGCTGCTGGCGCAATGATCCAACTATCAAGCAAGAGCTGCATGCCTTTAGCGGTGACCTGTTTGAATGTTGCTGCCAAAACGGTATGATCAACATCGCCATGCCGATCATTATCGAAGGCAACCGTCTGGCGGTCTTTTTCTCCGGTCAGTTTTTTTATGAGGATGCACCACCCGACCTGACCTGGTTTCAGGCCCAGGCAGAAGAACTTGGTTTTGATCCTGAAACCTATCTTGCAGCGGTCTGTCAGGCACCACTGCTCAACCGCAACCATGTTGCAAACACCATGCGTTTTCTGCATCAACTGGTGCAACTGCTGGCAGAAACCGGCTACAGTAATCTCATGCGACTGCATGAGCAAGAAGAGCGCAAACAGACCGAACAACAACTCAACCTGCTTAATTTCGCTCTGGACCATGTCAGAGAAGCGGTCTTCCTGAAGGATCTCAAAGCGGGCAGATTTATGTACGTCAATCAGGAGGCCTGCCGCTCTCTGGAATACGGCAGAGATGAGCTGATCAGCATGTCGGCCCTGGATATCGACCCTGATTTTTCTCCTGAGTCGCTGCAGGATAACATTGCCAATCTGCTCAAACATGGCACCGTGACCTTTGAGTCGAGGCACCGTGCCAGGTCCGGCAGAATCTTTCCGGTGGAGATATCCTCCACCCTTTTTACCTATGGTGGCACCCAATATGCCTTTGCACTGGTCAGGAATACTGCCCAACGCAAACAGACCGAACAGCAACTTAAACTGTTCAACTTTGCCTTTGAGCATGTCAGGGAAGGAGCCTTCCTGATAGAGCTGAACAAGGGCACCTTTATACAGGTCAACCAGGAAGCCTGCCGCTCTCTGGAATACAGCCGGGACGAGCTGACCGGTATGTCGGCTCTGGATATCGATCCCAATTTCTCCCCAGAGTTGCTGCATGACAACATTGCCGAGCTGCTTCAAAAAGGTACCATGACCTTTGAAACGCTCCATCGCAGCAAATCAGGCAGAATCTTTCCGGTGGAGTTGACCGCCACCATCTTTGAGTTTGATGGTGTACGCTACTCTTTGTCACTGGTGCGCAATATCAGCGACCGCAAGCAATCGGAAGAGGCTCTCAGGGAAAGTGAGGAGCGTTTCAGGCTTCTGGTGGAGCAGACGCCCGACCTGATCTTTATCCGTCACAAGGAACAGATCCTGTATGCCAATCCGGCAGCGGTCCGTATAACCGGTGCAACCTGTATTGAAGAGCTGATCGGCAGATCAGTGCTGGATTTTGCCCGTCCTGAGCGCCGGGAATATCTTGCAGCCCTGCTGTCTGCCAATGATACCACACCGGTCGGTACGGTCATGCCACCCTTTGAGGGATCTTTGGTTCGGCTGGATGGCGCAACTGTACCCATTGAGCTGACGGCGATCAGGTTTCGGTACCGAGGTATGGAGTGTAGCCAGCAGATCATGCGGGACATCACCGAGCGTAAACGGTCCGAGCAGGTGCTTCTGGCCCGTCTTCGGATACTGGAGAGAACCAATCAACCGGCGATCTCCCTCCAAGACTCGCTACGGCTGATGTTGGACGAGATTGAGTCTCTGACCGGAAGCAGCATCGCCTTCTATCACTTTCTGGATGCGGACCAGCAGACCCTTTCCCTGCAGGGGTGGTCAACCGCTACACTGGCCACCATCTGCAAGGCTGAAGGAGCAGGCAGCCACTACCCGGTGGCGCAAGCCGGTGTTTGGGCCGATGCGGTACGGGAGCGAAAACCGGTCATCCATAACAACTACGCCGCGCTTCCAGGCCGGAAAGGGATGCCGGAAGGACACGCTGCGGTTATCCGGGAGCTGGTGGTTCCCATCTTCCGCCGGGAGCAAATTGTCGCCATTATCGGTGTGGGCAACAAGCCGACCGACTATGCCGAGGCTGATCTGCAGGTTGTCGCATTGCTGGGAGATCTTTCCTGGGAAATTGTGACCCGCAAAAATGTTGAAAAAAAGCTGTATGAAAAACAGCAGAAACTGACTGAAATGGCATTAAAGCTTTCTCTGGCTGAAGAGCAGGAGCGGCGGCGTATTGCCACGGAACTGCACGACCACCTGAGCCAGTCCCTGCTACTGGGGAAAATAAAACTCCGTACACTGATCGGTTCGCATGCCATTGCCAATGATCAAAACATGCTGGAAGAGATGCTGGCACTTCAGGACCAGATGATCCGGTCAGTACGCTCGTTAACCCAGCAGTTATCTCCACCGATTCTGGCTGTTGCCGGGCTGGTGGATGCACTTATGTGGCTGGGTGAACGGATGCTTGAAGACTATGGTCTGCGGGTGCTGGTTGTTGACGATAAGAAGCCGAAGCTGCTTGCTGATGATATGCGCGCCATTGTGTTTCAGGCTTGTCGCGAATTGCTTATCAATGTTGCCAAACATGCGGGCACCGGAACAGCGAGAGTCCTCGTTGGCCGGGAGGATGCGCAGCTCTATCTCGTGGTTGAAGATCAGGGAGCAGGTTTTGACCCTGACGGATCAGCCTCCGGAGCTACCTGGGACCGGGGGTTTGGACTATTCAGCATCAGGGAGCGAATCAACTACCTTGGGGGGAGTCTGGTTATCACGTCAGCTCCGGGACAGGGAACAAGGGTTGCCCTGCGGGTGGCGCTTGCGGAGAAAAGAGAAGTCAAAAGCACCACCCCCCAACCCCCTCCTTAACAACAGGAGGGGGAGCTAAAAACCCCTCGGTTTCCTCCTTAACAACAGGAAGGGGGGTAAAGCCCCCTCCTTTCTTTTCAAGGAGGGGGTTGGGGGTGGTTGCCTTTCATCAATCTTTAAACAGGATAATGCTATGAACATCAGAGTAATGGTGGTGGACGACCACGCGGTTGTGCGACAGGGGTTTAAGGCTCTTCTCAATAAAGAAACCGATATAGAGGTGGTTGCCGAAGCGGCCAATGGCCTGGAAGCGATCCGGTTAGCGAGGGAATGTCATCCGGACGTGATCGTGATGGATATGAACATGCCTGAGATAAACGGAATCGAGGCGGCACGGCAGATCCTGCAAGAAACCCCCGCTATTAAAATACTTATCCTTTCCATGGTGCTGGACAAAGCCTGCGTGGCGCTGGCGCTCAAGACCGGGGCCACCGGGTATCTCCTCAAGGATTGTTCCTCCGATGAACTGCTGACCGCCATTCATTCCGTAATGGCAGGTTTTCCCTATCTTTGTCGTGATGTTACGGCACTGGTTATCAAAGACTATACCCAGGATACCGACAATGATCAGGATACCCGGCAGCCGCTTCTTACAAAGCGGGAACTGGAGGTGCTGCAACTTATTGCTGATGGCAAGAGCTCCAAAGAGATCGCTTTTCATTACGGTCTCAGTGTCAAGACCATTGAGAACCAGCGCCTGAGCATCATGAAGAAGCTTGACCTGTTTAGTGTCGCCGAGCTGACCAAATATGCCGTTCGCATAGGGGTGAGCAGTATCGAATAGCTTTTTGTTTTTTGCAGAGACAAATGGCATACGCCCTTTTGGTTCGTCCCCTCCATTCTCCCTCTTCCGCCCTCCATTCTCCTGTCTGTCGCAAGGTATTTTGAACTCCTTTTCTTTTTTGGATTATTTCATTTGCAACAGCGTCGGACATAGAATGTAACCATTCGATTTAATGGCATTATATCTGTTAGAGGCAATCCATGGATGTTCAAACAACCGTACTTGTCATTGATGATCTTGAGCCGTTCCGGCGCTACCTGCAAACAGCGTTGGAACTGGTCGGCTATCGCGTGGTTACAGCAGCAGGCGGCAGACAGGGGCTGGAGCTGTTTGAGCAGACAAGCCCCGACATCGTTCTGGTTGACCTGCAGATGCCGGATATGAACGGCCTGGATGTCATCACCAAGATCCGCAGCATCAGCAATCTCATACCGGCTATCATCATATCCGGGCAAGGCTTGCTTGCCGACTCCATTGAGGCGACCAGACGCGGTGCGTGGGACTACCTGATCAAGCCGGTTACGATGGGTGAACTTGAATTTTCCATCAAACGTTGCCTTGAACGGGCCCGACTGCTTTGGGAGAACCTGATGTATCGGGAACGCCTGGAGCAGATGGTACATGCCCAGACCGGAGAACTACGGGAGAGCCGGGCACGTTACCGGAGACTGCTGGAGTCAGTCAGTAACTATATCTATACCGTTACCGTCCAGGACGGCAAGCCGGTACAAACCATCCACAGGCCCGGCTGCGAGCGGATAACCGGCTATACTCTGGAGGAATTCACTGCCGATCCCGGTCTCTGGTTCAGGATTATTTACGAAGATGACCGTCCGCAGGTGTTCGGGCTGTCGCAGCATCTGTTAACCGATTCCCACAGTCACACCCTTGAACACCGTGTTCTGCATAAGAACGGCTCCATCCGCTGGGTTACCCATACCCTGGTTCCCGGTTGGCACCGCAACGATCTCCTTGTTTCAGATAAAGGTATAGCAGGCAGCGTCACCCATTACTATGACGGGGTCATCTGCGACATAACCCGACGCAAAAGGGCCGAAGCTGAAGGTTTTATCCCTTCCATATCCCTGGCAGCCTGACCCACACAAGGAGATCTCCATGTACCTGCATAGTTCTGCCACGTTGTCCAGGATTATCCCGATCATACGATTTCGTCTTGCTGTGGCCTGTGCCTGGACCGCATTTTCCATCCTCATCGCCAGCTGGGAATATTGGGACTACCTGAAGTTCAAGAGCGTTGCCATCTCAACTGCAGTGCTTGAGCATGCCATGCATCATAGCAACATAAACCATTTGTCCATCATCGTTGTCATCTGGTTGTTGGGGTTGTGGTTTCTTTGGTCCGGTTTCCGCAGAATAAATAGAGCAACCGCCGCGCTCATGACGGAGCGGGATAATCTCAGTGCTGTTTTTGACGCAACACCGATGCCTATGCTGCTGTTTGACGACCGGATGGAGGCGGTGCGGGTCAACGGGGCG
>Ga0209800_10002767_pt1 | contig 14874 bp, 8 predicted proteins | sample Higcelweek8metaG_FD_187174 | JGI IMG/M metagenome (GOLD analysis project Ga0209800, IMG submission 187174) | Freshwater pond sediment microbial communities from the University of Edinburgh, under environmental carbon perturbations - High... | ecosystem: Environmental > Aquatic > Freshwater >...
AATTGCCCAAGGCATTGTTTTGGCCACAGTGGGAGTCTTGCTTACCGCCGCGTTCACCGGAGTATTGGTTTGGTGGGTTTTGGGCAAAACAAACGCCTCGGCTGGAGTAGGCTTGTTGGCGTCGTTGTTATTGGCTTCTATAATGTCGTCGACCGACTCAGCATCTGTTTTTTCTATATTACGCAACCGGGGTATGGCCCTAAAGAATAATCTCCGCCCACTTTTAGAGTTGGAAAGCGGAAGTAATGATCCCATGGCTTATGTTTTGGTTATCACCCTTATAGAATTAATCAAAATGGGATCGGCTCCAAATTACCTAACGGCAATTGGGACCCTTGTGTCCCAGTTGGTTATAGGGTTGATAGTAGGTTATGTACTGGGAAAACTAGCAATTTTTGGGATAAACAGGTTGAAAATCGATAACCCTTCATTTTACCCAATTTTGTTGCTGGCGTTTTCAATTTTTATCTTCTCTTCAGCACATTTTCTTAGGGGCAACGGTTATTTGGCGGTTTATATAGGGGGACTTGTCATAGGCAACTCAACGTTTGTACATAAACGCTATTCAATGAGTTTTTTCAAGGGAATGGCATGGATATGCCAACTGCTCCTTTTTCTCACCCTCGGTCTGCTCGTGAATCCCCATGAACTGGTTCCTGTGTTTGTGCCTGCGCTGATTATCAGCTTTTTGATGATTTTTGTGACCCGCCCTCTCAGCGTCTTCCTTTGTCTGCTCCCATTTAGAAAAATGAAAACGAGGGACAAGACGTTTGTCTCTTGGGTGGGTTTGAGGGGCGCGGTACCCATTGTATTCGCGATTTTTGTCCTCGCCGAAGAGGTTCCAAACGCCCGGTTGATGTTCAACATTGTCTTCTTTTGTACGTTGATCTCCCTGCTAATCCAGGGCACCTCCGTATCGTTTATGGCCAATCTGCTCAGCCTATCGGAAAAACGACTGAGGATGAGACGACCGGTGAGCTTCGACCTGGAGTATTCGGATGAGATTAACGCCTCGTTTACGGAGATTGTGATTGGTAGGGACTCCCTTGAAAACGGCAATTTTCTTAAAGACCTCAAACTACCACCTGATACGTTGGCGGTTATGGTTAAAAGGGATGTCAGGTATTTTGTACCAACAGGAAAGACTGAGTTGGAGGTGGGCGACAAACTTTTGATAGTTACCGATAATGCCGAGGATTTTATGAAAAGCCACGGAATGGAATCGGATTAAAAAAATAACAGTACCCCAATTTGGGAAAGCTAATTCATTATCTTCGCGTGTACTAACTCCTATACCAATGAAAAGAATGTTCAAAACAATGATGAAATCGGGCTTCTTGCTCGCACTTGCCGTTTTGGCGGTCTCTGTTAACTCTTGTGAAAAACGACAGGAAGTTACACTTGCTAACGAGTCGACTATTAAGTTTAAAACACCAAAATATGTCTTTTTCTTCATTGGTGATGGTATGGCGTTGCCGCAAGTAAGGATGGCAGAAGCGGCAATATCAGAACAGGCTTTCAGAGAAGGTTTCACTGAAGCTACCGGTACAACACTTGACCGAACCGAATTGAATATCACCAAGCTGACTGCAACCGGTATGGCCACGAATTTCGCGGAGAACCGTTTTATTACCTGTTCCGCGGCTGCTGGAACCGCTCTGGCTACTGGGAGCAAGACAACTATCAATACCATATCCATGAACGGCGAAAGGACTGAATTCCTTGTCACTATGGCTGAAAAGGCAAAAGCTGCGGGCAAGAAGGTAGGCATACTGACCAGTGTCAGTATTGACCACGCCACGCCTGCCTGTTTCTACGCCCATACAGAGGATAGGAACAACTACGAGATTATAGGGGAGCAGCTTTTGGCGTCGGGATTCGACTATTTTGCGGGGGGCTTCGTACGCCATGATACATACGAGAACAAGACCAAGGAGCAGTATATCCAAATGATCAAGGACAGCGGTTATGTTTTTACCCAGAACAGGGCCGAATTTGGGGCACTGAACAGTGGTTCCGGAAAGGTGTTCGCGACAATAGCCAACATGGACAGCCTGAATCACGACGATATGTCGCTTCCCTACAATATCGACCTAGACATCCAGAAAACCGACGACGATAAGATATCATTAGCTGAATTTACCCGTAAAGGCATTGAACTCCTTGATAATGAGGATGGTTTCTTTATGATGGTTGAAGGTGGAAAAATCGACTGGGTGGGACACGCCAACGACGTAGTTTCAAATGTATACGAAACCGTGGCCTTTGACGATGCTTTGGGAGTTGCCCTCGAGTTTTATAATCTACACCCTGAAGAGACGCTGATAGTTGTAACGGGCGACCATGAGACAGGTGGGTTGACCTTGGGATTCGCGGGCACCTACTATGAAACAGCTTTCGGGATGTTGGTAAAACAAAATATCTCTTTCCAAAGATTCTCGGGCGAAGTAAGGGAGTGGTCCAAGGCCGGCAACGTTTCGTTTGACAGTGCTTTGGTCTCCCTGGAAAACGCGTTTGGACTGGGCGACACAACAATTGGACTAAAATTATCCGATTATGAGATAAGCAGGCTGAAAAATGCCTTTGACTTGAGCATGAACCCAAGAGGTTCCAAAATTTCATATGAAGAGAGAGCTGTGTTATATGGTTCATATGATCCGCTGACGGTAACCGCTACCCATATCCTTGCCAACAAAGCCGGAATAGGGTGGACTACTTTCTCCCATACAGGTTTGCCCATAGCGGTTTTCGCCAAAGGTCAGGGTGAGGAGCTGTTCAACGGATATTACGACAATACAGATGTAGCCAAAAACATCATGCAAATTGGCGGATACAACATTGTTGAATAAGGTGTTGGATGGGCGTAATCGACAAATTGGCTCCAAATAATCCAAAGGATAACCCGGCAAAGCTGAAGAGGGAGAGGTACTTTGTTGCCTTTGTGGTGGTGATGCTGGTAGTTTTGGCATTGATTCCCACAGGTTTCGAGAATCCATCCCTAACCGAATCTATTCTTTATGAGAAGGCGGTAGTTATTGGGACCGACAATAGTTACCTCGATTCGTATTCTATTGTGACCACCGGCAACCAGGTTGTAACATTCGTTGTTAAGACAGGTCCCTTTAAAGGCGACACCCTGGTGGCCCAAAACGTCCTATTGGGACAGAAGAGCATTGACAAAATATTTGGGGAAGGCGACAAAGTCTTGGCCATCCTCCAGCTAGATAAGGCTGGAACGAAAGTCACCGGCGCAAGGGCGGCCGATTATTTTCGGCATGGCACAGAACTGATACTTTTTGTCTGTTTCGCGCTTTTTCTGGTACTGTTCGCCAAGTTCACCGGTTTCAAGGCGATATTGTCGTTTATTTTCACCGCTTTTGCGTTCTGGAAATTTTTAATACCAATGTATCTCAAGGGTTATTCACCTTTGTTGTGTTCTTTGGCTTTGGTTTTTATGGCGTCAATAGTGATTATCTTGCTTGTTGGGGGATTAACCAAAAAGGGATTTGTAGCGCTCTTCGGGACAATGGCCGGTGTTGGGATAACGGCGATTTTAGCGGTGATATTCGGCCATTTTCTAAAGATACCGGGAACGGTGCAAGAATTTTCCGAAACGCTTTTATACGCTGGATTCGTCGATTTAGACCTGTCCGAAATCTTTATTTCCGTAATATTTATCTCTTCGGCGGGCGCTTTGATGGATGTGGCGATGGACATTTCGGCAGCCCAAAACGAGATTATAGAAAAGTTACCCGAGATCCCCAAAATTGAGCTTATCAAGTCGGGTTTCCGCATTGCTTCCCCAGTAATGGGTACAATGACAACCACATTGCTTTTCGCGTATACCGGCAGTTTCATGTTCGCTTTTATGGCCTTCATGGCGCAGGGAACCCCGTTCCTAAGTATTGTGAACACCAGTTATATCTCAGCCGAAATACTTCACACGTTGGTCGGCAGCTTCGGTTTAGTTCTGGTGGCTCCCCTGACAGCGATCATAGGCGGGTTAATTTATACAAAAAGAGCCGGGTGAAATCAGAGGTTACGATTAACGTATATCATTAAAAAAATTTATCTTTACCACCTGAAAAAAACATAAGAATGGAAAAGTCAAAAATAAATCTTCGTTTCGGAATCATCACATCATTAATTTTAGTTGCCGCCTTGAGCAGGTTAATACCCCACCCGATGAACGTAGCTCCGGTAAGTGCTATGGCTCTCTTTGGTGCGGCGTATTACAACAAAAAGTATTTCGCTTTTATTGTTCCGATAGTGACGATGTTTTTGTGCGACATTTTCTTCAACAATTTCGTTTACGGGTCGATGTTCGACAGCTTTGTCCTGTTTTATCCCGGAAGTCTATATACCTACATCTCATTTATAGCCATCTCATTTATTGGGTTTGGATTGCTTAATAGGGTAAATATTAAAAATGTACTCTTCTCCTCGTTGTTGGCGTCGGCAACATTTTTCCTTATTTCGAACTTTGGCTCATGGGCCAGCGGTCTGATGCCTTATACCAGGGATTTTTCGGGTTTGATAACCTGCTACGTTGCGGGTTTGCCGTTCTTTAAGAACGCTCTTTTGGGCGATCTCTTCTACTGTGGTGTGTTGTTCGGCTTGTTTGAGCTTGTCCAACATAAGGTAGCGGCCGCCAGATTGAGGGTATCATGACCCCTGCGGGTTTTGTCCATATTTACACCGGCAACGGTAAAGGCAAAACAACCGCTTCATTGGGTTTGGCGCTGAGGGCAGTAGGCGCCGGTAAAAAGGTTTTCATAGGGCAGTTTGTTAAGCACGGCGACTATTCAGAGGTTGTAGCTATACGCAAGTACTTGCCAGATATCAACATAAAACAGTTTGGACTTGATAGTTTCATCATAGGTGAACCCACTCAGGATGATTATCAAGTGGCACGCGCCGGCCTTTCGGAAATTAAAACCGTTATGGCTTCCGGCGAATATGATATGGTTATCCTCGATGAGATAAACATTGCGCTCTATTTCAAGTTGTTTACCGTGCGGGAGGTTGTAGACCTTATTGGGACGAGACCCACGGGAGTTGAGGTAGTCCTAACAGGCAGGAACGCGCCCAAGGAGCTTATTGATATTGCTGATCTGGTAACGGAGATGAAAGAGGTGAAGCACTATTTTTCAACGGGAATCCAGGCGAGGGAAGGGATAGAGTTTTAGTTTAAACCACCCATTTTTTAAATTCCATGGCTTTGTTTTTGGGGACATAAATCTTTTCAGGCGAATCTGTTTCCATCCTTATCAACAACCGGTTATCAAACCAGATTGTGATCTCTTTTACACTCTCCTTCGCGATGATGAACTGCTTGTTTGCCCTGTAAAAGTGTGATGGGTTCAGGGTGTTGAAAATATCGTCGAGCCGTCGGGCATAAGGGTAACTCTTACCGGTTTTCAATGTTACAACGGTTTTGTTGTCTGTTGTATAAAAAAAGGATACGTCGTTTAGGTTAATCGGTAACAGCTTGTCGCTCAGTGGTATTAGTATCCTATCGCTATAACTTCCGGAAGAGATCAGCCTGTTTATATGGTCGATATAGTTTCCATAGTCCTGTTTTCCCCATTTCTTGAATTTCTCGAGGGCAGCCCGCAGGTCGTCGACATTTATCGGTTTCAATAGGTAATCAATACTGTTTACCTTAAAGGCATCGATTGCGTATTCATCGTACGCGGTAGTGAAGATAATAGGTGTCTCAACGGTGATGCTCCCAAAGATATTGAACGCCGAGCCGTCGGATAAATGGATATCGAGTAATATAAGGTCGGGTGCCGGTTTGGTTGTCAGCCATTTGATAGTCTGTTGGATACTTTCGGCATTGCCAACAATCTCAATTTCGGGATCAATCTCATCAAGTATCTTGACAAGATTTTCATAAGCCATGGTTTCATCCTCAACTATCAGTACTTTCATATTATTGTCTCTCTTTTAGAAAAGAAAACCAACGCTAATATACCACTATTTTTTTTCGCTTACCAATGGCAATGATACCGTGAACCACTTCTTATCGTACATGATCTCTATCCTCTTTTTGGTCAGAAGATAGAACCTGCTGTCGAGGTTTGATAATCCTGTGTGGTTAGAAAGACTCTCCTCCAGTTTTGGATAGATGGGGTTAGAAACCACCAGTTCATTGTTTTCGTTTACCGTCAGGGAGACGTTCATCTTGTTGTCGCTGTCGATAATATTGTGTTGGACCACGTTTTCGTAGAGGGGCAATAGTGATAAAACCGGGAGCTGCAGCTCCATTTTATCTTCGGGGATGGTAACCGTAAAAGAAAGTTTTTTAGCGAAACGGATTTCTAGGAGATATTGGTACGACTTCATGAAGTCGAGTTCCTCCTTAAGGGTAACCAACCCCTTTTTATCGCTCCTTAAAATATACCGGAAAACGTCGGATAGTTCATCCACAAACTTTAGCGTAACCTCTTTATTCTCAAATCTAATCAGACCGGTCAGACTGTTGAGGGCGTTGAAGAAAAAGTGTGGGTTAATCTGGTTTGTTAGCGCCTCGTACCTGCTTTGGAGTGTTTCGAGTTTGAGTTGTTCTATCTCCCTCTCTTTTTCAACTTGTTGGCGGTACATGAAATAGACCTGGCCAATTCCGGAGCTTATAGTAAGCGCTACAATGTACTGGAACACAAGGTTAACCGTGAAATGGTCGCCGTGGATTCTAAAAACATATAGTGAGATTACCACGTAAAGGCCATACGCTATTCCTGCAATAATGAACGAGAAGAGCAGCCTCTTCGCGAATTTTGGGGTGTCGGCTTTCCTAAAGTTCCAATGGAGAAGGGTACCAAACAACGCCACAAAATAAAAATACCTGAAAAGGAAGAAATAGGTCTCCTCCATCTCTTTTTCGAAGAAGATGAACCAAAGGGAAGTCGTTATATTTGGGTATATAATAAAAACTCCGAGAACAAGGGAGTAGGCCAGTATAGTCTTGTTTGTTATCTCTTTCTTGAAGATCTGCATCGTTTTTTTTGTCTTTAGGGGATTACTCCCCAATATGTAATGTTATGGCGACAAATATATTAATAAGAACATTACGATTTCTGATATGCGGTTCGTGATAAAAACAGCATTTTCGTGTTAGCTGACTTTTTTGTTTGATTTAGTAGTAATGTGTATTTCAAAGTGTACTTAATGGGTATGTTTTATTTAGTGGAATTCATACATTATTCTTTGAACCCATCGGTAAAATGTTTGTATTTTTTTCTTTAGATAGCAGATCGCTCATTATGGTGAGATTATGGATAAGGAATTCAGGATCATTTAGTTTTATATATATGATTTGAGTCCCTTAGAAAACCATTTGTAACATCCATATATTAATCCTCTTACAATTTATTTCAGGTTGGGATATTGGTAATAGTTCTGAAATTGTGTGTAAGAAACCGTTTAGTTTTATCAATTTCCAATATACAGTATTTGAGGCTTTTAAACAAGAATTAACTTTTTCGGTATATTTAATACTATAGTTTTGTAACTACGTATTAAACAATAAATATAAACTGATGATAAATAGGTTATTTCTTTCTTTTCTTTTCATTTTTCTAGTACCATTTTCTACTTCCCTTGGCCAAATGGTGTCATCGTACCAAGGTGAATTGGGGAAAACAGTAGCATATGACATTGCCAGCTTCACTGATGTTCGGGACAAGACATTGAGGGACGTATTGAATAAAATGCCAGGAGTTTCGGCAAGTAGCGCATTAACCTATAATGGAATGATGGTCAGTAAGATTTTTGTTAATGGGATAGACCTTAGGAGTAGTTTTACCACAGTTGCTGGCATCAAGCCAGAAGAAGTAGATAGAGTTGAATTTGTGGAGAATTTCCAATCGGTTAAAGTGCTTCAGAACCGCCAATATAGCAGTATAGCCGCGGTCAACATAATCTTGAAGGAGTCAGCAGGATCTGATTGGAGTGGCACAGCTAGGGCGGGATTGGGTGGAACGCCACTTATAGGAGACGGTGATCTTTACGCACTAAGGATTGGTCTCAAATCCCAAAGTATGGTAAATCTCAAGGTAAATAATACGGGACAGAATTTAAGCGAGTCAATTTCTGCATTCTCCATAGATAATATCGGACTAGATGTACAGTATTTTAATATGTCGGATTATATCGCCATGACCCCTTCATCGTCGCCTCTTTCCCAAAGTCGTACCCGATTAAATGAGAGTTATCTCATCAATACGGTCAATACTTTTAAGCTGTCAGAAAAATTCCAGTTTTATACACAGATGTCTTTTTATCACGATGAAAATGAATCTGGAAACACAAAAGAAACCACCAACTTTTTGAGTGATGGGTCGACTATATATGAGGTTAAAGAAGAAAGTGCCGAGGTTAACAATAACCAGTTTAAAACAAATTTGGCTTTAATTTCCAATACACCGGATTACTATTTTGTCAATCATCTTTTAATTAGGGCAGACCAGGAAAAAACAAATATTGGACTAACGGGTACTTATCCAAATATTCAAAATGGAGAGCAGGGCTCCGTGAGCATCAGAAATGATATGAGATTTCTTAAACCTATTGGAGATTGGAACCTGATTGTTTATTCGCAGAATCAGATCGCTAACAATCCTCAGGATATATCGGTAAATCGTGAAAGTACAAATCAAGTGCAAAAGATTTCTTCGAGCTCTTATTATTCCGACACAAAAATGTCTTTTGGGTATACAGCTGGCAGGTGGACAATTTCTCTAGTAGGGGCATTTGATGCGATGCAAAGACCCCTTAACACAACATTGACAGGATTGACAGATTTTGAAACGATCGATAATTCTTCGGTGTTTGGTTATATAAATTCCGTAATCCAACCGAAAGCAAATTTTATCTCCAATAGGTTACAATTACAGTTGGGATTCCCAGTGAATTTCTATCATTATTGGTTTGAGGATGAGCTTCAAAACGATAGATCCACAAAAAATAACTCCAATTTTGAACCCTCATTTTCTTTGAAATATGAGGTTTCCCAGTTTCTGTCGCTAACTTTTAACGGAGAAATACAATATGATAGGGTAGATGCCTCTAGTTTTTATACAGGAATGATTTTAACCAATTATAGGGAAATTGAACAAGGTTCACTCAAATATGATCTCGATGGCGAACGATCTATTTCTGCAAGTTTTTCTTATAAATTACCCCAAAATTCTTTTTTTCTAAGCGGAAATACTGGGTATCAAATGGGGAAATCTATGTACAAATCCTTTGATACGTTTATTGGTGATTATGTTGTTGCGGGATCAATTTTACATCCGACGGATACCCGATACTACTATGGTAATATTAGTGCCAATAAGGGTATTACTTCATTAAAAGGAACTATTGGATTAACTATTGGATATACAAACCGTGAACAATCGAGGATCAGAAATGATGAGGAAATACTCTATAATACGCAGGTAATAACATTTTCACCAAATATTAATGGCCGTCTAGCTAAATGGTGCAAAGTTGAGTATAGTTTTTCTAAAAGTAATACATTAATGCAATTGTCTAATTCTGACACCAAAACCAATTCAAACAAGTATAACCAAAGCTTAGAATTTGTTGTTACTCCGTTAGACAAACTGAACTTTAGTATATCTGGGGAACATTATCATACTATTATTTCTGGTGATCTAGCCAAGAACTTGGTGTTAACCGATGTTAAGGCTGAATATCAAGTAACCCCCAATTGGCAACTGATAGCCTCAATAACCAATCTTTTAGATCAGGAAGATTATTCATATACCGTTATTGGGAACTTATCTACAAGCCATTATTCTTACATAATACGTCCGAGAAATTTTCTGGTAAGTGTCTATTATAAGTTTTAATGGTAGTAATACAGAATCTTTTGGATGTCTTTGCGAATCTATTTATGGGAATCACCTAAAAATTTGGGGTTTGTTATAATGCCAACTGATTATAGTTTTGAAGAACCATTTCTTTATTTTTACAACAATATTATTAAATGTTTATCTTTGTTGGGTAGAGGTGTTACGCTTCCGAGACAATCTGGGCGTTGAACGGCAAACACTGAAGATTGTGGATTATAAGTTTTATATCTTTTAAAATATCCAAGGTGGAAAAATCATTTAAATTATTGGCTATGATCGCTTTAGCGGCATCAACCCTTTCGTCGTGCCAAAACGGCAAGAGCGACAGTTTTAACCCTTTTTTCAGTGAATATAATACCCCATTCAATGTTCCACCGTTCGAGGAGATAAAGCCCGAACACTTCATCCCGGCTTTTGAAAAGGCAATTGAAGAGGGTAAAAAAGAGCTTGCCGCTATTACCGACAACAAAGAAGCCCCAACATTTGAAAATACTATCGAAGCTTACGATAGTATGGGCGACCTCCTCACAAAAGTAAGCAATGTCTTTTTTGAGATATCAGGGACAAATACCAACGAACAACTCCAGGAAATTGAAATAGAGATTTCACCGGTACTCTCGGCCTATTCCGATGAGATACTGCTCAACGCCAAACTCTTCGAACGCATTAAGTCGGTTTACGACAACCGCGACAATTTCGGGTTGACCGGTGAACAGCTTTATGTCCTCGAAAATATCTATAAGAGCTTCGTCCGCAATGGCGCTAATTTGTCGGGAACCGACCAAAAAAGGCTCATGGAAATCAACCAACAACTTTCAGTACTCACCGTTCAATTCGAGCAAAACGTGCTCTCCGAGACCAACGATTTTGTGATGTTTGTCGATGAAATAGATCTCGAGGGTCTCCCCGAATCTGACATCGCCACAGCCGCCGAGACGGCCAAAGAGGCGGGGCAAGAGGGCAAGTGGGCATTCACTACCCAACGTCCCAGTATCTTCCCGTTCCTCCAGTATTCCCCAAATAGGGAACTCAGGAAAAAACTGTACGACGCCTACCTTAACAGGGGCAACAACGGAAACGAATTCGACAATAACGCGATATTCGCCGAAGTTGTCAAGCTACGTGCCGAAAAGGCGGAACTGCTGGGTTACAAGACTCACGCCGACCTTATTCTTGAGTCGAGAATGGCAAAAACACCGGAAAACGTATATGTCTTGCTTGATAATTTGTGGGACAAGTCTTTGGTTGTTGCTAATAAGGAAGTTGAAGAGTTACAGGCTATAATCGATGGAGAGGGGGGCAACTTTAAGTTAGAGTCTTCTGATTGGTGGTACTACTCCGAGAAACTCAGGAAACAGAAATATAACCTTGAAGAGAGCGAACTCAAACCCTATTTCGAGATCGAAAACGTTAAAAAGGGGCTCTTTGAGGTGGTGAACAGGCTTTTCGGTATAACACTAACGGAGATAACCGACATTCCAAGACCCCATCCCGATGCGGTGGCTTACGAGGTTAAAGAGGCCGACGGTTCCCATTTGGGGGTTGTCTACTTCGACTTTTACCCGAGAGAAAGCAAGTCGCAGGGTGCCTGGTGCTCAACATACCAATCGCATTACAAAATCGACGGCCAAGATGTAAGGCCAATAGTAACAACGGTTTACAATTTTACCCGACCAACCGCTGATACCCCATCGTTGCTGACCATTGATGAGGTACAGACCATGTTCCACGAATTTGGCCACGCGCTCGACGCCCTGATGAACGAGAACAGCTACAACTCCACCTTCCTGCCATGGGATTTTGTGGAGCTGCCCTCACAGATCATGGAACATTGGGCTACACAGCCTGAGGTGCTAAAGCTTTACGCTAAACATTACCAGACAGGTGAGGTGATACCCGACGAACTGGTGGAGAAGATAACCAACAGCAGCTATTTTAACCAGGGGTTCAGCAACGTTGAGCTGTTGGCCGCTTCACTGCTCGACATGGCCTATTATACCCTTGAGGCACCGGCAGAGATTGATGTTCAACAGTTTGAGAAGGAATATCTCGATTCGCTGGGACTTATCCCCGAGATAGAATCGCGTTACAGGACTACCTATTTCCTGCATATTATTGATGGATATGATGCCGGTTATTATTGCTATACATGGGCGGCGGTTTTGGATAACGACGCTTTCGAGGCTTTTACGGAGAAGGGTATTTTTGATAAGGAAACAGCCGACTCATACCGCCAGAATATCTTGGCAAAGAACGGAACTATGGACGCTATGCTCCAATATACTAATTTTAGGGGAAGGGAGCCGGAACTAGGGCCATTGTTGAAAAATAGGGGGTTAAACTAAATTTTAGGGGAGAAACGGGCATAAATTAGCCCCTTGATTGCGGTTTTTACCCAATTTCGAAAAAAAAAGGCATTTTTCTGCATCAAAAACAGCTTTCGTTCGTCTTTAGGTTGGTTATTGATTTTTAATCCCTATAACAACCTGCTTTAAATATGATCAGAGCTTATTTATGTGCCCTTGTTCTTATGTTTGTGGCGTCAACATTCTGCGCCATAGATAGTTTTGGGCAAGATATCCCTAAGAAACAGTATGAAACTGTTAAGATTGGTTCCCCGCCCGTAATCGACGGTTTATTGGACGATGCGGCGTGGCTTTCTGGCGAGTGGATCGACAGTTTTACACAATATGAACCCTATAACGATAGGCCCGCGTCACAGAGAACCGAATTTAAGATTGTCCATGATCAAGACAATATTTATGTGGCGTTTAGGGCGTTTGATACCAATCCCGATAGTATTGTTAGCCGTCTATCAAGGAGAGATGATGTGGACGGCGACCTTGTGGCAGTGATGTTCGACAGTTATCATGACCTGCGTACGGCGTTCGTCTTCGGTATAAGCGCCGCAGGGGTAAAATATGACTTCATGATGACCGACAACGGCCAAAACGAGGACGATTCTTGGAACCCCAACTGGTGGACAAAAACCTCCGTTAACGCCGAAGGGTGGGAGGCAGAGATGAAGATCCCCTTTAGTCAGGTACGCTTCGAGGGCAGCTCCGACGGGGTATGGGGACTGGAGGTAGTCAGGTATGTATACAGACACAAAGAGAAGAGTTTCTGGCAACATGTTCCCAAAGACGCTCCCGGAATGGTGGCCAATTTTGGGGAGATAACCGGGTTGGACAATATCAAACCCAGGAAAGTACTCGATATCACTCCATATACGGTGGGGAAACTGGAGACTTATAAGAAGGTACCTGAAAACCCCTTTTTAGCCGACGGCAATAAAGCATCGTTAAACGGGGGTATCGATGCCAAAGTTGGGCTGACAAACAACCTCACAATGGATTTGACGATAAATCCCGACTTTGGACAAGTTGAAGCCGACCCGTCGCAGATAAACCTTTCGGCTTTTGAGACCTATTTCAGCGAAAAAAGAAATTTCTTCATCGAAGGAAACAACATTACCAGCTATAATTTGGGGATAGGCGACGGCTCCAACGGTAACGATAACCTCTTTTATTCCCGACGGATCGGAAGGAGTCCACATGGCTCCGCAACCCTTGAAGAGGGATGGTACGCCAACACACCAACATCGACAACAATTTTAGGGGCCGCAAAGGTGACCGGAAAAACCGATAAGGGGCTTTCCATTGGGGTTATGGAGGCAATAACTGGAAACGAATATGCCACTGTTGATACTATAGGCGGCAGGATATCGCAATTAGTGGAGCCGGTAACAAACTACTTTGTGGGTAGGGTTCGAAAAGACTTCAACGAAGGTAACGCGATCCTAGGCGGTATTGTTACAGCGGTGAACAGGGATCTCGATGCGAGCAACCAGGATTATCTACATGAGTCGGCTTACACCGGTGGTATAGATTACCTGCAATATTTCAACGAAAAGAAGTGGGAGCTTAGCTTGAGCGCCGCGATAAGTCGGGTTGCCGGAACCAAAGAGGCCATACAACTCACCCAGAAATCCTCAGCCCGCTATTTCCAACGTCCCGATGCCACCCATACGGAATACGACCCAAACCGTACCTCACTTTTCGGTTCAGGCGGAAGGGCCAGGATAACTAAACTCGACGGACATTTCACAATGATGGGGGCGGTGACCTGGAAGACCCCTGGCTTCGAGGTAAACGATTTGGGCTATATGCGGTCGGCCGACCAGATGCTTACAGTTTTATGGGCGGGATACAATGAATGGGAACCCAAGAGTTTTTACAGGAATTACAATTTTGGCGGGGATGTTTACATGGTAAACGATTTCGAGGGAAACATACTTTCAAGGGGATTTGAATATAATGGTAACGCCGGGTTTAAAAACTACTGGAACGCGTGGTTCAGCGGGAACATTAACGCCAAGGGGATGACCAGCACGGCGTTGAGGGGCGGTCCAATGGAGAGGATACCGGGTTCAACCTATTTCGGGACGGGCTTTTCAACCGACAGCAGGAAAGATTTTCAGTTCAGTTCCTACATTAATATTAATAGGGGTTTTGAGAAGACATCCAACTCTTTTAGCTGGGGCTTTGGACTAGAATATATCCCCGTAAAATATGTATCGCTGGAACTTGACCCGGGTTTTTCCAGATCGTTTAATGAGCTGCAATATGTAACGGGTACCTCATACAACGGCGATCAGAGATATATCATGGCGAGCATCAACCAGGAGGTAATAAGGGCATCCTTTAGGGTAAACCTGAACATTACGCCCGATATGACTTTCCAGTACTGGGGCCAACCGTTCATGGCGACTGGGGATTACAGTGATTATAAGTATATAACCAACTCATTGTCGGATATTTATCAGGATAGGTTCCATGTTTATACTGGAGATGAGATTGCATTGGAAGATGATGAATACCAGATTGATGAGAACAATGATGGTACAACAGATTATACGGCTTACAATGGTGATTACAATACCAGGGAGTTTTTGTCGAATTTGATGTTCCGATGGGAATACAATCCCGGATCAACCGTCTATGTTGTT
>Ga0209800_10002768_pt1 | contig 14867 bp, 12 predicted proteins | sample Higcelweek8metaG_FD_187174 | JGI IMG/M metagenome (GOLD analysis project Ga0209800, IMG submission 187174) | Freshwater pond sediment microbial communities from the University of Edinburgh, under environmental carbon perturbations - High... | ecosystem: Environmental > Aquatic > Freshwater >...
AGAAAGCCAGGATCTTATCAAACGTTACGAAGAACAGCAGAACAACGTAAGGAACAACCGCGAATACGATGCTCTTACCAAGGAAGTTGAATTTCAGAGCCTCGAAATACAACTGGCTGAGAAACGTATCCGCGAATTTTCAGCCCAGCTCGTTATGCGTAAGGAAGAAATTGAAAACGCCCAGCACGAACTTAGCGATCGCCGCAACGACCTGGAAGCAAAACGCAACGAGCTTACCGATATAGTTGCCGAAACCGAACTGGAAGAAAAAGAACTCATCAACAAATCGGAGCAACAACAACGACTGATTGAAGAAAGGCTTCTGATAGCTTACAAACGCATCCGTAAAAATGCACGTAACGGTCTGGCCGTTGTTCCGGTTGAACGTGATGCATGCGGTGGATGTTTCAGCTATATTCCTCCTCAGCGCCAGCTTGATATTAAACTGCATAAAAAAATTATCGTTTGCGAATTCTGCGGACGAATCCTTGTTGACAAAGAACTGGCTGACTCGCTTAGCTAAACAAAGGATGCAAAATATGGAAAGAGCCGGAAAATAAGTTTCACGGCTCTTTTTTTATAGCCGGTAACGTAAGTTCGCAAGCTAATAATTCTGATTTTTGTAACACATTTGTATTTAATTTTTTGCAAGCTGAATGAAATATTTCCTGCTTTTCGGTTTCATCCTTTGTGCTTCGTTGGTTGCGGAAGCTTCATTTATATTTAACGATAACTGCAAACAGGCATATACAGATGTTATGTGCCTGAGATTCAGCCAGGCTGAAGAGCGAATAAAGTCGGAGCAAAAGCTTAATCCCGGAAACGCTGTTCCAGCCCTTATCGAAAACTATATCGGATTTTTGAAAGTAATGATCGGTGAGGAAGAGAAAGACTTCATCCATTTAAAGGAAAATAAGGATAAACGCCTGCAGAAACTTGCCCTGAGCGGAAAAGAATCTCCCTGGTTTTTATACAGCCAATCGGTGATATACCTGCAATCGGGTATGGCCCGAGTGAAATTCGGAGAGTATGTGAATGCCGGTCTGGATATCAACCGTGCTTACCGGCTACTGATTGAGAACCAGCGTAAATTCCCTGATTTTGTGATGAATAAAGCAGGACTCGGAATATTGCATTCACTTATAGGCACGGTACCCGACAAATACCGCTGGGCTGTGCGTTCGCTCAACTTTGAAGGGACAATACCGCAGGGAACTTCCGAAATTAAGGAAGCTTACCGCCTGGTTTCAATCGATCCGCAGCTGAGCTTCCTTTTGCCCGAAACTGCGTTTCTACTCACTTTTGTAACACTTAACATTTCGGCGGATGTGCCTGCTGCGTTGGCTTTAACCGAAAAATTTAAAGATACACCGCTTGCTCCATTTATAAAAGAAAGTCCCCTGGTAACCTATGCACTTGCCAGCATTTACAGCCGTGCCGGCGAAAACGACAAAGCAATCCGGATACTAACCGAAAGGCCCCGTTCATCCGACAGATATCAGTTCTATTACCTCGATTATATGTTGGGTGTTGCCAGGCTCAACCGCCTTGATAAAGATGCCTGCTATCCGCTGCTTAATTTCCTTGGGAATTTTAAAGGAAAAAATTACATCCGTTCAGCATACATGCACCTGGCATGGTATTACCTTATTCAAAACAATACTCAGCAATATAATTTTTATGTCGAACGAATTGCGTTAAGAGGCAATGACCAGGTGGATAACGACCTCGAAGCAATATCCTTCGCGGCTAAAAAGCAGAAACCCGACCTGGCATTATTAAAAGCGCGACTGCTTTTTGATGGTGGATATTATGAAAGAGCTGTTACTGAACTCGAAGGATATTCGTCCGCTAATGCAAAAAACAACCTGGAACATACTTACCGGCTTGCACGCATTTATCATAACCAGGGAAAACCGGACGAAGCAATCAGGTATTATAAAACTACAATTAAGGAAGGCGAAAAACTACCTTATTATTATGCAGCCAATTCGGCGCTTCAACTTGGTTTGATTTACGAAAAAAGGAAAGATTACGTCCAGGCAAGGATATACTTTTCGAAAGTCCTGGATTTGGATTTTAATGAATACCAGTTCAGTATAAAAAATAAAGCACAGGCGGGGTTGAACAGGATTGAAGGGAAGAGTTAAAAAGGGTTTGAAGAGTTGCGGTTTCGAAGAGTTTCGGATTGGAAGAGTTGCGGGTTGGAAGAGTTGCGGGTTGAGAAAACTCCTCAAACATTTCAAACTCTTCAAACATTTCAAACTTTCCAAACTCTTCAAACTCTTCAAACTCTTCAAACATTTCAAACTCTTCAAACATTTCAAACCCTTCAAACCCTTCAAACTAATTTTTCCCCGGTTTAAATCCTGATACTTTCAGAATCTCCTGCGCATTGGTATTTTCCATCAGTTGTTTAAGGGTGACATTATCGGCTTGCTTCATATATGCTCTTACAATCTGCCAGCCAATAAATGCACCGAGTCTTCCGGGCGATTCGGCAGCAAAACCTGCGGTAAACGGCGCATCGGTCATAAGTTTGGATACGCCCTGTGGATTTGACGAAAACAGCAACTGCTGCCCGATAATAAAAGCCCATACTTCGCTTTCGTTATTTTGGCTCCAGGCAAGCTGATCCGTTGTATAGCCGATTTTATATTCATCTTTTACATCGGGCAGCGTTACATCAAGAAAATACAGCGCCTTACCAGCCATAACCATCTGGTCGAGCAGTGAATTGCGGCTTTCTTCGATACGGATAATATTATCGGACACAGCCAACATACATTTCGGCAGAATGTGATCCTTTGTATACCTGTTGATTTTATATTTCGGAAGTCCGGCCTTCAGGTAAGCATCCACATCAGCACCTAAAAAAATATCGAGTCCTATTGCCATAGCTGTATCCATAAAATAAACCGGGTTTTCGATATCGAGTCCCGACACGTAGGTATAAACCTGCGGAATTGGTTTTTCGGGATATGCCTGCCGGTATTTACCAAATGCACTTTTGAGCCCTTCGGCAAGAAACGAAACATCAGGATATTTACTCGTCGTAAGATTGTATAATTCCCTGATATTTGGATCATTCAAAAAATTAGATACCCTGAGGATATTCATGGTGTCATGCCATTCGTCACCGAGAAAAAAGGAATATTCATTGCTGATTGACGATATCCCTGGCCGGAGGTTGTTTTTATCGAGTGCAAAAAGTGCTTTTTCGTAACGTTTTATCACAATTTCGCCTTGTGCCACACTTTCGTTCCCTTCGGGTTGCGATGGCATGGCGACATCAGGATTTCTATTGTTGCAGGCTTGGAGGGTAATCATGAAAATAAAAGTGATACCAACGGCTAATCGATTCAGCAAAGTTTTAATCATATCGGGGATTTGTTATAACAATCAAGTAACGCCCGAAGTTAAAGGTTAGTATTTATTTGCTTAGTTCTAATTCGAATTGAATGGAATTCTTCTTTTTAGAGGTCGGAAGACGGAAGTCAGAAGACCGAAGTTCTCTTAAATTGATATTGCGGCATTTTGATAACAAACATGTAAAGTAAAGTTAATGGCAATTAAATCTGCAATTGCAAGATAATAATATTGTTTTGGGGAAGCTTCCGACTTCGGTCTTCTGACTTCCGACAAAAATTTTACCCAAAAATTACAATAGAGTCATTTGTTTATTTTCGGAAAATAAGAGTTCTAGAATAAGTTTAACGCTGATATGGCAGGCGCAAACTTTTTTGCACGATATTTGTATAAATATACGTCTAACTTTATACGAACGTTATGAAAACCAAAATTACTTTAGTATTGCTTTTAACATTAGTTACTTACGCCGCCAACGCACAATATCCTCCTTATTATTTCGGATTAAAAGCGGCTCCGCAAATCAGCTGGATAAAGCCTGATGTTGACGATTACGACAGCGATGGAATAAAACCGGGATTTGCCTGGGGATTTATCGCTGAATTTAATTTCACCGAAAACCATAGCATCGCCACTGGCTTTAATATGCTTTTCAATGGGGGAAAACTCACTTTCCCGGCTGCAGAAACCGGAGTAACAGGAAGTATGAGCCGCGAATATTTCCTGAAATACATCGAGGTTCCGTTGACATTGAAAATGCGAACCAACGACATGGGCAACATGAGGTATTTCGGTCGCATCGGTTTGGGTACCGCTTTTAAAATAGGCTCGAAAAAAATTGACGAATTCACTCCGGTGACCGGATCAGCTACAACCAGCGACAAGACTAATTACGATGATATCGCATTTATCCGCGAATCGCTTATTGTTGGATTAGGAGCTGAATACAAGTTAGAAGAAGGCCCGAAATTCGGTGTGGAACTCGTTTTTAACAATGGATTTACTAACATTCTCACGGGGAAAAATTCACTTAATACTTCAGTTGAGGAAAAAGCAACGCCAAATTTCTTTGAACTGGCATTCTCGGTAATCTTCTAGAATAAAATATTTTCCGTTTTTAAGCCCGGGTATTCATCCGGGCTTTATTTTTGTACAAAAGTTACACCATGCGTATTGCCCTGGCACAGTTGAATTACATTATCGGCGATTTTGATCTGAATACGTCAAAAATTATTGAAACTATCGAAACTTGCCGTCAGCAGGGCGCTGAGCTGGTGGTATTTGCCGAATTGTCGGTTTGCGGTTATCCGCCACGCGATTTCCTCGAATTCGACGATTTTATTGACAAAAGCTATCAGGCCATTGATGCCATAGCCGCTCAATGCAATGGAATTGCTGCTATTGTCGGCGCTCCCTCGCGAAACCCGGATATAAAAGGTAAAAACCTGTTTAATTCAGCATGGCTGCTGGCCGACGGCAAAGTGCATTCGCTTGCGCACAAAGCTTTGCTGCCCACATACGATATTTTTGACGAATACCGCTATTTCGAACCATGCCGCACCTTCGATTGCATTACATATAAAGGATTAAAAATTGCTTTAACCATCTGCGAAGACATCTGGAACCTGGTTCCCGATCCTTTGTACGTGGCCAGCCCAATGGATGTGTTGCATGCCCAGCATCCGGATCTGATGATAAATATTGCGGCTTCGCCATTTAATTACGATCAGCAGGTAACACGGCTTGGGATACTGCGCACCAATACCGCGCAATACCGCATTCCGCTGGTGTATGTAAACCAGGTGGGCGCTCAAACGGAATTGCTTTTCGACGGCAACTCCTGTGTACTCGACAGCGATGGCAATACCATTGCAAGTTGTAATGCTTTTGCTGAAGGGATCTGCCTGTTTGATTTCGATGCCGGAACCAAAACGATACAATCGGAATTGCCTGTTCCGACAACAGAGACCACAAAAACAGCGTTGATCCACGATGCACTTGTAATGGGCATTCGCGATTATTTTGCAAAAATGGGTTTTACAAAAGCAATACTTGGATTGTCGGGGGGCATTGACTCGGCGGTAACGCTTGCCCTGGCAGCCGAAGCGCTTGGCAGCGAAAATGTGTACGCTGTGTTGCTGCCTTCGGAATACTCATCGGGGCATTCGGTTGACGATGCGGTGGCACTGGCTGTGAATTTAAACTGCAAATACGATATTATCAGCATTAAGGACGGTTACACTTCGATACTCGGATCGCTGCAACCCTATTTTAAAGACTTGCCTTTCAGCGTGGCTGAAGAAAACATTCAGGCAAGGGTGCGTGCTGTGTTGCTGATGGGATTGGCCAATAAATTCGGGTATATTTTGCTGAATACGTCGAATAAAAGCGAGGCTGCTGTGGGTTACGGAACGCTTTACGGCGATATGTGCGGCGGTATTTCGGTGCTGGGCGATGTGTATAAAACGGAAGTGTACGAACTGGCGCATCACATAAACCGTGAGCAGGAAATTATCCCTGTTAACAGCATTGTAAAACCTCCGTCGGCTGAGCTTCGACCGGGACAGAAGGACAGCGACTCGCTTCCCGAATATGATATTTTGGATAAGATCCTTTACAATTATATTGAATTACGCCAAAGTCCTGCCGACCTTATTGCTTCCGGTTTCGACGAAGCCACGGTAAAACGTGTTTTACGTATGGTGAATATGAACGAATGGAAACGACATCAAACCCCGCCTATTCTTCGGGTTTCGCCTAAAGCTTTCGGACAGGGGCGACGAATGCCGATTGTGGGGAGATACTTGTCGTAGTCAAAAGTGAATAGCGAATAGTGAATAATGAAGTGAAAATGTTTGTTGCTGAGAGAGGTGGCGGGGATTTTTTTTAATCATACTAATCAAAAACACTAACAAGAATTAAATTTATGGGAGAAAGTGGGGTATATTTGGTGCTATAAGCTAGCACCAAATTTTAAAAACCCGATAATAATTACATAGAAATGAATGAAATACTTAGAATACTTATTTTCATTATGTTTATTTCATTACTAACTGCATGTGACTCCGAAAACAATAATGGCAACAAGATTTCGGAAACCGAGAACGCAATTAGTGCACTGCCAAAACCTTGTGAAGAATATAGCAGTCCATTAAACATAGTAAATGAAAATGATACCTTGAAAATAGTTGTTCAGCGCTCTGACTGTGGCGAATGGGGAGGTAATAAAGAGTATATATATCTTCAGCGAAATGACAGTAATAGTAATAAGATATGTGCGAGGTTTATTCTTGACAGTATTTCATGTGACGAAATAATTAAAAAAAATGGATATGGAGTATTAGACGATAGATTAAGACAGAAAATTGTTGATACTTCAAAAATATTGAATATTAACGAGGAAGTATTAATTAGTAAAATGCTTCAACGAATTTTAGAATTGTATTTGAAGAATGAGAGACATGCAAATGCCGGTAGTTATTACCAAATTTCAAATTCTGATGGAACGATGAATATATCTTATTGGAATAGTGGCGATTGTCGAGACACTTATTATTATACGACGAGAAGACAAATATTTGGTGATTATAAATCGAAATAATGAAAGAAAAATCTGTTACATACAAACGCTACAGCAAATGATGGTATGCATGTTCGTTGAAACATTTGAAATCTTTACATACATTTGCGCTGGCTGACAGTTGAGCAATAATATATTCATGCACTTGCCAGAGCGTCAGACGTTGGCGGTAATTGTTAAAAAAAGGCATCGAGAGAGCATTTGGAGATTCTGACAAACAAAATATGATTGGTAAAATTTTGATTATTCTTAGAACACTGATAAATATTCTAATTTACATAGCAACTGGAATATGGAGTCTGCTGACAATAATAGTGATTTTCGCTTTTATACATAGATGGACAAATCCTGGATTGAAAAGCATTTCAAACCATGATTTGAAAGACTATGGACTGATTACAGGATTCTTTTTACTTATAATTGGATTTCTGTTTTTTGCAAGATTTTTTATCAAGAAACAATCGACTTCTAAGCAATATGACAGGTAGTAAATTTTATCAAAAAACATATTCATTTTTTTCGCTAATTCTAAGCGGATTGAGTATTGCGATAACTATTAAAATTAACATTGAAATAGCACACAGATACTTTCAAAGTGATGGAAAAACACGAGCATTGTTTGGAATCACAGAGACTTTAGTTTTTTATTATCAATATTATTTTATTGGATTAAGCATTATTGCTTTGATTCTTGCAATAATCGGCACTAAAAGACTGGAAAATAAATTGACGAACAGATTTGCGTATTTTATTGTATGCCTATCTTTACTGTTAATCCTTGCAAGAATATGGCGATTAATGATTTAAAAAGAAACAACTACAGCAAATAAACGCTATAGCAAATGCGGGTTTGCATGTTCGTCACAACATTTGAATTCTTTACATACATTTGCGCTGGCGATAAAACAATATCTTAATCCCGTACTTGTCGTAGGACCGCCATTATCCACTATTTTATGAAACCAAGACCGGTATGCATTTTAGCAATTTTATTTTTAGGTTTGACAGTTTTCATAATTCTTATTCACCTTAAAACGATAGAGTATTTCGTAGATTCAGAAACGAATAAAACGGAAATTGAAGTATATGAAGATAATTTTAAAGTTACTGTTAATCTAGACAATGAAAACGAACAATACCTGAAAGTTAATTTATGGTTTACTCATGTTTTGAGTAATCTGATCGTTAGTGACCTAAGCATGAAATTGAATGAGTTTAATTTATTCCAGATTCTTATTTACCAGGGAATGCTTCCGAGAGAACCTCTTTTGTATAGAAATTTTTCAGAAATTCCAGACTCTATTCGAATAATCCAGTCTGGACTTGTAAAGAATGATTACTTTGCTTACGATCATTATTTTCAAAAGGAGAAAATTAATAAAATACAATTCTTAGAAATTTTTTTGGCAATTCAAGATAAGGGGGTTGAAAAGAAAATCACAAAAAAAATAGAAATTAAAAGAGTCGAAAAAATAGAATTCAGGGTAGTACACGGTGATGCTTCTGTTCTTCTTATCCCAATATTCGGAATAATAACTATATTTTTTTCTTTGATAAGCATCGTTATATTTACAGGCAAAAAAAAAACACTGGATAGTTAATGCTTTAGCAAATGCGGATTTGCGTGTTCGTTGAAATAGTTGAAATCTTAAATTACATTTGCTTTGGCAGATAGTTGAGCAACAATTAAACCCCGTACTTGCCATAACCTGCTCTCATAAAGGCAACTTAAAACAAGGCAATGCCGGCACTTACAATTCAATATACTGTAAACCAAATGAGTTTGTATTATAAAATATGGGTTGATTTTGATTTCAATATTACTTCCAATTATCATTCTACTAAACTGTTACTCCAATTAATCTTAAAATAGTGGTACTACTTCACATTAACACTGACGGCTTAGGCACTGGAATTATCATTATCAATGCAATAATAATTGGCTTGACACTTGTTTTGCTTTTAGCACACCACAAACGAAAAGCAAAAACAGATAAATCGAAGAACAACAGTTGGTTAGCATTATCGAAAATTATAATTCTTTGGTTATTTCTTGCATTGATGATATTTATGGGATGTATCTATTCAGCCTATTATTTTGATTCCCACCCATTAATAATACTGGCGATTTACGCAGCCGCTTATACCCTCGCATATTTATTCCGCAGAAGTATCTCCTGAAATAAAAGCTTTTCAAAATAATGAAGATGGGCGGGCAAAGAAGAAAAAACCGGCAAGAAAAACCGGAAAATTAAAACTATTAATTAAGGATTGAAATCCGCATTAAGCTTTCCCTTTTGTGGTGTAAATATTATTGTACATTTGGGCATCAAAAAACTTGTATTCTGCCCAAGGGTAAGCTACATCAAACAGCGAAATTATGTTGCAAAAACTATTATGTATTGCCAAATATCAGGTTATCCTATTTATGTTTTTAATTTCAACTGAAAGTTATTCTCAAAAACATGATGCAGTGCTTATTAACCGTAACACAGTTATTGAAGCTTCGGAGAATAAACTGGTACAGACAAACATTTACGAAATTCTTGTCCTTAACCGCAATGGCGATAAATATGCCGAAATTTCGATTCCCTATTCAAAATTAAACAAGGTCTACGATCTTGAAGCTTCCATAACCGACAACTCAGGAAATGTGGTACGGAAGCTTAAAAAAGATGATATCATCGAGAAAAGTGAGCGTTCGGATGTCAGTTTCTACGCTGACATCTATGTAAAGGAATTCAAATTGCGCCACAACACATATCCATATACACTCAGGTATTCGTTTCGCTATGAAGCAAACCAGTTTTTGCATATTGCTAATTGGTATCCGGTTATTGATACCGAAATACCGACACTGAAAGCTTCGTTAAAACTCAGTACACCTTCTGGTTACAAAGTTTATTACCGTTCGGGCATGACTGATGAGTGTAAGCTAGATTCAGTTCCCGGACGTATTTCTTATACCTGGAATGCTTCGTATTCCAAAACTGTTTCTCCCGAAATGTATGCGCCTCCATTACAGCAATTTATCCCTTTCGTTGAAATTGTTCCCGAAAAATTCATTTACGAACAACCTGGCTCGCATAAAAGCTGGGAAGCCTATGGGAACTGGAACTTATCACTACTGAAAGGTATGGATGACCTTCCCATAATCGAAAAATTCAGAATCGAAGCATTGGTAAAAAACATTGACGACGATAAGGAAAAAGTAAGGGTACTGTTTCATTACCTGCAGGATGCAACCCGATACATCAATGTTTCAATTAAAACCGGCGGATTAAAACCTTATCCCGCTTCGTATGTGGCTGCTAATAAATATGGCGACTGCAAAGCTTTATCCAATTACTTTAAAACATGCTTAGCTGTAGTGAATATCAAAGCCTTTTACACTAAGATAAATGCCGGCGAGGAAATTGAACCATTTGGTGCGGATTTCCCATCACAACAGTTCAATCATGTTATTTTGTTTGTCCCGTTAAAACAAGATACCCTTTGGATCGATTGCACCAGCGACCTGGCTTTTGAATACCTTGGTACTTTTACACAAAACCGTCCGGCCCTGGTTTTGGACGATAATGACAGCAAACTGATTACTACCCCGGCCCTTTCGCTGAACGATGTAACAGAAACCCGGGTTATTACTTCCGAACTGCAGTCAGGTGGTAATGTAAAGGCTGAATTCACCAACAGGTACAAAGGCGAAAAATACGAATTACTCGCCTATGTTTCGTCAACGCTGAGTGAAACTGAACGCAATCAATACCTTACGCGACGGATCAGTTCCAATGGTTTCCAAATGGAATCGTACTCCCTTGCCATTCCCGATCGTGATACGCCTGAAATAGTGCTCAGGTACTCAGCAACATCGGATCATCATGTAAAAGTTTATGGCAAAGAGCTGCTGGTGAATATTATACCAATGGTTTTGCCTGTCCCCGAAGATCCCAAGAAAAGAAAACTTCCTGTACAGATAAATTATCCCGTTAACCGCATCGACTCCATTGAATATAAAATTCCGGCAACCCACACCATCACAGCTTTACCCGAAAGCATCGCCATCGAATCAAAATATGGTTTGTACCGCACTGATTATCATTCCGATGACAAGTCCGTTACGGCATTTAAACAATTGATTATTAATCCGGGAACAATTTCATTGAGCGAATATCCGGATTTTTACAGCTTTATTAAACGTGTTATTGACGCCGAAAGCATATCCTATATAACCTTAACAAAAAACTAATATGAAGAAATTATTGATTTTACTACTTTTTGCCTGTAGTGCTTTTTTGCCGCTCAAGGCCCAGAATTATTTCGAAGAATTCGGAAAAATAAGCCAGGCCGAAATTGATATGAAATCGTGCAGTTATGATGCAGCAGCTGATGCCGTAGTACTTTTTGATATGGGGAAATCCTATTTTGTACGAAATGGAAATGGGTTCGACGTCATATTCGAACGCATAACCCGTATCAAAATATTTAACGAAGCAGGTAAAGAATACGCCGAGGTTGAAGTTCCTTTTTACCAGGAAGGAAATATTTACGAAAAAGTATCTGTCACAAAAGCATCTACTTATTCGATAACTGATGGCAGGATAAGTAAAATCACCACGTTGGATCCCAAGGCCGTATATGAGGAAAAAGTTTCGGAAAACTGGAAAGTAAAGAAATTCGCCATGCCCAATGTACAGGCGGGATCAATTATCGAATATGTATATCTTGTAACCTCGCAATATCATTTTAACCTGCGCGACTGGGATTTCCAGTGGAGAATCCCTGTGCTCAACAGCGTTTATGAAGTACGCATGATACCCTTTTATGAATACACATGGTCGTTGCAGGGGACTAAATCGCTGACCGAATACAAAACATACGTTGATGACAGATCATTCAAAAATGTATTTTTCAGCACCGAGTATTATGATATGGTTTATTATTTCGCACAAAAAAATGCAACAGCTTTCACCGATGAGGAATTTATTTCTTCGAGAGAAGATTATATCATGAAAATCGATTTTCAGTTGTCGGCATATTTTCATCTTGATGGTGTAAAAATAAAAGTAATGACCACCTGGCCGGAACTGGTAAAGGAATATCTGAAACTTGAAAGTTTTGGAAAATACCTCAAACGAAGCGAAAGCATTGCGTTAAAAACAATAAATCCTGATTCGCTGTCGGGAAAATCGGAAACGCAAAAGTTTAACTATATAGTTGATTACATTAAAGATAACTTCAAATGGAACAATACCAACAGCCAGTTCACTAACAGAACAGCATCCGATCTTGTGAAGGATAAAATCGGAAACAGTGCAGAGATAAATTTATGGCTGGTCGGAGCGCTGCGTGCTGCCGGTTTAGAGGCATACCCGCTATTACTCAGTACCCGTAGTCATGGCAAAATAAAATCGGATTATCCTTTCAGCAGTGCGTTTAATTTTGTGGTTGCAACCGTAACCATTGAAGGTAAAAAAATGCTCGCAGATGCTACCGATCCATTTTGCGCTAACAACAGGATATCAACACAATGCATGAACGACAAAGGCCTTCTGGTCGATAAAGATAATATGGTGTGGATAAGCCTGCAGATGCCTTCGCTTTCGGAACTGAATACAAGTATCAAAATTGATTCAATCGGCAGTAAACAAAATGTGAAAATTACATCAGTAGCCACTGATTACGAGGCACTTTCGTACCGAAAGGAGTTCGCGGGTGAAAAAGATGTTTTGCTTGAGAAACTGAGCAAGAAATTATATATGGTTGAAGACTCTTCGCTAAAAATAAGAAATGCAACGGATAGAACCCGCTCTTACGCCTATTCCTATTCTTTTGAGTCTGCCTCCGAAATTATCAATAATAAAATATATCTGCAGCCTTTTATGAATGAAGTATTTACTTCAAATCCACTGAAACAGAAAACCCGGACTTATCCTATTGATATAACTTTTCCGATAAAACGATCGTATAAAACGGAAATCATTGTCCCTGAAGGGTATAAGGTTGAGTTTTTACCTGAGAAAAGCACCCTGAACGATAATTTGTTTGAACTTGAATATTTATCTCAGCAATACGGAAACACTATTTCATGTTCCTTCAGTTATACATTAAAGCAGTCAGTATATGCCCCTGAAGAGTATCAGAGGGTTAAAGCTGTGTTCGACAGGATTGTAAAGAAAAGTTCTGAAAAGATTGTACTTGTCAGAAAATAAAAAAGAATGACCTGAATAATACCCGGGTCATTCTTTATTTTTGCAATCGACTTATTGCAAATTGTACAGCATGATAAGGACAAAATGATTTGTCGCTATCAAAACTGAGCTTAGATATTAATAGCTTCGACCGATTTTATTTCCGGCAAGGCTTTGCGCATGGCATCTTCAACACCGTTTTTCAATGTCATACGGCTGAAAGGGCACGAACCGCAGGCTCCCTGCAATTCAACATTTACAACGTTGTCGCTTGTAAGTTCCACGAAACTGATATCGCCGCCGTCGGCTTGCAGGTATGGACGAATCTGTTCGATTACATTGCGTACTTTGGTTTCTAATTCTGACATGTTTTTTGTTTTTATTGATTGATTGGTTATCGATTGGAGCAAAAAAGGATGTTAGTTTTATTTATGATTTTATCTCAACAATCTGAGTCGGATCAAGGTTTGCATTGCGAATGGCAATTTGCTGGGCAACTGATTCAGCTAACTGACGGAATGCCAGGGCAACAGGCGATGAATCATCTAATGTAGCAACAGGACTGCCACTGTCACCCGATTCGCAGATGCTTTGTACCAGCGGAATCTGACCCAGCAACGGAACACCGATTTCTTCTGCAAAACGCTTGCCGCCTTCCTTGCCAAAGATATAATACTTATTTTCGGGCAGTTCGGCAGGTGTAAACCAGGCCATATTTTCGACCAGGCCCAGCACCGGAACTTTAATACTATCGGTTGTAAACATATTATACGCTTTGCGGGCATCGGCAAGAGCTACTTCCTGCGGCGTAGTAACAATAGCTGCTCCTGTAACCGGTACTGTTTGAACCAGGGTAAGATGTATATCGCCGGTTCCGGGTGGCATATCAATTACAAGGTAATCGAGTTCGCCCCAGTCGCCACCGGTAAGCATTTGTGTAAGGTAGTTCGAAGCCATCGGACCGCGCCATACAAGCGCTTTGTTTGGATCAACAAAAAAACCGATCGAAAGCAGTTTTATACCATATTTTTCGATAGGTTCGAGAATGGTACGACCATCAACTTCACGGGCACTCGGACGGGCATTCACCAGGTCGAACATCAGTGGAACCGAAGGTCCGTAAATATCAGCATCGAGCAATCCAACTTTTGCCCCAAGCTTCGAAAGAGCAACAGCCAGGTTAGCCGAAACAGTAGATTTACCAACACCACCTTTACCTGAAACAACAGCAATTATATTCTTAACGCCTTTCAGCATGGTATCATCGTTCTTGCGACGGCTGGTCGTACGCGAAGTCATGTCAATGATTACTTCAGCGTACGGATCAACCCGCGACTGAATTGCGTTCACACAATCATTTTTCATTTTTTCCTTCATCGGGCAGGCCGGTGTAGTTAAAACCAGCTTGAAACTGACTTTGCTGCCATCAATTTCAATATCTTCGATCATACCAAGCGATATCAGATCTTTATGTAAATCAGGATCGTGAACTGTTTTTAAGGCATTGATTATCTGATCTTTGTTCATCATTATACGCTTAATTCTTATTTTTATTTAGAATGTGTAAAGATAGATCATTTAATGATATGCACTAAAATTTAGTGTTTATTTTAAGTACTTTGTTTCTTTAATAAGCAGACGGTTCGAATGGACAAGATATAAAAAATCCCCTCCGGAATATTAAACTCCGAAAGGGATAAAGATTGATTACAGATATGCTTGTTTTATCT
>Ga0209800_10002769_pt1 | contig 14865 bp, 10 predicted proteins | sample Higcelweek8metaG_FD_187174 | JGI IMG/M metagenome (GOLD analysis project Ga0209800, IMG submission 187174) | Freshwater pond sediment microbial communities from the University of Edinburgh, under environmental carbon perturbations - High... | ecosystem: Environmental > Aquatic > Freshwater >...
CGGAGCGGTCCACCGTGAGCTTTGATGCGGACGGGTCCTTCAACTTGGACAAAAAGCCCTGGTAGTTTGGGTACTGGTAGAACGACAGCGGCAGGCTGAAGGTCTCGCGGTGGTCGCCGGTGCGCAGGAACAGGCGTTTTTCGCCGAGCGACAGCTCGATTTCCTCGCTTCCCAGCCATTTTTTGAGCTCGGCCAGGTACTTGCGCTGGATGAGCGCGCCCTCGCGCGGGAGCAGGTTGAAGATGTCGTCGTTGACGAAGGTGAACATGGAGAACTGGTGGCCGTTTAAGCCGCAGACCTCCACGCGCTTGCCCTGCGCATCCTGCTCGGGCTTGAGGTACAGGCAGGCGATGGCCTCCATGCTGTCCTCCTCGCTGATGCAGAAGCCGATCTTGTCGATGATCTCGTGCAGGAAATCCCCACTCCAGAACACGGTGCCGCCGGCCTCGCCCTCGGCAACCTCAATATCGGGGAAGGGCGCGAATGCCTGAAACCACTCGGGCTCGTTGGCGGGCAGCTTGTACTTGCGGGTGCCCTGCTCCACCAGCACGTTCTTGCCCTCGGCATCGGCCTTCAGCGTCAGCTCGCCAGCGGGCAGCTTGCGCACCAGGTCGCAGAAAGCGCGGCCCTGCACGCCCACCCGGCCGGACTTGTCGACCCTGGCCGGATATTCTCCGCAGAACTCCAGGCTCGAGTCCGTGGACATGATCTTCAGGCTGCCCTCGGCGGCCTCCAGCCAGATGCTGCGCAAAAATGCCGCCCCGGTCTTGGCCGGAATAATGCCCGCAGATTTCTGCAAGCCCTCGATGATCTCGTCCCGGTTTACTTTAACAAACATACATATTCTCCTTGATGGCTATTATGAGCAGCGCCTGTTTGTTCGAAACAATGGCAACATCTTGGTTTCCAGTCGCATTTTACAAACATCGGCTGTCGCTTCACAGGAACAGTAAGGATGTTTCACGCGCTGGAAACACGGCTCAACCCGCTTGTCGACAACGAACCTTCAAATCTTTCAACAGCTGTTTCATTTCCTTGCCATCTTCTTGCAATTCTTTGATCTTTTTGACTGAATAAATGACCGTGCTGTGGTCCTTGCCGCCAAAGGTGCGCCCCAGCACCGGGTAGGACTGGCCGAGGAGCTCGCGGCACAAAAACATGGCCACCTGCCTGGCCAGGGCGATGCCCTGCCGCCTGTCCTCGCCCATGACGTCCTTGCGCTTGACCTGGTAGTGCTGGCACACGGTGTCGATGATGCTGTCCGCCGTGACCTTGGGCAGGTCGCGTTCCTCGGTGTTGGACAAAATGTGGTCGAAGTCCCGGGCCGAGATGTCCTTCCTGACCAGCTCGCGGAAGGCCAGCAGCTTGATGAGGATGCCGTTCAGGGCGCGGAAGTTCTGAAAGCGCTGGGCCAGGGTCAGAATCTGCTCCTTGGCCAGGGGCAGCTTCTTGGCGCGCACGCGCTCCTGGATGAGGGCCACGCGGATCTCCAGGTCCGGCTGCTTGAGGCTGACCACAAGGCCGCCCTCCAGGCGCGAGCGCAGGGCCGGGAGAATGTCCTCGTAGGCGCCGATGCGGTCCTGGCAGGTGAAGACCATCTGCTTGTGCCCGTCGTGGAACTGGTTGAAGATCACGAGCAGCTCCTGCTGGAGCCTCTCGTCCCCGGCGAGCCAATGGATGTCGTCCACAAGCAGGAAATGGTGCGCGGCCACGTGGCTGCGGGCGGCCATCTGGTCGCTCTGGGACAAAAGCGTGCGCAGGCCCTCGCCCGTGGTCACCAGGATCTCGGACAGCGGGTGGTTCTTGGCCATCTCGTTGGCGATGGCCTTCAAGAGGTGGCTCTTGCCCGACCCGGACTTGCCGCAGATGACAAAGGGGTTGAACTGGCCCATGGCGTCCTTGGACACCTGGCGCGCCGTCTCCAGCGGGAAATAGTTTTTGGAGTTGGTCAGGAAGCTCTCGAAGCTGTACTGCGCGTCAAAGGGGAAGCTGAGCTTCCTGGGCGCAGGCTCGGAGCCGCTGCCGCCCGCCCGGCGCAGGCCGGGGCTGACGTAGCGGATGTCGCAGGCCCCGCCGTTGAAGCGGTGCACCTCGGCCTCGAAGCGGTCCTGCATCCGCCCGGCGAACCACTGGGCGAAATAACTGTGCGGAAAGCCTATGCGAATTTCCCGGCCGCCCTCGGACTGCTCCACGTCCAGGGGGTCGAACCAGCGTTTCAACTCCTGCTCGGTGCAGGAGCCCGCAAGGTGTTCACGCAGGGCTTTCTTCACGGTCCTGTGGCCTGTATCCTTTGTTCAATTTGTGGAAAAACAAGGAGATTTTCTTTGCTTTTGCGGGCAGCCCGGCAAGACTCCCGCATCCCCCACAGACCTACCCGAAAAGCCTCCCGATGCCAAGCGAATAGCGCACGGCGCGCGCGGAAAAAGAATTGCCAACCGCGGCAATTTGAGCCATGTTCCGGAGCGCGGAAGGATAAATAGTTTTCCACAGATTGTGCTGAATTTTCCAGAGCGTGTTCAAACGATCCGGAGCCTGCGGGCGGGGACGATGATGGGCAGAAAACAGGGCCAGGCCACGGCCTTCACCGTGGTCATCGAACCGGGCGAGGTGCGCGTGCGCAAGACCTTTGCCCCGGCGGCCAGGCCCATGGCCGACAAGCGGCGCAAGGACCCCCGGCGCAGGCCCGAGTATCGCGCGGAAATTCTCCCGGAAGAGTAGTCGAAACGGACGGCTCGCCGCCGCCGCGCAAGCGGTGGGCGCGGCCGCAAGCCTCAAGGGTTCCAGCAGCGGAGGAAAGCATGGCCGGGAAAGCCAAGACCGGAAAGACCATCGCCGAGATCAACGAGCGCATCAAGAAGGGCAAGGCCGTGGTGCTCACGGCGGAAGAGATGGTGGAGACCGTCAAGCGCCTGGGCAAGACCAAGGCCGCCAAAGAGGTCGATGTCGTCACCACGGGAACCTTCTCGCCCATGTGCTCGTCTGGCATGCTCTTCAACTTCGGCCAGGAGCCGCCCCTGATGAAGGCCAGCCAGGTCTGGCTGAACAACGTGCCCTGCTACGCGGGCCTGGCCGCTGTCGACGCCTATTGCGGCGCCACCGAGGCCAGCGCCGACGACCCCCTGAACAAGGTCTACCCTGGCCGCTTCGCCTACGGCGGCGGGCATGTCATCGAGGACCTGCTGCGCGGCAAGCCCGTGCGCCTGCGCGCCAAGTCCTACGGCACGGACTGCTACCCGCGCAGGGAGCTGGAAAAGGACGTCACCCTGGCCAGCCTGCCCGGCGCCTGGCTGCTCAATCCGCGCAACTGCTACCAGAACTACAACTGCGCCGTGAACATGAGCGGACGGACCATCTACACCTACATGGGCCCGCTCAAGCCCGGCTGCCGCAACGCCAACTACGCCACGGCGGGCCAGCTCTCGCCCCTGTTCAACGACCCCTACCTGCGCACCATCGGCCTGGGCACGCGGATCTTCCTGGGCGGCGGCATCGGCTACGTCATCGGCGCGGGCACCCAGCACAACGCCAAGCCCGCGCGCAACGAGCGCGGCATCCCGCTCTCGGCCTCGGGCACGCTGATGCTCAAGGGCAACCTCAAGGGCATGGACCCGCGCTACGTGCGCGGCCTGTCCATCCTGGGCTACGGCTGCTCGCTGAACCTGGGCGTGGGCATCCCCATCCCCATCCTGGACGAGGACATGGCCTGGTTCACCGGCGTGGCCGACTCAGACATCCAGATGCCCGTCAAGGACTACGGCTACGACTACCCCAACGGCATCAGCCGGACCATCACCCACGTGAACTTCGAGGAGCTCAAGAGCGGCAGCATCACGGTCAACGAGCGCGTGACGCCCACCGTGCCGGTGACCAGCTACTCCCTGTCGCTGGAGATCGCCGAGACGCTCAAGAAATGGATCGATGACGGCAAGTTCCTGCTCACCGAACCGCAGGACGAGATACTGTCCATGTGACGAGACAAGGGAGGCCGCAAGCCTCCCTTTTTTTTGCCGGAAAAATCCCTGGCGAGGCCCAAGGCCTTGCAACGCCGTGGGAAATGGCTATGGTGGCCCGGCGGGCGCATGCGTCCCAAGCCCCCCTTCGCGAGAACCTCAACACCCAAGTCAGGCCCATGCCCGAACTTTTCCGCGCGGCGACAGTCGCGCCCATGACACCCGGCTGGCCCCTTTTTGAGGACGCCGCCGTCGTGGTCCACGACCAGGTCATTCTGGACGTGGGACCCTTTGACCACATGCGCCGCAAGCACGCCGGCCCGGTGCGCGACCTGGGCGCGGTCACCCTGGCCCCGGCCGTCTTCAACAGCCACGTGCACCTGGAGATGACGCACCTGCTGGGCAAGACCGCTCCCGGCCAGGGTTTCGTGCCCTGGGTCAAGAGCCTGCTGGAGCAGGACGCCTACGCCGTGGACGAGCCTCTGGTGCGCGCCGAGCTGCTGCGCCTGGAGCAGAAGGGCTGCGCCTTCCTGGCCGACATCAGCACCCGCAACGCCCCGCTCCTGGCCGGAATCCTGGCCTCAAGCGGGCTTGGCTTCGCCTCCTTCCACGAGGTCCTGGGCAACACGGTCCCGGCTGACCCCTGCTCCATGCTCGTCGGGTCCGAGGCCGTGGCCGAAAGCGGCCGGGGCGCCTGCGCCGTGGCCGGGCACGCGCTCTACAGCTCCAGCCCGGAGCTCCTGCGCGCGGCCAAGGCCGTGGACGCGGCCCCCCCCGGCGGCAGGCCCCTGCCCTTCTCCCTGCACCTGGCCGAGCACGCCGACGAGGACGCCATCCTGCTCACCGGCAGAAGCGCCTTCCTGGACCTTTTGCGCGAGCGCGGGTTCCTCACCAGCTTTGACGCGCCCGGCAAGCGGCCGGTGCCCCTGGCGGCCGAGCTGGGCCTGCTGGACGCGGCCACCCTGTGCGTGCACTGCGTCACCGTCTCCGACGAGGACATCGCGGTCCTGGCGGCCAGCCGGGCCAGCGTGTGCCTGTGCCCGCGCAGCAACGAATACATCTGCGTGGGCCAGGCCCCCCTGGAGAAGTTCCTGGCCGCGGGCGTGAACCTGTGCCTGGGCACGGACGGCCTGTGCTCCAACTTCGACCTGGACCCCTACGCCGAGCTGTCCTGGCTGGTCCAACGCAACCCCGGGGCCATGAGCCTGTGCCAGGGCCTGGCCCTGGTCACCGAGAACCCGGCGCGCTTCTTCGGCCCCCTGGTGCCCGGCGCCGAGCGCCTGGGCAGCCTGGCGCCGGGCCGGGCCGCGCGCTTCTCCGTGGTGCCCGGGGTCGTGCTGGACGCCTTTACCGACGCCGAGTGATCAGTAAAGCCCGGCCGCAGCGCCCGACAAGGGCGGCCGCAGGCCGGGGAGGAAGGACGCCGCCATGCAATGGAAACACAAGGACCTGCTCGACATCTCCCAGCTCTCGGCCGACGAGGTGCGCCACGTCCTGGCCACAGCCGCCTATTTCCGGGAGATCAACAGCCGCCCGGTGAAGAAGGTGCCGACCCTCAAGGGCCGCAGCGTGGTGCTCTTCTTCGCCGAGCCGAGCACCCGCACCAAGACCAGCTTCGACATGGCCGGCAAGCGCCTCTCGGCGGACACCTTCGCCCTGGCCAAGAGCACCTCCAGCCTGACCAAAGGCGAGACGCTGAAGGACACCGCGCTGACCCTGCAGGCCATGAACCCGGACGGCATCGTCATCCGCCATGCCGCGAGTGGGGCCGCGCAGTTCCTGGCCGAGCGCCTGGAGTGCAGCGTCATCAACGCCGGGGACGGCCGCCACGCCCACCCCACCCAGGCCCTGCTCGACGCGCTGACCCTCTCGCGCCGCTGGGGCGGCGACTTCGCGGGCAAGACCGTGCTCATCCTGGGCGACATCGCCCACAGCCGGGTGGCGCGCTCCAATGTTCTGCTCCTGAACCTGCTGGGCGCAAACGTGCGCCTGTGCGGCCCCAGGACGCTCATGCCGCCGCGCCTGGACACCTGGCCCGTGACGGTCTTCTCCAGCGTCGCCAAGGCCGCCCAGGGCGTGGACGCGGTGATGTGCCTGCGCCTGCAGCTGGAGCGGCAACAGGCCGGATTGTTGCCGGACCTGCGCGAATATGCACGCACCTTCGGGCTCTCGCCCCGGCACATGGCCCTGGCCGCGCCGGGCGCCTGCGTGCTGCACCCCGGCCCCATCAACCGGGGCGTGGAGATCGACTCCGCCCTGGCCGACTCGGCCGAGAGCCTGATCCTGGAGCAGGTGGAGAACGGGGTGGCCGTGCGCATGGCCCTGCTCTACCTCTACCTGACCCGCAAATCCCCGGAAGCCGCCCAGAGCGGCATCCCGGTCTAGGAGGCCGCCATGCCCGAGAACAACAAACCACAACAGGTCAAGAAACTCGACCTCGCGGTGCGTAGCGCCCTCTGGCTCGGGACCCTTCGGGTCTCTTCAGGAGGCGTCGGCACCAGGGCCAAAAAGGCCCCCAAGGGCGGCCAGCAGTCCAAGGGCCAGCTCGTCGACGTGCTGGTGGCCCGTGGCCGCATCGTGTCCGTGGTGCCTGCGGGCAGCCTGGACGTGCGCGCGGCCAAAGAGGTCGACGCGCGCGGGCTGCTGCTCCTGCCGAGCCTCACCGACGTGCACACCCACCTGCGCGAGCCCGGCCAGGAGTACAAGGAGGACATCGCCTCGGGCCTGTCCGCCGCCGCCGCTGGCGGATTTTCCAACCTCATGTGCATGGCCAACACCCGGCCCGTCAACGACACGGCCAGCGTCACCGAGTTCATGCTCGAACAGGCCCGCAAGAGCTGGCCCCCAGCCATTGGAGTCGGCCCGCGCCTGTTCCCCATCGGCGCGCTGACCAAGGGCCTCAAGGGCCAGGAGCTGGCCCCCATGGCCGACCTGAAGGCCGCTGGCTGCATGGCCTTCTCCAACGATGGCAGGCCCGTGGAGAGCACCGAGCTGTTCCGCCGCGCCATGGAGTACTGCCAGGACCTGGACCGCGTGGTCATCGACCACTGCGAAGACCCCTGGCTGGCCCCGGCCGCCGGGGTCAACGAGGGCGAGGTCTCCAGCCGCCTGGGCCTGGCCGGACAGCCGGACATCGCCGAGGCCATCCAGGCCGCGCGCGACGTGCTCCTGGCCGAATACCTGGGCGCGCCCATCCACCTGGCGCACATCTCCTGCGAGAAGAGCGTGGCCGTCATCCGCGCGGCCAAGGCCCGCGGGGTCGACGTCACGGCCGAGACCTGCCCGCACTACCTGGCCCTCACCGAGGACGAGGTGGCGGGCTACAGCGCCAACGCCAAGGTCAACCCGCCGCTCAGGCCCCGCTCCGACGTGGAGGCCCTGCTCCACGCCCTGGCCGAAGGGACCATCGACATGCTGGCCACGGACCACGCGCCCCACGCCGCCCACGAGAAGGAGGTCGAGTTCGATGCGGCGCCCTGCGGCATCTCCGGCCTGGACACGGCGCTTTGCACCACCTGGGAGCTGGTGCGCACGGGCAAGCTGCCCTTTGACGCCTTCCTGCGGGCCTGGACCACGGCCCCCTGCCAGCGCTTCGGCTTGCCCGTGAACACTTTCGCCCCCGGCGACCCGGCGGACTTCCTGCTCTTCGACCAGGACGCCGCGTGGGTCGTGGGTCCGCAGACCATGAAGAGCAAGGGCAAGAACACGCCGCTCTTGGGGCGCACCCTGCGGGGCCGCGTGGTGGCCCATTTCCTTGCGGGCAAATCCGTGCTAGAGACAAACCCGACGGCCGCATAGGTCCGCCTAGCAACAAACCCCCGGCCCCGCCCAGCGCGGGGTCTGATGCGCCCGGTCCTGAATCGCGGGACCCCCCAGATGGAGGAAGAATGAGCCAGCCTTTCAAGGATGCCGTGAGCCTGTGCAAAAGCATCATGCGCAACGGGTACGACGCCTACGTCATCAACGCCCGCCTGCAGAAGACCGTCCTGGCCGAGGCCGGAACCGGCGAAGAGCTGGCCATGGACATCAGCACGGAGCTGGATGCCGACGGCCTGAAGCGCCTGTTCCCGAACCTGGAGACCAGCACCGAGCACGGCGTCACCGGCCTCATCCGCCAGAACCGCGTGACCTTCTATTTCCACACCGCCAGCGTTGAAGACGGCACCCACCCCGAGGAGTGCGTGGCCAGGCTCACCCCGCGCCTGCTCAAGATCCTGGAGCAGAAGGGCGAGATCCCCCTCTCCGCCGCCTGCCCCTACCTGCCCAGCCCCCAGGAGCAGGACCACGGCCTGGCCGGGTTCGACGAGGGCATGGTGCGCATCAAGGGCTTCCCCGACCAGGTGCTCAAACGCGACTACCTGCTCGCCGTGCGGGCCATGCGCTTCTCCGTCAACTACCACCTGCCCATCGAGCAGAACACCTGGCTGGCCATCGTCCGGGGCGCGCGCCGCGTGCTCGACTACTGCCCCGTGGCCGACATCATGGACGAGTTCCGCAAGGTTGAGGCCGAAAACCTCTGGCACTTCGTGCAGCTCATGTTCGAGTGCCAGATCCTGCACGGCCTGCTGCCGGAAATCGCTGCCCTGTCCCGCGTCAAGCAGATCAAGAACCCCGAGGAGGGCGAGGAGACCGTCTTTGCCCACACCCTCGACGTCATGCGCCACTACCCCGAGGTGCTGCCCTATGACTGGTACGGCACCCTGGCCTGCATGTTCCACGACGTGGGCAAGCTCTACACCGCCGAATACTCCGAGGGCCAGTGGAGCTTTTTGCAGCACCACCGCGTGGGCGCCAAGGTTACGCGCAAGCTGCTGAACCGCCTGCACTTCCCGCCAGAGGACATCGACCTCATCTGCACCCTGGTGCGCGACCACATGCGCCCGCACTTCATGCTCACCGACAGGGGCATGCGCCGCCTCAAGGCCATCGACGAGTACCCGCGCATCCTGGAGATGGTCCGCGCCGACATCAAGGCCAGAAACGGCTCCTACCGCGAATTCAACCACAACCTGAAAATGTTCGAGCGCGCCGATACGCCCGAAGACTCCCTCGAACCGCTGCTCAACGGACGCGACATCATGCTGGCCACCGGCCTTAACCCCGGACCAACCGTGGGCATCATCCGCGACGCCCTGCTCAAGGCCCAGATCGCAGGCGACGTCACCAGCCTCGACGAGGCCAAAGGCTTCGTCAAACGCTACGCCCAGGAAGAACGCCTCGTATAAAGAGTGAGAGCCTCCGGCGGCTGTGGGGCCTGAGGCCCCCCAGACCCCCCCCATTACGCGAAAGGTTCCCTTCGACGCAAAGCCGTCGAAGGGAACCTTTCGCTTTGGTGGGCCAGGGGAGAGTCTCTTCAACTCCCTTCCAACCCTCTTCAAAAAGGCCAACCGCGCGCGGGGCTTTTGAGCGTCTTCGCTCAAAAGCCCGCGCGCATTGCCAAGGCCAAGCCAAGCCGAGGCATCCGCCTGCGCCGCCCCGGCCCAGGCCAATGGGGGTTCCAAGGGGCCTCAGGCCCCTTGGCCGCCGGAGGCATCTCAGGCCCCAGGCCGCCGGAGGCATGCCTCCCCTGCCCCTGCGCCGGAGGCTCTCCCCGGCTATGAGCCTTGCAGCAGCGCCATGTAGCGGGTGATGCCGTTCTGGATGTCGTAGCCCGCGATGATGTCCTGCCGGGCCTGCTGGCGCAGCGCGGCGTAGTCGCCGGGCCGGGTGAGGGCGCTTTCCACCAGGGTGGCCAGGGCCGAAGCGTCGAAGAAGTCGAAGAGCAGGCCGTTTTCGCCGTGGCGCAGCACCTCCTGCACGGGCGGCGTGGCCGAGCCCAGCACCAGGCAGCCGCAGCTCATGGCTTCGAGCATGGACCAGGACAGCACGAAGGGGTAGGTCAGGTAGACGTGCGCGGCCGAGACCTGGAGCAGCGCGCGGTAGTCCTTGTAGGGAATCTGCCCGGTGAAGACCACGCGGGAGAGGTCGAGTTTCGGTCCGACTTCGGACAAGAGCTTCTCGCGCCAGTTGGCGGCGTCCTTGGGCGCGCGGCCGTAGCTTATGGCGTCGCCGCCCGTGATGACCGTCACGGCCTGGGGGCAGCGGCGCTGGATCTCCGGCAGGGCGTGCATGAGCCTGTGGAAGCCCCGGTAGGGCTCCAGGTTGCGGGCCACGAAGGTGATGACCGGGTCGCCGGGCGCGAGCACGCGGCCGTCCGGCAGGGCGAAGCGCGCGGCCTTGTCCGGGGCCATGTTCGCCGTGTCCACGCCCTCGTGCAGCACCTGGATCTTGTGCTGGTACGCGGCCGGGTGCAGGGACTTCTGCCAGCTCGTGGGCGAGACCGCGACGTCGCAAAGCTCCAGGTTGGCCAGGTGCAGCATGTTGCGGCAGCGCAGGGTGGCGCGCTGCTCGAAGTCCGCCTCCGAGCCGGGCTCAAAGCCCACGTCCACGCCCTGGGCATGGTAGTAGAACTCGAACAGCGAGACCAGCCGGACCTTCGGGAACACGTCCTTGACGTAGAGCGCCTCGCCCCAGCCGGGATGGGCCAGCACCACGTCAGGCACAAGGCCCTTGGCGCGCAGCTGGGTCAGGATGTGCGCCACCACTTCGCCGTGGGCCTCGCCGCTCAAGATCGTCTGCACATGGCGGTGGCTGGCGATTGCAAGCTTCCGCGAGTCGTAGCGCACCAGGTTGATCCCAGGCAGGCCCGGCGCCTGGACATTGCCCACGCCGATGACGCCATGCCCGCTCTTCGCCAAATGGCGCGCTATGTGCCGGAACTGGCCAGGAAAATTGCGGTGCAGGATGATGACGTTCATGCCTCCCCTGTACCCCGAGCACCCGGATAATGGCAATGCCCTGGACTGTGGTCAGGGCAATAGCCTCCGGCGGCTGTGGGGCCTGAGGCCCCCCAGACCCCACCCCATTACGCGAAATGTTCCTGTCGACGCAAAGCCGTCGACAGGAACATTTCGCTTTGGGTGAGTCCTGGGAGAGCACCTTGGGCTCTTCGCCAAGGCTCAAAATAAGGGGCCAACTGCGCGCGGGGCTTTTGAGCGTCTGCGCTCAAAAACCCGCGCGCCATTGCCTGGACCAAGCCAAGGCATGGGACGTGGGTAGGCCGGTCCAGGCCAATGGGGGTACCAAGGGGCCTCAGGCCCCTTGGCCGCCGGAGGCTCTCGTTCTGCTGCGGGTCAGTACAGGGCGAGCAGGGACTGGATCTTGAGCCGGGCCTGCTGGTTGGTGGCTTGGGCGGCGGCCACGGACAGGCGGTCGGTGATGGAAAGGTCGCGGTCGGTGGTGACCTGTCCGGCCAGGGTGAGCAGTTCGGCCTTGGCCGTGGGGTTGCTGGCCTGCTTGGCCAGGGCTTGCAGGCGGATGCCGAGGCGCTGGCGGACCTTGTTCCAGGCCACGGGCAAATCGGGCTGGGCATCGGCCTTGGGGCTGCGGGCGATGGCGGGCGATGCGGGCAGGCGGGCGGGCGCGGCAGCGGCGAGCTGGGCGCGCATGGGGGCGTGTTCGGGGCTGGGCGCCAGGAGGTAGCGCTCGTTGTTTTCGTGCTTGCCGGTGGCGTATTCGTCGCGGATGGCCAGGAGCGACATGGCGCGGGTGCCGGACACGGACTCCACGTACTGGATGAGGTCCAGGGCCTCGGCGTAGGTGCCGACCACGCCCATGAGGCAGAGCTCGCCCTGCACGGCCGAGATTTCGATGCCGGAGTTCTTGTGCAGCACGTAGCGGCCCAGGGCCAGGCGGGTGGAGTTCTCCAGGAAGTCGTCCTTGAGCCCGGCGTAGGGTGTTTCGAGGTTGCGCAGGCGCAGGACGCCCTTGATCTCGTCCACGCCGTTGACGGCCTGGAGGGTGCGGATGACCCGGTTGCGCTGGTCGTCGCTGTCCACCACGCCCACGGCGAAGATGTCGCCGTTGTAGGCGTAGACATTCACGTCCGCAGCGGTCTTGTCGGTCAGCAGGGAGCTTTTGGCCTTCATGGAGAGCATGTTGTCGCGCATGATGGTGTTCATGTCGCGCTCGTCCGCGGCCAGCTGTGCGCCCTGGAAGGCGCCCTTGACGCCGCTGAAGGCCAGGGAGGCCGCTCTGGGCGCGGCGAAGGAGGCCGTGGTGGACAGGGCGAAGGGCAGCATGGCGCAGCCCCCGGCCCCGAACAGCGCAAGTCCCAGCAGGCCCAGGAGCAGCGCGCGGACCAGGGCCTGAAGGCCCCTGGACGGGCTGCTGCCGATGTGGTGTTTGGTTCCCATGCGTGTGAGCTAGCAAAAACTGCGCCAGAAAGACGCAACGTGCTGAAACGCAAGGCTTGCAAGGTTGTCTAGAGATACTTTAGATGGCATGGGAGGGAGCAGATACGCTGGCCGGAGCGGTGCGGTCAAGGCTTTGACGCAAGATATTCCAATGCGTTCATCAAAAATCTTGATCATCCACCCGCAAGTCCTGCAGGCAGGGCCGCCGCCGCATCAAGAATCCAGGGTCGCTACGCCATGCTTGCTGGTCATGTGCGGGGATTTGTCCTGGCGCCCGCGCTGGCCTACCTTGGCGGGCGCGCTGCATGTTCGTCGCAGTCTTGGCCATGGCCGCACCAGGACACCGCCGCGCGGGAAAGGGTGTGGGCGGTGCGGGCGTCTTCCGCCTGCGCGAGGGGGCGCTTTCGGGGCTGTCTGGCGGAGGGGCGGGCAGGCGGAGCGGTGCGCGGGGTGTCCTGCTCCGATCGCCGGAGAGACAAAGGCGAGACAAGGAAGGTCTGGGCGGGGGCTCAGGCTCCCGGGGCGACAGCTTCTATCAGCAGGCGCTTGTAGCGCTCGTGCTCACTCAACAGGCAGCCGCAGTACTGCTGGCGGTAGATGCCCCATTCCTTGGACAGGCGCACGCCCTCGGTCAAGCCGGGGCGGAAGTCCTCGGGCAGGAAGGCGAGGTCCGGCCCGGCCTGGCGCGCGCCGGAAGCCAGGATGGCCAGGCGGTTCTGGTAGCGGCTGTACAACAGCGAGGTGGTGAACTGTGTGAAGCCCAGGCTGCGGGCGGTTTGGGCGGCCACCACGAGGCGCAGGTCGTAGCACTGCGGGCAGCGCTGCTTCATGTCGTCCATGCCGGGGCCCAGCGCCGCCATGGCCTCCAGCCAGGGCCCGGGGTGGGCGGCGCCCGGGTCGGCCTCGTCGGCCAGGATGACGGGCGCGTCCAGGCGCGCGGCCACGGCCAGCAGGCCCTCGCGGCGGCGCAGGTATTCGGACAGCGGGTGGATGTTCGGGTTGTAGAAGAAGAGCGTGGGCGCAAGGCCAAGGTCCCGCAGGCGCACCACGGACATGATGCTGCACGGACCGCAGCAGGCGTGCAGCAGGATGGCGTTCTCGCCGGGGGCGGCGGGCGGGGTCAGGAGTCCGGGGCTGGGCATGGCTTGTCTTGTGGTGTTGTGGACGGTTGTGCTTCCGGGGTATTGGCCAGCCGGAGCTGCGCGGCCGCGTCTTCGCGCCGCAGGGCTTCCGCCTGTTTGGTCCGGCTGCGGGGCTGGCGCACCGCAGCATCCAGCATTCTGTCGACCAGCCAAAGGATAAGGAACAGCAGCAGGAGTAACAATCCTTCCACGGCCCACCCCCCCGGCGGAGTTCCGCCCGGTTATGGCAGTTTCGTATCCACAACGATCTCCACGCGGTTGTCCAGGCGCGCGCCCATCTCGGTCAAAAGCTCGCGCTTGTTGTTCAACATGTAGATGGCCAGCTCCTGGCCCAGGGGCATCTGGAGCGGGTTGGGGCAGCCGGGGCGGCGCAGCAGGCGGTGGATGGTCTTCATGGCCTGCAGGGACTGCCATTCGAGGTTTCTGCGGATGCCCGTGCCGCCGCAGCAGGGGCAGGGCTCGGTGGATACGCTGATGGCCGAAGAGCCCAGGCGCTGGCGCACCAGCTCCATGAGGCCGAAGGGCGAGATGCCCGAGACGTCGGTGCGCGCGCGGTCGTTCTTCATGGCCTGGCGCACGACCTTTTCCACGTCGCGGATGTGCTTGGGGTCCTTCATCTCGATGAAGTCGATGACGATCTGCCCGCCGATGTCGCGCAATTTGAGCTGGCGCACGATCTCTTCGGCGGCTTCGGTGTTGGTCTTCTGGGCCATGCGGGCAAAGCTCTGCTCCCCGCCGATCTTGCCGGAGTTGATGTCGACAGAGGTCAGGGCCTCGGTGTGGTCGAACACCAGGCGGCCGCCCGAGGGCAGGGTGACCTCGCGCGAGTAGATCTGCTCCACCTGCTTGGTCAGGCCGAAGCGCTCCCACATGGTCTTGTCGTGGTCGGCGTGGAGCTTGACCATGTTCGGGCTCTTGGGAAAGGCCAGGGCCACGTAGTCGCGGATCTGCTCAAAGGTGTCGGGGTCGTCCACCCAGACCTCGGTGACGTCCTGGGTCAGGTAGTCGCGCGCGGCGCGCACGGCCAGGTCCAGCTCCTTGTAGACCAGCGCCGGGGCCTTCTCGGTCTGGGCCTTCTTCTTGATCTCGCCCCAGAGGCGGTGCAGGATCTTGTAGTCGCGCGTCAGCTCGGTCTTGGCGCGGCCGATGCCCGCCGTGCGCACGATGAGCCCCACGCCCTCGGGCGGGCCGATTTGGTCGATGCAGGACTTGAGACGCTCGCGCTCCTTCTCGTCCTCGATCTTGCGGCTGACGCCCTGCTGGTCGCGGCCCAGGGTGTACACGAAGTAGCGGCCGGGCAGGGACAGGTAGCAGGTGACAAAGGCGCCCTTCTTGCCTGTGGGCTCCTTCACGACCTGGACCAGGACCTCCTGGCCGGGGCGCAGCACCTTCTGGATGAGCGGGTAGCGCGCGCCCTTCTTGAGCGGGTAGGAGCCCAGGTAGTATTCCGGGTGCACCTCGTCGATCTGCAGAAAGCCGTTCCGCTCGGCCCCGTAGTTGATGAAGGCGGCCTGGAGCGCGGAGTCGATGTTGTGGATG
>Ga0209800_10002770_pt1 | contig 14864 bp, 11 predicted proteins | sample Higcelweek8metaG_FD_187174 | JGI IMG/M metagenome (GOLD analysis project Ga0209800, IMG submission 187174) | Freshwater pond sediment microbial communities from the University of Edinburgh, under environmental carbon perturbations - High... | ecosystem: Environmental > Aquatic > Freshwater >...
AAGCATTGCAGTTCCTGAGTTGACATCAATCAATGATCCGATAAATTCCTTCGTTCCGCAGATAGCGCCTGCAACACAATCGTTTTTGCCGTTGATAAATTTGGTCATACTGTATACGACCACATGAGCGCCCAAGGCTGCGGGAGCAATCATCATTGGGGTAAATGTATTGTCGACCATCAGAATAACGTTATGCTCGTTCGCTATTTTCGCTAAAGCAGGAATATCCGAAATCTGAAGCAATGGATTCGTCATCGACTCGGTATAGATAATCCGGGTATTAGGTTTAATTGCTTTGCGAACAGCATCAAGGTCAGTAATATCCACGAAAGTAGTGGCGATATTGAATTTCGGAAGGTAATTCTGCATAAATGCAAACGTTCCGCCATAAGTTGTTACACTCGAAACAATATGATCACCTGCGTTACAACACTGAAGAATAGCAGATGTTATGGCTCCCATACCCGAAGCTGTAACCCATGCTTCTTCAGTTTTTTCCATGGCTGCCAGCACATCGGCCAGGTATTTATTGCTTGGGTTCCAGTGCCTCGAATAGAGAAAACATCCTTCAGCTTCGCCATGAAAAGTATCCGTCATGGTTTTAGCCTGTAGAAAAGTGTAAGTGGCCGAATCGGTGATGGATGGATTAACATCGCCGAATTCGCCGAACTGCTTCATTTCGAATATTGCGCGTGATGGATCGTGTTTCATAAGACTGATTTTTGTGTGAAATTAGTTATTTTTTTATTGAGGTAAAATGCAAGTGGCGATTTAAATTTGGTAATGTTTTTTAATAGTCCTTACAATGCTAAGTGCTGTGGATTATGAATTGATGAATAAGGGGCGTTTTCTCTTTTTCTCAGACCAGCCGCTGTCAGGTCCTGCGGACATTAATTCAGACGCTGTCAGGTCCTGCGGACATTAATTCAGACGCTGTCAGGTCCTGCGGACGCTGACAGGTCTTTGGGCTTTAAGCATGCAAAACTATCAGATGTTTACGAATTGAACAATAACTATATCATTTTGAAATCAAATATCAAATAATATTTTAATTTTGAAACATATTAGCCATTTATTGCTTCTGATTGAATTAAACACTATTAAACCATGCAGAATAACTTTCATCTTGATGCACTCGATAAGCGGATTGTTGAGCAATTAATGAAGGATGCGCGTATGTCCTACGTCGAAGTTGCCCGTAATTGCAAGGTTACGCATACTGCCGTTCACCAGCGGATCCGCAAAATGAAGGAAGCCGGAATTATTTCGGGTTCGCAGCTCGTATTTAATCATAAAAGCATGGGATATCTTACCTGTGCGTTTATCGGGATACAGGTAAACCTCACTTCCACAAGCACTCATAACGAGGTTTTTAACAAGATAAGGCATATTCCGGAAATCGTTGAATGCCACCATATTTCGGGGAAATACTCGTTGCTGATTAAAATTATTACGCGTAATAATGAGCACCTGAAACAGGTAATCGTTGAACAAATTCAGTCCATCCCCGAAATATCCTTTACCGAAACTTTTATTTCGTTGCAGGAAGGGTTTTCGAGACAATTACCGATTGGGTGAGATTAAAATTTGAGATATTTCAACTCATCCCTGGTATCCCTGAATCTATAATTTCGCAAAAAATAATGTTCATAAAAATGATCTTATGAAATTATCTCCCGAAGTACGACCTGTTCTGAAACTTCAACTCACTCCAACAGACTATACGCTCGAAGCAATTGCTATTTTGGGAATTATTTCACTCTGTTTATTGGCTGTTGTTTCATATTCATCCCTTCCCGACAGTATCCCCACTCATTTTAACATAAAAGGCCAGGCTGATGATTGGGGGAGCAAAGCAAGTATTTTTATTCTTCCGGGTGTCGGTCTTTTACTTTTTACCGGAATCACAATTATTAGCAAATTCCCTCACATTTTCAATTACCCGGTAAAGGTAACCGGAGAAAACGCACTTCGACTATACACAAAAAGTGTTCGGGTTATGAGAATTTTGAAAGCGCTCGTTGTGATGCTATTCCTTTTTATCGAATGGCAGGTAAGCAGAAGCGCTGAAAACGCCGAATTGCCATCATGTTTTTTCGTTGCAATACTAATTATTCCAATATTGCTTCCGATAGCTATGGCTCTTTTTCTGACAAAGACCTTTTCGTCAGGAAAAAGAAACTAAACATCATGATTAAGATTAATCAGAATCAGCCGTATCACTTTGAAATCATGCATCTTATCAAAAAAGTACGATATAATATATTTTAGTACTTTTGCAAAAAACTAAAAACCAACCAATAATTATTAAAATGAAGAAAATTTTGATCCTGGTACAGGTTATCGGCCTTACCATTTTAATGGCCTGTAACTCAGGCGGTGCAGGTAAAGGCGGAAGTCCTGATCAGCCATATGGTGAGAAAAGCGGTATCATCACTTACAAACCTATGGATATGATGGGTGTAAAAGTAACCCAGACGCTGTACTTTGATGATTTTGGAAAAAAAGAACTGCGTGAAACCATGGTCGAAGGAAATATGATGGGGATGGAAATGCGCCAGCACACTTTCGATATAAGGGATGGAAGTACTGTATATCATTATGAACTCGAAAATGTTTCGAACGGTGAGAACCGGGCTACCAAAGACGCTTACAAATCGACACTTACCCCTGAAATGTTTGAGCAAATGAATGTTGAAAAATTAAGTGATGTTTTTAAAACCAAGCTTAATTTTAAAGACGAAGGAAAAGAAACTGTTGCTGGAATTGAAGGCAAAAAATATTCGATTGCTCCTGACAGCACAAACCTGATGAACCGTATAACCGGAGTTCATTTCAAGAACATTCCTTTAAAAGTTTCGATGGGCCAGATGGAAATTATCGCTGATAAAGTTGATTTTGGGGCAAAGGTTCCTGCCGAAAAATTTAAAGTCCCTGAAGGCTTCACCGTTGTTGATCAACCTGACAGCCAGATGCCTCAAATGCCGGCTGAAGAACCTGAAAGCAATTAAACATGTAGTTCATATCCCGCATTTTATTGGATATTACCAAACAGCCTGCTTTAAAGCGGGCTGTTTGCATTAAAATCGTTTTGTAACCTATTACTGAATTTATTGATTTTTAACTTCACCAACGAAACAAAAGTTAATAATCCACTGTTTTCAGATAGATATTCAAAAGTAAACAGGCAAAATCCGGTCAAAAATTGGTACTTTTGCCGCTCAATTTAAAATCCATCAGAAATGAATTATGATATTATTGTAATCGGCAGTGGTCCGGGAGGTTATGTAGCTGCTATCCGCGCAGCACAGCTTGGTTTCAAAACCGCAGTTGTTGAAAAATCAGAACTTGGCGGAGTTTGCCTTAACTGGGGTTGCATCCCTACCAAAGCCTTGCTGAAAAGTGCACAGGTATTCAATTATCTGAAACATGCCGCAGATTATGGTATCACTCTCGATGGAGCTGCTGCCGCCGATCTTCCTGCTATGGTTAAAAGAAGCCGTAGTGTTGCCGATGGGATGAGCAAGGGTATTCAGTTTCTGCTAAAAAAGAATAAAATCGATCATATACAAGGCTTCGGGAAAGTACTTCCGGGTAAAAAAGTAGAAGTAACCGATGCTGAAGGTAAAGTTACAGTTTATGACGCATCACATATAATTATTGCCACAGGAGCCCGTTCGCGAGAGTTGCCGAACCTGAAACAGGATGGTAAAAAAATAATCGGTTACCGCGAAGCAATGACTCTCCCGGTAATGCCCAAAAGCATGGTTGTAGTTGGTTCCGGGGCTATAGGATCGGAATTTGCCTATTTCTACAACAGCATAGGTGTGCAGGTTACGCTGGTTGAATTCCTTCCCAATATTGTTCCGGTTGAGGACGAAGAAGTTTCGAAACAACTGGAACGCAGTTTCAAAAAAGCCGGAATGAAAGTTATGACTTCCTCAACAGTTGAAACTGTCGAAATTAGCGGCGACATCTGTAAAGTAAGCATTAAAACGCCCAAATCTGTCGAAGTTATTGAATGCGACATTGTGCTCTCAGCTGTTGGAATTGCTACCAACCTCGAAGGAATCGGCCTCGACGAAACAGGAATTAAATACGAAAAAGGCAAAGTGTTGGTTGACGGGTTTTACCGCACCAATGTGGAAGGATATTATGCTATAGGTGATATCGTAAGCGGCCCGGCCCTTGCTCACGTTGCGTCGCACGAAGGCATTACCTGTGTCGAAAAAATTGCAGGCATGCATGTTGAGCCTATCGATTACGGAAATATTCCCGGGTGTACCTATACCAATCCTGAAATTGCATCGGTAGGAATGACAGAAAAAGCGGCCAAAGAGGCAGGTTATGAAATTAAAGTAGGTAAGTTTCCATTCTCGGCTTCCGGTAAAGCAAGTGCTGCAGGATCGAAGGATGGTTTTGTTAAAGTTATTTTTGATGCGAAATACGGCGAATGGCTTGGCGCACACATGATTGGCGATAATGTAACTGAAATGATTGCCGAAGTTGTAGTTGCCCGTAAACTGGAAACTACCGGACACGAAATCATTAAATCCATTCACCCGCACCCGACTATGAGCGAAGCAGTTATGGAAGCTGCTGCAGCCGCTTATGGTGAAGTTATTCATCTTTAGGTTTCGGAAGTCGGGAGAAGGATGTCGGATGTGAGATGTCAAATGTTGGATCTGGAAACTACTAACACTTTTGAACCCGTTTACTTAACTTGAAACCTGAAACAAGAAACCCTAAAACCAAACTCCTAAAGCCTAACCCCCATCTTCTACATGGAACTTATTCCAACTGAACTTTCTGAAGTAATAATAATTAAACCTGATGTGTTCGGCGACGACCGCGGATATTTTTTTGAATCTTTTCACGAAGAAAAATTTGCTCAATTAGGCATCAAAGGTCCTTTCGTTCAGGACAATGAATCCAGTTCACAAAAAAATGTTCTCCGCGGACTTCACTTTCAGCGCGAGCCTTTTGCTCAGGGCAAACTGGTAAGGGTTATAAGAGGTGCAGTACTTGATATTGCTGTCGATATCAGGCGCCACTCACCCACTTTCGGTAAATGGGTTTCGATGAAACTTACCGGCGAAAACAAATGGATTTGCTGGATTCCAGCCGGGTTTGCACATGGTTTTGTCACCCTCGAAGATGATACTGTTTTTACCTACAAATGCACTGCAGTTTACAACAAGGCATCCGAAGGCAGCATCCGCTGGAACGACCCTGAACTAAATATCAACTGGGGAATAACTTCTCCTTTATTGTCAGAGAAAGATAATCTGGCACCATTATTGAAAGATGCTCACTTGTTATAAACACTTTAGCATCAGATTCATTCCGGAGTTAAAATAGCCCCGGGTTTAAATTTAAAACGAATACATGAGTAAACGAATCATATTTATTATTGCTCTTTTAGCTTTTGCAGCATTCGAAGGGTTTTACTATACAAAAAACCTTAAAAGGACGGCTGCAGATATCGATTACCAAAAAGCTTTCCGCCACAGCAATAAAATTTTCTCTCTTGTACTGCCCGACAAAGCGGAATTTGCAGGTGAAGAAGCGCCTCTCGGACTTTATTACGTTCGCGAAGGCCTTGATCGTGAATTAATGGTAAACACATACTGGCATTCGTCAACGATGCTGATGCTTAAAAAATCGAACAGGTATTTTCACATTATCGAACCGATTTTAAAAAAGTATGGTATCCCTGAAGATTTCAAATACCTGGCTCTGATAGAGAGCGGGCTCAGCAATGTTAAGTCACCAGCCGGAGCAGCAGGATTCTGGCAGATTATTCCCGGGACAGGAAAAAATTTCGGTCTCGAAATATCCGATCAGGTTGATGAAAGGTATCATCTGGAAAAAGCTACCGAAGCCGCCTGTAAATTACTACGTGGATCGTATAATAAATTCGGAAGCTGGACCCTCGCGGCTGCAGCATACAATGTCGGCGAAGGGCGCATCTCAAAAGAATTGCAAAAACAAAATGCAGGCAGCTATTACGATTTATACCTGCCTGAGGAAACCATGCGTTACATTTTCCGCATTATCGCCTTGAAATTATTGTACGAACACCCAACCGAATATGGTTATTATATCCGTAAAAAAGATCTGTATCCACCTATCCCCACATACAATGTAACTATCGATTCGAGCATTAATAACCTGCAGGTATTTGCCAAAACCATGAATATCAATTATCGCCTGTTAAAGGAATTTAATCCTTGGTTGCGATCGGATAAACTTACAAATACCGCCAGGAAAAAGTATGTTTTCACTTTTCCTGAAAAAGGATTCGAAGATTTCGACAAATTACTGAGTGAAATTGACAATGCTGAACAGATTTTTAACGACACCATTACTTCTGGTTCATTGCCAAAATAAATTATCTGATATTTTACCGGCAACAACCACCTACCATTTACTATGAATCAGGTCAGCATCAACGTAGTACTTTCTGACGAACAGGAAACCGCCAAACAAGAATTTCTTGAGGTTTACGGCGCCCGTGTTCATAACCTGAAAAATATTGACGTCATAATTCCGCGCGATAAGCTTGTGGTTATTACCGGATTAAGCGGAAGCGGAAAATCGTCACTTGCTTTCGATACCATATATGCCGAAGGTCAACGGCGTTACATGGAAACATTTTCGGCCTATGCAAGGCAGTTTATGGGCGATATCGAGCGCCCTGATGTGGATAAAATAACAGGTCTGAGCCCGGTTATTTCCATCGAACAGAAGACTACGAACCGCAACCCACGTTCAACTGTAGGTACTATTACCGAGATTTACGATTTTCTCCGTTTACTTTATGCCCGTGCCGGCGAAGCATATTCCTTTGTTTCGGGACAGAAAATGGTCCGTTACACGGATAGCCAGATCATAGACCTTTTACTTAAAAATTATTCCGAAAAAACAATTTATATCCTGGCACCGCTTGTACGCGGACGAAAAGGACATTACCGCGAATTGTTCGAACAGATCCGCAAACAAGGTTTTCTGAAAGTACGTGTTGATGGCGAAGTGAGCGAAATAAGTTTCGGAATGCAGGTTGACAGGTATAAAATACATGATATCGAGGCTGTTATTGATACTATTAAAGTGAATGAGAAGTCGCTCACACGACTCACCGCTTCCGTTCAAACAGCTCTACGTCAGGGCAAAGGCGCTTTAATGGCTATGGAAACCTCAGCGAAAGATGCCAGGTTTTATAGTCGCCTGCTTATGGATCCTGAAACCGGGATTGCATATGATGAGCCGGAACCAAATTCGTTTTCGTACAATTCTCCTTACGGTTACTGCCCGCGATGCAAAGGTCTGGGCTATATTTCGGAAATCGACCTCAGTAAAGTAATTCCCGATCTTTCGAAAAGCATTAAAAAAGGCGGCATCGCTCCAGTAGGTGAATATAAGCCGACCTGGATTTTCAGGCAACTCGAAGCCATTGCACACAAATATCATTTTACGCTCGACACTCCATTATCCGATATTCCTGAAGCTGCCATCGAAACAATTCTTTATGGTTCCGAAGAAGTGATTAAGGTTAAAAACGAATACCTGGGTGTAACATCGTCGTATTCACTAAATTTCGAAGGAATAGTTCAACACATTTTAAATCAGAACGAAGCCGGCAATCCGGAGGGCCTGAAACGCTGGGCCGAAGGATTTATGAATTCGATTGAATGCCCGGATTGCCATGGGACCCGCTTAAAAAAGGAAGCGCTTTTCTATAAAATCAACGACAAAAATATTTCCGAGCTTTCGCAGATGGATTTAATTAACCTGTCCGAATGGTTCAGTACGCTGGAAGAACACCTCGAAGAACGTCAAAAACTTATTGCTCATGAAATAATCAGGGAGATACAGAGCCGCCTGACGTTTCTATTGAATGTCGGGCTCGATTATCTTTCGCTCAACCGCTCTTCGGGAAGTCTGTCGGGCGGAGAATCTCAACGCATCAGGTTGGCAACGCAAATAGGCTCGCAACTGGTAGGGGTGCTTTACATCCTCGACGAACCCAGTATCGGGCTTCATCAGCGCGATAATCACCGGCTTATCAATTCGTTAAAGGATCTGCGCGATACCGGGAATTCAGTAATCGTTGTCGAACACGATCAGGACATGATAATGGCTGCCGATCATGTAATTGATATGGGACCGGGAGCCGGAACCCATGGCGGGCATGTTGTAGGACAGGGTTCGCCCTTGTCGCTAAACGATTGCAACAGCATAACCTGCCAGTACCTTTCGGGCCGGAAAAGTATTGCAATGCCATTGAAAAGACGGAAACCGAACGGACAATATCTTTTGCTCAGCGGTGCTACGGGTAACAACCTGAAAAATGTTGACCTTAAACTTCCTTTGGGTATTTTTACCTGTATCACAGGCGTTTCCGGAAGCGGGAAATCGAGCCTGATAAACGAAACATTGTATCCGATACTGAGCAAATATTTCTACCGCTCCGAGAAGAAAGCACTCCCCTATCACAGCATCGATGGGTTGGAGCATATCGATAAAGTAATAGAAATAGACCAATCACCCATCGGAAGAACACCTCGCTCGAACCCTGCTACTTATACTGGTGTTTTCGATGAAATACGCAAGCTGTTTTCGGCTTTGCCCGAATCAAAAATACGAGGCTATAAACCAGGGCGGTTTTCCTTTAATGTTAAAGGAGGCCGCTGCGAAACCTGCCAGGGCGCCGGTATCAGAGTTATAGAAATGAACTTTTTGCCTGATGTGCATGTGCCCTGCGAAGTATGCGAAGGCAAACGCTACAACCGCGAAACGCTTGAAGTACGTTACAAAGGCAAATCCATTACCGATGTGCTTAATATGACCATCGAAATTGCTGTTGAGTTTTTTGCAAATATCCCATCGATACTGCAGAAAATCAGCACATTGAACCAGGTAGGACTCGGTTATATTACTTTAGGGCAACAATCGACAACCTTGTCGGGAGGTGAAGCTCAGCGGGTAAAACTAGCCACTGAACTTTCGAAACGCGATACCGGACGTACACTTTATATTCTTGATGAACCAACCACGGGACTTCATTTTGAAGATGTAAATATTCTTCTGGGAGTACTCAACAGACTGGTTGACAGGGGAAACACCGTCCTGGTAATAGAGCATAACCTCGAAGTGATAAAAGTTGCCGATTATATTATCGATCTTGGTCCCGAAGGTGGGCAGCGCGGCGGGTATATTATTGCCGAAGGCACACCGGAACAACTGATTAAAAATAAAGATAGTTTTACAGCACAGTATTTAAAAGATGTTATCCGCTAGACCTGTCAGCGTCTGAAAGACCTGACAGCGTCTGAAACAAGACCCGTCTTGAAAAAAAAAAAATTACAAAACCTCTTTCAGTTTATTAATCTATAGCCTTAGCTAAAACTTCAGGCATAGAACCCGGAACCTGAAAAAATAAAAAATCACATTCCATCATGAATCATTCAATTGCTATAACCTGCGTTAACTCAGGAACAACCAAGAAGGTCAGCAAAGGAACTCCACTTCATCAGGTTATCACAGAATTTGGGGTAAAAATGAAAAACCCTATTCTTGGAGCCCTGGTTAACAATGTGTTGGAAGAACTTGATTTTCTGGTATTTCATCCTATTTCAGTTCAATTTATTGACATAACACATCCCGACGGAATGAGAATGTATGTCAGAAGTCTTTCGTTCATCCTGTATAAAGCTTTGGATGAGCTATTTCCAGAATCGCATCTTCGTATAGATCATTCCATTTCGAAAGGTATTTATTGTAAAGTAGATATGCATGATCAAAACCTGAGTATTCAGGATGTGGCTGACATAAAAAAACGGATGCAGGAAATTGTAGATGCCGACCTGCCTTTTATACATGTAGAAGAAGAAACCGAGGAAGTTATACGAATATTTGAAGCGCATGGCCTGACAGATAAAATCGAATTATTAAAACACAGAGGCCGCAACTTTTCCAGCTATTACAAACTTGATGGCCATGTTGATGCTTTTTATGGTTTTATGGTTCCTTCGACCGGTTATGTGAAGGTTTTTGATCTTAATAAATATTTCAATGGTTTGCTTCTGCAAGTTCCTAAAGCAAACAATCCCTCGCAGGTTGAGCCACTGGTGATTCAGAATAAGCTTTTCGAGATTTTTCAGGAATTCACCCAATGGGTTAAAATCCTTGATGTTCCCAATATCAGCGACCTGAATAATTCCTGCTCCAACGGAAAATCAGAAGTCCTGATAAAAGTTGCTGAAGCATTGCATGAAAAGAAAATAGGGCAAATAGCCGACAAAATCCGCACCAGGAATAACGAAGTAAAAATCATTTTAATCAGTGGCCCTTCGTCGAGCGGGAAAACAACTTTTGCAAAACGCCTGGCTATTCACCTGATTGTAAACGGAATGAAACCCCATAATTTATCACTCGACAACTACTTTGTCGACCGTGATAAAACACCACTCGACGAAAACGGGAATCATGATTATGAAGCCGTTGAAGCATTGGATATCGAACTGTTTAATCAAAACCTGGTTTCGCTGCTGAACGGGGAAAAGGTTGAAATACCAAAATTTTCATTCGAAACGGGTACCCGTTATTTTGACGGCGAAACCCTGCATATGCAACCAAATAATGTGTTGATAATCGAAGGCATTCATGGATTAAATCCGCGGCTCACAAATTCAATTCCTCCTGAGGCCAAGTTTAAAATTTATGTTTCGGCATTGGCTGCTATAAATATTGATGATCACAACCGTGTGAGCACAACTGATAATCGCCTTGTGCGTAGGATTGTGCGCGACTACCGTTACCGTAAATATTCGGCAAGGGAAACCATTTCGCGCTGGCCAAGTGTGCGTAAAGGGGAAGAAAAGCATATTTTCCCTTTCCAGGAAGAAGCCGACATTATGTTTAACTCCGCTTTACTTTATGAACTTGCAGTTTTGAAACCATTTGCTGAGCCCATACTGCTCGAAGTACAGCCCAATCAACCGGAATATTCCGAAGCTACAAGGCTGCTGAGCTTTTTCCGTTACCTGAAACCATTACAACCGACACAGATACCGCCAACATCAATTATGAGGGAATTTTTAGGAGGAAGTAGTTTTAGTTATTTGTAATATAAAGGCCAGATAACTAATATTCAGCCTGAACCAGTATTAATTACAGATCTTTAAGGCAGCATTTATTGCTGTCTTTTTTTTACGCACCATAAAATCACTTCATCACCTGACCGGTTTTTGGATCACAATAAATATATTTCCGATTTTATTATACAGATAAATATTAAACTGTAATTTTATCAACCATCTGCTACACTACTTGAAATTCACATTGCCAATTTTATCATACTGGTTTTGAAAACTATCTCTTCCGGAAATCAGATTTTGTACCTGATTTTATTATTATTTACACTGTGGTCTGCTTCTGCTCTTGGGCAGGAAAGGCTTATGCGGAGAAAAACAGAATTCTTTCGGAGTATTAACGAATTGAAACTTCATCCTGAAAAAATAAATCTGCATCCCAAAAGCAGAACTTATAACAACGATTCATTAAAAATTTATTACAACGAATTGCTTACAACGTATTCGAAATATGCTTCGAAATATAACAAATGGCAACAAATCACTTTTTTTTATGAAACCGGGCTGGTGCAACTGAGCCTCGAACTGACCGATTCGGCCATTATTTCCTTCGAATCGGCATTACTTTTACTTGATAAAAAACAAAATCCAAAGGAATACCTGCGGTTAAAAGCTGAACTGGCTTATGCGTACCGCGAATCGAGCTTGTACAAAAAGTCGAATGATATTTACAATGAAATATTGCAACTTCCAATTATTCAGGCAGATACAAACGAGCAAATGCATTTTAAGTATTTCCTGTCCGAGAACTACGAAAACATGGGCGAATACCAAAAGTCGATGGAGATGTGCCGGCAGCTTTACGACCATTCGTTGCGCATGAATGACTTAGCCAATGCTTCGTACAGCCTGATTCAATTGGGACGCATGGCAGCATATCTCGAAAAAGACACCTCCTATTTCGAATATTTTCATCTGGCTAATAGCCTGGCAGCAAAATCAGGCATAAAAAAAACAATCGGAAATAATTTTTCAAGTACTGCATATGCATACAGCCACAGAGCTTATAATGAAAAAGCACTCGGTTATTTTCTCTTATCCGAAAGTTATAAGCAGCATTTGCCAGTGCGCGATTACTTGTATTGCCTGTCAGGAACCAGCTCTACCTACCTGAAACTTGATAGCCTGGAGAAAGCTTTTAAGTATGCTAAAAAATCGTTGCAAATTGCCTCAGAGATTAAAGGATATCAGTGGATGAATGAATCATATCAGGTTTTAGCCGATTATTACCTCAAAATAGCAAGGTACGATTCAGCCGGTTATTACCTTAACGAAGCTTTAAAAATGAATAAATTATCAGGAAGCGAGAGAAATACTGCCAATATATACAGGAAACTTTCGATGGTGAGCATACTGCTTTTCGACTATAAGAATGCTTATTTTTATCTCGATACCTCCTATAATGCTTATTTTGATTTCGTTACAAAAGCCAATAATGATAAACTGGCACAGCAGCGTGTTGAATCGGATTATTACATTCATAAAGCCCGTATCATTGAACTGGTGTCGAACAATAAAATAGAAAAAGAGAGAAATAAGAGATTGGCTTTTATGTTTGCAGCAATATCCATAATACTAATCCTTAGTATTTTATTCTCAGTTTTGCGTCGTAGGCAGATGAAACGGCTAAAAGATTCCTATTACAGTTTGGTGAAAAAGAACATTGAACTTGATGCACTTGCCAGCCGTTTAACAGAATGCGAAACTAATCCGGAACGAAAAATAAAATCGGAAAATATTAAAGATGAGCACATTATAATCAGTAAATTAAAAAAGATGCTGCAAACCGATAATGTTTTTACCAATCCTGATTTATCGCTCAAAACGCTGGCCGATGAGCTTGAAACCAATACTACCTATTTGTCGGCCATTGTAAATACCCATTTTAACTGCAATTTAAAAACACTTATCAACAAATACCGTATCGAAAAAGCCAGAAAACTCATGATTTCGGACCTATATAAAAACTATAGCATGGATGGTATTGCAACTGAAGTTGGGTTCCGGTCGCGATCGGGTTTTTATACTGCTTTTAAATCGGTTACCGGATTAACACCAACTATTTACATTTCAACCTATAAACTTATTATCAGCGAATCTGCTCCGGAACATGCATCCGAATCCGATTCTGTTTCTTGAGTCAATAAGGTAAAAGTTAAAAAAATTACTACCCCGGAAGTCTTAAAGAGAAGTTTATACCTGCAGCCTTGGATCAAATCACCTCATTTATAACATGTCCTGATTTATAAATTGCGACATGCATTAGTTGCAATGCCAGTGTTTCGGAAGTTACTTTGCCGGCAATTACTGCAGGTAGAAGCCGAAAATCCTTTAAAGAGTAGGCACTGTTAAAACATTAGGTTATGAGAAAATTTTATTTATTATTCTTCGCACTACTTCCACTTTTCCTGCTGGCTCAGGAAATTCCAACCCAGAAAGTTTCGGGAGTTTCTTCCAAAAATGCCGTTCAGATTATTGAACAGGCAGCCAATGATTTGGGATACAAGCTATCCGAATTTGATGCTGTAAATAAAATAATTATAAGTGACTGGTTTGAATGGACATCGGTGGCGATTGCTAACCGTGGCCGCTTGCGTTTTGTGGTTTCGGATGACGAAGTAATCATCACAATGCCCGACAGGCAATATAAATCGTCCGAAGGTTGGTCGAATACACCTTCAGCCCTTTCGAAAAAAAACCAGGAGAAGTACCTTGGAGGTTTTGCTGAGAAAATTACTGAAATCAACAATAATCCCAAAGCCACTGAAATGGCGGTTTACAATTCTATGCTTGTTAAAATGTTCAGGCCATTTGTTGAGATTCAGGGACTTGAATGGAAATTTATAAAAGCAGATAAAATTTTGGATGAAAAAGCACATACCGTTGTTCAGCTCAATGTAACCAACAAAACGAACGGAGCGCTCACGGTTTCGTTGGGCGATTTTAGTTTCAGGGAAAGCGTCAAAGGCGGAGAAGGAACAAAAAACGGGTATTCAGTTGTTTCTTTTGACGAGGTAAGTGGACGTACAACAAAATCAGTATTTTCTGCAGGCGAAACCAAAAGCATTTACCTGTATTCATTAATGAGGGACAACTTTCCGGAAGTTATTCCATTCTTCGAACTGGATGTAACAGTACAAAATAAAAAGTATGAATTGAAAAACTTTAATATGCCAATACCCTTTAACAATGCGCTTTAACCCTTTAATCGAAAAATCATGAAAACAAATCTGAAAACCTGTGTTTTAATTGCATTCGTTGCCATCCTGATTTCAGGCTGTGGCGGTTCAGGTGGCGGATTATCGTCAGTGAACAACGATTACCTGAACAATCTCCCATCCATAGCCAAAGACTATACATCTAAGGTTGATGCCAAGGAGGAAGCCATCCATAAAAATACATCTATGGAGGATGCCTTTAAACTTGAAAAAGAGCTTGACCTGCTAAAAGAAGAATGGGCTGCCAAAATAAAGGAAACTTCTGCTAAAAATCCGATTTCAAAGCCGTTGCCTTTTGATGCTTTAGCAGATACGCCTTATAAAGTGAACCAGATTACAGTAAAAACTGCAAACAAATCCAATTTATCACTTGAATTTGATATAACTGTAAACCAGGACATTAAAAATGAATATGGCAGTTTCGAGAAAACCGTTTTTTTATACTTTACTGCCATGGATAAACAAGGGAATGAAATACCCGAAACTACTT
>Ga0209800_10002771_pt1 | contig 14861 bp, 15 predicted proteins | sample Higcelweek8metaG_FD_187174 | JGI IMG/M metagenome (GOLD analysis project Ga0209800, IMG submission 187174) | Freshwater pond sediment microbial communities from the University of Edinburgh, under environmental carbon perturbations - High... | ecosystem: Environmental > Aquatic > Freshwater >...
TACAAACCCTATCCTCAAAATACTTACCTTTGATCCTTAAAACCATTTTACCATGCAACTCTTACTCTTAAGCAATTCAACCAATGCCGGCGAAGAATATTTGGGCTGGCCACGTGAAATTCTGAAAGATTTCATTGCTAAAAATAAAATTCAGTCCTGCCTTTTTGTGCCTTATGCCGGTGTAACAGTTACCTGGGACGAATACACCACCCGCGTTCGAGCCGTTTTCAGCATTTGGGGATGCGAGCTCGAATCGGTTCATACATTTTCCGATCCTGTTGAGGCTGTTAAAAAAGCAGAATGCATTGTTGTTGGAGGTGGAAACACTTTTCGACTGGTTCAGATGATGCATGAAACTGAAATTATGGATGCAATCAGGGCGAAATCACTTGCCGGAACACCTTTTATCGGTTGGAGCGCAGGCTCAAATGTTGCTTGTCCAACGCTTCGCACTACCAATGATATGCCAATTATTCAGCCGGCATCGTTCAACACATTGAACCTTATTCCTTTCCAGATTAATCCGCATTACCTTGATGCTAATCCGGAAGGTCATGGTGGCGAAACAAGGGAGCAACGGATAAACGAATTTCAGGCATTAAATACTGAAGTTGTTGTTGTGGGATTGCGTGAGGCTACCGCATTACATGTTGATGGGAAAAAGCTACACCTCCTGGGTAAACGTGCTATGCGGCTGTTTAAAGCAGGTACTGAACCGGTTGAACTTGAGCCTGGTACAAACATTGACTTTCTTTTATAACTATTAAGCAGGTGGTTAAAAAAAAAGCGGAAAACCAGGTTGTGTGCCTGGTTTTTCTGCTTTTTTTAGTTTGTGAATCAGCTTCTTATAACAAATTAAGTTTTTCCGGAAGTAAATATACTTTCTGTCAGGTAAAGAACTTATTAAATTCCGGCTATAGAATCTTAGTTTCTTTTTATCTTTGCCACATGCATGAAACAATTCTGATCCTCGATTTTGGCTCACAATATACCCAACTGATTGCCAGGCGTATACGTGAGCTTAATGTGTATTGCGAAATACATCCGTTCAACCATATTCCTGAATTAAACAGCAATATCAAAGGTGTTATCCTTTCGGGAAGTCCATTTTCGGTGCGCGATGAAGACTCACCGGCTCCCGATTTATCAGCTATCAGAGGGCGATTCCCTTTGCTGGGCGTTTGTTACGGTGCACAATACCTTTCAAAGATTGACGGAGGTGTTGTTGCCCCTTCCGAAATTCGCGAATACGGGCGCGCTAACCTTTCATATATCGATCACCAGAATGAGTTGGTGCGTGGAATGACCGATGGCGGTCAGGTATGGATGAGTCATGGCGATACCATTCTCGAAATACCTGAAAATTACCGGATTATAGCCAGCACTCCTGACGTTGATGTTGCTGGTTTTAAAATTGATGGTGAAGCAACTTATGGAATTCAATTTCATCCCGAGGTATACCATAGCGTAGATGGCACCGTACTATTACGCAATTTTATGGTTGATATATGCGGATGCAGCCAGGATTGGACACCTCTGGCTTTTGTTGAAACTACAATAGCAGAATTAAAAAGCCAGCTTGGAAATGATAAAGTTGTTCTTGGCCTTTCGGGCGGCGTCGATAGCACTGTTGCTGCGGTATTGCTTCATAAAGCAATAGGAACACAACTGTTTTGCATTTTTGTTGATAACGGCCTTTTGCGTAAGGATGAATTTCAATCGGTGCTCGACTCGTATCAGCATATGGGACTGAATGTTAAAGGTGTCGATGCTGGAAAACGTTTTCTTGATGCATTGAAAGGAATAACCGAGCCCGAAGCCAAACGCAAAGCCATCGGCCGCACTTTTATCGAAGTATTTGATGAAGAAGCACACCGTATCGAAGATGTGAAATGGCTTGCCCAGGGCACAATTTATCCTGATGTTATCGAATCCGTTTCTGTTAAAGGCCCTTCGGCTACTATAAAAAGTCATCATAATGTGGGTGGATTGCCTGATTTCATGAAACTGAAAGTAGTAGAACCATTGAAAAGTCTTTTTAAGGATGAAGTACGCCGGGTTGGAAATACATTAAAAATTGATCCTAATATTCTCAACAGGCATCCTTTCCCTGGTCCGGGACTTGGAATCCGTATTTTAAGTGATGTAACTCCTGAGAAAGTTGCCATTTTGCAGGAAGCTGATGCCATTTTCATCAACGGACTTAAAAGCCATGGATTGTATAACAATGTATGGCAGGCCGGCACCATGTTACTGCCCGTACAATCAGTTGGTGTTATGGGCGACGAGCGTACCTACGAAAATGTTGTTGCTCTGAGGGCTGTAACTTCAACCGATGGAATGACAGCTGACTGGGCTTATCTTCCTTACGAATTTCTTTCGGCTGTGTCGAGCGAAATAATCAATAAAGTGAAAGGCATTAACCGGGTTGTTTATGATATCAGTTCTAAACCACCGGCTACTATAGAGTGGGAATAAAAATGTAAATTGAATTCTGGAAACAACTTGTTCCTTTTATGGGTAAGGTCTCCGGCGATTAATCTGCATTTTTAGTATATTTACAACCCGTTAGTACTGACTGTTATAATCCCAAATTCATTACAATGCGTAAACTTCTGTACATACTGCTGATTGTTATTGTATCGCTCATTATTGCTGAAAACGCTAAAGCACAGGAAGTTACTGTTAAGCGGTCGACAGTTATCGAAAATTACAAAGGCAAACCTTTTTATATACATTTTGTAATTGCGGGAGAAACTCTTACAGGCATTGCCAAAGCATATAAAGTTACTATCGAAGAAATTACAGCCGAAAATCCATCAGTTGATAAAGGATTGAAAGCTGATATGGTTATTCGCATTCCCGTTAAATCGGGTTCCGATACACCTGAGCAAGGAGTAAAGGAACAGGAAAAGCCTGTGCAGGTAAAAATTTCTGACGATCCTGATTTTATTCTTTACACGGTTAAAAAACAGGAAACTTTGTACGGGATTTCGAAACAATATAACGTAACTGTTGAAGATATTTTAAACTCCAATCCCGGACTTGATGTATTGAAAGATGGAATGGAGATAAAAATTCCCAAAAACAAAGGAGCTGTAAAATCAGTTAAACCTGAAATTTCAGCGGTAAAAGAACAGGTTCCAATTTTAAATCCTGACGAAATTATTGTTAAAACCGGGGAAACGCTTTACAGTATTTCAAAAACCTACCATACCACTGTTGACGAATTGATTGATCTGAATCCTCAACTCAGTAGCGGGCTCAAAGCTGGAATGGTTTTAAAGCTTCGCAAAACAGTTGAAAAAAGTTCAACCATCCCAGCCAATGCTCCAGACACAGTTCGAAAAACAACTCTTGTTTCCGACAGTAATTGTTACAATGCAGATAATCTGAAGAAGAATTATAAAATTGCGCTTCTGCTACCCTTCGGACTCGAAGATTCTGACATCGTGCTCGAAGCACCTGTTGAAAATGATCCTTCTACATACGAAAACTTTAATTATTTTCAGTTTTATGCAGGATTTATGCTGGCTGCCGATTCACTCGCAAAATACGGTTTGAATGCAAGCATAAGGGTTTTGGATGCTGATAAACTTGATGATACGCTTGTGATTCGGCAAACTCTGCGCAAGCCGGGTATGGATAAAATGGACTTACTGGTAGGTCCCATGTATGCTTCTTCGTTTACCATTGCAGCCCGTTTTGCAGAAAAGAATAAAATTGGAATCGTAAACCCGCTATCCCGCCGCGAAAGTATCGTTAAAGGGAATCCTTACGTTATTAAAACGCAGGTTTCCGTCGAGGGAATTACCAATAAACTATCTTCATTTATTCTATCTAAATACCCGGGAGCCAATATTATAGCAGTACAAAACGATAAAAAAGAAATGAAGTCGTTAGCATCTGATTTTGTTGCCGGAATTAAAAAAAGTATTGCAGATCAAAGTTTTAAAGGGACAATTTCGGAATCAGTTTTTTCAACTGAAATGATGGCGGGCGTTAGTAAAAAACTGAAGCCGGGAGTTAAAAATATTGTAATCATGTTTTCGAACAATAAAACAGCTGTTCCTAACTTTGTTTCCTTGTTAAATCCACATTTTAAGTCACATGATATTATACTGATCGGAATGGATGCCTGGGACGAACTTGAACTTGAAACAGAATTTCTCGTAAATCTTAATTTTCACCAACTTACAACAAATTTTATTGATTACGATAGCGAAGCCACTCAGCAGTTTATTACCAGGTTTCGCAATAAATACGGAGCGGTTCCTTTGTCGGGCAGACATGCTTTCCTTGGATACGATATAGGCTGGTATTTTCTTACTTCGCTAATGTGGTATGGCGATGATTACATTAACTGTCTGCAGGGAAACAAAGGGAATGGGCTACAATACAATTTTAATTTCGGTGCTGCCGGTACTGAAGATGGAGTGGAAAACAACAGTATTGATATTATTAAACTTCAGGATTATAAAATGATAAAAGTAGAGTAACCGTATCAATTCTAACTATTAAAGCAGTTTCTGCATTATTCTGAATACACGTTAAGTTGCTACATACTATTCCTTGTTGGATTATCACTTTCTTTCATTCGTCCTGCCATAATCGCAAGAATTTCCGAAGCTATTTCTTCAACTGATTTGGAGGTTACATTTATAAGTGTCCACTGCGGATGTAGCTGGTAATACCGCATAGCATAGCTTATTTCGCGGGTTACATATTCGGGTTCCGAGTAATTATCAACGTTGCCGCCAAGCCGTATATTCCTGGTTTTACGCAGTTCCGACAAGCGCGAAGCATTGGTAGTAAGACAAAATACCTTTGACTGATCGACAGAATTAAGTATTTCGGGCGGTTTAATGCCCATTATAATAGGGACATTGGCTGCAAACCAACCTTTATAAGCAAGGTAGATACTAAGCGGAGTTTTAAAAGTACGTGAAACTCCAAGTAATATTACTTCAGCTTGGTTCAGGCTTTCGGTTCGCTGTCCATCATCGTGATTAAAAGCAAATTGCATTGCATCAATGCGTTTAAAATAATCCTTGTTCAGTTTATTGTAAAGCCCCGGCTGCTGCGAAGGCTCATGGATAAACTGGCTCGAAAGTCGTGTAAGCAAAGGCCCCATCAGATCGATGGTTTCCACATTGTGGCGGTGGCTTTCGCGAATAATGAGTTCTCTTAACGAATCAGTTACGAGTGTATGCACAATAAAAGCCCCGGATCGGCTTGCATCGGCGACAATTTTTTTTAATCTCCCCGGCGAACTCACATCAGCATGTACAATTATTTCAATTTCCGTACCCGGAAACTGGGTAAGAGCAGCGTTTAATGCTTGTTGTGCGGTACGGCCGGTGCCGTCGGAAACAACGATTACCTGGTACAATTTTGAAGGATTTTAAGTTATGGCCTTATAGATGAATGATTAACACAAAGTTAAAGGAAATTTCGGAATATATTTTATTACAGATTTCATAAAACAGAATCTGTTGATGCCAGTTCTTCCCACTAATATAAAATAAAGACAGTTACCGGACTGAAAACAATTTAGCTGACAGTAACTGATAAGTTTCGCTGTTTCCTGGTCATTAGGTATTTAATTGATCGTGCAATCATAAATATAAGAACAAATACAAAAATAATAGTCGCTCCCGAAGGAATATTCCAGTAGTACGAAATGATTAATCCGAACACACTGCCTGTAAAACTGATAATCATTGAGAGGATAATGATTTTTTTAAGATCATTAACAAACAGGTTTGCAGTGCTTTGTGGAATTGTGAGATAAGAAATAACCAGTATAATGCCTGCTACACGGATATTTATTACAATTACTAGGGCTACCAATATAAGCATCAGGTAATTAAATGTTTCAACCGGGGCGTTGTGCGAGCGGGCGTATTCTTCGTCGAAAGAAATAAACAAAATAGTGCGGTAAAAGAGCACAAAAATAACCACCGTAATCAAAGCTAGTAGTGCCATCATGCTTAAGTCGGTGGTAGTAACTGTTAAAATACTGCCAAAAAGATATGACATCAGATTTGGCGCATATCCTGGCGTGAGATAAATAAATATTATACCTACTGCCATGCCAAACGACCATAAGATACCTATGGCCGAATCTTCTCGGATATCTGTTTGTTTCGATACGATGCGAATGCCAAATGCTGAAAGAATGCTGAAAATTGCAGCTCCGAATATCGGGTTTATTCCCAGGAAATAACCGAGTCCTATTCCCCCGAAAGAAGCATGAGTGATGCCACCACTGATAAAAACCATACGGCGGGCTACAATATAGGCACCTATATAACCACATGTTATACTGGCGAGCAGCGCGGCTTCAAGAGCATGGATGATAAAGTCGTAAGAGAGTATTCCTGCCATTTTAGTCGTGCTTATGATCGTGTAAGTGATTGTGATCGTGTTCAGTATTGTCGTGGTTGTGAATGTGGTCATGCTTTTGAAGAACGGTATGCGGAACATCTCCGTGCGTAATAATCTGAAGCGGGCAGTTATAACCGGCAAGCTGTTCTTCTGTAATAATATTCGAAGGGTGATAATGCAGATACGTGTTTACACATGCAATTGTTTTAACAAAATAAGAGATAGTACCTACATCGTGCGAAATGATCATGATAGCCATTTTTTTATTAAATTGCTGCAGCAATTCATACATTTCGTGCTCAAAACGGTTATCGACAAATGTATTAGGCTCATCCAGGATCAGGAGTTTTGGAGTTGAAATAAGAGCGCGGCAAATAAATACTCGCTGCAGCTGCCCTCCGGAGAGCTCTCCTGCAGTCCGTTTTGCCAGATGGCTAATTCCCATCTGGCTGAGCAGATCAAGAGCCTGTATTTTGTCTTTTGCCGAATACCTGCTGAATCCTTTGCCTGCCGACATGAGTCCCGAGAGTACAATATCCTGAACCGTAATCGGGAATTTCCTGTCAATATGCGATTGTTGAGGAAGGTAGCCCATAAAACTGCCTTGCTGATTGTCGAAACGGCGTATAGTTCCCGAAACGGGTTTAATCAATCCGAGAATTAACTTGATGAGGGTTGTTTTACCACCGCCATTCGGACCAATTACGCCAATAAAATCCTGGTCAGCAATAGTAAGGGAAACATCGCGCAACACAATCCCGCTGTCATATCCGGCTGTAACATGTTCAAGTTGAATGAGTTCATTCATGGAGTGGCGTATCAGTTTTCAGCAATCAGTTTTGCAAGGTATATCATGTTTTCGGCCCAGTTTTCGGCCATAGGATCAAAGACTACGATTTTGGCGTTAATTTCACGGGCAATTGCTTCGGCATTTCTGGTATCAAATTCTTTTGAAATCAGTACAGATCTGATGTTCTTTTCCCTTGAAATTTTCACCAGTTCGCCCAGGTATGCCGGTGAGGGTTCTTTCCCTTCCTGTTCAATGCTTATTTGCGTTAGGTTATAGTCGCGGGCAAAATAGCCCAGAGCGGGATGGAAAATAAGTATAGGCTTCCCTTCAGAGCCAGCCAGTATTTTGCGGATTTGCTGATCAGCCGAATCAGCTAGCAGGTTGAACTTATTGAGGTTCTTAGCATAACTATCTGCATTTAAAGTATCGTATTCCGAAAGTGCTTTGCTGATGTTGGTAGCCTGAATTTTCATGCAGGACGGAGAAAGCCATATGTGTGGATCTGTTCCGTGGTTTTCGTGCCCGTGATCGTCGCCATGGTCGTGGATATGACCGCTCAGCATTTCAATCCCTTCGCTGGTATTTATGATTTGCATCGATGGATTTGAAGAGATAAATCTTTCCATCCAGGTAAGCTCAAAATCAAGTGCGCCTAAAGTGAAGTAAAAACGGGAATTTGCAATTTTCTCCATATCGCGGGGCGCAGGTTCATAGGTTTCGTGGTTCGAACCTGTTGGCAACATAGCTTGTACATCAAACTTATCTCCGGCAATAAATGACACCAGGTACTTTTGAGGGATTATACTCACCGTAAGTTGCTGCTTATGCTCTTCAGTCGGCTTGCCCTTGCATGATACAAGGCTTAGCATTGCAAGCAGAAATATAAATAGGATACCGTTTTTTATCATAACTGCAAAAGTACGAATTATGCCCTTTATCCGGAAATTGAATTCTTTTTTCGAACAATTGGGTATAATAGGATTCTGATGGTTATTAGATTAGCAAAAGCAATCAGGCTAAATTCCAAATCGCAGGTAGCCTGATCTTACAATAAAATGTAACCGGATGCCTTTAACATCGTCTGATAAGCATAAAAACTTATGAAAATGAACTCAACTGAATTTAAAGTCAAAGGCGAAGACCTGATACGCAAAATCCGCGAACTGATCAGCGAAGGCAATGTGAATCGTATTATTATCAAGGACGATTCGGGAAAAGTATATCTCGAAATACCGGTAACTCTGGGTGTAATCGGTGCCCTTGTGGCTCCCGTGCTGGCGGCAGTAGGAGCATTGGCAGCCTGGGCAGCTGATTTTACTATCGAAGTGATTCGAAAAGATTAATGATTAACCGGTCCGATTTTATCTACAATTGCGGCAATTTTCTCCTTCATCCGTCCGGTTTTTCCGTCGCGGATATCGAAAGTCACCGTGCAATAAACCCGCGAACAGTCGGTACTGAGTAAATCGTAGGCTTTTTTTACAATTGACTGAGCTTCTTCAAGTGTTTCTGTTTCAATAATTGTACCCATTGCACTGAGTTGATAAGGTAGTCCGCTTTCGCGAATCATAGCAATAACACGGCTTACATAAGGGCTGGCACTGGCACCTTTATCGGTTGGGAACATGGCAAACTGCATCAGGACTGACATATTTTTTAGGATTTTGAGGTTTGGGATAAGGGATTAGAGAATTCTCAAGGATTAATACCAGAACTTTAAGCTTAAAGTTAGCTCACTATTTAAGAATTCCATATTTCCCACGATTTTTCCGCCTGTAATTCAAGCATTTGCAATCCGTTTTTTGTTACCGCACCTGCTTCTCGGCCCTTTTTCAGAAAAAGGGTTTCAGCAGGATTGTAAATCAGATCGAATAATAAATGGTTACGGCCAATAAACTCATAAGGAATATCGGGAGCGTTTTCGATATCTGGATACATGCCGACTGGCGACGTGTTTATAATAAGTAAGTTATCCTTAATAATTTCTTTGGTAATCTCCGAATAGTGCAGGCAGGATTTATCATCCTTTTTTCTGGAAACCATCATATAACTTATTCCTAATTCGAGCAACGAATAGCCGACAGCTTTTGCACCGCCACCGGTTCCTAAAATAAGCGCACTATAATGGTTTGGTTTTAAAAGTGGAAACAAAGATTCGCGGAAGCCATGCACATCAGTATTAAATCCAAATAGCTTTATTCCGGTTGCATCGCGCTCAATTTTTACGCAATTTACTGCACCGACTTCCTTTGCTACTTTTGAAACAAAATTCAGATAGGGGAGAATTGTAACTTTATGCGGTATTGTTATATTAAACCCATGTAAATCAGGTGTATGGCTGATGAATTCGGGGAGTTCAGAAATGGAATTCAAAGGGAAGAGCCGGTATTCCGCATCATTTATATTGTCAATAGTAAACTTTTTTTTGAAAAAGTCAGCCGAAAATGAATGTGAGAGAGGGTAACCTATAAGTCCGAATAATCGCATGAACTATTTGTGGTTATTGAGGTAGTCAGAAAAAAATAAGTTGAGTTCGTGTAATTTTGGAAAGCCTGTCATTTGTATAATAGATCAGGCTTTTAATTTTTGCCGTATAACCAAATCAAAGGTTGTCAGTGCTTATGTGCTTTGATTTTTATACGATTCGATAACGGCTAGTATTTCAATTGAATTTTTAGCCTTTTTCGAATATTCGAGCAATTGAGTATGGGCTTCGAAATCCTGAGTGAGCGCAATAAAAAGTTCAAGAATGGCTTCTTTATGCTTTCCAGCCTCGTAAAGATAGGCAACACGGCGGTATGTTAAAGCGCTGTTATCTCCCTGGTAGTAGATTCCGTTTTCAAGTATTTCGAGTGCTTTTTCGTAGTCTTTCTTAACATTGGCATAAAAATCGGAGTAATCGAGCCATATATCGGCATGATAAGGTTCGAGTTCACTGGCTTTTTCATATGAGAGTAAAGCCGCATCGTTCATCTCAAGAGCCAGCTGAGTTTCGGCAAGTACAATGTAATATTCCGCATTATCTGTTTCCAGTTTAATGGCTTGCTCAATGTGGGATAACGCTTCACTATGCTGACCCAGTTCAACAAAACATAATCCTATTCCCAACCATGCATCCGAAAAATGACGTTCGAAACTGATTGATTTCCGGTAAAACTCAATAGCCGTTTCATATTTTTCGAGGCTTGCATAGCAATCGCCAATATAGTAATAGGTCATTGAATCAGGCTTTTCGAGCTCAAAAGTATGTTTATACACTTTAATGGCTTCCTGGTACATTTCCATCTGCTCGTAGCATTGCGCTTTACTGAAATAAGCGGGAGTAAATGCTGGATCAATAGCAATGGCATAGTCAAACGCATCAATTGATTTCTCAAATAGTTCGAGTGCACTGTATGCCATTCCCAGGTTGTACCATGCGACATAAGAATAAGGCCTTACGTTTATTTCGCGGTTGAAAAAGCTAACAGCTTCGTCGCTCATCTGACCCATTTCAAAACAATAGCCTATTTCATAAAGCAGGCTTTCGTTATCCTTATTCAGTTTTATAGCTTTTTTAAGGTGCTCGGCAGCTTTTGTATATTCTCCCTGGTTTTGGTATTCGAAAGCAATACTGGTATGTATTTCGTCGAGGTCCTCATCCACTTTGCCTAGTGCTTTCTGGTATTCTTTTATAGCTTCGGCATGTTTGTGCATACTGCTGTAAACAGTGGCTCGCGTAAGTAAAACATCGGGATTCTGAGGATCAACAGCATCAAGGCTGTTTAAGCGGGCGAGCGCTTTTTCCGGTTCGCCGTTATTAAGGAAATATTGTGCTTTAAACACCTGAAAACTTACCTCGGCAGGAAATTGCCCAATTGCATAATCAATAGCCTTTCGGGCCTTTATTAATTCCGATTCGCTGAAATAATAATAGATAATATCCTCAAGTTCACTACTATCGAAAAAGGAATATCCGCCTTCACCGATGCCGCTCTCAAAGCGATCGAGCAGTTCGCGCAGGTATTCTTTATCTTCTTCGTAATTATCCATCGCAGGTAAACGTTTTGCTGCTGCAAAGGTAATAATTTTTTAGTTTCGGGTTCGATGGGTTTCGCGTATTCAAATGCTCTCTATTGTAAAGTTACGATTTACAGTTCATGATTTTATACTTATTCATTTTATCAATCCCATGCTAATTGTATCTTTGTAAAAAAAAACACAATATGACATTAATTAAAAGTATTTCAGGAATCAGGGGCACTATTGGTGGAAAACCTGGTGATAATCTAACTCCTTCGGATATTGTAAAATTTGTAACAGGGTATGCTACTTATATTTTAGAGGGCAATCAGGGTTCAGTAATTACTGTCATTATTGGTCGCGATGCGCGCGTTTCGGGTGCTATGGTCAGCAACCTGGTCAGCGGTACATTGATGGGAATGGGCATTAATGTAATTGACCTTGGCCTTTCCACCACCCCCACTGTGGAAGTGGCCGTTACCGCTTATAAAGCCCAGGGCGGAATTATTCTCACAGCAAGCCATAATCCGGGCGAGTGGAATGCGCTTAAACTTCTTAATTCAAGAGGTGAGTTTCTGGATGGCGATGCCGGAGCAAAAGTACTCGAAAATGCTGAATCGACTGATGTTGAATATAGTAAAGTGGAGAAGTTAGGCTCTTATACTGCTGATAATACTTTTATCGACAAGCATATTAAAATGGTTCTCGATCTTCCATTGGTTGATATCGAAGCAATTAAAAAGGCGAAATTTAAGGTTGCAATTGATGCAGTAAATTCTACCGGAGGTATTGTAATTCCCCGGCTACTGCGAGCTCTGGGTGTTGATAAGGTTATTGATCTGTATTGCGATCCTAACGGGCTTTTCCCACATAATCCCGAGCCTCTGCCGGAGCATTTGCACGAATTGAGTAAAACAGTTGTTGATCACAAAGCGCATGTTGGATTTGTGGTTGATCCGGATGTTGACCGGCTGGCAATTGTGAGTGAAAACGGTAAGATGTTTGGCGAAGAATATACATTGGTAGCAGTGGCTGATTATGTGCTGAATCATACACCGGGCAATACGGTTTCGAATATGTCGTCAACCCGCGCTTTGCGTGATGTTACCGAAGGAAAAGGACATAAATATTCGGCCTCGGCTGTTGGGGAGGTGAATGTTGTGAATATGATGAAAGAAACTAATGCAGTTATTGGCGGCGAAGGTAACGGCGGGGTTATTTATCCCGAAATCCATTACGGCCGCGATGCACTTGTTGGTATTGCCTTGTTTCTGACTCATCTGGCCAAAACCAGGTTATCCTGTTCGAAATTGAGGGAAACCTATCCTGATTACACCATTTCGAAAAATAAAATTACCCTATCGCCAGGAATGGATACTGATCTCATTCTGAAAAAAATACAGGAGAAATATAAAGATCAGCCTAACAGCACCATCGATGGAGTAAAAATTGAATTTGGCAACGAATGGGTGCATCTGCGCAAATCAAATACTGAACCAATTATCAGGATTTATGCCGAAAGTGTTTCTGCTGCAAAGGCAGAGGAACTTGCCGAAAAAATTATTGCTGATATTAAAGGGCTGATTTAGATTTTGGGGAGTTTTTGGTTTAGCTTTGTTGAGCCCGACTCGTCCGGTTCATTGTTTCAGGTTGAGCTCTGCGGCTTCAGTGTGATGGATCAAAAAGAAGAAATAATAACTTGGGATCAATGCAAAGGACGAAACCGAAACCAAAAAACTATTTTTTTCGAATTTTAATTACTCTTATTGGTGCAGGATTTATTGCCTGGGGACTCACAACCCTCGCTTTAGGATTTGCCGGAACCCAAACTACTGCCGAAATTACTCATATCAGGCGCGAAGGTGGTGAGCGTAACGAAGTAATCAGAGGACGGTATACTTATATTTTGAGCTACACTTTTGTGCTGCCTGAAGGCAAGAAAGTAAACGGAGTTTCAAGGTATATTGGCGACTCAGTTTATCTGAAAGCCGATGGGAAATCAAAAATTCCGGTTCGTTATTTTTCATTCTTTCCGGCTATAAATGCACTGGCTTCGGATACCAAACCCGGCATTGGACAACTGTTGTTTTTGGTTATAGGTATTTTTTTAATCTATATCATGAATAAGCACCCTAAAAAGGTTCATCACAAAACCTGATTTTTTCAAACATCCGACATCCCACATCCGCCATCATACATCTTTCTTCCTGTTCATAAATTGTGAATTACTATTTCGGCAGCAGCTAACACAATGCATTATTATGCATTACTTTAGCAGACATTAGTCTATAAATAGTGTGCCATGCCGAAACGCGGGAAAAAGAAACCACGTAAGAATAAATTCTACAAAAAGAATTTTAAAATTACCGAAACGCAGAATAAAATGCTGAAACAGTTCTGCAAGGCTCACCATACCACCGAGAACAAAGTTTTTCGTAAGGCTTTAAGCGAATTTCTCAAACGGAATGTGCATCTGGTTGAACATCAACATTTTGAAGTTGGGGCTAACCAATTGACATTATTCGATTTTATAGAAGAAGGGAAAGTAAGTACCGAGTTAAAACAGCTTGGATTATTTAACTAGCCTTTACCACTTATCGCATCGGCACCTCAATAATAAGTAATTTTGAGTCTGTAACTGATTCGAAATTAACAGTATCAGTTTCGGTTACCGCAATAGCATCTCTCCGATTCAGTGAGTTTTCATTAACTTTAATATTTCCTTCAATTACCATTGCGAAAACACCGTTGCCCTGAATCCTGATTTCATATTCGAAACTGTGTCCTTTTTCAAAATTTATCGTCGAAATATAAGCATCCTGGTGAATCCATAATGAGTCATCCTGCTGGTTAATATCAGGAGTTACAAGGGTTACAAGTTTATTTTTAATTGTCTGTTCTTCAAAAAACTTTTGGTCGTAGCGAGGTTTAAGTCCTTTTTCGCGTGGGAAAATCCAAATCTGAAATAATTTTGCTCTTTCCGTCTCCGAGTGGTTGTACTCAGCATGATAAATGCCAGTCCCTGCGCTCATTACCTGTACTTCGCCCTGCGCAATCACTTGTGTATTTCCCATACTGTCGCGGTGTTCGAGCGATCCATCAAGCATAATGGTGATGATTTCCATATTGTTATGAGGATGCAGATCGAACCCGGTGCCTCCGGCAATCGTGTCGTCATTCAATACACGCAGACAGCCGAACTGTTCGCGGGCCGGATTAAAATATGTTGCAAAACTGAAACTATGGTAAGTGTCGAGCCAATCGAAGCTCGCATGGCCACGTTCGGTAGCTGGATGAAGTTCTGTTTTCATATCCTGTTATCAATTTATAAGAGACAGTAAAATAACAATCCGACTCGTTTAAAGTTGCTGTCCGGATGTGTGTAAAAACATTTCATGTTGTACTTCCATGGTAGGGTTGCCGCATAAGTATCGAGCGGCCGAGTGTAATTTCATCGGTATAGTCGAGTTCGTCGCCAACAGGAATTCCGCGTGCAATAATCGTTACAGTTAGACCGAATTTCTTCAGCATTTTAAAAAGATAAAAATTGGTAGTATCCCCTTCAACCGTAGCCGGTAAGGCCAATATGATTTCCGAAATATTTCCCGATCCCGCTTTCTCGATCACCGGGGCAATACTGATATCAGCCGGGCCAATGCCCTCGACCGGAGAAATAATT